>WBZS01000740.1_pt3 | contig 23252 bp, 18 predicted proteins | sample 5204201 | NCBI WGS metagenome assembly WBZS01 (sample SAMN12344357, study PRJNA552823) | activated sludge metagenome | biome: Activated sludge suspended growth; feature: Nitrification reactor; material: Wastewater; isolation source: activated sludge from nitrification reactor of wastewater... | reverse complement strand
CGGAACGGATTGGTGAAGCAACGACGTTGGCCAGTCCCATCTCGGATTCGCTCGATGAAGATGAACGGGAGCGGTATTCCTACCCGCAAGTTCGCGTCGTGCAGCCGGGCTTTTATTGGAAGCTTCCTTGGCAAGATGTCCATCGCGTTTCGATTGCCACCGCCACCATGAACATGGCATTCGATCCCGAAAGCCCTGATGCGAATCGGGGAGGCACCGTGTTGGAGGCCGTCACCAAAGACCAATTGAATATCGGACTCGAAGGGCAGATCCGTTTCCGCGTCTCCGAGACGAATCTTTACGCGTACCTTTTCGGGGTGAAAAAGCCTTTGGCGCATGTCATGGGCTATTTCGTCTCGGTGCTTCGCGAACGGATCGCGAATTTCGAATCACCCAAAAAGGCCTTCGTACCCGTGCCAGGCGAAGCCGCACCCGCTGATGTTAGCGTCGATTTCGGAGTTTCCATCAATGACTTACGAAAAAACCTGCGGGATCTCAACGAGCATATGGACCACGAATGCCGAAGCTCGGCAGCGCGGTACGGCATGATCCTCGATGCCTCGCTCATCACCGGGATCGATCCGCCCTCGGAAGTGGAGTCCGCGTTGGCGGCCATCAACACGGCGCACAATCAGGTTTCCTCCGATATCAGCCTGGCGCAGGCGGCGGCGGACCAGAAAATCGTCCAATCCAAACGAGCCGTCGAAATCGAAACCCTCAAAGCGCAAGCGGAGATTGAACCGCTCGAACGCATGGCGGACCAACTCGTGCAGTTAAAAGCCGCTGGACCAGAAACCCTCGCGGCCTACGTACGGAATGTGCGCATGGCGTTGTTCGGTCGATCGGAACGAGCCTTCGTGGAGGTGAAATCATGAACTTTGTCATCGCATTTCTCGTGGCGTTTATCACTCCCTTCGTTCTCGTTCCCGTACTTCTCGGCATCGCGAGGCTGCTGGGAGTTTACGCGATCGTTCGCGAACGCCGATACCATGTCTACGTTCTTTTCGGCAATGTCGAAGCCAAGCTCGACGAGCCTGGCCTTTATTCGCTTTGGCCCCTCATGGGGTGGAAGGCGTTGATCGTTAACTGGCTTGGCACTTGTTACGTGCTCGATATGCGGCTTGACCAGGTTTACTTACGCAGTGCGCCGGTCAACTCCGAAGAAGGCGCCCCCATGGGCATCGGTATCTGGTATGAAATGTTCGTCAGCGATCCGGTAGCCTACCTCTTCAAAAACACCGATCCGCGTGGTTCCTTGGCGGCGAACGTGGGTAACTCGACGGTTCGATGTCTAAGCAATCTCCCCTTGGCGAACATGATGATCAATCGCCATTCCATGAGCCGAACCGTGCGGGACGAAGTATCCCCCAAGTCGCATGAATGGGGTTATCGCCTGGGTTCGGTTTACATTCGCAAGGTTCACTTTCGGGATCTAGAAATGATTCGGCAGATCGAAAGCAAGGTCGTGAATCGGCTTCGCCAAGTGACCTCCGCCATCAAGCAGGATGGAGCGAACCAGGTCAACATCATCACGAGCACAGCCGACCGCATTGCCGCCGTTGAGTTTGCGAAAGCAGCCGCGATACGCCCACATTTGGTGGGCGACGCGTTACGAAAAATCTGCCAAGATTCTGTCACGTCGCAAGCATTGTTCACGATTCTCGAGACACAAAAACTCATCGACGGCAAATCGCAGGTGACCCTGCTGCCAGCAAACGCGGGCATGTTGAAAGAACTGCTCGCCTCCGACAGTTGATCGCTACGCCGCGAACGGCAGGAAAAAACGACGCTGCTTGCCGTTTCGCGCTCCCTCGAATTCTTGCCGTGGTCCCTGGTTTCCTGCGATTTCCTGGGATGCGGCGAGCGCGAAACGGCAAGCTGGTCGCCTCTAACTTAGAAACGCCCAAGTGCTCGGGTCTAGGCGATAATACTCTTTCAGCAACTCGTAAATCTCCGGATGTTCAACGCGGAGTTCTTTCGGGGCATCGAAGAAACACTCGGTGATCACTGCGAAAAATTCCGCGGGCTCCTCGGCACCGTACGGGTCAAGGAAGGTCTCGACGCCCCGCCTCGCGCGCCGACGCAGCGATTTAAACTCGCGGAACATCACTTCCGCCCAGCGCGTTCGTAGTGAGGATTGAGCGATCTTCGGCGTGCCATCGAGTTGGCCGTTGAGCATGTCGAGTTTATGGGCGAATTCATGAAAGACGAGATTTTCCCCAACGCCTGGCTTACGGGCAGCTTCCTCGACGTCCATCCACGATAAAATCACTGGGCCTTGATCGTGTGCTTCTCCTAACCGCTCGCTTTCCTCCAAAATCGCGACCTCGTCCAGAATCGGGCGTTGGTCCGCCACCACGAATTCTCGTGGGTAAATCAAAATCGTCGGCACATTTTCAAAAAGAAAATCGTTCATGCCCAACGTCATCAGCGTTGCCAAGGCGGACACGGTGACGCGCATGGCATCGGTCAGTTCCAGGCCTCCGCATCCTTCCCAGTTTTTTTCCGCCAAGAAAATGCGAAGGTCATTTCGCCAACGGAGTTTCAACGCATCGGGAACGAGATGGAAATGCGCAACGTGTTGTTCGAGTAGATCTTGCCAGGTAGGTGGGAACGGATCGGCCAACAGCTTCCGCCGACGCCGATTTCGCCACCAATTCCAAAACATGCGTAGCTCGCTTGCCCCCAACCGGTGATGCAAAAAACAAACCGACGAGGTTTATCCAGGGGAGTTTAAAATCGTTCGAACAAAGCTTCGATCGGTCGCCCCAAGCTGGCAGGGCGGGTGAAACCGTCCAGTCCGAGACGCACGTTCGGATCGATGCCCAGGGCGTGAAACAGGGTAGCTCCAAAGTTTTCCGGTGATACGGGAAAATCACGCACGTACGCGCCAATCTTATCGGAAGAGCCGTATACCATGCCGCCACGAATGCCACCACCTGCGAGCATGGCCGAGTAACATTGAGGCCAATGGTCTCGGCCCGCGTTGGTGATTCTTGGCGTGCGACCAAACTCGCCGACCATGACCACCAATGTATCGTCGAGCAAGCCACGCAGATCAAGATCCTCGAGCAGCGCCGAGACGGCTTGATCGACGTTTGGCAATGCCCAGCCGAGCCCGAACGCGCCGGTGCCAAAGATACTTCCCAAGCCGGCTCCGTCGCCATGCATGTCCCAGGTTTGTACGTTTCGAAACGTTTCACCGGGTGGCAAGCCGGCCCACGCGGTGACGCTCACGAGCCTTACCCCGGCTTCGATCAATCGCCTCGCCATCAAAAGGTTCTGCCCGAGCGCGTGTCGGCCATAGCGATCCCGTAGAGATTGAGGCTCATGCTCGAGTTGGAACGCGCGCCGGGCTTCATTGCCCGTCACCAGGTCACGGGCACGCTGCTGATAAGTGCGCATGTTCGATTCGGCCGGCGAAACTTCGTCCATCAACCGAAATCGTTGGTTCATTCGTGGTTCAGGAACGTCGGCTGCCGGGTCGAACGCGGTAAAACGAAAAGCAGGGTTGGCGGGATTGTCCATATCGGTGCCGACGCGAAGCGGACTGTACGAGGCACCTAGAAAACCACCGGTGAGATAACGAGGTTGTACATCTCCAGCCAGGTTTTGCAGCCACACGTAGGAAGGGACGTTGCGGGTCGAGGGCCGAACCTTCGCAGCGACGGACCCGAAATAAGGCGTATCGGGCATGGGATTGGCGTTTCCCGTCATGCAGATATGCATGCCACCATCGTGGCCGCCGTTGCCATGGGTCATTGAACGAATGAGCGTATATTTATGCGCCTGCCTGGCCAACCGAGGCATCAACTCACCGATGCGCGTTCCAGGGACGGAAGTCGAGATCGGTCGATACGGACCGCGAATGTCGTCGGTGGCATCGGGTTTCAGGTCCCAACTATCGTGATGGCTTGCCCCGCCGTACTGGACGATGAAGATACACGATTTCTCGGACCGATTCGAAGCCGACGCCTGAGCGCGCGAATGCAGTAACTGGGGAAGGTGCAAACCCAACATACCAACCCCGCCAATTTGCATCAGCCGACGGCGGGACATCAAGCGATCGGGAAGCGGCATGGATTCCCCTCGGGTTCGAATAAAACGTATCAGGGGGTGCGATGAATTTTCGCACGCCAGTCGCGGTTGTGCAAGGGAACCCATGCGAAAACTCGGCCGAGCTGGCGCTCAGCGTTCTTGGTTTCAAGTCGTACAATACCGCGATGGAATCCACGTTTGCGGAACATTTGAAGCGGTTTGGGCCTGGATGCGAGGACAGGAGCTTTACGGTCGAATCCGCCCGGGCGTATTGCCGAGATTTGGCACAGAGCCATTATGAGAACTTTTCGGTGGCAACGTGGTTGTTGCCCCGAAAGCTCGTGCCGCACTTTTACAACATCTACGCCTATTGCCGATGGGCCGACGACTTGGGGGACGAAACGGGTGGCGGGGAACATGCCCTAGAGCTTTTGCGGTGGTGGCGGGAGGAACTTGATCGATGTTACGCCGGCGAGGCGCGTCATCCCGTGATGGTCGCGCTCCGCACGACGATCGAAGCGTTTCGAATCCCGAAAGCGCCGTTCGTCAATCTCATTCGAGCGTTCGAGCAAGATCAAGTCGTCAAACGGTACTCGACGTTCGCGCAGGTTTGTGAGTATTGCGTCTACTCTGCCAATCCCGTCGGTCATCTCGTACTTTATCTTTGCGAATGTTTCAGCGAGGAGAACGCGCTCCTTGCAGATAAGATTTGCACCGGATTGCAACTCGCGAATTTTTGGCAAGATGTCGCACGTGATCTAGAGATTGGCCGAGTTTACCTGCCAGCCGAGGACCGAGAACGGTTCGGATACGCCGACGTGGACCTCGAAGCCCGCCGATTCACCCCGGCGTTTCGGGCGTTGATGGAGTTTGAAGTCGATCGGGCCCGCGGCCTCTTTTTGGAAGGTTTGCCTTTGGTGGACCGAGTGCCCATGAAAGTTCGGCTCGACATCGAGCTTTTCGCTCAGGGGGGCCTGGCTATTCTTCGCAAGATCGAAGGGATCGATTACAATGTTTGGCACACCCGACCGACCTTGAGCAAGCGAGAAAAGATCCAACTACTCGCAAAAACGGTTTGGCGTACCGCTTGGGGGATGATGCGTCTGTGGCCATGAACGTCGACCTCTCCGCATCGTATCGCTACTGCGAAGCCTTGGCACGAAGGGAAGCTGGCAATTTCTACCCCGCCTTTCGCATTCTCCCACGTCAACAACGCCTCGGCATGTGCGCCCTGTACGCCTTCATGCGCTTGGCGGACGATTTTAGCGATGAAGAGGCTCCACTCGCCTGGAAACGGGAACAACTCGCTCATTGGCGGCGCGGCTTGCACGGAGCCGTCGCCGGCAGATTCGACCACGAATCGCATCCGGCCCTTCACGACACACTCACTCGATACGGAATCCCAACGCGTTACCTTGAAGCCGTTCTCGATGGCGTTGAAATGGACTTGGAAATTCAGCGCTATGCCACATTCGCGGACCTTCGGCTTTATTGTTACCGCGTGGCGTCAGCGGTCGGCTTGGCGTGCATCCATATATGGGGTTTTCATGGTGACCGTGCCTTGGAGTACGCCGAGGCTGCTGGGCTCGCTTTCCAGCTCACAAACATCTTGCGGGACCTGAGTGAAGATTTTCGCCGCGACCGGGTTTACCTTCCCCAGGAAGATTTTCAACGGTTCGGCTACGACGAAACTCGCTTGAGCCAAGAAGTTCGCGACGACGCCTTCCGCAATCTCATGCGGTTCGAAATCGCACGAGCACGGGACCTTTACACCCAGGGTTGGCGTTTGGCGCCGCTTCTGGCGCCGGCCGGACGGGCCGTCTTTTCCGTGATGGCCCGTACGTATGAAGGCTTGCTCGACGTGATGGAAGCCCGCGATTACGACGTCTTTTCGAGCCGAGTACGGGTCAGCCGGTGGAAAAAGCTGTGGTTCGCCCTCTCGGCCGTGCCAACGCGGTTAGGATGGAGTTGAATCGTCGGTTGGGTGTCTTTCGACCTATCGTTCCCCAATTTTGAATTGAAATCTGAAGCTCCAAATTTCAAGAAGCCAAGATCCAAACAAATTTTAAGGCCCAAACAAGAAAAAAACCGAACGTTGTTCATCTGTTTTCTTTTTGAAATTGGTTCTTGTTTGCATTCTTGAAGTTTGGTTCTTAGCACCCATCCGCATTGGGTTTACAATAGTGTACGTTTCATCCATTTCCTTTTTGCGAATCTGGTGGGGTGCCATGGGAGCGATACGCGTTCGAGTCACCCTGACAAACTCATTGGATGAATCGCTTCACCGGCGTAAAGAACTGAAGAAGTCGGCCGTGCGCCGGTATGAAGCGGATGCACTGGTCGATGCTCGAGCCGTTCGTTCCGTGATTCCTGCGCATGTGATGCAATCGCTGGGCGTTCTCTCACGAGGCGATCGAGTCGCAGAGTATGCTGATGGGCGGCAGGAAACCGTGGCCGTCACGGAGCCGATCGTTTTCGACGTGATGGGTCGAGACACCCTGGAAGAAGCACTGGTGTTAGGGGACGAGGTACTCATCGGGCAAACGGTTTTGGAAAAGCTTGACCTATTAGCGGATTGCGCGAACCAGCGCGTCATTCCGAACCCGGCCCACCCGGATCAGCCAGTTACGAAAATCAAGTAAAGGAGTTTCGCAGAAGCTCCGTTCGCACGGTTATCCGGAAGGATGGTTTGTTTCCGTCGCCACCTTTTCCAAGTTAAAGGTTCCGTTCCTTTCTTCTTGGCCCTCGGCGTCGTCGCCATTCCCTAGCCTTCATTTGCTCCTCTTCGATCGTCACCCTAAAATACGTTGACGAGTTGAAGAACGCTGAGGTACGCGTTCATTCGTGCATGGTAGGTATGCGATCATTTCGCGAGGACCTCGCATTGCCCGCGACTTTTTCTCCTGACACCCTGAAACGGCTCGCGGAGGCGGGGCTTGACCCCGCACGTTTGCCTCGCCATCTCGCCATCATCATGGATGGCAATGGCCGATGGGCGCAGCAACGCGGCTTGCCTCGAGTCGAAGGCCATCGCCGCGGTGTCAATTCCGTGCGCGCGACCATTGAAGAATGTTGTCGGCTCGGTATCGGTCAACTTACCTTGTACTGCCTGAGCACCGAAAACTGGAAACGCCCGCAAGGCGAACTCGACGTGCTCATGACCCTGCTGCAGCGATACCTCATCCAGGAACGCAAACAGATTTTGAAAGAGAATATTCGCTTCACGGTCATTGGCCGACGCGAAGGTTTGCCCAATTTTGTCCTTAAGGAGATGGACGAAAACATCCGCGTGAGCCGAGAGAATACGGGGATGACCCTTTGCTTGGCGATCAATTACAGTGGCCGAACCGAACTCGTGGACGCCTTGCGTTCCCTCGTGGAGCGTGCGAAGGCAGGTGAATTGGAAGCCAAGGACATCGACGAGGCAAAAATCGATGACGCTTTGTACACCGCTGGCATGCCGGAACCGGATCTTCTCATTCGTACGGCAGGCGAAATGCGGGTCAGCAATTTTCTTCTTTGGCAAATCTCCTACGCCGAGCTGTGGGTGACGCCGAAGTTTTGGCCCGATTTCGACAACGCCACGCTTCGCAACGCGTTGCTGGATTTTGGGAAACGCGAACGACGTTTTGGCGGTCTGAAAGGCTGAAAATACGCCCCATTTACGTTTCGCGCTCGCACCATGCGGTTCAAAGGCAGAACCCACGTACGCAAGCAAGACGCACTTCGAGCGCGAAACGTAAACGAGGCGGCGACAGGTTGAAGAACGTTGGATGCTGGCGAACTTTTGATTGCATGGCGATGGGAACGGGGCGGAGGTGGAAATGAGAACTTCGCGTGGCGTCGACGTTCTTCCAGCGAATGCGACCGTAGCATCCGCAGTACGAGCGCATGAAGGGACGGCCTTATGTTAGGGGCGCGTCTTTGGGTCGGTTCGCTCTTGGCGGCGATAACGGGCGGTGTTCTCGTTTTCGACCCGTTCCTCCAACCCGCCTATCCTTTCCTCCTCTTCTTTTGTCTCGGCTTGGGAATCATCTGTTGTCGCGAGATTCTCCAGGTTCTTGGCACCGAACGTGCTCCCCAAGCTTTACTAAGCTATTTGGGCGTCATCACCTTGGTGCTCTCGAACTGGGCCGTGAGAATTTGGCCGGTTGGGGTCGACTTCTGGTTCATTCAGCTTTCAATCCTGACTGGATTCGTTTGGGCCGTTTTTCTATATGAAATGGCCCGCTTCACTCGGCCAGGTGGTGCGGTGGAACGGATGGCCCTCACGTGGTGGATCCTCGGTTACCTTGGTTTGCTCCCTTGTTTCTTTTGCCAGCTCAGGTGGATTTACCCCGAGAACCAAGCGATCCGTGGCAGTGTCTGTTTGGCATTGGCGATTTTCGTTCCCAAGTGTGGAGACATCGGTGCGTTCTTCACGGGCATGTTGCTCGGGCGAAATCGGATGTCGCCGGTCATCAGTCCGAAAAAAACTTGGGAAGGTGCGGTGGGCGGGCTTGGCGTGGCGACGGCATCCGCGGTCATCATCGACCAATTCGCTCCCGACGCGGTTTTGGGAAGGAACCTGTGGCTGGAAATCGGTTTCGGTCTATCCGTCGGCCTGGTCGGCATGCTCGGGGATCTCGCGGAATCGCTCATCAAACGCGATTGCCGAAAAAAAGATGCCTCCGACACGTTGCCTGGGTTTGGCGGTCTCTTAGATGTGGTCGATGCCGTGATCTTTGCCGCGCCGCTTTCGTATCTTTGGCTTTCCCTCACCGCGAGATTTCTACCATGAATGGCGATTCCTGGATTTCCCTTTCCGTCACCTTCGACGATACCGAAGAAGCATTGCGAGTGTGTGGGAACCGTGATCAAAATGTCCGCCTCATCCGCGATGCGTTCGGAAAGAGCATCCAAGTCTTCGCACGCGGCATGAATTTGCAGATCGATGGGCCTCGCGATACCGTCAATGTGGTCGAAAAAGTGGTGCAAAATCTTCGTCAACTCGTTCGGCAACGTGTCGAAATCACGGAGGAAGAGGTCCGCCGAGTGTTGGCACATAACACGCGAACCACCGAAAAGGTCACCAGCCAAACGACCGTGGCTGCCGTGCCTGGAAGCCGACACCTTCGCCCTCGAACCGATGGGCAGGCAAAATACGTGCAGTCGATGGTCGATTTCGACGTCGTCTTCGCCGTGGGCCCTGCCGGGACGGGCAAGACTTATTTGGCTGTCGGCATGGCGGTGAATCTTCTTCGCCAAGGCGCCGTCAAAAAGATCGTCCTGTGTCGTCCAGCCGTGGAAGCGGGTGAAAAGCTCGGCTTTTTGCCAGGCGATATCGCCGCCAAGGTGAACCCGTACCTTCGGCCTTTGCTCGACGGCTTGAACGACATGATGGAACCCGAGCAGGTCCGCCGATACCTCGACAACGACATCATCGAAATCGCCCCGCTTGCCTTCATGCGAGGCCGAACGTTGAATCAGGCGGTCATCATTCTCGATGAAGGGCAGAACACCACCGTGCCCCAAATGCAAATGTTCCTGACCCGCATGGGGCATGGCTCGAAAATCATCGTTACGGGAGACATCACGCAGATCGACCTGCCAGCTTCCACCCGTAGCGGTTTGATCGATGCGACGCAACGGCTCAAGAATGTCGAGGGAATCGGCATGGTGATATTGGGAGAACAAGACATCGTGCGCCACCCCCTCGTGCAACGGATCGTGAAGGCGTACGAAGACGATGGCCGGCCGAAAACGCCAGGCGAGGAAGCAAATGCTTGAGAGAAAATCTTTGATTGACAGTTGATCATTGGCGATTGCAAATTGCCTAAATGGATTCCGTTCATGCACGGTGCTGTGCAATCAGTTTGGTAACTTCGAATTGCCAATGTGCTTTTTCGACACCGCCAAGGAAGGTAGTGGCAAAACAGAATGTTCGGCGCATTGAAAAAACTGCCTCGCCTGGGTCAATGGCGTGGGCGGAAACGGTCGACCCGGCAAGACGAACCGATGTTTCGTCGGCTTGGTCAAAAACGTGTGATGCTGCGTTTGGCGGTGGTGTGGTGCACGACGTTCCTCATCACCATGCTCGCCATCGCGTGGGGCCCGCCGATGGCGTATCGGCTTGGCGAAGTTTATCCGTTCGATCTGCGTGCCCGCGTCGATTTCGAGATTCTCAACAGCTTGGAATTTGTCGATTCCGACGCGGAACCTCCCACACCTCAAGGCAAGGTCGATCGCAGAGCCGTGCAGTCCACGTTGCCTCGCCCCACCTTCGACAAGATTCCGAAATCCACGCTCTTGGTCGCTCGAGGCCAACCCGTTACCGAGCGATTGCTCGATCTTCTCAAGGAGGAACACTCGGCCTACGTCGCTAGCCTGTCTTGGCATCAGCAAAGCCGACGCGCCACCTCGCTGTTTCTCATCTTCAGCCTGTTGACTGCCCTCATCGTCATGTATGTGGCCCGGTTCCAGACGTCGCTCGCGAACAACCTCAAGATGATCGCCGGCGTTTGTGTCCTGGCGCTGGGAACGATCGTACTGGGGACGCTCCTGCACATGCCTCCGTGGAACGCGGTGATATTACCGCTCACGTTGACCGCCATGGTCCTGACGTTGGCTTATAACCCGCAGTTCGCCCTGTTGATGTCATTCACACTGGCGTTGTGCATGACCATGCTCCAGGGTTCGACCGTGGAACAACTCTTGGAGTTGATGGGCGGCCTTTCCACGGCGATCTTGCTGCTTCGCAATATTCGCACACGCACGCAAATCGTCCAGGTGGCGACCGGCGCCGGCGTGGTTTACGCGACCATGACCCTCGCCACCGGTTTGCTCACCGGACAAACCTGGTCCCTGATCGGAACCGACGCGTTTCGCCATTTTCTTTGGGGCTCTTTGGCGGGCTTTCTATTGACGGGTTTGCTGCCCGTGGTCGAACGTGGTTTTGGAATCGTGACCGACATCAGCTTGCTGGAGTTGGCCGACGGATCCCACCCGCTCATGCAGGAATTGGTTCGCCGAGCGCCGGGAACCTACACCCATTCGATGACCGTCGCCACCCTCGCCGAGACGGCCGCGGAGGCGATCGGTGCGAATCCGCTCCTGGTCCGCGTGGGAAGCTACTTTCACGACATTGGGAAGATGCTCAAGCCTCATTATTTCATCGAGAATCAAACGGGCGAGAATCGGCATGACGCCCTTGAGCCTGCCTTGAGCACGCTTGTGATTATCGGGCACGTCAAGGATGGGATCGCGCTGGCGCAGCAATACAACCTGCCCACACCCATCATCGACTTCATCGGGCAGCACCATGGGACAACGCTGGTGGAATATTTCTACCGCGAGGCGATGAAGCTTCAGGAAGCCAGCGGAAACGCGAACCCAGCATTGGAAGCGTGTTTTCGCTATCCGGGCCCGAAGCCTCAAACACGCGAAAACGGCATCCTCATGATTGCCGACGCGGTGGAAAGCACCAGCCGATCGCTCAGCCAACCGACACCCGGCAGCCTCGCCAAGCTCGTTCACGATTTGTTGATGAAGCGTTTGTTGGACGGGCAGTTCGAGGAAAGCGGATTGACACTCACCGAACTTCACCTCATCGAAGAAAGCTTGTGCAAATCGCTCATCGCGCTGTTTCACGCCCGCATCAAGTATCCGGAATTGCCCCTGTCGAAAGCATCGTAAGATTAAAGTTTGACGAAATTAGAATCCGAATAGCTGGCGGCGAAGCCGCCGAAATTCTTCGACGATGGAATTGCGGACGGAAAAATGATAGAGTAATCGATCCTGGTCGTCGAACGTGCATTGCACGTGGAGGTTTCCTCGGGACCAAACACCGAGTGTAACGATCACCAAACTCGGTTGCGGCGGAACGGGAGCTTCACCATTTGCGGTCGGCGCCACCGCCATCACGAATTTTTGCACCGACCCATTTTTCATGACGGCCCACATCCTGTATTCGTTTTGAGGCTGAGCCTGCATTTCGGCTCGTACTTCCTCGCGAGTCATCCCTTGAATCAGTCGAGGTTCGGGCGGTTCCCGCATCCACCCCATCCAATAGGGATAAACGAACAGGCACGAAACCACCAATGTACCCAGCACGCACCATTCGATGGCAAGCCGGCGCCATTTTGGTATCGCCTGCATTCGCTTGGTCAAACGGGAGGCACTTTGGGCGAACCAACTCCAAAGCATGTGGGGAAGCCGAATCATCGGGGCAGGTATCCCCAAAGGTCGCTTATCCGGTCTTTCGCCCAGGAAAACGCCGTGGGCCGAGTGTCGTTGCGAGAAACGACACGATCGTTGGCGTCGAAGGCTACGTTCAGCGTAGCGGTTCCGCCGTCCATCGCCCATTCTCGGATTTTGAGTTTCATCGCATTCATCCCGGGTGGAGGAGGCTCATTCCAAATCCCGAAATGGGTGTCGTCGTTCACGGATGCCCAGTGCTCGCCGTCACGATAGGGTTTCGTACCCGCTAGCTCCAGAACCTCGCGATACGTCATGCCCACTTCGACACCATAGTAGGGTTTTTCGTGCTGCAAAGAAAAGATCGCCATCACGCCAGCACCCAAGGCGACGACGACCACAACCAACGTGGCGAGCACGCCAAAACGTCGTTTTTCCACATTCATCGCAAAACCACCGATTGAAACGGGAGAAATACCAAGCGCCACGGGATGCCACAAAGAAGACGTTGCAGGCTCCGGTTTGGTCGGGAGCCGCAACGCCACGGTCACGGGCTGACGATGCAAGCGATCGGCTTCAATGCCAGAGCACGCGAAGGCCAAAAAACGCGGTGTCTTTAATACGCCGCATCAACTCGCCCAAAAGCGTGATTTTAGGTTGGGTATTGAACGTCATGCTCAGCATGATGCGAAGGTCGCCGGGCTGCGTGGGCGATGCACGGTGGAGGACTTTCGAACCTTCAAAGACGACGAACGAATTCTCCGAAGTATCGACTTCGACTTCGGTCCCCTGAGCGTCTTTGTAAAGCAGTTTGCTCGCGGAGATCCCGCCCTCGGCCGAGCGATTCACGAGGTTGATGAGGGCCGTGAATTGCCTGCCTTGGTAGAAGTTGTGGTCGAAATGCCAATGGATGTGGTCGCCCGTTTCATCGTAGTAAAGGAGCGATTCGGAGCTTTGGTCATGGTCGCCTGAGGGGCGAACCCTTTCGCCGACGATTTCGGAAACGAAGTTCATCACCCGATCGGAATGGTAGAACGCCAAGCAAGCCGGGCAAAAGTGGTGGATCTGTTCATAGGAAACCGTCCCGCCTTTTTTATGGGTTGGAACGTAACTGCGCACTTTTTTCTCCGATGCCGCCACCGCCTCATCGCGGAGAATTTGAAGCGAGTCCGGCTCGAGAAAATCACTGACACGAACCAGGTGCTTGGCCGAGAATATTTCGCGATACTCCGGCTTCGCGGAGATCGCTCGGAGGTTCGGCGCTTTACCGGCGATGATTTGGGGCCGACGCAGTGCCAGGGTCTGGTAGAAGGAAGAACGTTTCTTGCGATAAACCCATCCCAGGAAGATGACGGCCAGGAATATCGCCGTGACGACACCGAGCCAAAACTCCATGGAAAATCGCCTCCATTGGTTTTGAACGCTTACCGTGGCTGCGTGGAAACACCACGCCCTCGAATCGGAACTGGGACGTTCGAGCGGTTTCCACAGGTTTTGCTCAACATCCGAGGCTGAGGGCGAGCGACGGACATTGCGACGCCACCTCTCGTTGGTGCTCAAGCTCGAAGGTCCAAGCAATCGATCTGTTCACCGCTCTTAGACTTCGTCTTCGCCAAAGGAATGAATCGGATTCTCGCGTACGGATTTTTTTGAGGTACCTAGGCTGGGGAACAGGCCTATGGGGCCAATATAACAAGCAAGAAAGGAAACCGGAAAGGGGCTAAACGGACTTTTTTCCCGAAAGATCCTGCCAGTAGGGGTTAGAATCCGTTGCCAAAACGTCGCGTCGCGTGTTTCGCTCTAGTGCTCTGTCCAAGCTAAATTTTGGAATAGCAAGGATGGGTTAGCCGGACGCGCAAGCGACGGCGGCGCCGAGCGAAAACGTCGTGCCGACCCGACCTCAGTGCGATTCCGTCGCTTGCGCGTCCGGCTAACGATTGCCAGGGGAACCCCAAGATTTAGTCTGGACAACGCACTAGGCCGCCTCGGAGGTACGCGACGAAAATACTCCACGCAGTCGGTTAGGCTTTGCCTTTTTACACAATCGACCGAGAACTCGCGATTCAAGCCATCCAATCTGAATGAGCATCCGAACAACGCGAAATGCCCAAACCACCTTCCGGCGAGTTGGGCATTTCCGTTTTTTTCGAAGTGCATCACGCAATCAGTTGACGTACAGGTCGGCCGGTCGGAAGCAGCTCGATCGGTCGACCATCTTGGGATCGATACCACGTGTTGAGCGGAATACCTAACGCGTAATAAATCGTGGCGGCAATATCTTGAGGACGAACCGGGCTATCGACGACCACCTCGGCCTGCGCGTTGGTTGCACCGACGACTTCGCCAAGTTTCACCCCACCGCCCCCCAGCGTCGCGACACCTGCCGTCGACCAATGGTCGCGGCCGGCCGACGGATTGATTTTCGGTGTTCGACCGAAATCGCCAAACCACACCACCAGGGTGTTCTCAAGCAATCCGCGTTGGTGAAGATCGCTCAACAAGGTCGAATACGCGCGATCCAGAGGAGGTAGTAGACGATTCTTCAAGCTGCGGAAATTGTCCGTGTGGGTATCCCAGCCACCATTCGTCACCGTCACGAAATGCACGCCCGCTTCGATCAAACGGCGTGCGAGCAAACATTGCTGACCGATCTGCGTTCGACCGTAGGAATCGCGAACCCGATCTGATTCTTCATTCAAGTCGAACGCCCGCTTGGCGGCTGGCGAGGTGATCAGCGAGTGGGCACGTTCGTAAAAACTGTCGCGCGCCACCACGCTCGTGTTTTCTTCGACGTTCCGTTGATACCGGTCCATTTCCTGCAGCATCGCGTAACGGCGTTCAAGCCGACTTTGCTCGGCCGAGTTCGCCACGCTCAGATCACGCACGCGAAAGGCAGGCGAGTTCGGATCGTCGTGGATTTCGAACGGATTGTACTGGTCGCCCAAAAAGCCCGCGATGCCGCCGTTGAATCGGCGATCGACGGAACGCCCCAGCTGAACGAACGGAAACAACCCATTGCGATAACCACGTTCCTTTGCCACCACGGAACCGAAGGTGGGGAACGGAAGCGCGGGATTGAAGCGATGGCCTGACATCATGAGATGGTCGGCGACGCCATGGCTGCCATTTTGCGGATCGTGCCCACGGATCAGGCTGAGCTTATCAAACTGTTGCGCCAAAAGCGGCATATGTTCGGTGATCCGAACCCCCGGAATGCGGGTCGGGATGGTGCCGAACTCGCCTCGGACTTCGGCCGGCGCCTCGGGCTTGGGATCGAACGTATCAATATGGCTCGGTCCACCTTGCATCCACATGAGGATGCAGTTGACATTCGAGCCTCGCCGATTCGTCGGCGTTTCGTTCGCGCGTGCTTCGTTTTGCAGACGAAAGAAGTTGGCCAACGTGAGTCCCAACGCGGACAATCCTCCAACGCGGAGAAAGTCACGACGCGAGCTTCCGGTACAATCCGAAGAACGATTTCCAGTTCGCAGATCCAGCATGGCACCCCCCAAGAGGCTGGCGAGCAAAAAGGCGGCAACAAGAGTTAAGGTGGGAAACAAGGCAGGCGGGCGAATCGTGCCCTGTCTATAAGCCTGACGTTTCTTTTAGGAAAGTCAATCCCAAAATGGGTGGTTTTTCGCACAGCCTACCGCTACCTAAATTCGCTATCCTCCGCGTCCGAATTTTTTTCGCCAAGTCCACGATTTGAAAAGCGAAGTTAGGATTCTGACATGAAGGAAAAACTCCATTCGTTCGATGGTAAATGGGGAAGGCCGACAAAAGCGGCTTTGTCGAATTTTTCGCAGGGTCCGATGCATCCATGGTGACTTGGAAGCATGGGCTCATGCGATCGTTTCGCGAAAGACGGCGCTCCGCAATCGGGATGGGAAGGACTCCATGCGACGATTGGCCCAGGCGTTTTCCAAGAAACGGTGTTGGCTTGCTTTCGCACTGGCGTTCCTGGCCGGTTGCCAAGCGTGTCCGCCCGTGGGCCAATGCCAGCGTACCATCACCGCCGGTATTCACCCTCCCGTGCTCTCTCGCGAATCAGGCGCATCCTTGGGAGACATCCAGCAAACCTCGGCTTGGCGCGAAGCGGAGCCGGAATCGCCAAACACCTCGGCACCCAAGGTCATTCCCATCAGCCTCGACACGGTTTTTCGTTTGGCTCAAGATCGTAATGGTCAAATCCAAATCGCGCGGGCCAAACTCAACGAAGCCTATCTCGACCATGGACTCGCCAAAAAAGCCTGGGTTCCCGAACTATTCCTCGGCATGGGCGGGTATCGGCATGAGGGGGGCATCCAGGACGAAGACGGACGCTTGATCCGTTCGAGTTTCGGCGCGCTGGCAACCGGACTGGAACTCCGCGCCAAGGTCGACTGGCGCGATGTCGTCTTCAAACGTTTTTCCACCGAAACCAAGGTTTGGATGCAACGTGGCGAAGTTCAACGTCTCACGAACGAACAACTTCTCGAAGCTTCCAACGTCTACTTCGACATGCTCACCACGTACGCGGGCTTGGCGATCAGCGAGGAAATCGAAAGAAAACTCGTCGAACTCCAAGATCAAACGCTACGCCTGGTGAAAGTCGACTCGGGGCTAAAAGTCGAGGCGGCACGCGTGGCGGCGGAAGTTCAGTCCCATCGCATCATGATGAAAAAACTGAAGGACGGCGCCTTCTCCGCCTCGGCGAAACTCAAATATTTGCTCGGCCTGGACCAATGCGTGGAACTCGTGCCTGCGGAAACGCACTTCGCGATCGTGCACCTGGTCGACGCAAACGAACCGATTTCTAGTCTGGTCGATCGGGCGCTCACGCAGGGCCCCGGCGTTCATGAGTTGACGGGGCTTTTGGCCAGCATCGAACGCATGCGCTGCCAAGCCGATTCCTCCTGCAAATGGTACCTCCCCGATGTGGACATGGCTGCCGGCGAAGGTCTGTTCGCCGCGGGTCGGAATTCCACGCTGAGCAGTTCTAACCGTTTCGACATCGGTGTACACCTTAAATGGAACCTGACCGAAGCACTCCTGGCCAAGGAAAAACGCCGACAAATCGAGAGCCGAATCGAACAGGTCCAACTTACTTTCCACGATCTGCAGCAGAAGCTCACCATGGGCGTGTACGAAGCGCGCGGATCGATTCAATCGAATCTCGAACAGATGAAAGACGCCGAGCACCACATGAAGCTGGCGGAAGAGTCTTACAAGCTGAGCCATCAACGACTTCGCGAAAATATCAAGGGACGGTCGCCCAGCGAGGTACTGTTGGCGCTTCGGTCGCTCGGCATGGCTCGCCTGGAATACCTGCAAAACGTTCGCGCCCATGATAAGGCACAGGTTCGTTTGTTCATGCTGGTTGGATGTTTGGGCTGTAACAACTCCGTGACAACCGAGCCTCTTCCCTCAGCCGTGCAAGGCAATCCCTCGGTCGGCGCGCGAATGCTTCCCCCGGTGGAAACCGGCACCGATGAAAAGAAAACCCCCGAACGCCAAGCTCCCTGACCTTTTCCCTGAAATGTCTGCTTCCTTTCCGTCTTGGCTTGTTTGCAACGAGCCAATCCTTACCATTTCCAACCAAGCTTTTTTCGAGTGCATCTCACTTGAGCACTTGGAGTTGCCAGGGAAGTCTCCAAAATAAGCGAAGGCGGTGCGTTGATGACGAATCGCCGTCGTCATGCCGTTGCCGTGAACCTACCACCCGCCGAGATCCGTTGCCATGCCTTTGTCCGTTGAACACCTTCATAAATCGTTTCCGACGCGTTCGGGAGAACTCTCGATCTTGCGCGACGTCTCGCTCCACATGAATGCTGGCGATGCCTTGGCGATCTTGGGGCCTTCGGGTTCTGGAAAAAGCACGTTTCTACATATCCTGGGAACGCTCGATCGGCCAACGAGTGGGACGTATCACCTGGACGAAGACGAGCCTTTCAAGCTCGACGACAAAGCGCTGGCTCGATTTCGCAATCTCAATGTGGGTTTCATCTTTCAGGACCACCACCTGTTGCCTCAATGCACGGTTCTGGAAAATGTCTTGGTTCCTTCGCTCGCGAATCCACCCAGCGATCCGAACGTGCTTTTTCAGCGAGCGCGACATCTCCTCGAACGCGTGGGATTGCAAGATCGCATGGATCACCGAAGCGCCGAACTTTCCGGCGGAGAACGGCAACGGGTCGCAGTCGCGAGGGCGTTGCTGTTAAGGCCGAAACTATTGCTCGCCGACGAACCCACGGGCAATCTCGATCGCAAAAACGCTCACCTGATTGGTGAGCTTTTGTTGGAAATGCACCGGGCGGAAGCAACCATGCTCATCGTGGTCACGCACAGTCTGGAACTTGCGCTCACCCTGCCCCGCCAAGTCGAAGTCCTGGATGGCCGACTCGAACCGATGGGGGGAGCGCGGTCATGACGACGACGGAGTTCATTTCCAGAAACCTCCGCTACCATTGGCGAGGAAACCTCGCGGTGATGGCGGGGATCATACTTGGCACGGCGATCCTCACCGGCGCGTTGCTCGTGGGCGATTCCTTGCGGGGTTCGCTGCGCGAATTGTCGCTCGACCAGCTTGGCTGGGTCGATCACGCGATGGTACCCAACCGCTTCTTCCGACAAGCTCTCGCACGTGAAATTGGCACTCCCGCGACGGCCGCGTTGATGTTGCAAGGGACCGCCAGCAGCGATGAAAAAATCACCCTCCCCAAGGTGAATATTTTTGGCGTCGATGACACGTTTTGGACGGGGCGAACCGATGCCAGCTTTTGGCAATCGAACGTGGGCGAAGCTGTCCTGAATGAATCCCTCGCGACGGCGCTTCACGTGAAAGTCGGCGATTCGCTTCGGCTGGGTGTCCACAAGGTCGAAGCCGTGCCCCGCGAAACCCTGCTGGGCAAACGAAAAAGCGACCAGGTTTTGGAAACCGTCCGCGTCAAGGTCCGAGAGATTTTGCCCGACCGAGGCCTGGCGCGTTTCAACCTGCAACCTTCCCCGGAAATCGCTCGCAACCTTTTCGTGCCGATTCGGTTTTTGCAGGACCGCCTCGAACTTTCCGGGAAGGCGAATGGGCTTCTCGCCTCCAGCCCGCAAACGCCAGGTGCGGAACTCAACAAAAAGCTCACGAGCGCATTGAAACTCGAAGATTGGGGATTGAAGCTTCGCACCCCCGCCGAACGTGCTAAGTCGGCGTTTCGTTTTCTCGACCCACGTAATGATGGCTCGCCTTTGAAGAAAGTGAAATGGAACGGGCGCGTTCCCGACGAACTTGCGAAGTCGGCTCAGAACAACGTGCTCCACGAAAAAGATTTCGTCGCCTACTACGAGAAATACCGAAACTACCACACTCTCGAATCGGACCGCATGATCCTCGATGCCGAGGTTATCTCGGCCGCCGAGGCGAGCCTGCGACCGAAAGCTCAAAAAACGCGAGAAGTCTTCGTTTATCTGGCCGACTCGCTCCGCATGGATGGCGTGGAAGTGCCGTATTCGACCGTGGCGGCGATTCAAGAAAAAGGTCCAAATACCCCCGCGAAATCGCCCTTCGACATTCCCCAGGGAAAGCTTCGCCTCATGCAATGGCCTGGCACGCCGTTCACCGCCAAAGCGGGGGACGAGGTTTCGCTCGCCTACTATTCGCCTGATCCGAACAACCACCTCGAATTGCTGTCCGCGAAATTTCAGGTGGAAACGGCGGAATCGCTGAAAGATGAAATCCACGATCCCGACCTCGTTCCCGAACTACCGGGAGTGACCGACAAGCTCGACATGGCCAACTGGGAAAATCCCCCATTTCCGTACAACCCCAGGCGTGTCAAAGCGAGCGATGAAGATTACTGGAAACGGTACCGCACCACGCCCCGCGTGTACCTCAATCTCGCCGAAGCACAACGCCTTTGGGGAAGTCGCTTCGGCAATTTGACCTCATATCAAATCATTACGGACGTTCCCGTCGAGGAACTTCGCGAGGCCCTTCGGAAGCAACTCGATGCCAATCACGGAGGCTTCGTTTTTCGTCCCGTCCGTGAACAGGCAATCCGAGCCGGGGGAGGCTCGCAAGATTTTGGCGTGCTCTTTCTCGCGTTCAGTTGGTTTCTGATCGTGGCCGCGTTGTTGCTCGTGGGCCTGTTGATTCGGCTTAACATCGATCGTCGTGCCGGTGAAATCGGGCTTTTGCTCGCGACGGGATGGAGTCACGCCAAGGTGCGTTGGCTGATTCTCGCGGAAGGATGCGTCCTCGTTTTCGTGGGAGCGGCACTTGGCCTGGCCGGCGCGATCGGCTACGCGGAATTACTCCTTCGTTACCTCGCCGCGAATTGGCCCGGCGACGACTCGCTCAATTTCCTCCGCCTGCACATCGAGTCCGTCACGCTTGGACTGGGCTTTTCAGGTTCCGCTCTCATCTGCATGCTCACCCTCTGGTGGTCCACCCGCATCCTGATGCGTCTGGCGCCGCGTGCCCTGCTGGCGGGCGAGACCGTTCAAACGGTCCCCTCCACCGAAGGCTCGCGTTGGCGAAGTTCGCTTCTCGTCGTGTTGGCCTTTTGCGGCGCCGTTGGCCTTCTTTCGGCGGGCTTCTTCATTCACGATACGATGGGAAAATCCCTTTCCTTCTTCGGTGGCGGGTTCTTCCTTTTGACCGCATTGATCACCCTGGCATGGAGGAACCTGACGGCGCCTACTCACGTCAGTCGCCCCCAACCCTCGTTGACGCTTTTGGGAGTGCGCAACGCGGGACGAAATGCGGTTCGCAGCGTCCTGACGCTTGGTCTTTTGGCGGCCGCCAGCTTCATGATCGTGGCCGTGCAATCATTTCATAAACAAACCGACGACGCGTTTTTCCACCGTACCGGCGGAAGTGGCGGGTTCCAGCTTTTCGCAGAATCCGACGTCCCCATCTTCCAGGATCTCAACCAACCCAAGGCGCGTGAAGACCTCGGCTTTCCCGAGGAATCCGCCAAGCTTTTCGAGGGCGTGCAGTTCCTTCCGCTCCGCGTCCAACCCGGGGATGATGCGAGCTGCTTGAACCTGTACCAACCGCTTAAACCAAGAATCCTGGGTGTTTCCCCCACATTCATCCAACGCCAGGCGTTTCATTTCGCCAGTTCCTTGGCAACGTCGCCTGACGAATCCGCCAACCCGTGGACGTTGCTCGATTCCCCTTCGAACGATGGCGCGATCCCAGCCATCATCGATAAAAATTCGAGCGATTGGATTCTCAAAGTGGGGCTGGGCCAAACGTTCGAAGTTCAGGATGACGCCGGCAAGAACGTGAAGCTGCGCGTCGTGGGTTTGCTTGGCGAAAGCATGTTTCAGAGCGAGGTTCTTGTCAGCGAAAAGAATCTGCTCCGCCTTTTTCCAAGGCAAGAAGGTTTCCAGTTTGTGCTGGTCGATACAGGTAAACAGCCTTCGATGCAGGTGCGCCAAGCCCTGGAACGTACCCTGTCGGAACATGGGTGGGTCGTTCGTTCTCCGGCAGAGCGGCTGCAAGCCTATCTGGCGGTCGAGAACACCTACCTTTCCACCTTTCAGGCGTTGGGCGGTCTGGGACTGTTGCTCGGCGCCGTCGGATTGGCCGTGGTCCTGATTCGAGGCGTACTCGAGCGCCGAGGTGAACTTGCGCTATTGCGTGCCCTCGGATTCGAATCGGGGCAGGTGGCGTGGCTCGTTTTGGCCGAGAATGTTTACTTGATGGCGTTGGGCTTGGGTGCCGGCACCCTGGCCGCGACCCTCGCCGTAATTCCCTATTTGGCCGAGACCGGCACGGTAGTGGTTTGGTCGAAGTTGCTCCTGATGTTGCTCGGGGTCGTCGCCGTCGGATTCGTTTCCGGCTTGTTCGCGGTGCAGGCTTCATTACGCACCCCTGTCATCACCGCCCTCCGGCGCGAATAAAAACCTTGGTCCACGGAATAGACCCCTACAGGGTCTTTCAGGGAAGGGTTAGCCGGACGCGCAGGCGACGGCGGCGCTGCACGAAAACACCGTGCCGACCCAACCCCATGGCGGTGCCGTCGCTCGCGCGTCCGGCTAACGGTTGCTACGGGGGCCCCAAGATTTCGTCTGAACAAGGCACTACTCAGGCTCTCGTGACTGACCGTCTATAAATGATGGAAAGCCGAATTTGGCCTCGATTCACGGGAGTTGATCATGATTCAGGTTCGCCCCGCCCAGGCCCGTGGCCATGCCGACCACGGATGGCTCAATACGTATTACACCTTTTCCTTCGCGGATTATCAGGATCCGAGTCACATGCGGTTCCGGGTTTTGCGCGTGATGAATGAAGACCGTATCGCTCCTGGCATGGGCTTTGACATGCATGGGCACCGCGATATGGAAATTGTTACCTATATTCTCGAAGGCGAACTGGAACATCGCGACAGCATGGGCCATGGCTCGGTGCTTCGCGCCGGCGAGTTTCAGCGCATGTCGGCGGGCAGCGGCGTGCTCCACAGCGAATTCAATCCTTCCGCGACGAATCCTGTTCACCTTTATCAGATTTGGCTGTTTCCAAAATCGAAGGGAATTCAGCCAAGTTATGATCAGAAAGGCTTCCCGCGCGAGCGCAAGGCCGACCGTTGGATGCTCGTCGCATCGCCCGATGGAACGGACGAATCGCTGACCATCCATCAAGATGCACGCATATTTCTCGCCAATCTCTCCCCGAATAAAGCCGTGGAATACTCGCTCGCACCCGAGCGACACGCCTGGCTGCAAGTCATCCGTGGCGCCGTCACGGTCAACGACGCTCCATTGACCCCAGGCGACGGCATCGCCATCAGCGACGAGACCCACTTGAACGTCGTGGCAACCTCCGCCTCCGAAGTCATGCTGTTTGACCTACCTTGAGTGAAAGACTGGCATCACGTTTCTCCGTGGCGACCCACAGCCAGCGTGCATCGATTCGCCCGCCCATTCCTTGGTGGAGCTGCGATTCGAGCTTCGGTCCTCGCTGGAGCACTCTGACCGCCGAGCCACTCGAATCGCATGTCGACCCAAATTCCAGCCAATAGGAAAAACTTGTAACCGGTTTTTTTCCCGGATAGATTGGG
>WBZS01001144.1_pt1 | contig 23254 bp, 19 predicted proteins | sample 5204201 | NCBI WGS metagenome assembly WBZS01 (sample SAMN12344357, study PRJNA552823) | activated sludge metagenome | biome: Activated sludge suspended growth; feature: Nitrification reactor; material: Wastewater; isolation source: activated sludge from nitrification reactor of wastewater... | reverse complement strand
CCGTAACCGACGACCTCGGCGACGATGAGCGCCGCATCGACCTCGCGACGGTAGGCCAGCGTCGAGCCCTTGACTCGGCTCGTGCCGTCGTTGACGGTCACCTCGTAGCCGCGCTCGGTGAGCAGCCGGAGGTAGGTCTGCACCGTGGCGTCGGAGGCGGCCATGATGCCGCCCTGCTCGCCGGTGAGGTGATAGAGCCGAATCCGGCGGTGGTCGCGGGGGTTGAGCGGCAGCTGGTCCAGGGTGTTCTTGACCAGCGTGATGCCTCGGTCCGCGGCGTCGGCCCGCATGGCCAGGTGCTCCTCGCAGCCGACGACGGCGAGGTCCTCGGGCGTGCGCAGCAATGTGTCGGCGGCCTGCTGGAGGTGCAGGTTGAGCTTGGCCTTGAGTCCGAGGATGCGCCGGTTGGCGTCGTCGAGGCGCTCCTTGGTGATGATCCCGCGCTCGACGCCGGCCTTCATGAAGCCGAAGTCCTCCTGCAGGTCGTTGAAGAAGAGGAACGCGTCGCAGCCGGCGGCGATGGCCTGGGGGACGTAGTCCTCGCGGCGCATCGCCGAGGTCATGCCGAGCATGTGTGACGCGTCGGTGATGACGGCCCCGTTGAAGCCCAGCTGGGTCTTGAGCAGCCCGTTGATGAGTTCCTCGGCCAGGGTGGCCGGGAGGATGTCGGCGTCGGTCAGCGCCGGGTTGAGCTGCTGTTGGTAGTGCGGCAGGGCGATGTGCCCTGCCATCACCATCTCAACGCCGTTGGCGATGTGGGCTCGGTAGACCTCGCCGAAGCTGGCCTCCCACTCGGCCGGGGTGAGCTCGTTGACGCCCAGGACGAGATGCTGGTCGCGCTCCTCGGTGCCGTCGCCGGGCCAGTGCTTGATGCAGGTGAGCACGCCGGACTCCCGCTGCCCCTGGACGAACGGGATCGTGTAGCGGATGACGTCGGCGGCGTTCGTGCCGTAGGCGCGGGTGTTGACGATGGTGTTGCGCCAGTTCTGCAGGACATCGACGCAGGGGTCGAAGTTGAGGTTGACGCCGATGGCCCGCATCTCCCGCCCGGAGACAAAGCCGGCGTTGAAGGCGACCTCGGTCGAGCCGGACGCTTCGGTCTGGGCGCCCGAGGCGACGTAGGTGCCGTCGGCCATCGCGCCGTTGCCGCCGGAGTCGCAGTTGGCGGCGACGAGCATGGGGATCTTGGACGCGCCCTGCAGCCGGTTGAGCAGGCCCTGCACGGCCGCCGCGTCGCCGCCGTGATAGCGGGCCAGCCCGATGTGGAACTTCTCGATGATCTGCTCGGCGGTGTAGGCGTTGCCCGAGAAGCTGTCCTCGCCGAAGAAGAACAGGTTGGTGAACAGCTGCCCGACCTGCTCGTCGAGGGTCATCGAGGCCAAGGTCTGCTCGACCCAGGCGATCTGGTCGGCGTCGAGGTGGTAGGGAGCGGCGGTGAGGTCGACGAGGGTGGGCATGTCAGTGGGTCCCTTTCACTTGACCTGAGGCATGGCGATGGTCGTGACGCCCGAGCGGGTCTGCCAGGGGACCTCGCCGGGCAATGTGGCGTTGAACTCGTCGATGAGTCGGCGCTGATAGTCCCCGGCGAAGCTGCCGTCGAGGAACTTCGGCAGCGCCTCGGCGGTGAACCGGCGCCACGAGCCGGCCTCGTCACCGGGGAGGATCGGGTAGTAGAGGCACCCCACCTTGGCGGCTGCGTCGCGGTCGCCGGGGGCGTCGCCGATGAGCAGGATCTTGTCGTCCGCGTACTTTCCCTTCGCGGCATACTCGACGTGCTCGGCCTTGCTGCCCATCTCCTGGCCGGCGATGACCTTCATGTAGGGCGCCAGACCGTGCGCGGCCCATTCATATTCCAGCGCGTGCAGCGGCGTCGCCGACACGGTCATGCAGTCGACGTCGGCCTGCATCGCCTCGAAGGCCGCACGGACGCCCGGGAACGGCCCGCACCCGTGCACCATGTCCGCGATCGCGGCATTGACCGCGTCGCCCCACGCGATCGCTTGGTGGATCGTCTCGGAGGGGTATGCCGCCGCGAACGCCGCGATTCCCTTGTCGGTCAGCGGGTATTCGCTCTCGATGAACTGGGTCAGCTCGGGGTAGTCGGGGATGACGACGCCGCGCTCGGCCACGTCGACCCGGTCGCGCAGCAGGTCGAGCACCTGGCGCAGTGCCAGCCACCGATTCAGGCCCCGGGTCACCGAGCCGAGGTTGACAAACAGGGCCGTCTGTCGGGCCAGCGTCGAGATCGGCTGCAGCCCCCAGTGCTTGATGTAGCACGGCGTGAAGCATTCCTGGTGCTTGATGTCCATCGCGTCCATCGCGCAGCCGTCCGAGTCGATGCCGACGAAGAACTGGTGTTCGGGCTGAAAGTCGACAAGGACTCGGGCGACGTCGGGGATGGGGGTCATCGGTGACTCCTGCGCGTTCGGGGCTGCGGCTGGCCGTGGCTTCGTGTCCAGACCAGTCCACTCCGGCTCGGCCGCCACGGCTACCGGTTGCCGTCGGTTGCCACTGGGGACCCGCCCCCGCCGTATGCCGTGCCGCCCGGCTCCCACGCCGAGGTTGCCTGGGCGCGTGGCAACGGACGGCAACCTTCGCGGATGGGCGGGGGTGGGCGGCATACGGTATGCCGCATGGTCCAGCCCCGGGAGGTGACACTCCCCTCCGTCGTCGTCATCGGGGTGTCTGGCTCGGGCAAGTCGACGGTGGCCGCGCGTCTGGCCGCGCGCCTGGGCCGGGAGTTTGTCGAAGGGGACGAGTTCCACCCGGCCGAGAATGTTGCCAAGATGTCCGCCGGCATCCCGCTCACCGATGAGGATCGGTTGCCCTGGCTGGGTGCCCTGGCGGGCGTCCTGGCCGAGCGGGCCGCGAGCGGCATACCGGTCGTGCTGTCCTGCTCGGCGCTGCGGCGGCGCTACCGCGAGATCCTGCGCGCGGGCGACCCGAGTCTGGTCCTCATCCACGTGCATGGCACGGCAGAGGTGCTCCGCAACCGGATCGAGGCGCGACGCGACCACTTCATGCCGCCAAACCTCCTGGAGAGCCAACTGGCGAGCATGGAGCCGCTCGCGCAGGACGAGCCGGGTGTGACGGTGAGCGTCGTGGGCAGCCCGGACGAGGTGTTCGAGCGGGCCGTGGCGGCGTTGGCTGGGCTGAGGTCCGTCAGGACCGGTTGAGGAGCGCGTCGACGAACACGCCAGTGATCTGCTCAGGAGCGGTCGCGGTGTAGGACCGCCCGCCCGTCACCTGGGTGACCCGTTGGAGCGTGGCGGCATCGGCATCCGGCCCGATCGCCACCGTGATGACGACGATGGGCTTGGCGGGGTCTTTGGCGGCGGCCAGTTTGGCCAGCAGGACGTCGAGGGTGATCGACCGAGGGTCCTCGTTCTTGCCGTCGGTGAGCAACACGACCGAGTTGACCCGGGTCGGGTCATAGCCTGCCTTGGCTTGCTCATAGGCGGCCAGGATCGTGTCGTAGAGGCCCGTGCTGCCCCCTGGCCTGGCGGCGAGCTTGGCGAATCCCTCCACGAGCAGGGTCCGTTGGTCTTTGCCGCCAGTGACGTCGTTGAGCCCGCGCTGCGGGACCATCACTTGCCAGTCCTGGGTCGGTCCGCCCAGTTGATAGCCGAACCGCCATAGCCCGATGACCGATCCGGGCGGGAACGCCGAGAGGGCAACGAGCCCGGCCTGGTGAGCTAGGGCCATGCGGGTGCTGGCTCCCGCGGGGTCTTTCATCGACCCGGACGTGTCGACGACGGCGAGCATCCGCATCTCTGTGCCGACGGCCGCCCACGAGCGCTGCAGGGCAGCCACGGCTTCGGCGGGTGGCGGCGGGAGGTAGGTCGGAGCCCCGCCGATGACGTGGGCGACCTTGGCGGTGGCGTCTGCGAGACCAGTGCGGAAACCGGCGGCCACGACGGCCGCCTTGCCGGGATCGCTCTGCAGGGCGGCGAGAAGCGCATCGGCACCGGCTTTGACGGCGGCCGTTGGAGTCCCGACCGTGAGGAACGGGTGATCGAAGGCGCTCGTCCCATCCGCGGGGATGGTCACCGATAGCGGGGTGCTCGGGTGAGCCGCGTTGTATGCCGCGATCGCGGCCTCCTCCGCCGGGAAGGCCACCACCGGGGTCGCACCGGATTCGGCCCGCTGATAGAGCAGATCGTCGGAGGCGACCTTGGTCCGGCTCAGCCGGATCATTGCTGCACCGAGGGCGATCCGGGCTTCGGATGAGGTGCCGAGGGCGGCATACGCGGCGCTGAGGGCCAGTCGCGAACTGGTGCTGGCGGTGGGGTCGGCGAAGAGCACGGGGACCTTGAACGCCACGAGTTCGGCCCACGACGGTGCCGTGGTCACCGATCCAGCCAGGCTCTTGGGGAGCGCGAGAACCAGCGGTGAGAGTGCGACGGCGGGTCCGATGGTGACCGCATTGGGGGCTTTGCTCGTCACGTCGTTGACCCACGCAGACGAATCGGGGATCCAGACGTTCGGCCCCTTGCCTGCCGCGAGCGAGGCTGCGGTGACCGGGGCTGCTTCGGCGGTCACGGCATACGTGGCGCAGGCTCCGGACGACTGTGCGAGACCGGCGGCGGTCTTGACCGCGCTCACCAGCGGACCGGCGACCGAGACCTGGATCGTTGTGGGGGCGCTGCACGAGGCGCCGGTCGGCAGCTGAGACGCGGAGACCGTGCCCGCAGCGCCAGAGGTTGAGCCACTGCCTGATCGGGCGAGCGTCCACCAGGTGCCGACGCCGCCGATGACAACTGCCAGAGCGACGACAGGGATCAGCCACCGGGGGCGTGCCGTGGTGGTGTCGGATTCGTGACGACCCATGCGCGCGTTGTCCTCCGGACCGGGAGAGTGGGACCGAGAGCCCCACCGTAGTTGCCTTCGCCCCAGCGCGGGAGTGGGGCGAGGCGCTGATTCGGCCGAACGGGCCGCTCGCTCAGTGGGTGGTCGTTCCCGGGAGCCGGTAGCGACCCTTCGACAAGGGCTCGACCAGCCCATCGGCGATGAGGCCGTCCAGGCAGCGGGCCCGCTGCGCCTCGTCAGGCCACGCGGCCGCCAAGGTCGGCTCGGTGACGGGTGTGGTCGCGTCCCGCAGGACCTGCAGGAGGGCGCCGCGGGCCTGACGGTCGGTGCCATGCCAGGCCTGTCCTCGTCGGGCCGGGCCGCTTGGCGGTGGTGCACCCGCAGCCTGCCAGGCGCACGTCGCGCGGATCGGACACGCTGGGCAGTGGGGGGTGCGGGCGGTGCACACCAGGGCGCCGAGCTCCATGACCGCGACGTTCCACAGCAGGGCGTCCTCCCGGTCGGTCGGCATCGCCGTGGTCGCCAGGGCGGTCTCCGCTGTGGTGAGGGCGGGCGCGGCGAGCGCCGTCCCGGTGAGCGCCCGAGCGAGCACGCGTCGCACGTTGGTGTCGACCACGGTCAGAGGTATGCCGTGCGCGAAGCAGGCGACCGCGGCGGCGGTATAGGAGCCGACCCCTGGAAGGGCCAACAGGTCGGCGTGTTGTGTCGGGACCTGCCCGCCGTGCCGCTGCACCATGGCTCGGGCGGCTTCGTGCAGGCGCAAGGCGCGGCGGGGGTAGCCCAGCCGCCCCCACGCCCGCACGGCCTCACCTGGTGGGTCGGCGGCGAGCGCGGCCGGCGTCGGCCAACGGGCCATCCACTCAAGCCAGACCGGCTCGACCCGTGCCACCGGCGTCTGTTGGGCCATGACCTCGCTGACGAAAATGCCCCAGGCGCTCGTCCCCGGAGCCCGCCAGGGCAGTGGCCGGGCGTGGACGACATACCAGGGGAGGATGGCAGCGTGCATGGCGGCGAGGCGGGACGGCGAGGGGCGTTGGCCCGGCACCGGTCGCAGTCGGGAAGGGTATCCGGCGGGCGTAGAGCCTGCGGAGGGCAGCACGCTGTCCGTCAGACGTAGCGCTCGAGGATGCTCGACTCGGCCATCCGGGAGAGACCTTCGCGGACCGCACGGGCCCGGCTCTCGCCGACTCCCTCGACGGCCATGAGGTCATCGATGTTGGCGGCGAGCAGTCGCTGGAGCGAGTCGAAGTGCTCGACCAGCCGGTCGATGATCGCGCCCGGGAGCCGGGGAACGCGCGTGAGCAGCCGGTAGCCGCGAGGCGACACTGACGTGTCCAGACCGTCTGACGGACCGGCGAAACCGACCGCCCGGGCACCGGCCGCGAGGTCGAGCAGCTCGGTCGCCGACAGGCCCACGAGGTCGGACATCGCAGCGTCGACGGTCTTGACCCCCTTACCGAGCGGCAGGTAGTCGCGGATCACCAACTCGCGGTCGTTGCCAAGCCCGCCGACGAGTTCCTCCAACTGCAAGCTGAGCAGGCGACCGTCGGTGCCGAGTTCCACGGCATACCCGTGGATCTCTTCGCTGATGCGCCGGACCATTTCGAGGCGCTGCAGGACGGCGGCGACGTCGCGGACGGTGACCAGGTCCTCGATCTCCAGTGCCGACAGGGTGCCGGTCACCTCGTCAAGGCGGCCCTTATAGCGCTCCAGGGTCTGCAGGGCCTGGTTGGCGCGGGACAGGATGCTCGCGGAGTTCTCGACGACGTGCCGACGCCCGCCGACGTAGAGCGCGATGGTTTGCATCGACTTGCTCACCGAGATGACCGGCAGGCCGGTCTGCTTGGCGACGCGCTCGGCGGTGCGGTGGCGCGTGCCCGACTCGGAGGTCTCAATGCGCGAATCGGGGACGAGCTGGGTGTTGGCCCGGACGATCTTGGCGATGTCCTTGTCGATGACGACGGCCCCGTCCATCTTGGTCAGCTCACGAAGCCGGGTCGCCGAGAACTCGGCGTCGATCCGGAAGCCGCCGGAGCACAACGCCTCGACGGACTTGTCGCTGCCGATGACGATGAGGGCACCCGTGCCGCTGCGCAGGATCCGCTCAAGGCCGTCCCGCAGCTCCGTGCCCGGCGCGACTGCAGCAAGCGTCGCGATGAGCAGGTCGTCGTCGGAGCGTTCCACGGTGCGGAGTCTAGTCGGCGGTGGGTGCATCCGGCTCGGTCGTGCGGTCGGGAGGACTCGGCCATCTGGTGGACGACTGCCTAGCCGGTGTGGGTGTCCGCGCGACCGGCTGTCCCGCGGTCGTCTCGCGGTCGTCTCGCGGTCGTCCTGCGGTCGCGTAGCGGCCGTCTCGCGGCCGTCACCGGGTCGGCGCACTGAGGGCCCGGCCCACCGCCTCCCACACCTGCCGGACCTCGATGACCCGTATGCCGTCCGGCACCGGTCCGCTGCCCGCCACCCCCGGGGGGACCCAAGCCCGCTTGAAGCCGAGCCGGGCTGCCTCGGCCAGGCGGCGCGGCATACCGGAGACGGACCGGATCTCACCCGCGAGGCCGATCTCGCCGAAGGCGATGCCGTCAGACGGGAACGGTTCGTCACGGACGGCCGAGGCGACCGCGAGCGCGATGGCCAGATCGGCGGCAGGCTCGGTGACCTTGACCCCGCCGACGGTGGCGACATAGGCGTCTTGGCCCCCGATCGTCGCCCCCGCCCGTTGCTGGAGCACGGCGAGGATCATCGCGATCCGGGAGGCGTCCAGGCCGTGGGTCGCGCGGCGGGGAGTTGGCAGCGTCGATGCGGTGACGAGCGACTGGATCTCGGCGACGAGGGGCCGACGGCCTTCGAGGGTGACCGTGACGCACGTGCCGGGGACTGCGGCGTCGCGACTGGACAGGAACAGCCCACTCGGGTCGGGCAGCCCGACGATGCCGACGTCCGACAGGTCGAAGCATCCGACCTCATCGGTCGGGCCGTAACGGTTCTTCGCGGCCCGGACCAGGCGGAGCCGAGAGTGGCGTTCGCCCTCGAACTGGACGACGACGTCGACCAGGTGCTCGAGCAGGCGAGGCCCGGCGATCGACCCGTCCTTGGTGACATGCCCGACGAGCAGGACGGCGATACCCCGGGATTTCGCGACGTGGATGAGGCTGGCGGCCACCTCGCGGACCTGGGCGACGTTGCCGGCGGCGCCTTCGACCTGGGCGCTCGCGACCGTCTGCACGGAGTCGACGACGACGAGGTCGGGGTTGACCGAGTCGATCTGGCCGAGCACGGTGCCGAGGTCGGTCTCGGCGGCGAGGTAGAGGGTCGAGGCCATCGCCTCGATCCGCTCTGCCCGCAGCCGGACCTGGGCGGCGGATTCCTCGCCGCTGACATAGAGGACGTTGCGACCGGATCTGGCCGCCCGGGCCGCCACGTCGAGCAGCAGCGTGGACTTGCCGATCCCGGGCTCGCCCGCGACGAGGATGACCGCGCCGGGCACCAACCCGCCGCCGAGCACGCGATCGAACTCCCCGACGCCGGTCGGCCTCGCCACCGCAGCTTCGCGGTCGACGTCCCCGATCCGGGACGGCGGCGGCACTACTCGGGCAGGGGCCGTCGTGCGCGGTCGGCCGTCGCCGACCTCGGCCACCGTCCCCCACGCCTGGCACTCGCCGCACCGGCCCACCCACTTGAGCGTGCTCCACCCGCACTCTGAGCACCGGTATGCCGTGCCTCGCTCGCGGGCGCGCAGTGCGTTGTTCGTTGCCATGACCTTGACCGTAGGGGCCAGCACCGACACTGGGTCCGGGCCTGTGTCGAAAACGCGCGCGGGTGTGAGGGTTTCGGGCCGATCCGGTCGGCGTGGGCCGGAAGTCATCGGTGGGTGTGAGGTTTTCGGGCGGCTCGGGCCTGGTGGGGTGCGAAGTCGCCGGTGAGTGTGAGGGTTTCGGGCGGGTCGGGCCTCGCGGGGCGCGAAACCATCGGTGGGTGTGAGGAATTCGGGACAGCGGATGGCAATTCGGTGAGATGTCGTTGCGCGTTCGGCGAACGACCCTTGCGCCACGCCCGCTGCCGACCTGCACTGGGAGCATGAGACTGCTTCTTCTTGGCGGCAACGCCTGGTTGGGCGGCCAGATCGCCGGCATCGCCGTCGAACGCGGGCACTCCGTCACCGCCCTCGCCCGCGGCACCTCGGGCTCCGTCCCGCCCGGCGTCCACCTCGTCGTCGCCGACCGCGACACCCCCGACACCCCCGACACCCGCGACACCCCCGACATCCCCGATGCGTATGCCGCCGTCCCCGGCGAGTGGGACGCGGTCCTCGACGTGACCCGCCACCCGGGCCACGTCCGCGGTGCCGCGTCCGCGCTCAATGAGCGGGCGGCATACTTCGCGCTCGTCTCCTCGGCGAGTGTGTATGCCGCGAACGACACCCCCGGCGGGACCACCACCGACCCGCTCCTGCCGCCCATCGACACCGACCTGATGCAGGGCCCGGAGGTCTATGGCGAGGCGAAGGTGGCCTGTGAACAGGCCGCGCTGGCGGGGTTCGGCGCCGATCGCACGCTCATCGCGCGCGCCGGGCTGATCGGCGGCCCGGGCGACGAGTCGAGCCGAAGCGGCTACTGGCCGTGGCGGTTTGCCCACCCCGGCACACCCGATGGCGCAGTCGTCGTCCCCGACGTTCCAGGCCTGGCCACCCAGGTCATCGACGTTCGCGACCTGGCTGGGTGGTTGGTCGACTGCTGCGAGCGGCGCACCGCAGGCATCGTCGATGCGGTGGGCGAGATGATGCCGCTTCCCGAGCACCTCGCCGTTGCCAGGGCCGTGGCGGGGCATCAGGGCCCGGTCTTGCGGGCTAACCCGGATTGGCTTGTCGCACAGGGCATCCAGCACTGGTCTGGGGAGCGTTCCCTGCCGATGTGGTTGCCGCTGCCGGAGTATGCCGGGTTCATGGCTCGCGCCGAAGCACCCGCTCGCGCCGTGGGCCTGCACCCGCGCCCCCTCGCGCAGACCCTCGCCGACGCGTTGGCCTGGGAGGAGTCCCGAGGAGCTGTCATCGATCGGGCCAGCGGCCTCTCCGATGACGACGCGCGCGATCTGGCCGAGCGACTCAGAAGCGACGCCACCACAGGTTGAGGGCGTAGTCGATCCCGGTCCGGTTGGGGTCCTCGGCGAGGATGCGACCGGCATACGTCGGCGCAAACTCCAGCCGCACGACGGCCTCGAAGTCGGCCCGTGAGGTCATCTCCCACGCCACCTCGAGTCGTTCCTGCACCCACCCTTGCCGACGCCAGAACCGTTCCACCGCAGCGGGATCGTAGTCAGGCAGCGATCCTCGGAACCACGCCCCAAACGTCGATCGGGACGCGTCGACATCAATAACAAAGCCGATCCCGCCGGGCCGCATGATCCGGGTCAGTTCCACTAGCCCGGGCTCACAACCTGGCCCGAAGAAGTAGGCCAACCGCGCGATCGCAACGTCGACGGACCCGTCCGCCAAACCCGTGGCCTGCGCCGAAGCCAACCGCACTGACACGTTCTCAAGCCCAGCCGTGCGCTCCTGAGCCAGCGCCATGAGCGGCGCGTGCGGCTCGACGCCGATGACCGAAGTCGCGGTCTGGGCGTAGTGCGGCAAGTGGAACCCTGCGCCGCACCCGATGTCGAGGACCGTCGACCCCGACCAGTCCGTGCGCCCGGCGAGCGCAAGCATGCTCGCGCACACCAGCCCCGCGCGGTCGGTGGCTCGGTTTTCGATCTCGTAAACCTCCGGTGCGCCCCAGATGTTCGGGCTGCGGATCGCCCCGTCGGCGTCGATCGTTGTGCTCTTGGCCGCCACCGGCTTGCGTCGCGTCTGGCGGCGGGCCTGGGCGAGCAAGGTGGCCGGGTGGACGAGCAGAGGAAGCATCGCCCGTCCCGCCCCGCGATGGGCCGCGTTGACGCTGCGCAGGTATGCCGTGCACCTCACCACGAGCTGGTCATAGGCCGCCTCACCCATGAGTTCGACAAGCTCGTCGCGGTTGTTGCGGAAGACCGGCTCTAGGCCGATGTGGGCGTCGGGACTGCCCGAGCAGTACCAGTCCAGGTCGTGGCCGCCTGGGCCCCACCCGCGCCGGTCGAACTCGGTGATGGTGATCTCCAGATAGTCGGTGCCGTCGGGCAGTTCGACCGTCCGATAGGACCGTCGGATCGGCAACTGCCAACACACCTCGGGCTTGACCTCGTGCGGCTTGACCCCGTCGAGGACCGCCCGTTGGTGCAGGGCGCACCCGGCTCCGGCCGGGAAGCCCGGCCGGTTGAGGAAGATGCAGGCACCGTCGACGACCTTGGTCTTGCGGGCCGTCTCCTCCCGCTGCGTCCAGTTGCCCCGGGACATCGACCCACCGGCATACGCGACGTCGCGGAACTGCCACTCGTCGGGCCCGAGGGTCGCGGCGGCATCCCGGACGCGCTCGTAGTCGGCCTTCTCGGTGAAGTGTGCCCCCAGCGTGCAACAACCGTCGTCGGGACGGTCAGCGTAGAGGCCGCGGCAGGCCGTGCCATAGACGCAGGTCCACCGCGAGGTCAGCCAGGTGAGGTCACACCGGAAGCGCTGGCGGGGGTTGTCCGGATCGGTGAACTCGACCCAGGTGCGAGCCAGGTCCAGTGGAGCTTCAGGCACGGCGTAACTCTAATCGCGCCGCGCGGCTGCCTCGTTCGTCGTGTCGGCGGCGACCCCGACTTGCGAGGAGGCAAACCCGAGCCGCCCGACCCCTCAGCGTCCTCCGACCGCTGCGTGGACCGCTGGTGTCCGCGCGGGTGGTCAGGCGGTCACAATGAGGGCATGCACATCCGGGTCACGCTGTCGACCGCCTCGGTCTATCCCGGCACCTGTGCGACTGCCTTCGAGCTGGCCTCCCGGCTCGGCTACGACGGCATCGAGGTCATGGTCTGGACCGACGTCGTGTCCCAAGAGGCCGGCGCGTTGCGGGCGTTGTCCAAGCACTACGGCATACCGGTCCTCTCGGTCCACGCGCCCACCCTGCTCATCACGCAACGGGTCTGGGGGCCGGACCCCTGGACCAAGATCGACCGCTCCATCGAGATGGCCCATGACCTGGATGCGCCGACAGTCGTCCTGCACCCGCCGTTCCGTTGGCAGAAGGACTACGCGGCCGAGTTCGTTGACGGGGTGGCCGAGCGGGAAGCCGAGTCGGGGATCCGGCTCGCGGTGGAGAACATGTTCCCCTGGCGGGCTCGTGGGCGGGACCTGCAGGCCTACCTGCCGCACTGGGATCCGGTGCCGATGACCTACGACCACGTGACGCTCGACCTGTCCCACACGGCGACGGCCGGTTCTGATGCGCTCGCCATGGCTGCCGACCTTGGTGAGCGGTTGGTCCACGTCCACCTGGCCGACGGGTCCGGGTCGGTCCGCGACGAACACCTGGTCCCCGGACGCGGGGGCCAGCCCTGCGCGGAGTTCCTCCAGCTATTGCCCAGTGCCGGGTTCGCGGGCGATGTCGTCGTCGAGGTCGGCACCCGCAAGCACACCGACGTCCAGCGCACCGAGGACCTGCGCGAGTCGCTCGACTTCGCCCGAGCGCACCTGGGGGACTAGCGGATTCGCGGGGTCAGCTCCACTCGATCTTCTGGTCGCGCCGCCACGCGTCGATCAGGGATGCCCGCCCGGTCTCGGTGAACTCCTCGCCCCGGTTCCACAACCCGAGGTAGAGCCCGGTCGCGGTCCCCTCCCACACGACATCCGGTATGCCGTGCGCCTCCTCCTGCCCCCGGGTGCCGGTCGTCGTCACCACGGGTTCGGCGGACAGCCGCAGCGTCCAGGCCCGGTCGATGTCGGTGGCCAGCACCAGCAAGGTCAGCGGGTCCTCGCTGGCCTCGGTCCGCAGCTGTCCGCTCTTGCGTGGCACGAACCCCATGAGCAGCTCGTCGATCCCGTCGGCGGAGAGCTCCGGCGAGAGCCAGGTCTGTGCAGCACTCGGCAGCCGACCCAGCCGGGCTGCCATCGCGTCGACCGCGTGAATCGTCGTCTCGTGACACTGCCGCCGCGCCCAGGCCTCCCGCGGGCGCGGCGCATCCTTGAGGAAGAAGAACGCCTGCAGGTCCTCCGGCGAGCTGGCCAGCACGTGCAGCAGCTGGGCCATCCCGTCGTCGAACCAGTCCAGCACGTCACCGCTGGCCTGTCCCTCGGCCCGCACCGACTCCTCGGTCGGCCACTGCTCCCGTGGGGTGCCGTGCAGGATGGCCACGGCCCAGCGATGGGCCAGGCCGACGTGCAGCACCAGATCGCGAACCGTCCACCCCGGGCACGGAGGGACGGGGGCATCGAGGCCCGCGCTGACCGCGTTGGCGCGGATCACCGCCGCTGCGTTGCCGATTCCCTCACCGTGCTGGGCAAAACTGACGCTCGTGGGCATGCCACCAGCCTAGGTGCGACCCCCATGCAGGGGAGGCGTATGCCGCCCGCACGGCATACGTCCCGGTTGGCGGAAGAGACGGTCGTGCCTGGCCGACCGGCGGCAATAGAGTGGGCGGGTGGACGCCAGGGACCTCTTGCGTGGCTCGCTCTTGCAGCTGGCCAAGATGAATCGGGTGCGCGACGTTGTCGAGAAGGCCCCGGTCAGTCGATCCGTCGTGCGGCGCTTCGTCGCCGGCGCCACCGTGGCTGACGCCGTTCGAGCCACGGGTCAGCTCGCGACGGTCGGCCGGGCCAGCACCATCGACTACCTCGGTGAGGACACCACGCACCTGGACCAGGCACGGCATACCAGGGACACCTATCTCACCCTGCTGCGCGACCTGTCCGCGCGGGGTCTGACCCATGGCGCGAAGGCCGAGGTGTCGGTCAAGCTCACCGCGCTGGGGCTGCACCTCCCTGACGGCCCGGCGGTGGCTCTGGAGCATGCGCGGGAGATCGCCCAGGCGGCGCTCAACGCCGGGACGACGATGACCGTCGACATGGAGGACCACACGACGACCGACTCGACGCTGGCCATCGTGGGGGAGCTGCGCCAGGACTTCCCCTCAGTCGGGGCGGTCCTGCAGGCCTACCTGCGCCGCACCGAGGGCGACTGTCGCGATCTGGCGCACGCAGGATCCCGGATCCGGTTGTGCAAGGGGGCCTACCAGGAGCCGGAGTCGGTGGCTTTCCAGGACGGCGCCGAGGTCGACAAGTCGTATGTCCGGTGTCTCAAGATCCTCATGGCGGGTGAGGGTTATCCGATGGTGGCTAGCCACGATCCCCGGATCGTCGAGATAGCCGCAGCTCTGGCGGGGCGGGCCGGCCGCGAGCCGAAAACCTTCGAATACCAGATGCTCTATGGGGTCCGGCCCGACGAACAGCAACGGATCGCCGATCGCGGCGACCAGATGCGCGTTTATATCCCGTTCGGCGAGGAGTGGTACGGCTACCTCATGCGCCGCATGGCCGAGCGCCCGGCCAACGTCGGGTTCTTCCTCCGCGGGCTCGCCACCAAAGGCTGAGCAGTATGCCGTTAGCGGCGTAGTGTCCCCTCAATCGTCGTAAGCAACTCGCCAATCTCAGGGTCAATATCTGAACGTGAGTGACTCTGGGCGAGTCGGCTCGATGACAGGGTCGTCATTCCCAAACGAGCGAGTCGTTGGTTCAACGATGAGATTAGGTCCTTTGCGTTGACGCGATGCCATCGGAAGCCCGAGTCTTCCCAGTCTTTGTCGAAAGCCACTTGTGACTCTGAGATGACGGTTGCCATATCTATTTTCGAGGGACCTTCCTTGCTCGCGTGAGCGGCGAGTTGAGAAAACACGTGATACCGTTGATCCTCAGCGCAAGCGTCGAGCAACCCCGTGATGGTCCGAATGTTGGTTCTGGCCACAGAGGCCAAGACGCGCGGAGTGATCAGGTAACTCTCAAGTTCCTTGCGTTTCCACACGTGAGCAGAGATCCCCGCCGCTTGAAGTTCGCTTTCGACCTTCCCAATTTCCAATTCTGAGTGGTAGTCTCGGTCTAGGATTACGAAGAGATTGATTGCACCGGGGAGGAGGCTCTTTGCGAGCCACCCGAAAGCGGGGACATGACCCCAAGAAGAGTACCCGCCAAGAGGGACTATGGAGACACCCGTCTCGGTGGCCAGATTTCTCAGGCCCATAGTTCTGGCCAGCGATCTTAGAATTCGCATATCCTGGCCCTCGACGAACACGACCGTCGACGCCCGCAGGGCCTTCGCCAAGCGCAGGTTGAAGGCAGATCCGATCATGTGGCTTAGCGTTTGCATCTGATCGTCTGTCTTTGCGCGTGTGCTTCGGCGGGCACCCTTGTCCACGAGTGCCACCATCTTGGCGTCGACCTCGGCAATGACCTCCGCGGAATGGGTGGCCAAGACTACCTGTTTGCCTGTTTCCGTGAGCATAGAGACCAACCGTCGCTGCAGGTCGGGGTGCAAGAACACCTCTGGCTCATCGAGAACAAGAGTTGCACAGTCTAGATTCTTATAAACGTAGAAGAGGATCTGTAGCCATATCTGAATTCCATCTCCAGCCCATACTAGTTCCTTTGGAACGCGACTTCCGGTCTCATGGAAGAAGACGTCGAGATAGGCGCCCGAAGTCTCCATTCGTGTCCGCGGAGCCTCAATAGCTATTTCTGGCAACCAGGGCGACATCCACTCCGCAAACCGCTCCCATTCCCCTAACTGCTCAAGCCCGCGAAGTTGATTCCGAAAGTGTCTGCTCGCCAGCTTCGACTCCGAGCTTACCCTCACGTACTTGTCGTCCCTTATTTGCTCGTTGTGATCGAGAGGCGAGAGCGCAGGAACGATGCCTAAGCGTGGGAAGTTCCGGCGCGCCTGTGTCGGAGAGCTTATCGTGGCGCCGGTTCCTGCCGTCAGGTAGAAGAAGGGAGAGTTTCCATCCCCGGCTGGCCAAACAACTGTCATCCTTGCCTGATTTCTCCATGTCAGGGAAATCGACGACTCCACGTCGGCAAATTCGTGGCGAATGCTCTCTGCGAGGGCGGGGTAATCGCGGAGGTTTACTGGGTAGCATGGATAGTGAATGCCGTCATGAACCTGCGATGATATGGACCGTTTGGTCCAAGCGTGCCTCAACAGTGTCTGGGCCAAGCGAATAGCCATAAGTAGACTGGACTTGCCTGCGTTGTTCGGACCCGCGAGATAGGCACTATCTAGGAACGAAAGCGTGTAAGAACTGAATGCCCGGAAATTCTTCACGGTAAGCGTTCGAAGCAGGGGGAAAGCCTGCTCGTCAATGCTATCCTTCGACTTGCTCGGCACGTTCATGGAGGTATCCGTTCGCCCGTTTGCTTCCATCATAGGTTGCCGCTGTTCATGTGCAGTCGGTGTCGCGGTTGTGCTTTCGCAGACGAGCTCACTCCGTCTTCGGGTGGAATCTAGCCGGGGGGCGAGCATCGAGGGTCGATAGGCTGCGTCTACAAGCTCGGCCTGCGACGGGTTGACGGAAGAGGCACACTGTATGGGAACCACGGCGATCTTCGGCGCTGGCGTGATGGGCGAGACCCTCCTGTCGGGCCTGCTTCGCTCGGGCCGACCGGCGGCCGACATCGTCATCACCGAGAAGCGGGCCGACCACGCGGCGACGCTGCGCGAGCGCTACGGCGTGCGGGTCCTGGGCAACGCCGAGGCTGCCCAGATCGCCGATGTCCTCGTCCTGGTCGTCAAGCCCCAGGACATGGACGGGCTGCTCAGCGAGATCCGAGACCACATCGCACCCGGCAACCTCGTCGTCTCGCTCGCAGCAGGTATCCCCACGGCATACCTGGAAAGCCGCCTGCCCGAAGGCTCCTCGGTCGTGCGGGTCATGCCCAACACCCCCGCGCTGGTCGACCAGGGGATGGCAGCGGTCAGCCCGGGACGTAACTGCACGCAAGCCCACCTCGCCGAGGCCGAGAGCCTGCTCGCCTCGTGCGGCAAGGTCGTCCAGGTCGCCGAGAAGCACCAGGACGCCATTACTGCCATCTCCGGGAGCGGACCGGCATACATCTTCTATGTCGTCGAGTCGATGATCGAGGCGGGGGTGCTGCTCGGTCTGCCGCGGGCCACCTCGACCGAGCTCGTCGTGCAGACCCTCTACGGCGCCGCGACGATGCTCCGCGAGACCGGCGAACACCCCACAGTCCTGCGCGAGCGGGTCTCCAGCCCCGGCGGCACGACCATCGCCGCGATCCGCCAGCTTGAGGACCACAAGGTGCGCGCGGCGTTCATGACCGCCATGGAGGCGGCCGCGGCCCGCTCCGCGGAGCTCGCCGCAGGCCTCGGATGACCAGGGTCGTCGAGATCGTCCGGCTTGCTCCCGACGACTGGGAGGCCCACCGCGACCTGCGGTTGGAGGCGCTGACCACCGACCCGGAGGCGTTCGGCGCGACCTATGCCCAAAACGCGGCATACGACGAAGCGACCTGGCGCGCGCGGCTGGCGGCGGTGACCTACTGGCAGGCGCAGGAATCCGGTATGCCGCTCGGCATGGTCGGCCTATGGGACCCGACGACCGATCCCGATGACCTCGCCGGCGACGAGGAGGCCGAGGTGATCCCGTTCATCATCGCCATGTTCGTCCGCCCGTCGGCGCGCGGGCGCGGGATCGGCGCCGCGCTGGTTGAGGCCGCGGTCAGCGAAGCCGCAGCGAGGGGTCACCGGCGGGTGCTCCTCGACGTGCGGGAGGCCAACGGGACGGCTCGCGCGCTCTACCGGCGGATGAGGTTCATCGAGACCGACGAGCGGGCGCCCGACCCGGGCCATGGCGGGTGCGAGCTGAGCATGGTGCGCCAGCTCTGAGCCACGACCCGGCAAGCGGCTGTGCACGCCGCGGTGCACGCCGCCCGGCCGATGACCGTGGGACAGCGCCCCGATGCCGTTGCGCCCGTGACAGGGTGGGTGCATGAGTGAGAGCACCAGTCCCATCACCCTTCGCCGGTTGGCCGACTCCAACTGGGCGCAGTTCCGCCAGGTCCGCCTGGACGCGTTGCACGAGTCGCCCGAGGCGTTCTCGGCCACCCGCGCCGATGAGGAGGCGCTCAGCGAGGCGGCCTGGCTCGAGCGGGTTCGCCGCTCGCCCCGGTTCCTGGCCGAACGCGATGGCGCAGTCCTGGGGACGGCCAGCGTGGGCCGCCATCGGACCCAGGGGGATGGTTCTGAGGAGGCACTTCTCGAGGACCTGACGCAGGTGGGATTGTCCGAGTCCGCCAACATCGCCGAGATCTACGGCCTCTGGGTGACCCCCGCAGCCCGGGGCACAGGGGTGGCCACCGCCCTCGTCGATGCGGCCTGCCAGCAGGCTCGGGACGACGGCCGCTCGCACATCGTCTACTGGGTGAGCACGTCCAACGGTCGGGCCGTCGCCTTCGCGTCCGGACTGGGCTTCAGGCCCTCTGACTCGCGTCGACCGATGCGTGGCGTCGGCCACGTCGACGAGGAGGAGATCGCGATGATCCTTCCACTCGGCCTGGACCGTGGGTGGTCCGGGGCCGGGTCTGGCGGCGCCTGATCGCCCGCCTGGCGGAACGGCATACGGGATCGCCTTCCGCTGAGCGGCACCTCGGCGGGGTGGTCGCCACGACATTCCCGGTATGCCGTCGTGAGCCTTCCGACGCGCGCGTCCGCAGCGCCGCCGACAAGGGGTAACGTCGGCGTATGCCCAGCCAGGCACGGGTCGTCTGGGACCCGGACTTTACGAAGTACAACTTCGGACCCGCGCACCCCATGCAGCCGGTCCGCCTGGCCCTGACCGCACGGCTCTGTGAGGAGTTCGGGCTCTTCGCAGCCGACGACGTCGAGGTGCTATCCCCGGACGTGGTCGACGATGCGTGGCTGCACACCGTCCACGAGCCCTACTTCGTCGAGGCGGTCAAGACCGCGTCGCTCAACCCTGAGCACACCAGCGAGCATCTGGGCATCGGCACGGACGACGTCCCGGCATTCCTCGGCATGCACGAGGCCAGCGCCCGGATCGTCGAAGGCACCCGCGCCCTGTGCGAAGCGGTGTGGACCGGCCAGACGACCCACGGCGTCAACTTCTGCGGCGGACTGCACCACGCCATGGCCGCAAACGCTTCGGGCTTCTGCGTCTACAACGACATCGCCGTGGGCATCCAGTGGCTGCTGGACCACGGCGCCGATCGCGTCGCCTATGTCGACGTCGATGTCCACCACGGCGACGGCGTCGAGTCGATCTTCTGGGACGACCCGCGGGTGCTGACGGTGTCGATCCACGAGACAGGCCGAGCGCTTTTCCCGGGCACGGGGTGGGCGACCGACATCGGCGGGGGAGCGGCCCTGGGCCATGCGGTCAACGTGTCGCTGCCGCCGGGGTTGTCCGACTCGGGGTGGTTGCGGGCGCTGCACTCCGTGGCGATGCCGGTCGTGCGGGCCTTCCGACCCCAAGTGCTCGTCACCCAGCACGGCGCCGACACGCACTATCAGGACCCGCTAGCCCACTTCGCGCTCTCGGTCGACGCCCAGCGCGACGCGATGATCGCTCTGCACAAGCTCAGCCACGAGGTCTGCGGCGGACGCTGGGTGGCCCTCGGCGGCGGCGGCTATGAAGTCGTTGACGTCGTCCCGCGCACGTGGACCCACCTCACGGCGATCGCGGCGCACCGGCCGATCCTGCCTGGAGTAGCCGTGCCCGAGGCATGGCGCGACCACGTGCAGACCCTGTTCGGCAAGCCCGGCCCGGCCCGGATGGGCGACCTGCCCGATGGCGAGCCGATCTGGTGGCGATCGTGGGACTTGGGTTATGACCCAGGCAACGAGGTCGACCGAGCCGTGATGGCGACCCGCCAGGCGGTCTTCCCCCTGCACGGCCTGGACGTCTGGTTCGACTGAGCAGCCCGGGCGTCGTGGGCAACGTGCGGCGGGCGGGTGCGGCATACCGGGTGGGGGACTGTCGGCGTGTCGGCTGGACTTTTCGTCACAAGGTGATCTCGCGACTTCCCTCCTGTCACACCAGCCCCTAGAGTTGCGACGCACACGCGGACCGTTCGCCGGCGGGGAAGCCGGCGCTGCGTGGGCGCATCCGAGGAGTCCGATGTCAACCGAGCGTCAGCTCTCAGAGGTCCGGTTCCTGACCGTGGCCGAGGTCGCCTCGATCATGCGCGTGTCGAAGATGACGGTCTACCGGCTCGTGCATGGTGGCGAGTTGCCGGCCGTTCGGGTGGGGCGGTCCTTCCGGGTTCCGGAGGACGCCGTCCACACCTACCTCAGCACGTCCTTCGTCGACACCGCCTGACCGCGCGAAGCACCGCACCCGAACGGGGCTGGACCGGCATCCTGTATGCCGCTCCCGCCCCGTTCTCGTGTGCCATCTGATCTCAGCGACGGATGTTCCTTGACTCACCTTCCTAACCTGAGTTAGCGAATCGGCGCTCGGGTCAACGCGATGGAGCCAAGTGTCAAGCAAGTGTCTGGCAATAGTAAAGATTCTTCCAGGTGTGGGTATAGATATGCCAGATCGTTCTTCACATTCCCCTAGCCGTCCTACAGTCGTCATGAGCGGCGAAAGAACAGGGTGCCGCTTGACCTTGGGCGCAGGGGGGAAACGAGAAATGACAATGTTTCGTGCTCGTCTTCGTCGGCTATCGACGATCAGTGCAATAAGCGGAATGCTCGCTGCGGGCGGGATCATGACGGCCGGTAGCGCGTCCGCGGCGGTCACTCCGCTCACCGTCGCAGTGAGCCCCGCGCACGGGGCTCAGACCATCGGGGTCACGGCCAACGTGTTGGCGACCTTTAGCCTCAACGTGACGGGGGTCGACTCGACGAGTTTTACCCTTGTCGATGTCGCGGCAGGAACCTCAGTGGTTGCGACCGTGACCTACGACAGCACAACCCGGGTCGCCAAACTCGACCCAACGTCGAACCTGGCCGCGGACAAGCAGTTCCGCGCAACGCTGACCTCGGCGATCCGAGCCGGGAGCGAGAACCTCGTGACCACCACGTGGACCTTCACCACTGGACCGGCGCCGGCGGCGATGTACCGGTGGCCGTTGGTGGAGTCCCGGGGTGTTGAGCCCTGGACGATTGCTCAGGTGAGCTTCAACGAGGCGGTGACGGGGGTCAATAGTGCGACGTTCACCATCACCAACAACTCGACCGGCGCGGTCGTTCCTGGGCTGGTCGTGGGCAGCAGCTACGACAAGGTGTGGCGCATCTACCCGACCGCGAACCTTGCTGAAGACACGTGGTACACGGTCAAGGCCGTCGGAGGCGTTTCGGCCATTCGCGACCTGGCTGGCAATCCATTCTCGACGATCCAGTGGCGCTTCCTCACCGGTTTGGCCCCGATGATGTCTTCGCGGAACGTCTCAACGAATGCCGTTGGAGTTCCAGTGTCGACGACACTCGACATCGGCTTCACCGAAACCATTATCGGAATGTCCACCACGACGTTCACCCTGAAGGTGTTGGCCACGGGGGCTCCGGTGCCGGCGACGGTGAACTGGTCGGCAGCAACCGGCAAGTGGGTCCTCACCCCTAGTGCCTCGTTGCTGCCCGCGACGCAGTACCGTCTGCAGTTGACCGGAGGGACGACGGCCATCCGTGACCTCGTTGGTAACCCGTTCTCGACCTTGGCGTGGAACTTCACGACTGCTTGAGTTGAGGCGCACGGCATACCCAAAAGGGGTGGCCCACCACGACACGTGGCGGGCCACCCCCTTTGCTTCGTGGCACGCAGGGCGCGACGGATTGGCATCCAAGGGACCGTGGCACCGGACTAGGCCAGGCTGAGACCGTCCGAACCTGATGCTTCGCCGTCGGCCTGCCCCGCCCGAACCCGGCTGGCGATCCGGCTTAAGCCGACCGGAGTGATACCCAGGTGCCGGGCGATGTCCTTCTGCGGAAGGTCGTCCAGTAGGTGCGGATAGTCGCGGACGAACTGGCGGTAGCGCTCCTCGGGCGTCATGGTCAACAACTCTCGCTCGCGCTTCTCCTTGGCGAGCGTGTGAGCAAACAGTGCAGAGAGCACGGCATTGGACCACTCGACATGCCGGAGGCACAACATCTCGATGTGACGTCCGTCGATTCGATCGAGTTCCGTATGCCGCAGAGCCGACGCCTTGGTGTGGCTCACGCCGAGTTCGGTCAAGGCTGGCACCTTGGGAATGTGGCTGAGGGCGACTAGGCGCCGCAAACCGGGAGGCGCTAGCGAGGACATCGACGCGACGGCGTCGCCCGGTTCGCAGAAGTTGACAATCCACTCACGTCCGTGGGCATCTGGAGCTGAGACGATGACGGTGCCACGTCGCACGACGTAGAAGTAGGGAGAATAGCTGCCCACGTCGTAGAGTGTCTGCCCCTTGCGCAGGCGGATGGTGTGGACGTGTGGGGCGAGGGTATCCCAAGCGGGCAGCGGAACCCCCGCCAGCGTCTCAAGGACTGCCCGCAGGGTGACGCCCGGAGCTGGCCCGGTCAGACTCGACATGCTGAACCCCCGACTATGAGAGCCACTCCGCCGCCATTTGGCCGCGGGGTGGACTTAAGCGGCTACGTCCCCCCGGGTGGGAACGTACCCCCCGCCCCGGCATACGCACTGCCAGTGATTAACCTTGGGCAAGATCTCGGGCATCTCGTTAACCATGATTAAGAGTGTGGATGACATTCCCCGTCCGTGGTGTCATCCTACCCGGTGCAGCGTGTGGACCCGGGGGGGGAGCCGGCGTCACGAGCTGCGCGGGATACGTGATGCAGAGGCGAGCACGCCGATGCTGGGGACGCCCGCGCGCGGGGAACACCGCGCGCGGACCTACGTGGCAACGGTCAGAGAGTGACCGTGGGATTGGGGAAATTTTCATGGATCAACTGACAGCGTCTGCGCCGACGCGTTCGGCTGCGGCTGCGCGCCGACGCCTTGCACGCGCTCGGCGGAGGGTTGCGGCCGGCGTTGCCGCACTTCTGTCGACGATTGGCATCCTGGCGACAGTGACACCGCTGGCCCAGGCGGCTAACAACTGTGGGGAAGGGGTGGTGACCTGTGGGACGGTGGACAAGGAGGTCGTCAACCCCAAGCCGGTCTATCAAGTCGGCGAGAGTGTCACCTACCGCTTGACGCTGCAGTGCAGCTCCCTTGAGGGCAACTGCGGCATCGGCACGGTGACTGACGTCTTCGACCCCAATCTGACCATCCCAGGCGGGGCGGTCGTCCTTCCTAACCCGCTGCCCTACCCGATGACTTACTCGTGGGCCGGCAACACGCTCACCCTGAAGCTGGGCAACGCCACGACCGCCTGGCCGGACGGGCCGTCCTCGGCCGTATACGTCACGGCCATTGTCAAGGACTACCCGCTGACTGCCCCGGTGGGGGTCATCAACAACCAGGCCACGTTAACCTCGCCAGTTCACGGTTGAGGGGTTGACACGCCCTCTGGATGCACCAAGGTGCCTGTCCTGCAACGGAATACTTGATCTTGCGACGGAACAAGTAGTCCAGCGGGAAGGCACCTGGTAGGTGA
>WBZS01001142.1_pt1 | contig 23314 bp, 26 predicted proteins | sample 5204201 | NCBI WGS metagenome assembly WBZS01 (sample SAMN12344357, study PRJNA552823) | activated sludge metagenome | biome: Activated sludge suspended growth; feature: Nitrification reactor; material: Wastewater; isolation source: activated sludge from nitrification reactor of wastewater... | reverse complement strand
ACTCCCTTGATCGTGCGGGTGTTGATTTCCTCGATCAGTGCTGCACCGTGGTGCGGGTACACGACCGTCTCGCCGACCTTGAAGACCATATGGTGTTAACCCCTTTCGCGACTGCCAGGATACCACGAGCCCACCGACAGCCGCACGCCGATCTCTGCGTTTGTGCAGGTCAGAGGCCATACCGGGGTATCCGAAGGGTCGAGACGGGCCTTGACAACAGCCCGTCTGCATGCATCACGCGCGCACGTCATGGGCCACGCCGGGTGCCCGGGAGGGCGGCATACGTCAGGGGTATGCCGCCCGCTCACCGCGACGTGTCCCGAACCACCCCCTCCTGGCCGGTTGGCGCGAGTGGCCTACCGCTACGCTGTGCCCCGTGAAGCGACTCCACCGGGCCCTCGCCGTGACCGGCGCCGCGGCAGCCACCGCTGTTCTTTCCGCCTGCTCGTTCTTCTCGCCGATTCAGACGGACAACAAGTACATCCCTGGTGACGGCGTCCCGGTGCAACTGGGCATGATTGCCGGGCGCAACCTCGCGATCGTCGCCGAGAAGGCCGGCGGTCCCGGCACGTTGGTCGGCGCCGTGCTCAACCAGGGCGACACACAGACCCAGGTCGGCTTCTTGACCCGCGCCGAGTCAGAGGCCGGTGGGTCGGTGACGGGTCGGGTCAGTCTCGGTGGTCGGGAGTCCAAGCCGATCGAAGGAATCGTCTTTGCCAAGGTGCCCAGCGCACCGGGCACAATGACTGACATCTATCTTGAGACGCCTGACGGCAAGCAGCTGGTCTCCGTGCCCGTGTTGGCACCCAACGGCTTCTACGAGCAGTTCAAGCCCAAGAGCTGAGCCAGCGGCAAGGCTTCACGAAGGTTCGAGCTGGCCTGCGGGTTCGCCGTGACGATCAGGGCTCGAACTTGTAGCCGAGTCCGCGCACGGTGAGGATGTAGCGCGGGTTGCCGGGGTCGGGCTCGATCTTGGCGCGCAGTCTCTTCACGTGGACATCCAGGGTTTTGGTGTCTCCAACGTAATCGCTCCCCCACACGCGGTCGATCAGTTGCCCGCGGGTGAGCACGCGGCCGGCGTGCCGCAGCAGCAGTTCGAGGAGCTCGAATTCCTTGAGCGGCATCTGCGTGACGTTGCCGTTGACCGTTACGACATGCCGGTCGACATCCATCCGCACCGGCCCGGCCTGCACCGGCGCACCCGCGGGCTCGTCGGCCTCCGCGAGGCGGCGCAGCACGGCCCGAACCCGCGCGAGCAGTTCCCGGGCGGAGTAGGGCTTGGTCACATAGTCGTCGGCACCCATTTCCAGCCCGACGACCTTGTCGATCTCGGAGTCCTTGGCGGTGAGCATGATGATCGGGACGCTCGACTTGGCCCGGAGGGCACGGCATACCTCCGTGCCGGACAGGCCCGGGAGCATGAGATCGAGCAGCACGAGGTCAGCGCCATTCGCGTCGAACTCGGCCAGCGCTTCGGGTCCGGTCGCCGCGACGGCGGTGACGAAGCCCTCCTTCTGCAGCAAGTAGGACAGCGGGTCAGAGAAAGACTCCTCGTCCTCGACGATGAGGATTCGGCTCATAGGGGTCGCACCTCTCTGGGGACGGGGCCGTTCGCGGGGTTCGTCAGGGTCGAGCCATTGATGGCCGGATCGGCGGTGGGGTCGGTGGCAGGGGTGGAGCCGTCGGTGTCCTCGGGGCGGCCACCTGCGAGGTCGGCCTCGGTGAGGACGGGCAGCACCCCCGTCGTGGATTGATCGTCAGGCCCGTATGCCGGTGCCGGCAGTCGGATCGTGAAGGTCGAGCCCCGGCCGACTTCGCTCCACACGGTGACGTCGCCACCGTGGTTGGCGCACACGTGCTTGACGATGGACAACCCCAATCCGGTCCCCCCGGTGGCGCGCGAGCGAGCCGCATCGATGCGGTAGAACCGCTCGAAGATCCGCCCTATTTCGGCCTCGGGGATGCCCTGGCCTTGGTCGGAGACAATGACCTCGCGCGCCCCGTCGGCGGCGATGAGGGCGCGCACGGCGACTCGGGTCCCTGAGGCAGAGTAGGCGACGGCGTTGACGACCAGGTTGCGCACCGCCGTCGTCAGCAGCCCGGCATCGCCCCACACCCAGCAATTGAGGTCGCTCCGCACCACGAGGTCGATCTGCCGCTCCTCGGCGGTGATCCGCACGTCATCGACGGCCTGGCGGACGACCTCGCCAAGGTCGACGGCGTCGGGGTCCGAGAGCCGGTCCTCCGACTGCAGCCGCGACAGCTGGACGATGTCGCTGACCAGTTGGTCCAGACGACGAGTCTCCTTGCGCATCCGCTTGGCGAACCGGGCGACCGCCTCAGGGTCGTCCCGAGCATCTCGGACGGCCTCGGCCAGCAGCATGAGGCCGCCGACCGGGGTCTTGAGCTCGTGGCTGACGTTGGCCAGGAAGTCGCGGCGGACCTCTTCGACGAGATAGGCGTGGGACCGGTCCTCGACCAGCAAGAGGATGTGGTCCAGTCCCAGGTGGGTGGCGCGGGCCTGGACGACCCGGCGGGCGTCGGCCCGCGGGCCGCGAGGGAGGGCGAGCTGTTCCTCGACGACCCCTCCCTCGGTGACTGCCCGGCGGGCCAGCACCAACAGTGGGGGGTGGGAGACCGACGTGCCCCGAACCAACCCATGGGAGATCGCCGTGGGTGAACAGGCGACGACCGACTGGCGAGCATCCAGCACGATGCCACTGGAGGACAGCGCGGCAAGCAGGTCGGTCACTTCCGCGGGGAGTTGTTGGTCGGGCTCCGGGATGTCGTCCAGGTCGATCGGAGCCACCCGGCGTCGTCGGTCTGGTCGGCCTCGACCGAGCAGCGCTGACACCACCACTGCGCCGAGCACGGCGCCGAGGATCACGGCCAGCAGGACCTCCACGCCCCTAGGCTAGAGGGCAGCACGACGGCTCGGCCTCGGCGGACGCCCAGCACGCCATCGAGAACTGAGCCATCACCTGATATTCACCTGGAAGCTGACTTCCGTTCGCCGGCCGAGAGCCCGGCCGTAGTCAGTCCGACCACGATTGGTCCCACCCGGGCCGACCGGACCAGCACCAAAGGAGCACCCGTGCGCGAAGCCTTCCACGAGCAATTGGAGAGCATCACCAACCAGCTGGTCGAGATGACGCGCCTGGCCGGGTCAGCTATGGCCCGGGCGACCACTGCTCTCTTGGACGCTGATCTGCACCTAGCCGAAGACGTCATCACCGGGGACCGCGCGCTCGACAGCGCACGTGAGCACCTGGACGCACTGGCAGTCGACCTCCTTGCTCGCCAACAGCCGGTGGCCACCGACCTGCGCACGGTCGTGACGGCCCTGCGGATGAGCAGCGATCTCGAGCGGATGGGCGACCTGGCCAGACACGTGGCAAAGGTGGCCCGGTTGCGTTTCCCCAACTCCGCAGTCCCCGTCGAGTTGCGCGGCCATATCCTGCAGATGGGGCAGGTAGCCGAGCTCGTCGTCACCAAGTCCGGCTCGATCATCGCCGCTCGCGATGTCGAAGCCGCCCTCAATCTGGAGCGTGACGACGACGTCATGGACGACCTGCATCGTCGGCTGTTCACGGTCCTCGCAACGTCCGAGGCCCCGACCGAAACGATCGTCGACCTCACCCTGCTCGGGCGCTATTACGAGCGGTTCGCCGACCACGCCGTGTCCGTCGCCCGGCGCGTGGTCTACCTCGTGACGGGCGAGTATGTGCAAGAAGCTTCCGGCGGCGACCACGACATTGCCGAAGAGGCCGCCCGCCTCGCCCTGCTGCGCAGAGGGATGACGTCCGGCTGACCCACCGCAAACGTCGATCATTCGCGGGCTCAACGGAATGTCGTCGAGCCCGCGAAAGGTCATCGACGTGGGGGCGGGTGGAGCCGCGCGCACGGAGGGTGGGCGGGCGGCATACCGAGCGGGTATGCCGCCCCGGCGCGAGCGGTGACGTCCGGGACTAACCCGGTCAGCGACCTTGGTTGGCGACGGCGGCAGCAGCGGCAGCGGCGGCTTCGGCGTCGAGGTACTGGCCGGGAGCGGTCGGCATGAAATCGGCGCCGATGTCGTAGACCAACGGCTGACCCGTCGGGATGTTCAGCTCGGCGATCGCCGCGTCACTGATCCCGTCGAGGTGCTTGACCAGCGCCCGCAGGCTGTTGCCGTGGGCGGTGACCAGGACCGTCTTACCGGAGGCCAGGTCGGGGCATATCGCGCTCTCCCAGTAGGGCATCATCCGGGCAATGACGTCCTTGAGGCATTCGGTGCGCGGGATCTCGACGCCGGTGTAGCGCGGGTCGCCGGTCTGGGCCCACTCGTTGTCCAGGTCGATCGGCGGCGGGGGTGTGTCGAACGACCGACGCCACAGCATGAACTGCTCGTCGCCGTACTTCGCCCGGGTCGCGGCCTTGTCCAGGCCTTGCAGGGCGCCGTAGTGCCGCTCGTTGAGCCGCCAGTCGCGCCGCACCGGGATCCAGTGCCGGTCGGCGGCGTCGAGCGCGAGGTTCGCCGTTGTGATCGCGCGGCGCAGGACGGACGTGTGCACGACGTCGGGCAGCACGCCCTTGTCCTTGAGCAGCCGACCACCGCGGACGGCCTCCTCGCGTCCCTGGTCGTTGAGGTCGACGTCCACCCACCCGGTGAACAGGTTCTTGGCGTTCCACTCGGAGTGGCCGTGACGCAGCAGGATGAGGGTGTATGCCATGGTCCCAACCCTATGACCGCCCGGGTATGCCGGGTGAGGACTGCGCAGCGTCCGTTACGTCACGCCCGACTCGGGCGGACGCCGGGCGGGATTGGCACCTCCGCAGTGCAGCAACAGCGACAGTGAACTGGCGAATGTCGCCGTACCACGACATTAAAGAATGTCGTGGTACGCTGACAATCTCAGATGTCGCCCAGCAACGACATTTCTGCCGGCGAGGAGGGGCGCATGCTCACCACGGTTCGGGATCTCGGTGCAGCGGTTCGGCACAGGCGACGCGAGGTTCGGCTTTCCCAAGCCACGCTGGCTGGTCGGGCGGGCGTCTCCCGCCAATGGCTCTCCGCTTTCGAGTCGGGCAAGACCCCCGCCGCCGAGTTGGGAAAGGTTCTCGACGTCCTCTCGGCTCTCGGCCTTGCGATCGACCTGGTCACGGCCACGTCCAGCGACGCCGGGGCAGGCCTGGACCCCTTCGCCGGCTTCTTCGGGGAACCGTCGTGACCGATCATCTTCACGTCTACCTCGACGGAGTCCTCGCCGGTCGCCTGACGCAGGCAACAGGTGGCGCACTGTCGTTCAGCTACGACGACGTCTATCTGGAGCGCCGCGCGCCGACACCCCTCTCGCTGTCGATGCCCCTGAGCGGGTCCCGCCACAGCAATCGCGTCGTCTCGGCTTGGCTCGACGGCCTGCTTCCCGACAACCTCAGCGTCCGAGAGGAGTGGGGTAGGAGGTTCGAGGTTTCGCCCAGAAACCCGTTTGCCCTCCTTCGCCATGTGGGGCGGGATGCCGCAGGCGCCGTGCAGGTTCTTCCGGTCGAGGTGGACCCTCCTGACGGGGCGCAACGACTTGGCAACGTCCGCAGGCTGACCGACCGCGAGGTTTGCGACCTCCTCGCGGGGCTGATCGTCCGAGACGGAGGGTGGCAGGTGGGGGCCGGATCAGGACGCTGGAGCCTTGCCGGTGCCCAGAACAAGGTGGCGCTGCACCGCCTGGACGATGGCGGCTGGGGTGTCCCGGAAGACTCGACACCGACAACTCACATCCTCAAGCCCACACGCAGAGACACCCGCTTTGCCGATCTGCACGCGAACGAGTTCGTCTGCCTTCGGGCGGCGAGCCACCTCGGGCTTCGAACCGCCCACGTCGAGCTTGCCGACTTCGGCGGGGCCAAGACGCTGGTCTCCACCCGTTACGACCGGGGCCGCGGAGCCGAGGGCGGGTGGCTTCGGCTCCATCAGGAAGACCTCCTGCAGGCCATGAGCTACCCGCCGTCGAAGAAGTACCAGTCGGATGGTGGTCCCAGCGTCAAGAACGTCGCAAACCTCCTGGCGACCTTGGCCCTCCCCGACCGCGATCCCGTCCGCTTGGGCTTCTTCGACGCCCTGGCCTTCAACGTGCTGGTGGGTGGAACCGACGCCCACGCGAAGAACTACTCCCTGCTGCTGCGCGGCTCCAGGGTTGCCCTGGCGCCCGTCTATGACATGGCGTCATACGCCCCCTACCTCGAACCTGGTGAGGTGGCGCGAAGCTCCATGAAGATCGGGCGCACCTGGACGGCTCGCGAGGCGACAGCCGAGGACTGGTCGGATGTCGGAGCGTCTCTCGGCCTTGACCGGGACGACGCCCTATCTCGTGTCGAGCACTTGAGACAGGGACTGCCCGACGCGGTCGTGGCCGCTGCCGAGGAAGCGCCCGAGGCATTCCTCCCGGAGGCGCGCCGCGTCGCGCACGCAGTCGCCCGACAAGGCCACCTCAGACCCAGGGGGTGACGTAGCCAGGCAGCGTGACGAGCACGCTTCGCCCACGGTCGCCTCGACGGGAGCGTGCCGTCTCGGCTGACTCTCGAACGAGGTCGGCAGGATCACCGGAAAGCAGTTCGAGCACCTCGAGCGGAGCCTTGCTGTTAGGCGATTCGTGCTCGCACGCCGTCGTCAGGGTCACAGGCGAACTGGCGAAAAAGCTCGATCGTGAGTTTGCGCTTGTCCGCCACCGCCGACCTGACATCTGGATCCTGATCTGACGCGAGCAGGACCAGCACTGTAAGCGGCACGGTCTTGTTGTGAGCCACCCAAGAACGCAACTGCGGATAGCGCTCCATCACGTCATGCCAGACGCCGGGGGATGCTTCTTCGTGTGCCGCGCGACGATATTCCTCCGGCACGCTGCTCGTACGGAGCGCGAAAAACTCTTCGGCCGAATCGATCATAGGAGATCACCTAGCCCGGGAGGAGCGGGGCGACGGCATACAGGGGGTCGTTCTCGCTGCCGGCGAGCAGCGGCCGGAACGCTTCGAGGTTGGCCAGGGACTCGCCGCGCGCCACCCGCCAGGCCCATTCGCGCTTCATCGAGGTGAGGAACCCCAGGGCCAACAGGTCATTGAACGGCTCGTCCGCCGCCTCCAATAGCGCCCCGACGAGCAGGTCGAGATATCGCGCATCCAACGCCGCCGTGGGCACCTGCCCGCGCACGTACACGTCACCCGAGCCGTCGACGGCATACCCGAGTAGCGGCCGGCGCATCACGCGGCGCAGCAGGTAGCGGTAGAACTCCGCGTGGTTCTCGTCCGGGTTGCGGATGACGAACGCGCTCACCGACGTCAACTGCTCGCGCACGAGGAACGAGGCCACGGTCTTGAGCTTGCGTTCGCCGGGAATGGTGACGACCAGCTCGCCGTCGCGTGCGCCGGGTTCGCTCGCTAGACCCGCGTCGAGCACGTATGCCGCCAGCGCCGCGCTCGCCCGCGCCGCGGCAGTCGTCCCCGAAGGCGAACTCACGGGACCAGAGCCGCCGGCACTCCGGTCAGCAGGCTCGCTTCGGTGATCGGGGACGGAGTTTGCGTGCGGCATGCCTCACCGTAAGCCTGCAGCAGCCGTTCTGTCGTGGCGTCCCAGCCAAATCCGCTCGCGTGGCGCACCGCCCGCCCAGCCAGAACCTCACGCCGAGCCGGGTCGGCCAGCAGCTCCGCTAGGGCCCGTGCCCAGTCGCCGACATCGTGGCTGTCCACGAGCACGCCCGCATCCCCGACCGCGGTCGGCAGGCCGCCAACCCTGGCCGCGATGACCGGCGTGCCGCAGGCCAGCGACTCGATGGCCACCAGCCCGAACGATTCGTTGTAGGACGGGACCGTCACGACGTCAGCCGCGCGGTACCACTGCGCCAACGTCGCCCGATCAGACGGCGGCACGAAACGCACGTATGCCGTCATCCCCAGTTCCGCGGCCAGTTTGGCCAGGCTTTCGGGATGCTCCAACCCGGAGCCGCTGGGGCCGCCGAGGATGCCGACGACCAGGTCGTCGGGGGTCCAGCCGGGGTGTTGATCGAGCAGTTGGCGGGCCGCCTTGACGAGCAGGTCGGGAGCCTTGAGCGGCTGGATCCGACCGACAAAGAGGAGCACGTGGGCACCTCGCGGGAGACCGAGCTGGGCGCGTGCGGCATACCGGTTGCCGGGGGTGAACACGTCGAGGTCGACGCCCGGCGGGACGACGGCGACCCGTGCGGGGTCGGCGGCATACAGGGTGACCAACTGGCATGCCTCGTCGGCGGTGTTGGCGGTGAGCAGGTCGGCGGCCTCGACGACCTGTGCCTCGCCGATCTCGCGACCGGGCGGCTCGGGGCGCTCCCCCTCGGCGAGGGCGGCGTTCTTGACCCGGGCCATCGTGTGCATGGTGTGGACGAGCGGAGTGCGCCACCGGTCGGCTGCGAGCCAGCCGACCTGGCCGGAAAGCCAATAGTGGGAGTGGACCACGTCGAACCAGCCCTCGGGACGCGCGGCGCCAGCCCGCATCACCCCGGCCGCAAAGGCGCACAACTGACCGGGCAGGTCGTTCTTGGCCAGGCCCTCGTAAGGGCCCGCCGTGATGTGCCGGACGGTGACTCCAGGGGCGAGCTCGACGGTCGGCGGGAGGGCTCCCGTCGTGGCCCGGGTGAAGATCTCAACCTCACGGCCGCGCCGGGCCAACTGCTTGGCGACCTCGGCGATGTAGACGTTCATGCCGCCCGCGTCGCCGGTGCCCGGCTGCTCCAGCGGCGAGGTGTGGACGCTGAACATCGCAATCCGACGGATCTCGTCCGGCGTCACAGTCCTCGATCCTCTCGCCGTGCTTGCCGTGCAGGTGGTGTCGTGCAGGTGGTGTCGTGCAGGTGGTGGTCGTGCGCCTTGTGCCGGTGATGGCATGCGTCTTGGGACAACACCGACACCCGTGTCGAGATTCCCGGCGGGACGAGGCGACCGCGGCACCAGTTCGGCACCATGGCGGCGACGCGGCATACGCTGCCGGGTGTGAACCGCGCCAAGCCCGAGGGGAGGATCACCCGCGGGACGACTAACCCCAACCGGCTGCGCCGCGTCGACCGCTGGCTGGCCGGGACCCAGGCATGGCGGCTACGCGCGCCAATGGAGCCGCCGATCCTCGTCGACCTGGGCTATGGCGCGTCGCCGGTGACGGCGCTGGAAATGCACGAGCGGCTGCGGCGGGTGCGCCGGGACGTGCAGGTCCTCGGGTTGGAGATCGACCCCGAGCGCGTCGCGGCTGCGGCTGGCCTGGAACGGCCTGGACTCACCTTTCGCCTGGGCGGCTTCGAGATTCCGACGGCCGATGGAGGCCCGGCGACCGTCGTGCGGGCCTTCAACGTGCTGCGACAGTATGACGAGGGCGAGGTCGGGCCGATCTGGGCGCGGTTGCGTGCCCGGTTGGCGCCCGGCGGCGTCCTCGTGGACGGGACGTGCGACGAGCTGGGGCGACTGGCCTCATGGGTCGCGGTCGAGCGGGAGGCCGGACCGGTCAGCCTCACCGTGTCGATGCGGCTGCGTGGCCTGGTCACTCCGGCGGAGGTCGCCGAGCGCCTCCCCAAGGCGCTCATTCACCGCAACGTTCCCGGCGAACCCGTCCACCACTTCCTCGCCGCGCTGGATCAGGCGTGGCGGTATGCCGCGCCGCAGGCGGCATACGGGGCCCGCGCCCGGTTCCTGGAGACGGCGTGGCGACTACGCGCGGACGGGTGGCCGGTGCTTGACGGCCCGGCCCGGTGGCGTCTGGGCGAGCTGGGCGTCCGCTGGGAGGCGGTCAGCCCTCGCTAGCGAAGGTTGCTGGGCCGTCTTCATCGTGCCGGGCGTAGTCGTCCTCAAGCCGCTCGATGTCGCCCTCGTCAAAGAAGCCGAACCCGACCTCGAGAATGCGGCCGGGCGCGTCGCCAGCGTTCGCCATCCGATGGATGGCCCCGCGGGGCACCCACACGGTCTCCCCCACTTGGGCCTCCCAAGTGCGGTCATCGACGGTGACCGTGATCGGCACGTCGAGCACCGTCCACATCTCGCCACGCTGTTCGTGCCGCTGCAGGCTCAAGCGGTGTCCGGCTTCGACGGTGATGGTCTTGACAGTCACCGTCTCGTTCGAGACGAACTGAGTGAAGGACCCCCACGGCCGCTCCGCGACGAAGATGTCCACCCGCGGGTCGCGCAGCCCCTCGGCGTATTCGGTGCGGTGATGAACGATGGGCGGCGGGGTGTGGTTCACGAGGCTCCTCTGTCGCCTGCCGCGGGTGCACAGGCACGACCGGCCAGTATGCCGCATGCCTCCCGCCGCCCGGCGGCGACCACCCGGATCCGGTGATCATCGGAGGGGTGGCGGGGCCGCACGACGCTCTGGACCGCTACCAGGGACCGTAGGGGCCTTGTCGACCGCTGCCGCCACGTCCGCTCACCTGGGCCAAGGCGGGACGGACGTCGGCGAGGTAGACCGCGGCGGCGACGAAGGCGATGATCCCGAACATCGACAGGACGTTGGTGACGAACCCGACAGCTGTGGCGACACCGAGGACGAGCAGCCAGAAGTTCTTGGTGCGTTTCCCGGCGGCGACGAAGGCATCCGGCCGGTGGCGCACCGCATCCACGAGCGCGAAGACCTCGGCGCCCAGGGCGAGGAGACCGAGCACCATGACGACGACACTCTGGACCGAGGAGATCGAGGACAACATGCGAGGGCCTTCCTGGCGGAGCACGAGAAGCTGGTCGGACGATCCATACCGAGCCGAGGCGAGCAGACGAACGAGCGAGTCGAGCGAGGTGTTCAACTGTCCAGCACGAGGGTAACCGGGCCGTCGTTGACGAGATGAACCATCATGTGGGCCCCAAAGGTTCCCGAGGCCACCGTGAGCCCCTCGGCCCGTAGGGCAGCGGCGAGCGCGTCGACCAGGGGTTCGGCGACCGATCCCGAGGCGGCGGCCGACCACGACGGCCGGCGCCCCTTGCGGACATCGGCGTAGAGGGTGAACTGACTGACGAGGAGCACGGGGAGCCCGGCCTCGGTCGCGGAGCGTTCCGCCCCCGGAGAGTCGTCCCCCTCCGGCCCGTCGAAGATCCGCAGGCCCGCGATCTTGCGGGCCATCCAGTCGACCTGGGTTGGCCCGTCCCCGTGCGTTACCCCGACGAGCGCCACCAGCCCCGGCCCGCCGAGTTCGCCGACGACAGCTCCCTCAACCTCGACCCGTGCCGAGGAAACCCGTTGTAGGACAACGCGCATGGCCCACCCCAGACTCAGATGCCGACGGCGATGATCGAGCCAACCGGCTTGCCGTGGCCGAGGATCGGCGCGTCTTCGAGGGCGGCATACCCGGCCGCGGACCCGGCCCCGATCCTGCGCAATACCGCCGCGAGGACGAGCGGCTTGGCACGCATGTGACCGTCGGCGATCTTGACGGCGACACCGCGACCGTCACCCAGCCCGACGGCATACACCGACTCGGCGCCGTCCTTAGCGATGAGGCGCTGCTGCGCGGGGGCCTCTCGGATGAGGGTGGTGACCCCGCGACGGGTGCCGCCCACGTGCTCCGGGTGGGAGCGGATCGCGTCGGCGACGCGCGCCTCGGGGGTGCCTGCGGGGGCCGCGGCGATCCGCCCGAACGCGTGGGCCAGTCCGGCCAGGGGTATGCCGTGCAGCGGCGCCCCACACCCGTCCACCGCGACCGCGACGACCGGTGCGCCGGAGAGTCGGGCGACGGCGGCGGTGATGGCCCGTTGCAGGGGATGTTGCGGGTCGAGGTAGGTCGCCAGGTCCCAGCCGTTGGCGGCAGTGGTCGCGAGCATGCCGGAGTGCTTGCCCGAGCAGTTCTGGGCGAGGGAGGTCATGCGGTGTCCGGCCCGGATCCACTCGTCGCGGGCCTCCTCGTCGACGGGGTAGTCCGGCGTGTTGCGTAGGTGGCCCTCGGTCAGCCCGGCGCCATGGAGGATCTCGAGCGCGGTCTGCAGGTGAAACGGCTCGCCCGAATGACTCGCACACACGAGGGCGAGCTGGTGAGGCGGCAGGTCTAGGCCCGCAGCGACCATGGCGCTCGCCTGGATCGGCTTGCTCGCCGACCTCGGGAAGACCAGCCCGGTCGGGTCGCCCCAGGCGTGCTCGATCGAGCCGTCGGCGCGGGTGACGACCGCGGAGCCGCGATGGACGCTCTCGACGACCCCGTTGCGCACGACGTGGGCGAGGATCGGGACGTCGGTGAGGGCTGGCGAGACAGGGGGATTCGGCACGCGCGCCAGTGTGCCAGAGCCGGGTCCTCAGGTGGTTGGGTCCGCATGGTTGGCCGCATGGCCGGGTCGCGCCGGGTATGCCGGTGGGCCGGCTTCCTGGGGAAACCGGCCCACCTCTGGGCAACCCCCTCCGGGGTGTCTGTGCCTACTGCCGGGGCCTCATACACCCCAGCAGGCGGGCGCGTCCTGCCGGTTGACAGGCATCGCGCACGATCACTCGGTGGCCTTCGCGGCGGCCGTCTTGGTGGCGGTCGTTGCCTTGGCGGCGGCCGTCTTGGCAGCGGTCGTTGCCTTGGCGGCGGTCGTTTTGGCAGCGGTCGTCGTCTTGGCGGCGGTGGTCTTGGCAGCCGACGCCACCTTTGCGGGAGAGGTGCGGACCGTCGTCTTGCGAGCTGTCGTCTTCGGAGCAGAGGTCGCTGCCGCAGTCTTCGCGGCCGACGAGGCGGCAGTCGTCGCCTTGGCAGCCGTCTTCCGGACGCCCGTGGTGGCGGCGCGGGTGCGTGCCGTCGTGCGCTTGACCCCGGTCTGCGCGGTCGCAGCGGTCTTGCGGGCGGCGGCTCGGGTCCGGGCCGCGGAGGCTTTGACGGTGGCCGCAACCGTTTCGGCGTCCTTTTCCACCGTTTCGGCGACCTTGTGCGCGACGGCCTTGGCCTCGTCGGCAGCGGTCTTGATGGTGGCCTTGGCGGCACGCTCGGTGCTCACAGCCGCCTTGCGGGCGGTGGTCACGGCGCCCTTGCCGGCAGCAACGGTGGTCTCGACCTGAGCCTTGAGGTCCTGCGTCGGACGCTGCGAGCGGATCCGGGACACGAGAGCCTCGCCGCGCTCGGCGAGCTCTTCGACAGTCGCCTGCGCCTTAGTGGCCAACTCGATGCTGTGGCCAACCGCGTTCGCGGGCACCGTCTGCACGTCTTTGGCCGTGGTGCCGAGGCGCTTGGCTAGGTCGGCCTGGATCTTGGCAAGGTTCTTCTGGATCTGCTTGACATCCTTTTGGAACCGCTCGGCGTCCTTGCGCAGGTTCTTGGCGTCCATCTCGCGGGCGACCTGGACGAAGCGCTCCTGCGCGATCCGGATCTTCTCGACGGCGAGGTCGGTCGCGCCGACGACGGCCATGAGCTGGGTGCGAGCCTCAGCGGTGGTTTTCTGGAGTTCCTTCTTCATGTCGTCCATGCGGTTCTTGCGGGCCATGGTGTTGTGTCCTCCTCAGGACTCGGGTGCCGCGGTGGGGGGTGGTGGTGCCACGTCTCCGTCGGCTGCGGACCCCGTGGCGGGGGACGTGCTGGGCTCGTCGCCGGGACCGGTTTCCGCGAAGGATCGGTAGACGTCGACGAGCACCTGGCGTTGGCGATCGGTGAGCCGAGGGTCGGCGGCAATCGCGGCCAGGACAGTGGTGGCGCCGCTCGCGGAGCTGCTTTCATCGAGGATGCCGGCGCGGACATACAGCGACTCGGCCGACACCTCCAGCCCGCGAGCGATCTGCTGGAGGATCTCGGCGCTGGGCTTCTTGAGGCCGCGCTCGATCTGGGACAGGTAGGGGTTGGAAATCCCGGCGAGCTCCGACAACTGGCGCAACGAGAGCTTGGCTGCCCGACGCTGTTCGCGCAGGTAGCTGCCCAAGTCGAGCTTGAGGGTCGGGGTCATGGCTCCATTATGCTTGCTCTAGTTAGCAAAATGCAAACTGGAGATAGCGTGAAGCCAGCCACACACGCCGGCGCGGCGGCAGCCAGACCCAGCGGTACGGCATACCTGCCCCGTATGCCGCCTCGCCCCGAGTCAGCGCGCGCGCCGGTCCTTGATCCCGAGCAGCTCGCGCGCCTGGGTCGTGGTCAGCGCGGGGCGCTGCATGAGAGCCGCCATCGTCGCGGCCCGCTCTACGAACTGCGCGTTGTGGTCAGCAACCTGCCCGCGGGCAACGAAGAGGTTGTCCTCCATGCCGACCCGCAGGTGTCCGCCGGCCGCTAGGGCCGTGGCCATGATCGGCAGGTGGGCGCGCCCGATCCCGGTGGCCGACCAACTCGTCACCTCGGCCGGCAGCATGGCGACGCCCGCGAGCAGCGTCTCGACCGTCCCGGGCATCGCGCCCGGCACCCCGGTGACGAAGTCGACGTGCACCCGCCCGCCGAACGGCAACCCGCAGGTGTCGATGAGCCGCCGCAGCGCGTGAACGTGCCCGAGCTCGAACAGCTCGAACTCCGGCACCACCTCGCGCTCCTGGGCGAGCTGATAGAGGTCGACCATGAACCCCCACGGGTTGAGGAAAACGTCGTCGCCGAAGTTCGTCGTCCCGCAGGTGAGCGAGCACGAGTCGGGGTCGGCCTCCAGGACGGTGAGCCGCTTCTCCAGCGGGTCGTGGACCGAGCCGCCCGTGGAGAGCTGCACGACGAGGTCAGTCGCCTCCCGCACGGCGACCACGGCATCGCGCAGGTATGCCGTGTCCAGTGTCGGCTTGTGGTCGGCGTCGCGCACGTGGATATGGATGAGGCCCGCGCCGGCCGCCTCGCATCGCCGCGCCGTCTCGACGAGCTCGTCGAGGGTCGTCGGCAGCTGGGGGACATCGGCCTTGGCGGTCTCGGCACCGGTCGGGGCGACAGTGATGAGGGTGCCGACGGTCGAAGCTGGGCGCGCAGAGGCGGACATCATGCCGTCATTCTTCCATCTGACCGCAAGATTTTCGACCTCTTGGGCTCTCAGCAGAAGATCGGCGGCTCAGGGCGCGACGATCACCTCTTGGGTGGCGGCGATGCCTGGTCCCCCGACCCCGTCGGTGACGACCAGCGCCGCCTCAACCGGGAGCGACCGTTTGACCAGGGCAAGGGCAATCGGCCCGATCTCGAAATGCCGGGCCACCGACGTGACAAACCCCGTCGGACGATTCACGGCGCCCGAGTCAGCGCCGGTCGAGCCAGTCCCGCCCGCGAGCCGCACCTCGGCGCCCCGTTCGGGCAGCACGTGCCCCGACCCGTCCAGGTGCAGGAACACCAGCCGTCGCGGTGGATTGCCGAGGTTGTGCACCCGCGCCACCGCCTCCTGCCCCCGGTAACACCCCTTGGCCAGATGGACCGCCGAGCGCAGCCAGTCGACCTCCTGCACCAAGGTCCGGTGGTCGGTCTCGAAACCCAGCCGCGGCCGCCACGCCGCAATCCGCAGCGCCTCGGCCGCCCAGATCCCCGCTAGCGGCCGGTCCCCGACGAAGCTCACCAGGCCGTCACGCGGCACGATCACCTCGCGCCACCGTCGCCCCTGCGCGGGGTGCCCTTCCACCGGCCCGTATGCCGCGATCCTCCCCGCCCGACCGACCGGGACCGGGTCGACGACTCCCGGCCACGGGTCAACCCAGGCGATCGGCTCACCCGCGGCCGCAGACTCGGCAAAGGGCTCTCCGACGACGGCATACCGGTCGCTGACGTCGGCGACCTCCACCCGGAGCATGAAGCGCATCCGCTCCAACCAGGCGACGAGGTCCCCTGACGTCCCCGGCTCGACGGTGAGCCACGTCGTCAAGCCATCGTCGACGACGTGCAGGGCGTGCTCGATGTGACCTTTCGGGCTGAGGACGAGCGACTCGGTCCCAGTCCCTGGCGCGAGACCGGTGAGGGCCTGCGTGGTCATCGAGTGCAGCCAGGAGAGGCGATCCGGCCCGGTGATGGTGACGACACCGCGATTGGACAGGTCGACCGCGGCCAGGCCCTCGGTGAGCAGGCGCTGCTCGCGCATCGGGTCGCCGTAGTGTGCGGCCACCCCGGCGTCGGGGCCCTCGGCCACGACGGCACCGGGGGTGGACAGCAGTGGTGAGGGGACGGCATACGAGGTCATCGGGGCCCTTCGCACGCAGCGCACCAGCCATGCACGGCCATGTGGGTGACGTCCGCCCGAAAGCCGCGCGCGGCGCTGAGTCCCGCAACGAACTCACCCGCCAGTGCGACCGGGACCTCGTCGACGGCGCGGCAGCCAAGGCAGACGAGGTGGATGTGGTCGGCGTGCCCGGCCAGGTGGAAGGTCGGCGCCCGGTGGTCCAGGTGCGTGTGGGCGACGAGGCCGAGCTCTTCGAGGGCCTCGAGAGCGCGGTAGATGGTCGAGGCGGGCAGGGCGGCCCCGCCGTCGCAACCGACCTCGGCAGCGACCGCGTCAGGCGTGGCGTGCCCGAGCCGCGCGAGCGCGTCGACGACGCGGCGCCGCTGGGGCGTCAACCGCATCCCGTTGGCGCGCAACACCGCTGCCAGGTCCGTCATCACACCACTGTATGCCGCGCTGCCCGCGGTCAGCCCAACCGCGTGGTCGACGCACCCCGCCGACGGGCTCAGGCGGCGATTTGTGGAGTGCTAGCCACAGCCCAGTGTGGGTAGCACTCCACGAAGGCGCGCCATGTGAGTTGGCTCTCCGGATGGGACGCGCGAGCCGCGACGGCCGTAACGTGCGATCCTGGGGAACTCGTCAAGCCCGCCCGTGGATCGAACCCAATCGGCCCGATCAGCTTTCTCCCCGGCCGCAGTCAGGCGACGGGCCGGGCTGGACCAAAGGATCGGAGTCCGGTCATGCGTCATCGTCGTGTTCTGCTTAGCCTGCTCGCCGTGCTGGCGTTGGTCGCTGGTGGCTGCAGTGCCGGGTCGGACGCCAGCACCAAGGCGGCTGGCACGTCGTCGGTGGCCACCACGGCTCCCGCCGCTGGGCGGCCGCTCTTCATCAACATGACCACGGACGACTCCCACCGGGCGAACATGGCCTTGTCATTTGGGCAGAAGCAGCAAGCGCTCGGTCACCCACTAACGGTGTTCCTCAACGACAGGGGGGTCTTCGTCGGCAGCACCGACAACGCCGCGAAGTACGAGATGCACCAAAAGATGATCAGCGCCATCATCGCCGCCGGCGGCACCGTCCTCGCCTGCCCGATGTGCACCGAGCACTATGGAGTGAAACCGGACACCTACGTCAAGGGCGTGAAAATGGGCAACCCCGAACTGACCGGCGGCAAGTTGTTCGAAAACGGGTCGGTCACCCTGACCTGGTAGCCCATCGTCCGCTTCGGCCGGCCGTTGCAGCCGCACCGGCCCGCTCGCTCAGCCGACGCGCTTGAGTTGGGCGGACAGGTGCGGCTGTAACGGCTGGCCGACCGCGGCCATGTCCATCGTGTACATCAACGCCCCCTCGACCAGCCCGTAGAGCCGGGTCGCCGCGTTGTACTCCTTGGCGTGCGGCGAGCGCATCACCGAGTCGGTGCGCAGGGTGATCTTGGCCGGCTCCATGTGCCCGTAGTACATCTCGAGGATCCCGGTCGGGTGCGTGAGCAGCAGCTCGACCTCACTCCCGTCTTCCCCCGGCCGCCAGAAGCCGGTCTCGACCGCCGCCGGCCGCACCCGGGCGCCGTTCTCCGAATCCAGGATCCAGGCCCGCGCCTCCCACTGCAGGAAGTGCCGCCCGTCATGCCAGCAGCGGATTTCCTGCCCATAGTGCTTCGACTCGATCGTCGGGTAGCCCAGCACCCCCGCGCCCTCCCACCGGCCGATCAGCCACGCCAACGGCCGCAGCCGCTCGGGCAGATTGACGTCGAGCTCGAACATGGGCACCCCTTCCAGACCGGTCCACCGATCGTAGTGTGACCCCATGACCCGCTCCCTCGTCGTCAAGATCACCGCCCTCGGCGACACCTGGCCGCCACCCACGGCCGAGCTCGAGCGGGTCGCTCAAGCCCTGACCGTCGCCACGACGGCGGCCGCGAGCGGCATACCGACTCGCGTGTGGCTCACCGGGGAGGCGACTCGCCTTGCGACACCTGGGTATGCCGCCCGCCTGACCCTTCCCCACGCCGCACCGTTCGAGGACCTCGTTGACCTGCTGCTGGACCGGGACGCCGTGACGGTCTGCACCCAGTGCGCGGCGCGGCGCAGGATCACCGACGCCGACCTGCTCCCCGGTGCCAGGATCGCGGGCGCAGCGGGTTTCGTCGAGCAGGCCCTCGAGCCAGGAGCCCAAGCCCTGGTCTATTGACCCGCGGTGACGGGGCTCATCACGACGGCCCGATCAGCCAGCTCACCCAGGGAGCACGCGCGCCAAGGCGCCCAAGGCCAGCACCAGGACTCCAGGCACGAGCACCGTTCCCACGCCGAGGGCGATCTGCCCGGCCGTTTCCCGGGCTCCAGGGACCGCGCCGAAGATGCGGCGCGCCGAGTATGAGAAGGACGCGAGCAACATCCCCAGCCCGACGCCCGCCGAACCCGACACGCCGACGGACTGAGCACCGAAAAACCCGGCCAGCCCGCCGACCATGACGACCAGGAAAATCGCCTTGGCTCCGATCGCACGAACTCGCCCGGACAACTCCGCGATCAGTCCGGCGCCCATCCCGAACAAGCCGACCAGGAGGAAGCGCAGGCCAGGTTCAGTCAAGGTGAGCGGCACGATGGCCGCCCCAGAGGCCACACACGCCAGCCCGGTCATCGCGACCGTCATCGCTTCGGTGAGCCCGTGCCGGTCGTCGGAGCGCAGTAGTTGCAGGAAGTAGGTGAGGAGCATCCCGAGCGCCACGGCGACCGGAAGCCAGACGAGCCGATGCGACCCAGTGGTCAGCCCCACTGTCCCGGCCACCAACAGGCCGCCGACCGCCATCCCCGACTGCACCTGGACCAGACCGGCCGACCCGCTGAGCAACGGCCACCCCAACGCCACGATGAGGGCAAGGACTGCGAGCAGAGCAGCGAGAAAGCCTGGGCCGGCCAGCGCGGTCGCCGCCAAGGCGATCGTGGTGACCATGGCAGCTGCCGTCACCGGGAGGGGCAACCGGGTCGAGTCGACGCTGCCGAACTTCCCCATTCCGGGGCCACGACGGGGCACGGATGCCGCAGACGTCTCGCTCACGAGCGACATCGTCCCATCACCCGCCGGCAAACGGCGGCAGGACCTCGATGACGTCCCCGTCCGCTAATGGTCGCGCCCGATCGGCCGCTCTGCCGTCGACGAGCACCGTCGCCACTCGAAGCACCCGGCCCAGCTCGGTATGCCGGGCGGTCACCTCGTCGAGCACCCACCCCAACGTGGCCGGAGCCGGGGCCGAGCCCTTTCCCTGTCCCTCGCGCTGTCCCTCGCCCGGGCCCTCAGTCAGCGTCACGCGCTCCGCGTCGACCCCGGTGGCCGCCCGCGCGGCAGCCCAATAGCGCACGAGAACCGTGGCGGACGGCATACCGGCTCCTTCCCCATCCGACCCTGCACCGACCCGGACCCGACCCGCCCTTGGTCTCAGTGGACAGGACGTGCCAGGGCAGACCGGCAGGCTGCGATTATCCTCGACGCCGTGGCCATGCTGTTGCTGTTGACCAACACCGTGGCGCCCAGCGCCGAGGTGCTGCCGGCGCTCGAGCTCTTGGGCCACCAAGTGCGCATTCTCCCCGCCGAGCCGGCCGCCCTCGTGCACGCGCCGGTGGGCGACGCCGTCCTGGTCGATGCCCGCCGCGATCTCGCCCACGCCAAGTCGTTGTGCCGCGTCCTGCGCGCCACCGGCATCTCCACGCCGCTGATTGCCGTGCTCACCGACGGCGGTCTGGCCGCGCTCAACGCCGACTGGGGCCTGGATGACGTCCTGCTCGACACAGCGGGACCCGCCGAGGTCGACGCACGGTTGCGGCTGGCCTTTACCCGGGTCGAGACCGAGGAGGCCGCGGAGCCGGGGCCGATCCGGGCGGGCGACCTCACCATCGACGAGGTGAGCTACTCGGCCCGGTTCCGCGGGCGGGCCCTCGATCTCACCTACAAGGAGTTCGAGCTGCTCAAGTTCCTCGCGCAGCACCCGGGGCGGGTGTTCTCGCGAGCGCAGCTGCTCCAGGAGGTCTGGGGATACGACTACTTCGGCGGCACCCGCACCGTCGACGTCCACGTCCGCCGGTTGCGCGCCAAGCTCGGTCCCGAGCACGAAACCCTCATCGGAACGGTCCGTAACGTCGGTTATCGGTTCGTGCCCGAGCGCCCGCGCGACACGGAAGCGACCAAGGTGGACGTCCCGCTCTGAGCCAACCCGGTTCATGATGGAATCGGGTATGCCGTCGCACCCCCTCTCATCGACTCCGCTCGCGTCCGCACCCCTGGCTGTTCGTTCGTTGCGCGCCGAGCGCGCCGAGGCCGTGCGAGGGCTGATCGCCGCGGCGGAGGCGGCTGACGGCGCGCCACCGCTCTCCGAGGCCTTCCTGCTCGCCCTCGGCTCCGGTTCCGGGGCCGGACACCTGCTTCTGTATGCCGGGTCGCAGCTCGTCGGCTACGCGCAGCTCACCGACCCGGACGACCCCGAAACCGCTGCTGAGCTGGTCGTCCACCCCCAGCACCGCCGCGAAGGGGTGGCTACGGCCTTGCTGTCGGCGATGCCCTCGACCGTCCGGTTGTGGGCCCACGGGTGGAACGAGGCCGCTGCCGCCTTCGCCCGGGCCCGGCACCTCACCCCCATTCGCGAGCTGCACATCCTCGGGCTCGACCTTGACGAGTCGCTGCCGCCGGTCGAACTCCCCGACGGTCTGGTCGTCCGTCCCTTCCGCCCTGGCACGGACGAACAGGCCTGGGTCGCGGTCAACGCCGCCGCCTTCGCCGACCACCCCGAGCAGGGGCGGCTCACCGTCACCGATCTCAAGGCCCGGATGGAACTGCCCTGGTTCGATCCCGCCGGCTTGCTCATGGTCGTCCCCGCTCGTCAGGGCGAGGGCCCGACCGTCGCGGGCTTCCATTGGACGAAGGTCCACGACATCCCCCGACCCGACGGCAGCGACGAACCGCCCGCCCGACGAGGCGAGGTGTATGCCGTCGCCGTGCACCCGGCATACCAGGGCCGCGGTTTGGGCCGCGCACTCACCCTGCTGGGCCTGCACCACCTGCGCGAAGGCGGCGTCCGCGACGCGTTCCTCTACGTCGATGGCGACAACGAACCGGCCCGGCGGACCTACGACTCGTTGGGCTTTCGGTCACTGGGGAAGGAGACGATGTTCACGCAGACGCAAGCTCCCGTTGGTGGAACGATGGATGCCATGAGCGCCACCGCCGACGCACGCGTCGAGAGCGACCCCACCCCGCAGCCGTTGACCGAGCCTCTCACTGCGGCGCCCGTGGAGGGGAAGTTGCCTCACGCGGTTTCTGATGACGACGCCGGATCCGGGACGGTCGCGATGCACGACCTTCCACAAGAGCGCTACCTCGAGCGGGAGATCTCTTGGCTGCAGTTCAACGAGCGCGTCCTGCAATTGGCGATGGACGAGACGGTTCCGCTCATCGAGCGGGCCAAGTTCCTCGCGATCTTCTCGAGCAACCTTGACGAGTTCTTCATGGTCCGCGTTGCGGGACTCAAGCGACGCATCGCCACCGGTCTCGCGGTCCGTTCGGCGGCCGGGCTGGAGCCGCGGGATCTCCTCGACCGGATCCAGCACGCGGCCCAGGAGCTCATGCGAATGCACTCCTGGGTCTTCTGGGATCAGGTTCGACCGGCCCTGGAAGAAGAGGGCATCTCTATCGTGCGGTGGAGCGACCTCAGCGAGGCCGAACGGGCCCCGCTGCATGGGTTGTTCCGCGAGCGGATCTTCCCGGTCCTCACCCCGCTGGCGGTCGACCCGGCCCACCCGTTCCCCTATATCTCGGGCCTGTCGCTCAACCTCGCCGTCGTCCTGGTCAACCCCAAGACTGGGGCCGAGCACTTCGCGCGGGTCAAGGTGCCCCCGGTGCTGCCCCGCTTCCTGCGGGTCTTCGAGCCCGGTGACGACCACGGCACCCATCGAGCCCGGTTCATCCCGCTCGAAGAGGTCATCGCCTTCCACCTCGACCAGTTGTTCACCGGTATGGAAGTGCGCGAGCACTACACCTTCCGGGTGACGCGCAACGAGGACCTCGAGGTCGAAGAGGACGACGCCGAGAACCTCCTCACCGCCTTGGAAAAGGAACTCACCCGGCGCCGGTTCGGCCCGCCCGTGCGGCTGGAGGTCGAGAACGCCATCGCCGATCGGGTCCTGGACCTGCTCTCTCGCGAGCTCGGCGTCACCGAGGCCGAGACTTATCGGTTGCCTGCGCCGCTCGACCTGCGCGGCCTGTTCCTGCTCGCTGACCTCGACCGGTCCGAGCTCAAGGACGCGCCGTTCGTCCCGATGACCCACCCCGACCTGGCACCGACGGAGCGCTCTCAGGAGGGTGACCTCTTCGCCGCGATCCGGGCCAAAGACATCCTCTTGCACCACCCTTACGACTCGTTCTCCACGTCGGTGCAGTCGTTCATCGGTCAGGCCGCCGCCGACCCTCGGGTTCTGGCGATCAAGCAGACGCTCTATCGCACCTCGGGCGACTCGCCGATCATCGACGCACTCATCGACGCGGCGACGGCCGGCAAGCAGGTCCTCGCGGTCGTCGAGATCAAGGCACGGTTCGACGAGGTCAACAACATCTCCTGGGCTCGCAAGTTGGAGCATGCCGGTGTCCACGTCGTCTATGGCATCGTCGGTCTCAAGACCCACGCCAAGTTGTGTCTTGTCGTGCGACAGGAGACCGAAGGCCTGGTCCGCTATTGCCACGTCGGCACGGGCAACTACAACCCCAAGACCGCCCGGCTCTATGAAGACCTCGGCGTGCTCACCTGCGACCCCCAGGTCGGCGAAGACCTGTCCCGGCTGTTCAACCAGCTGTCCGGCATCGCGCCGCGGAGCCGGTTCCGGCGGCTGCTCGTCGCGCCCCGAACGGTTCGCTCTGGGCTTATCGAGATGGTCGACGCCGAGATCGCCCGACATCAGGAGCATGGTGACGGCGCCATTCGCCTGAAGATGAACTCCATCGTCGACGAGCAACTCATCGACGCGCTCTACCGCGCATCCCAGGCCGGTGTCCCCGTTGATGTGTGGGTTCGCGGCATCTGTGCCATCCGTCCGCAGGTTCCCGGCTTGAGCGAGAACCTGCGGGTCCGCTCGACCCTTGGCCGGTTCCTCGAACACTCCCGGATCTTCTGGTTCGCCGGCGGGGGGAGCCCCCAGATCTTCATCGGCAGCGCCGATATGATGCACCGCAACCTCGACCGCCGGGTCGAGGCGCTGTTGCACATCGTCGACCCGAGCCACATCGCCGAGCTCACCGAGATGTTGGATATGGG
>WBZS01001141.1_pt1 | contig 23331 bp, 21 predicted proteins | sample 5204201 | NCBI WGS metagenome assembly WBZS01 (sample SAMN12344357, study PRJNA552823) | activated sludge metagenome | biome: Activated sludge suspended growth; feature: Nitrification reactor; material: Wastewater; isolation source: activated sludge from nitrification reactor of wastewater... | reverse complement strand
GGGTTACCGGACGCTCGACGAGGCGCAGCGAGTCGAGTTCGAGGTCACCCAGGGCCCCAAGGGCCCGCAGGCTGACGCGGTCCGTCCCCTGTAATCCCGCGAACTTCGCGTAACTGACCCGGGCTCATCCCGGTCAGCGAGAGCCCCCCGGACCTGCCGGTCCGGGGGGCTCTCGCGTCATCGGTCCGAGGGCTCTCGCGTCATCGATCACGGGTGCGATCATGACCACCGGTCAACCACCGCCGTGCAATCCGAGGCCGTGCTCGTCGTCGGCTGAGCTCCCACGTCGGGGGTGCGCTCAGCAGGCGTCCTTGAGGTCGACCAGGACGTCGGTAGTCGGCTTGGTCGGAGCGGTAGCCGTCGACGCGCTCGTCGCGCCAGTGAACGTCCTGGTCGAGGTCTTAGTCGACGAGGCGGTCTTAGTCGACGAGGCGGTCTTAGTCTCGGTGGCGGTCGAGGTGAACAGTTCCGGGTGGAGTGAGGCGTAGATCATGCCGCGCATCTTCGCGAAGTCCGGGTGCGCGGGATCGATGTTGAGGCTGGTGAACGTCAGCGAGCGGATGGTGGCACCCTTCATCCGCTGCACCAGCTCAAGCCAGGCCGGCAGATCCGCGGCATTGACGTCGGTCTGGATGTTGTTCTTCGCCACCCGGGCGAGCTCAGGGTATTGCTGCAGCATCTGGGCGGGGTTGGTTTGATCGAGGATCTTGCCGACCAAGCAGCGCTGCCGCCGCATCCGGTCATAGTCGTCGCTGAGGACCCGCGATCGGGCGAACCACAGGGCGTTGAACCCGTCTAACCGCTGAGTTCCTTTGCGGATCCATCCGGTGACGCCGGTGAGCTGCCCGCTGGCGTTGATCTTGCCACCAATGGGGAGGTCCTGAGTGACGGTGATGACGACGCCTCCCATGGCGTCGACCAACTCCTCGAAACCGGCCAGGTCGACCACGGTCGTGTAATTCATCCGCATGCCGGTGATCTCCTGGATCACCCCGCGGATCGTCGTCAGACCGGGGTTGCGATCGCCGATGAACAATTTCCCGTTGGCTTCGGCAAGCGACCAGACGCCGTTGAGCAGACAGTCGGGCGGTCCGCAATTATAGCCTTTCGGGTAGAGCTTGTAGAGAGGGTTTGACTTGGGGAACGGGACGTTCTCGAGGTTGCGAGGGAGGCTGAACATCAGAGTGTCACCGGTTTGCGGATTGACGCTGGCCACAATCATCGAGTCGGTGCGGACACCGATCCGGTCGTCACCGGCATCCGACCCGAGAAGCAGCATGTTGACCCTGGACACTCCTGCCCACGGGTCCGGTCCCACGCCGGGCCGGCCGTCGGTTTCGGCGTCCCCGTCCGGTGCCGCCACGCCTCCGAAGAGCGTCGCCACGACGTCCCGCTGGATAAGGGAGTAGTTCACCGCCGTTCCGATGGGCACGGCGACCACCAGGCACAGCAGAGCAGTCAGCGTGCGCAGTCCGGCCCGCTGACGGCGTGACATCAGGGGGTCACGCGTTCCACGGTTGGTCAGGATGATCGTCCAGATCCAGATGAGTCCACCAAGGAACAGCACGACAGCGGCCGCCAGCAGTGCCGATGGACGAACGGCGACGGCCAACGCTGCCTGGGTGGGTCCGAGCAGGACGACTGCGCCGATCACCCCCAGCGCGGTGAGGACGATCGCCAGCAGGACGAGGACACCCAGGCGGCGGTAGCGAGTGCGCAGCAACCCCAGACCGGGGACGATCGTCGTGGCCACGGTGAGCGACGCGGAGCGTCGGGTGGCGCGTTGAGCCAGCATGCGGCGCCGGGCACGATCGCCCAAAGGCAGGTCGTGCTGTGCCTCGTGGCTCATCGCACCTCCTCGTCCTGGTCACGCCAGAGCGTCGGTATGCCGTCGGGTTGCGCCCTATTGTGCCTTGTCACCTTGGCTGCCGCTTCCCGTGGGACGTGTGACCCCCGCAGTTGGTTGACATGCGCCTGCCCCGGTAGCCTGTGACGGCTCCCGTCGCGATGGGAGCACGGAGGCGTCGCATAGTGGCCTAGTGCGCCCGCCTGCTAAGTGGGTTGGGGGTAAAACCCCTCGCGGGTTCAAATCCCGCCGCCTCCGCTCTCGGCCCTCGCACCTGTCGTGGCCTGACCACGTTCGACCTGGGGCGCGAAGATCCACGACCGCATCGCGAGGAACCGCACCACGGTGGAGACACCCGTTGCCGCCGCAAGGGCGAGCACCGTGACGGGGGTTCCGGCAGTCGGCCAGACCAGGTCCAGGAGCGCCAGACCACCGCTGGTCGCGCCCCAGGTGAGCAGGAAGACGACCAGGGCCTGCCCCTGTTGACGCCAAGTCCCCCCGCCGGTGACCTGGAAAGTCCACCGCCGGTTGAGGGCGGTGTTGGCCACGGTGGCAAAGACGAGGGCGATGAGGTTGGCCGACTGGCTGGACCAGGCCAGGTGCAGGGCTGCGAACAACCCCAGATGCAGGCAGGTGCTGGCGACCCCGACGGCCGCGAAGCGGCCTATCTGGGCACGCAGGGTCGACATGCCTAGTCCCAGCGCAGGAGCCTGCGGCTTCGCGCTCACGGCACTCACGCTCGCCACGTCAGGTTGACTGAGTCGTGGCTGAGCCGCCGGACAGCGGCTGGGTGAGGTCGTAGAACGTGGCCCCGCCGATCGTCACCGAGGTGAAATTCGACGCGACCCACGAGGCGATTTGGGTGGCCTCCCGGCTGCCGCCGTTCTGCTGCCCGAAGCCCCCGCCCGAGGCGAAATAGTGGATCTGCTTCGCCGCGACGTAGGCCTGGAACTGCGCCAAGGTCGGGCTCGGGTCCGAGCCGTTGAAGCCGCCGATGGCCATGACCGGCAGTTGCGTCCCGAGCTGCAGTCCTGCCGCACTCTGCGAGCCGACTGCTGCCGCGACCCACGTGAAGGACGACGCATCGGTCGACAACGCTTGAACGACGGCGGTCGAGGGCATCGCCGCGTTGAGCAGGCCGCCAGCCCCGCCAGGACCACCCTGCCCCAGACCGCCCTGTCCAAGACCACCCTGCCCAGGACCGCCCGTGGCCCCACCGCGAGTGGTGCCGGTGCCGCCGGGAGCCGCGCCGGGCGGCATACCACCGGGTGCTCCGCCGGGCCCTCCCGCGCCTCCCGCGCCGGCCGGTCCGGCCAGGACGATCGAGCCGGTGTGCGCGGTGGTCACCGTGGCCACGCTGTATGCCGCGGGCCCCAGCAACGCGGCGGCCAGCGCGACCCCCAGCACGGCTGGGACGGCGCGGGCGTGCAGCCGGTTGACCAGGACGAAGCCCACCGCAGCGGCCAGGCCGAGGGCAAGCACGACGACGCGCAGCCAACCGTTCCACGAGGTGGTCCGAGACAGCAGGACGAAGCTCCAGACCGCGGTGAGCAGCGTGACCGCAGCCAGCGGAGCCCAACCGGTCCAGCGCTCGCGACGCTCCCATGCCTCGGCGCCACCCATGGCGACGAGCGCAGCGATGGCCGGTGCGAGGGCGACGGTGTAGTACGCGTGGTAGATGCCGGCCATGAGTGAGAAGACGAGAGCGGTGATGACCAGCCACGAGCCCCACACCACGTATGCCGCGCGGCGGGCGTCGGTGCGCGGCATACGCGCGCGGTAGACCAGACCGACGAGAAGCAGGACGAGAGCGGCAGGCAGCAGCCAGGAGATCTGACCGCCGTTGTCGGAGTTGAACATCCGGGCCAGGCCGGTGGCGCCCCACATGCTGGAGCCGTTGCCTCCGGGGCCGCCGCCGCCGACCGATCCGGTCTCGTTGCCGTTGATCCGGCCGAGCCCGTTGTAACCGAACGTCAGCTCGAGGAACGAATTGGTCTGTGAGCCACCGATATAGGGCCGCATGCTGGCCGGGAGCAGCTCGACGATCGCAACCCACCACCCGGCCGAGGCGACGATCGCAAGGCCGCCGATAACGGTGTGCCAGATGCGGCGCAGCAGCGGCGGACGGGCGGCGATCAGGTAGGCCAGCGCGAAGCCGGGCACGACGAGGAAGGCCTGCAGGGTCTTGGTGAGGAAGGCCAGGCCGATGAAGACACCGACGAGAGCGAACCAGCGCGGCGAGGACTCCTCGATCGAGCGGACCGTGGCCCATGCAGCCAATGCCATGGCGAGGACAAGCAGCGCATCGGGGTTGTTGAAGCGGAACATCAACACCGCGACGGGTGTCAGCGCGAGGATCGCACCCGCGACCAGGCCTGCGGCGGAACCGAATTGGCGCTTCACCGTGGCATAGACGACGCCGACCGTCGCGACGCCCATGAGCACCTCGGGCAGCAGGATGGCGAACGAGTTGAGCCCGAAGATCCGCACCGACAGGGCCATGAACCACAGCGAGGCCGGCGGCTTGTCGACGGTGATCGAGTTCGCCGCGTCTGAGCTGCCGAAGAAGAACGCCTTCCACGAGTCGGCGCCGGCCTGGACGGCCGCGGAGTAGAACGAGTTCGCGTAGCCGTTGGCTGTGAGGTTCCACAGGTAGAACACTGCGGTCGCCGCTAGCAAACCGAGCAGCGCCGGGCGCGCCCAGGTCGGGTCGCCTTCCGGACCACGCCAGACCCGTCGGATGCCGTATGCCGCCCTCCCGCCCTTCCCGACCTTCGCGCCTCCGCCCGAGGGTGTCGCCGGTGTCGCCGGTGTCGCCGGTTCCGCTTGCAGGACCGTCCTGGCGTCAGAAGCGTCGGTGGCGCTGGTGGCGTTGGTAGGGCTGAGGATTGGCGCGGTGTCGGGCCCGTCAAGCGAGGTGTGGGCCAGGGCGATGTCGGTCATGGGACTACCGTCGTCGGCCGCGCTATGGGTCACCTGTGCGTCTCCCAGGTCTGTTCGGTGAAGATCAGGGGGTCACCCGGAAGATCAGCCGGAGGGTCAGGGCGTGAACAAGGAGGATCAGGGCGTGACCCGGCCGGCCCAGCGCGGGGTCGACGTCGCGTCGTCCGGGGCGGGGAGCAGGACCGAGAAGGTCGTGTCGCCCGGCTTGCTGGTCAACTGGACCGAGCCACCGTGGGCACCGGCGACCGCTGCGACGATCGACAGGCCCAGGCCGGTGCTGCCCCCCGTGCGGGTGCGCGCGGAGTCGCCGCGGGCGAAGCGTTGGAAGACCTTCGACTGTTGGTCGGCGGGCACCCCGGGGCCGTCGTCGCGGACCGACAGACGCACCACTCCGGGCTCGCGCGAGATGCTCGTGAGGACTGTCGTGCCGGGCAGGGTGTGGACCCTGGCGTTGCCGAGCAGGTTGGCGACAATCTGGTGCAGCCGGGCGCTGTCGCCGCGGACGGTGACGGGTTCGTCGGGCAGGTCGAGGCGCCACTTGTGCTGTGGGGATGCGGCGTGGGCATCGCTGACCGCGTTGACGACCAGCTCGGTGAGGTCGACGTCCTCCTGGTCCAGCGGGCGGCCCGCGTCCAGGCGGGCGAGCAGGAGCAGGTCGTCGACGAGGGAGGACATCCGCTTGGCCTCGGACTCCACGCGGCTGATCGCGTGCACCACCCCGGCCGGGACTGGCTCGGGCTCCTTGCGGGTCAGCTCGGCATACCCCCGGATGGAGGCGAGTGGGGTCCGCAGCTCGTGCGAGGCGTCGGCGACGAACTGGCGGACCCGCTGTTCGCTCTCGTGGCGGGCGTTGAGGGCTTCGTCGACGTGGTCGAGGAGTTCATTGAGGGCGAGGCCCACCTTGCCAACCTCGGTGCGCGGGTCGGTGTCGGCTTCGGGGACCCGTTCGGCGAGGGCGACCTGGCCGGAGGACAGGTGCAGCTGCGAGACCCGGGTGGCCGTGTCGGCGACGCGGGTGAGCGGGCGCAGGTTGCGCTTGACCAGCCAGGCGCCGCCGATGCCGACCGCGAGCAAACCCAGCAGCGAGGCGACAATAGCGGTGCGAAACGCGTTGCCCACGGTCCCGCTCTGGCGGGTGCGCGGCAGTCCGACATAGGCGATCGCTCCGCTGTTGCGGGCGGACGTCCCGGCGAGGACCCGGTAGTTGCCCAGCTCGCCCCCGAGGTCGATGTCCTGAGGCTGGGTGCCGAAGTTGGCGTTCTGCAGGAGCTTGATCTGTTCGACGGTGATGGTGTCTCGTTGCCTGGCATAGGAGGTCCCGTTGGCCAGGACGACGACCACGAAGCCCTCGTCGCCCGGTCCGCGGCCGAGATCGCCGTCGCCATCACGCGGCGTCGTGGGGGAGCTGGTCCCGCCGAATTGAGGCGGGATCCGGTTGAGGGAGGCCCGCAGTTGGTCATCGAGCTGGCCGGTGAGGAAACGGTCCAGGGACACGACTGAGGCCGCCCCGATGACGAGGGTCATGACGGTGAACAGGGTCAGCATCGAGGCGACAAGTTTGGTCCGCAGCGTCCAGGTCGACGGGTGCCAGAGTCGCGCATCCGAGCTGGGGGTGGGCTCGACGAAGGCCGGCTCCGGGTGTGCGCTTGCGGTCGAGGGGGCCGAGGACGCAGCGGACGTGGTCGACGCGGCCGACGACGCAGCGGACGTGGCCGAGGTGGCCGACGACGCGGTCGAGGCGGCCGCGGGGGAAGGGGTGGGCGGCATACCGGATGGGGTGGTGGCGCCCCCCGAAGGTGCGGTCGGAGCGGTCATCAGCTCGCCGGCTTGAGCACGTAACCGACCCCGCGCATCGTGTGGATCATCGGCTCGCGGCCGGCGTCGATCTTCTTGCGCAGGTAGGAGATGTAGAGCTCGACGACGTTGGCCTGGCCGCCGAAGTCGTAGTTCCAGACCCGGTCGAGGATCTGGGCCTTGGACAGCACCCGCTTCGGGTTTCGCATGAGATAACGCAGCAGCTCGAACTCCGTTGCAGTGAGCTGGATCTGGGCGCCGCCGCGGGTCACCTCGTGAGAGTCCTCGTCGAGGGTGAGGTCGCCGACGACCAGGCGCGAGTCGTCCTCTTCGGCGGCGACGAGCACGGTGCGGCGCATGAGTGCGCGCAGCCGGGCGACGACCTCCTCAAGGCTGAACGGCTTGGTGACGTAGTCGTCGCCCCCCGCGGTGAGGCCGGCGATCCGGTCCTCGACGGCGTCGCGGGCGGTGAGGAAGAGCACCGGCAGGCGGTCGTTGTGCTCCCGCATCCGGCGCAGCACCTCCAGGCCGTCCATGTCGGGGAGCATCATGTCCAGGGCGACCGCGTCGGGCTCGAACTCTCGGGCCGCTCGCACGGCGGCCATGCCGGTGCCGGCCGCCTTGACCTCCCAGCCTTCGTAGCGCAGCGCCATCGAGAGCAGCTCGGTGAGGTTGTGCTCGTCGTCGACGACAAGGACCCGCGGCGGGGTGCCGTCGGGGCGCTCGAGCTTCTGCGGCTTGACGGAGTTCGTGGTCATGATCGGGAGTCTCTCGGCGTCGGGTGTCGGGGTCGTGTGCGTTTGCTGTGTGCTTCCTGTGAGAGATGGTGCCAGGTCACGGCGCCGCGACAGAACGTCCACAGGCCGATCACAGGTCCCCGCGGAACACTCGCGCCTCGTAGCTCCACCCATGTGCGTCCGCCCGACCCTGCAGAGGTATGCCGTGTCCCACCTTCCCGAGGCCCGTTTCCCGGGTGCCGTCCCCGCCGAGCCCGCGGAGCCGACGCAGAGTGGAGGCAAACCCACGCCAGAGGTGGGTTTCCCTCCACACTGGGAGGCGGGACGCCCCACCGAACCGGAAGCGTTGCAGGAGAAGACGAGCCGCTGGAGCGGTCGGACAACGGCGTTGGTGGCTGCTGGTGTGCTCGCGCTGAGTGGCGTTGGTGCGGTGGCCGCAGCGGCCGCGACGCCCAACGGGATCAGCGCACCCGACAGCGGAGTCGGCGGACGTGGCGGGCCAGGTGGGCCAGGTGGGCCGGGCCAAGGTCAGTTCCCTGGACGGGGCCAGCTTCCGGGACAGGGTCAACTTCCCGGCCAAAACCAGATCCCCGGCCAAAACCAGATCCCCGGCCAAGGTCAGCTCCCGGGCCAGCCCCCAGCTGCACCCAACCACTGACCCTCGCCAACGGACGGACGGACGGTCCCCAGACGCGTCTCAAATGCGGCGCAGACCGAGCAACATGCGCTCGGTCCGCAGCATGTCAGCCGCGAGCAGCCAACAGCCCCAGCGGAATTGACAACACGACCAGAGCACTCAACAGCGCGAGCACGATCGTCGTCCGATCCCGCAGCCTTGCGTCTCGATTGTCGTCGCGTCGCCGCCCAACGTATGCCGTCATGGCACCTACCCCCTCGAACTCGTTCCCCAGACGTCCCGAGCTCCCGACTCGTGACGTAACGTCGTGTCACCGGCCCCAGCGACACGTGCCGCGACCGACAAAGTCCGATAGCGGCATACCCCAACGTGCGGGCTCCCGACCCGCGAAGGCGATTGTACCGCCGAAAGGGTGCAACGGAGAGGTTTATGCGGGCGCGGGCACAGTTCGCTGGAAGGCCACCCCGCGCCCGACCGGCCGTTAGCCCAGGCGCGTGTTGACGGCGGGCATGTGCGTGTTGGAGGTTGCATTACCGGTCGTCAGCTCGGTGCACTCCGGCGCCACCTCGGCCAACCAGCGCATCCTGTCGTCCTTGAGCAGCAGCCCGAGCCGGTGTCCGCGGTGAGCTAGCCCGCCATCAGCTCGTCCGGATGCGCGTCATCTGACTTCATGGGGGCTGCTGCGCTGGTCGAGGGCGCTGAAAGATCGTCGATCTATTGCCTACTCCATGGGATTTCGTCGAGTGGAACGAAGATCGTTGACCTTTCGCGGGGGTCGGCCGGACGCAGAGGTATGCCGCCCGCGAGAGGGGAGCGGGCGGCATACGGGATGGCGCGGGAGGGGACCAGACGAGGACGGGGGTCCCGGCACGAATGCCGGGACCCCCGTCAGGGTCGTTCGCGACCGGATCACCCGGTCAGGTGAGGCTGGCGATCAGGCCAGGCGCTCCTTGAGGCCGTCGAGCTCGGCGTGCAGCTGCGCGGGCAGCCGGTCACCGATCTTGGCGAACCACTCCTCGATGAGCGGCAGCTCAGCGCGCCACTCGTCGAGGTCGACAGCGACCGCCTTGGTGACGTCGTCGGGAGCCATGTCCAGGCCCTCGGTGTCGATGGCACCCGGAGCCGGGACGAGGCCAATAGGGGTCTCGACCGCGTCGGCTTCGCCTTCGAGCCGCTCGACGACCCACTTGAGGACGCGGCTGTTGTCGCCGAATCCGGGCCACAGCCAGTGGCCGTCCTTGTCCTTGCGGAACCAGTTGACCTGGTAGATCTTCGGGAGCTTGGACTCGTCGGCCTGCTTGCCGATGTTGATCCAGTGCTGCATGTAATCACCGGCGTGGTAGCCGATGAAGGGCAGCATGGCCATCGGGTCGCGGCGCACGACACCGACTGCGCCGGTCGCGGCGGCGGTCGTCTCGGAGGAGAGCGTGGCGCCGACGAACGTGCCGTGGGTCCAGTTGCGCGATTCGTAGACCAGCGGGACGGTCGAGGCGCGCCGGCCACCGAAGAGGATCGCCGAGATCGGGACACCGTCGGGGTTGTCGTACTCGGGGGCGATCATCGGGCACTGCTTGGCTGGCGTCGTGAAGCGGCTGTTCGGGTGGCTGGAGAGCTCGCCGCCCTCGGGCGTCCAGTCGCGGTTCTTCCAGTCGATGAGGTGCGCCGGCTTCTCCTTGGAGATGCCCTCCCACCACACGTCGCCGTCGTCGGTGCGGGCGACGTTGGTGAAGATCGAGTTGCCCATGTCGATGGTCCGCATGGCCATCGGGTTGGTGCTCATGCCGGTGCCGGGGGCGACGCCGAACAGACCGAACTCGGGGTTCACGGCATACAGGCGACCGTCGGGACCGAAACGCATCCAGGAGATGTCGTCGCCGATCATCTCGGCCTTCCATCCGGGGATGGTGGGCTCGAGCATGGCCAGGTTGGTCTTGCCGCACTGGCTCGGGAACGCGCCACAGATGTAGTGGACCTTCCCCTTGGGGGAGGTGAGCTTGAGGATGAGCATGTGCTCGGCCATCCAGCCCTCGTCACGGGCCATCGCGGAGGCGATGCGCAGGGCGTAGCACTTCTTGCCCAGCAGCGCGTTGCCGCCGTAACCGGAGCCGAACGACCAGATCTCGCGGGTCTCGGGGAAGTGCGCGATGTACTTCGTGTCGTTGCACGGCCACGCGACGTCGGCCTGGCCCTCGGCGAGCGGGGCGCCGATCGAGTGCAGCCCGCGGACGAAGTCGCAGTCGAGGGCTTCCATGACCTCAAGAACCGGCGTGCCGATGCGGGCCATGATGTTCATGTTGACCACGACATAGGCCGAGTCGGTGATCTCGACACCGAACATCGGGACGGTCGCGTCGAGGTGACCCATGACGAACGGGATGACATACATGACGCGGCCGGCCATGCAGCCCTCGTAAAGGCCGGTCATCGTCGCCTTGAGCTCGGCCGGGTCGATCCAGTTGTTCGTCGGGCCGGCGTCCTCGGGGTTGACCGATGCGATGTAGGTGCGGTCCTCGACGCGGGCGACGTCGCTCGGGTCGGAGGCGCACCAATAGCTGTTGGGCTTCTTCTCGTCGTTGAGCTTGATGAACGTTCCGCTGGCGACCAGGGCCTGGTTGAGGCTCTCGATCTCCTCCGGCGTCCCGGTCACCCAGTGGACCGAAGCGGGCTTGCACAGCGCGGCGACCTCGTCGACCCACGCGGCCAGCCCCTTGTGTGACGTGCTCATGACCATCCCTTCCGTGATCGCCCAGAAGGCGCTCGCTGCCGAATTGGTGTCGGGAGTCCGGATGGGATGAGGGGACACAGGTGTCGCCCGGCGACCAGTCCGAACGCCGCGGTCTGGACCACCGTATCCCGGTGGCGAGCGGACGGCATACGGGCCTTCGGTCCCTTCGTGGTGAGTCCCCTCACAGGATGTGGCTGTGCGGTGATCGGGCGGCGGACCGTTGGGTGGACGGCGGGTTTCCGGGGGGTGGCCTCCCGGTGTCGGGGGCTTCGCGGGGCGGGTGCGGCGAGGCGGTTCCGATTTCCTCCGACGGCCGGTATGCCGGTAGGCTTGCCCCTCGGCGCACGGCCTGGTCTGTCTTCTGCGAGGCTCTCTGTTGGGGGCTCGCGGGGTGGGAGCAGGTGGTGCGGCGACCAGCGCCCGTAGCTCAACGGATAGAGCATCTGACTACGGATCAGAAGGTTAGGGGTTCGAATCCCTTCGGGCGCGCTTCCAATTGCATTGTGGGACAGGCCGTTTCGAGATCGGAAATAGTTCGACAGTCCGCGTTCCTGGAGCCTTCGGCTCAAGTAGTGACGGGTCACGAGAGTCTCTCAGCCTTTCGTCTTTCCGATGTTACAGTCTGTTTTATGAAAGATGGGTCGCCGGTCTTGCTGCCGTTGCTGCGGTCGCGGGCGCAGGGGGAGATCCTGGCGTGGATCGTGTTGCACCCGCAGCAGGAGTTCTCGCTGGTGGAGATCGCGCGGTCGGTGGGGGTGTCCTCGCCGACGGTGATGCGGGAGGTGGACCGGTTGGCCGATGCCGGCCTGATACGGGAGGTCCGTCGAGGGAATCAGCGGATGGTGCAGGCCGAGACCGACACTGTGGTGTTCGGCCCGTTGGCGCAGTTGATGGCGGTGACGTTCGGGCCGGTCCCGGTGTTGCGGGAGTTACTCGTCCCAATCGAGGGGATCCGGGAGGCGCACATCTACGGGTCGTGGGCCGCGCGGTATGCCCAGCAACCCGGCCCGGTCCCCGGCGATATCGATGTCCTGGTGATCGGGACGGCCGATCCGGATGAACTGGACGCGGTCGCGGCCGCGGCCGCGGCCCGGCTGGGGCGTGAGGTCTCCATCCGGCGGGTCCGGCCTACAACGTGGGACGACGCCGCCGGTGATGCGTTCAAGGCGACCGTGACCTCGCGGCCCATGGTCGAGCTGCTGTCGGCAGGTGACCGTTCGTGACGAGGTGGGCGACCGGTGCCGAACAGATCATGGCCATGCTCGCTGACGGCGAGCTCGAGCAGGTTGCCCCGTCACCGCAGAACGCGGCACGGCTGCTGGCCGAAGCCGACCGGCACCTGCGCTCCGCCGCTCTGCTGGCTCCCGACGATCCGGCTGGTGCCTACGACATGTTGTATGCCGCCGCCCGCAAGGCGATGTTGTATGCCGCCGCCCGCAAGGCGATGGCGGCAGCGTTGGCTGTGCAGGGATTGCGGTCCACCAGCAAGGGCGGACACATGGCGGTCCAAGAGGCCGTCACCCACCAGTTGGGGGCCACGGGCTCGGTCGTGCGTCCCTTCGGTCGGCTCCGGCGGACGCGCAACGACGCCGATTATCCCCGCCTGGACAGCCCCGAACTCACCACGGACGACATCGACGAAGACCTGCCCAAAGCACGCCAGATCGTCGACGCAATGGGCGCACTCCTTCCCCACCTGACACCCTGGCGCTAAGTGGTACGCGACTCTTCGGTCCCCGATGGTCGGACCGGACGGCCGCGCGTGTATGGCGCGACCCGGCGACCTGCCTTGCGATTGGCAAACGGTCTCGCACCCCAGTCGCTCACGAACTGGCTGATGAGCTCCGACTCAACATCTTCGGGCTTCTGATCCAGCGTTTCGCGCCAAGCCACCAGCAACTTGGTGCTGTCGTCGAGCTGCCAGATGTATCGCCCGCCCCAATGTCCCACTGGCTTGCCGGCTCCGAAACGCCGGAACTCGTCGAGCCGCGTGGCAAGCCCCCGCCGCCCGGCGACGCCACTAGCCGCCTTGCCGATGTACAGCAGCGCCGATCGGCTGTCTGCCCCTCCGGCCTTGTCGTCAGAGCAGTACTTGGGATCTACGAGAAGTTGGAGGGAGCCACATCCGCCTATGACGGCCCGTGGCCCACACCGCCGCGTATGCCGCGCCAGACCGACGAGGACTCACGGGCCGTACTGAAGGGTGGCCCGGCGACCAATGCAGTCTCCGGCCACCTGCCTCGGCTTGCCGTCGCGCTCGGGGGTGGCACGCCATCGGCCAGCAGGCAGCCCTGTCACCTCCGGGGCAACTGTCTCACCTCATCAGCAGGTCCATCGACGCGGGGACCGCTGTCACTCGTCAGGCGACGCGGACGACGAGGGCGGCCTTCTTGATGCCACAGACGATGCGGGTCCGGGGGCCGATGGCGTCGCCGTCCAACTCGGCCTCAGTCGGCTCGAACGCGACGATCTCGACTCGCTTCGACGTGCGACGTTGCAGGCGCTTGTGGCCCTTGCGGTGGCCCGTGGCCAACTCTGCGGCGACGGCCGCCCACCCGACCACTCCGTTGGGTGACAGCACGACGGTGTCCAGGACGCCGTCGTCCACCTTGGCATCGGGCATGAGGTCAACACCCCCGGTGAGGGTGCCGCAGTTGCCGACGATGACCGCTCGCGCATGCTGTCGGATCGGCTTGCCGGGCCCGGCGGTCACCCGCACGGTGAAGCCGCTGCGGACCGCGGCCCGAGCCCCAGAGATGAGGTATGCCGGCCACCCCAGCAGGCCTTTGACCTTCTCGTTGGCGTTGGCCATGGTGTCGGCGTCCAACCCGATGCCGCACATGACGAGGAACACCTGCTCCGGGTCGTCGTCGCATCGCATCGTCCCGACGTCGATCCGGCGGTCGCGGCCCGTGAGCACGACGTCCAGGGCCACCTCCAGGTCATCGACGGGCAGCTCCAGGTTTCGCGCCAGCAGGTTGCCCGTGCCGCCAGGCAGCAGCCCGAGAATGGCGTCGGTGCCCACCAGGGCGGACGCGACCGCTCGCACCGTCCCATCCCCACCAAGCGGACAAACCACAGTGGCGCCCCCCGCCACTGCCGCGGCGGCTTGGCCCGTGCCGGGATCATCCGCCGTCGTCTCATGCCAGCTCGCTTCGGGCCAGCCGTTGCGCTCGCACCCGGCTGCCACCGTGGCCTTCACCTCGGTGAGATCGTCAAACTTCGTCGGGTTGACGATGATTGCCAGCCGTCCGACCGGCGCAACCGGGTGCTCTGTCATGTCGCGAACCCTAGCCGCCCGCGGCTCGGCCGCGGCGGGCTGTGCATCAAGCGCACTGGATGGAGCTCCGAAACCACTGCAAAACGGACGACGCTCATCGGAATTGGCGCAGGAACCCGTTGCGGGGGCCGACCTGCGGCTAGCCTCCGGCAACGAGGTCAGCACGCCCGAACCACCTCGGGTGTCGGCTCGCCTCGTCCAGGCCGACGCACCGTGCGGACGGCCACCGAGGAGCGTCAGTGACCAGACTCGATCGATACCAGGCTGATACCACCAACCCGGGGGTGAAGTCAGCGCTTGGCGACATGGTCAAGCGGGCGTGGCTGCCCGGCTTGGCGTGGGGCGTGCTCATGACCCTCGGTGGCCTGCTGCTCATGGGGCCGCTGCGTAGTTTCACCGACAACGAGGACTCCGTGAACAAGTCCATCGAGGCGATGCGGACGTCGGCGCAGTCCGAGTTGTGGCACTGGGTGTCGCTCATCGGCAACACCGAAAATGTCATCGGCGCCACGGTGATCGCGGCCCTGCTCATCTGGTGGCGCACCAGGCAGTGGTGGGTCGCGGTCATCGCTCCCCTCGCCCTGTCGATGCAGGCGCTGTTCATGGTCGTGGCCAATGCCATCGTCGCTCGCCCGCGACCTGACGTCGAGCGGCTGGATGATCCTGCGCCGCCCACGTCGAGCTATCCGAGCGGTCACGTCGGGGCCCCGACGACGCTCTACATCACGCTGCTCATCCTCGCCCAGCGGATCACCCAGCCGGTGCTGCGCTGGGTGGTCACCATCGTCTGTGCGGCGATCCCCGTGGCCGTCATGTATGCCCGGGTTTATCGAGGGATGCACCACGTCACCGATGTCATCGTGGGCCTGCTCAACGGGCTGATCTGCGTGTGGCTGGCCTGGCACTTCTTGCGCCGTCGTTCCGACTCGGCCGACTGAGGCTCGCGCCATGAGTGGTTCCAGCGGTCAGTCCGACGACGCGGTCACCGTCACCGACGCCGTCCGGGAGGTCGGCGACCACCCGATCGTCGAGGGTGGAGCCCGTCTCGGGTATGCCGTCAACGGCCTACTGCACCTGCTCATCGCTTGGCTCGCAGTCCAGGTCGCCCTCGGTGTCCGGGCCGCGAGGGCTGACCAGTCCGGCGCCCTGGCGACCCTCACCAACTCGAACCTGGGCACGCTGACCCTGTGGGCCGCTGTTGTCGGGTTCGCACTGCTCGCCATGTGGCAGATCACCGAGGCGGTCGTGCGCCGCAAGCGCAGCGTCAAGATCAAGTCGGTCGGCAAGACCATCGTGTATGCCGCGATCGGCTGGAGCGCTGTCGGCTTCCTGCGAGGTTCGGGCAGAGACAGCTCGACCCAGTCGGTAGACATCACCGCGAGATTGCTCAACGCGCCGATGGGCCGCGTGCTCGTGGCCGTCCTCGGTCTGTCCATCCTCGGCATCGCCGGCTACCACGCCTACAAGGGGTGGACTCGACGCTTCATGCGCGACCTTCGCGAACACCCCGGCTCGTGGGCGGTCTGGTCCGGGATCGCCGGCTACATCGCCAAGGGGATCGCTCTGGCCTTCGTCGCGATCCTCTTCCTCATCGCAGCTGTCACCGGGACACCCGACGAGGCCACCGGGCTGGACGGCGCCATGCGCAAGCTCACCGAACTCCCCGGGGGCAGCCTGCCACTGCTCGTCATCGCCGTCGGCTTCGCGGCATACGGGGTCTATTCATTGGCCCGCGCCCGATTCGCCCGCGTTTGACCTTGGCCTGCGTGACGATCGGCGAGGCCGCAGGATATTCGCATGGGTGAACTGGCCGGTCCTGCTGACGAGTTGGCGGGCGGACATCGGCTCGTCGCGGGCGATCTCTCGATCGACGTCCTGGAGTTCGGCGCGACGATCCAGCGACTGCACGTGCGGGACAGGGGCGGCATACGGCGCAACGTTGTCCTGGGGCACGCGACCGTCGCCGACTATCGCGCGTCCACGGCCTACTTCGGGGGCATCATCGGGCGCTACGCCAACCGCATCGCGGGTGCCAGGCTCCGCCTGGATGGCCAGGAATTTCCGTTGCAGGCCAACGAAACCAGCGCCACGCTGCACGGCGGCCCGGATGGCTTCCACCTGCGCACCTGGACCGTTGTCGACCGGGCAGTCGACCGAGTCACCCTTGAGCTGGTCAGCCCCGACGGCGACGGCGGCTTCCCGGGTGAGGTCACCGTCCAGGTGACGTATGCCGTCTCCCCGGGCCAGGTGCGCATCGACCTCACCGCGCACACTGACGCCCCGACGGTCGTCAACCTGACCAACCACACCTACGTCAACCTCGAAGGCGAAGACTCCCCGACGGTCGACCGCCACCTGCTCCAGATCCGGGCGGATCGCTACCTTCCGACGGGGGCGGGCGGCATACCGACGGGGGAACTGGCCCTCGTCGAGGGGACGCCGTTCGACCTGCGCGAGCCCGCGCTGGTCGGCGAGCGGCGTCGCGCCGAGCACCCGCAGGTGCGTGCCGCAGCGGGTCTGGACCACACGTTCGTCGTCCCCGGCAGCGGGTTGCGCGAGCACGCGCGGCTCGTTGCACCGCGAACCGGCCTGGCCCTCACGGTCCGCAGTGACCAGCCGGGCATCCAGGTCTATTCCGGTGGGCATTTGCGCCCTCACCCGCTGGGGACCTCCGGGCGCCCCTACGGCCCGGCGGCCGGGATCGCGTTGGAGACCCAGCACTTCCCGGACAGCCCCAACCCACCCCCACTTCCCGTCGACGGTGCTGCGGCCAGGGGAGACGTTCGCGTCAACAACCACGTGGGACTTCGAGACGCTCGGCTGATCCCGTTCCGGTCGCCTCAGGTGGCCGCGCCGTCCGCGGGTGTATGCCGCCCTCCCGCACCCATGACCAGCCCGCTCGCCACGACGACGAACGCCATGCCCATCAACTGCGTCGGCGTGAGCCGCTGTCCGAGGACGATGAGGCCCGCGAGGGCGGCGACCGCGGGCTCCAGGCTGAGCAGGATCCCGAACACCCGTTGGCTCAGGCGTCGCAACGCCAACAACTCGAACGAATAGGGCAGGACGCTGGACAGGATCGCCACGCCTGCCCCCTTGACGAGCACCTCGCCGGTCCACTGCGGGACCGACCCGATCCCGAACGGCAGGACCAGGACGAGGGCGACGACCATCGCAATAGCCAGCCCGTGCAACCCAGGGAACGCGGCGCCCGTCCGCTGGGACAGGACGATGTAGGCGGTCCAGAAGGTGCCGGCCAGCAGGGCCAGCCCGATCCCGGCGAGGTCCAGGTCCCCCCACGGGACGGTGAGTGCCTGGGAGATGAGGAGTATGCCGCCCGCCGCCGCCGCGACCGCCAACAGGTCGCGGATCCGCCTGGATTGGACCGCGGCGAGAGTGAGGGGACCGATGAATTCGATGGTGACGGCAACCCCGATGGGCAGGCGGGCCAACGATGCGTAGAAGGTCCAGTTCATCGCCCCGAGCACGAGGCCGAAGAGCACGACAGTCCGCCACGCGGCCGCGCTGTGTCCGCGCAGCGCCGGGCGGATGGCGACGAGGAGGATGGCGGCCCCGACGCCCAATCGCAGGACCACCGACCCGGCCGCGCCGATGACCGGCACGAGCGTGGCGGCGATGGCACCACCAAACTGGACGGAGACGACGGCGGCGAGCACGAGCAGCAGCGACCCGCTTGCCGTATGCCGCTCGGGCATCCTCGCCTCGTCCCTTCCGCTCATCGGGTCCCGCCGAACCGTTTGACCCTATCGCCGCCCTCTGACAGAGAATCTGTTGGGCGAGGTGAGGCTCTCGCAGCGCTCCCGTGCGCTGGACAAATAGTGGACAGAACCGCTGCAATCCTTCGCCCACGCGCAGGTCAACGAACACGATGGGTCTCGTCGGTCCTCGGGGGCCCACCGACGTCCGTCCCTTTGGTGGAGGGCTCCTTCGTGTCGACCCAGCCCATGGACGCCGACCTCGCCGAGGTCGTGTGGTGGGGGACGCAGACCGTTCGCGTGCGAGCGCACGCCGCGCGCGGTGTCTCGCGCTGCCCGACCCGTCTCGTCCCCTATAGCGCCTCCGATCCCACGGGTCGGCATCTCAACGCCCGCTGCCGTGAGGACGGGTGTCTGGGGATCGTCCACTCGATCTACCTCACGACGGTCACCCGACTGCAGGATCGGGCCACGGGGCAGGATCACGTTGCCGTGTCCCAGTGGGTGCCCTACGCGCGCCGGGTCGTCGCCTCCCAGGTCGCTGAACTCGACCGCGCCGGGCGCGTGGCCCGCGGGCTGCCGGCCAAGCCCACTCGGACCGACGGGGTGCCGGGCCGGGTCATCGAGGCGATGCGGCATACGACCGCCGACCCCGTCCGACGGGAGTGGCTTGAGCAACTCTTCCGGATGGTCCGCGCCTATGTATGCCGCGACAACCGGCAATCGGTCGAATGGCCGACCGACATGTGGGCCGCCGAGAAGTGCGCCGTCGACGGATGCTTCCGGTCCCTGGGTACGCCGGCAGCGCGCCGGGAGATCGAGCAGGACGTCGATGAGGTGCTGCGGGTGGCGCGTGATGTGGCCGGGGAAGAGTGGGTGGCGGCCACCATCCTCAACCCGTTCCGCGCCGTCGTCGGGCCGTTGCCGGACGACCTCGACGTGGGCTGTCCGATCGACGATGCGGATCCGGCCGAACTCGCGTTGGTGAGCCAGTTCCGCACTCGGTATGCCGCGTCGCGCACCTCTGGGTGCGGCCCGGACGAGGCTTTTCTGACGACGAGCCTGGCCATCTGTGGGAGGCAACCCCGGGGGGCGGCTGCCGAGGTCATCGCTGACCTTGAGGCATGGCTTGCCGATCGCCAAGCGTCGGAGAGAGGGCCCCGTCGGCTAGGTCGGTGAGGCCCTACCAGGACCAGCCGATGCCGTAGGCCAAGCCGCGACGCACGGTATTCCACTCGGCCACGAGTGGGGCCCCGTCCCTGAGGTCGAACTGCTCGCCGAGGGGCACGTCATCGTCGACGGCCATCGGGGGCACCCCATCAATTCGCCAGGCCCGGGTCAACCCGGCGTGTGGCCCGTGATGGACCTCGGACCGGAACGACCGCGTGCGGCGGACCGGCACGAAACCGTTGATCGGGCGCACGAACGCCCGTGAGGGCAGCGTGACTGAGAAGCCCAGGCGGTGGCGTTCCCGGGCTGCGAGCTCCCTGCCGAGGCTGACGGTGACCCGCCAGGTGCTCGGTGAGATCTTCGCCAGCTCGGTGATCTCGCAGCCCTCCGTGGTCTGGAGGTCCAGGTCGTCGACCAAGGGCTCGTTGGCGGGCCGCGGGATGCTCCACGACTCGCAGATCTCCACCACCCCGGAGTGGGTTGCGACGATCTCCCGGAGGCTGTGGAAGCGGGGTCGCACCTCGTCGAGGAACGCCGTTGCCTCGAGTCGGTCGACGTACCAACCGCTCACGGCGAACGGATTCTGGTCGGGCGTCACGTGCGACCGGTTGACCAGCGCGGCCGCCGCTAGGCGATCGGCCTCCCGCAGGCGGCGTCGGACCGTGCGTGCCGAGAGGCCGGTGGCGTCCGCCAGCGTCGCGATCCGTTCGGTGAGGAGGGGGTGTACGTCGCGCAGCCCGCTGGCCCCCAGGAAGATCGTCCGGAGGTCCTCGGGCAGATCACTCGCGGCCGCCAGGAGCCACCGCCGCAGCAGATCCCTCCCGTATGCCGCGTCCCCCTCGCTGTCCGCGAAGACGATTCCGGCCAGCACCGGTCCCAGCTGCTCGGTGACGTCGTCGGCATTGAAACCACGCCCCCGATGGAGGGCGTCGAGCTCTTCGGCGAGCTGCGTGACGCGATCCATGTGGCCCTTTCACGGCGGCAAATCGGGCATCCGGGGCCAGAGCCTAGCCCCGGTCGAGGCGTCTCGGCGGCTGTGTGTGGCGCAATGGTCATCCGCCTGTGGGCGCAACGGTGCGACAGAGCTCGACAACGGTGCTCGGCAACGGTGCTCGACGACGGTGCCCGACCAGGGGTGCCCAACAACGGTGCTCGACGACGGTGCCCGACCAGGGGTGCCCAACAACGGTGCTCAAGAGGAGCCGCCATGCCCGTCCGTCAGAAGTGATCAGGGCGGTCACGCCCGGTGGATCTGTCGCGAGGGGGACTCACCCATGGACTGCAGCCGGTGTCAGCGCCCGCTGCGCGAGTGCCCTGTCTGCAACGGGGGTCGGGCCTCCGCCCGGATTGGCATGTTCACCTGCGCCGCCTGCGCGAACACCGGATTGGTGTGCGACGAGCACGGTGGTGAGCACGGCCGCTGAGGAGCGCGGCATACCGGGTCGAGTCCAGTTGACGCTCAGGTGCGTTTCGTGCCTGAGCTGCGGTCACGCGGCCGGACGATCAGGTCAGCGGACGCGGTGCAGGCGCAGCCGCCAGGCCTCCGGGCCACGCTGCAGATAGCTGACCTCCACGGCGTCGCCCTCACGAGCGGCCAACTGGGCCAGCAGCGGCAGCGGGTCGTGCGGCGCGACGAGCACCATGCCCTTGCCGGGCTTGACGACCCCCAGCGCTCCGAAGATGGCACCGTGCCGGATCGCGTGCGGGATGACCCGCGCGTCGAGCTCGGGCAGCTGCTCGTCGTGCTCGCCACATGCGCAGCCTCCGTCGGCATGCGAGTCGATCTCGGTGAGGGTGAGGTCGGCGGGCTGGTGGGTCATGGCTCTCCTTCGATAGTGGGTCGAGTGGTGGGTCGAGCGCTGGGTCGTGCGTCAGTGGCGCGCGGCGGGCCCGAGTCGGACCACGCAGGCCCCGGGTTCGGCGAACGGCGTCAGGGCAACGGTGCTGGGGTCCGCGCCGGCGTGCGCCGCCATCGACTGGAGCATCCCCTGGTGGAAACCGCACACGACTGCCGCATGGCGGGTGGCCACGTCGATCAAGGGGCAGGTGAGCAAGCGCAGCCCACGGCCGCGCGGCAGCTCCTCGGTCGTGAACCCCAGCCCATCCATCGCGTCAGCTAGCGCCCGGGAAAGTCGTTGCCGGGTAGCCGATTTCGTGCGAGCCGACGGGGCTGAGCTGGGCGGGGCGGCATACTCGCTTCGCGGCGGCGTCAGCGAGGCGCGGCGGCCCAGCTCGGTGGCGCGCTCGGTGGCGCGCTCGACCGGGCCGGTCGCGACGAACTCCTCCACCAGCGCCTCAAGGAACACGCGGTAGGCCGCGCCTTCGGGGGAGGCCGAGACCGCGGCATACCGGTATGCCGGTCGCCCCCGTCCTGCTGGCGACTCGCGCTCCCGGGCGGTCAGGCCCAGGGCGACCAACGCGTCGAGGTGCTCGCGGACCGTATTGGCGTGTTGCCCCATCCGAGAAGCCAGTTCGGCGGCGGTGGACGGCCCGCTGGCGGTGAGCGCCGCGAGGACCTCAGCCTGCGCGGGCGTCGCGACGGCGACCGGCGCGGCCGTGGCGGACGGTCCCAGATCCGTCGATCCCGAGGGAATATTTAACACGGTTCTAAGCGTACTATCCAAAGACACCCAAGGGAAGGCGAGGCCGTCATGACGATCAGCGCAGCCCGTCCGAGGTCGACTCCAGCGGTCGGCCACGGCGACCGGTCCGACGGTGTGCAGGCCCTCGACCGTCGCCCTGGTGGGCGCGTCGTCGGCCTCCTCACGACGACCGATCACAAGATCATCGGCAACCTCTACCTGGCGACATCATTCGGGTTCTTCCTGCTCGGCGGGTTGCTGGCGCTGGGCATTCGGGCCGAGCTCGCGGCACCTGGACTGCAGGTCGTCGACAATGCGGAGCAGTTCAATCAGCTCTTCACCATGCATGGCACGATCATGTTGCTCCTCTTCGCGACTCCGTTGTTCGCCGGTTTCGCCAACGCACTCGTGCCGTTGCAGATCGGCTCGCCGGACGTCGCGTTTCCCCGGCTCAACGCGCTGGCCTATTGGTTCTACGTGTTCGGCGGGCTGGTCGTCGTCAGCGGCTTTCTGACCCCGGGCGGAGCGGCTGCGTTCGGATGGTTCGGTTACGCGCCACTGTCGACCGCGGCATACAGTCCAGGTCTGGGCGGCGACTTGTGGGTGTTTGGGCTCGCGCTCACGGGATTCGGGACGATTTTGGGTGCGGTCAACTTCATCGCGACCATCCTCACCATGCGCGCGCCCGGGATGACGATGTTCCGTATGCCGCTATTCACCTGGACCGTGCTGGTGACGTCGGTCATGGTCATCGTCGTGTTCCCGGTGCTGGCGGCGGCGTTCTTCGCGCTCGGCGCGGACCGGCGCTTCGGCGCCCACATCTTCGACGCGGAGGCGGGCGGGGCCATGCTCTGGCAGCACCTGTTCTGGTTCTTCGGACACCCGGAGGTCTACATCATTGCGTTGCCATTCTTCGGGATCATCAGCGAGGTCGTGCCGGTCTTCAGCCGCAAGCCGCTGTTCGGCTACAAGACGATGATCGGTTCGACGATCGCGATCATGGCTCTGTCGATGGCGGTGTGGGCCCACCACATGTATGCCACGGGTCAAGTGCTCCTGCCGTTCTTCGCGATCATGTCGATGCTCATCGCGGTCCCGACGGGGGTGAAGTTCTTCAACTGGATCGGGACGATGTGGCGTGGCTCGGTGACCTTGGCGACGCCGATGATCTGGGCCATGGGGTTCCTTGCGACGTTCCTGTTCGGCGGGATCACCGGGGTGATCCTGGCCAGCCCGGCCCTGGACTTCCACGTGACCGATAGCTACTTCATCGTCGCGCACTTCCACTACACCGTGTTTGGCACGGTGGTCTTTGCGATGTTCTCGGGGTTCTACTTCTGGTGGCCCAAGCTCACGGGGCGCATGCTCGACGAGCGGCTCGGGAAGGTCCACTTCTGGACGCTGTTCGTCGGGTTCCACACGACCTTCCTCGTCCAGCACCTGCTGGGCATCCAGGGGATGGCTCGTCGGTATGCCGACTATCTTCCCGAGGAAGGTTTCACCCTGGGCAATCAGATCTCCTCGGTCGGGGCGTTCCTTCTCGGTGCTTCGACGCTGCCGTTCCTCTACAACGTGTGGAAGACCTGGCGGTCGGCGCCCGTCGTCACAGTCGACGACCCGTGGGGCTACGGGGCATCGCTCGAATGGGCCACTTCATGTCCGCCGCCCCGACACAATTTCGCGAGCCTCCCGCGGATCCGCTCTGAGCGCCCGGCCTTCGACCTGCACCATCCGGGCGCATAAACCAACTCAGCGCTCGCCGAATTGCGGGGCGAGGGTGCGACACTGGTCGGATCGACGCCGAAGGAGCGCACCCATGGGCTACACGATCACCCGCGAACTGACCCGAGACTTCGCCACAGCGCTGGCTGACACGCGAGCCGCCTTGGCCGACAACGGTT
>WBZS01001140.1_pt1 | contig 23338 bp, 18 predicted proteins | sample 5204201 | NCBI WGS metagenome assembly WBZS01 (sample SAMN12344357, study PRJNA552823) | activated sludge metagenome | biome: Activated sludge suspended growth; feature: Nitrification reactor; material: Wastewater; isolation source: activated sludge from nitrification reactor of wastewater... | reverse complement strand
GCCTGAGGGTCGGCGACCCGCGCGAGGAACTGCCGCGGCTCGCGCGCGAGGTCGGCGCGTCGGAGGTGCACGTGTCCACCGAGACCGAGCCGGGCGGCGCTCGCCGCGACGCCGGGGTGCGCGACGCCCTGGCCGACCTGGAAGTGGAGTGGGTCGAGACCGGCTCGCCGTACGCGGTCACGCCCGGCCGGATCAAGACCGGCGGGGGCACCCCGTACCAGGTGTTCACCCCCTTCCTGAGGGCGTGGCGCGAGCACGGGTGGCGCGGTCCCGCGGTGGAGCCGCCCGGGCTGCGGCTGGTGGAGGCGCCGTCCGACCCGGACGCCCAGGCCCTGCTCGACCGGGCGCTCGCCGCCTGCCCGATCGACCTGCCGCCGGCGGGCGAGGCCGCGGCCCTGCGCGCGTGGGCCGGCTTCCGCGACGAGCGCCTGGTCGACTACAACGCCGAACGCAACCGCCCCGACCTGGACACCACCTCCCGGCTCTCGCCCCACCTCAAGTTCGGGGTGCTGCACCCGCGCACCCTGCTCGCCGACCTGGCCGGACGCCGCGGCCGCGGCGCGGAGCGCTACACCGCCGAGCTGGCCTGGCGCGAGTTCTACGCCGACGTGCTGTTCCACCACCCCGAGTCGCTGGAGGCCGACCTCAAGCCCACCCTCGCCGGCCTGTCCTACGACGAGCCCGGCGAGGCGTTCGAGCGCTGGCGCTCGGGCACGACCGGGTTCCCCTTGGTGGACGCCGGCATGCGGCAACTGCTCGACGAGGGGTGGATGCACAACCGCGTCCGGATGGTGACGGCGAGCTTCCTGGTCAAGGACCTCCACGTCTGGTGGCCCCACGGCGCCCGGCACTTCCTCGACCGGCTGATCGACGGCGACCTGGCCTCGAACGCCCACGGCTGGCAGTGGGTGGCCGGCACGGGCACCGACCCGGCCATCTACGTGCGCGTGTTCAACCCCGTGACCCAGGCCGCCACGGTCGACCCCGACGGCGCCTACATCCGGCGCTACCTCCCCGAGCTGCGCCACCTCGACGGCGCCGCCGCGCAGACGCCCTGGGATCAACCCGACGGCTACGCCCACGGCTACCCGAGGCGGATGGTCGACCACGCCGCCGAGCGCACCGAGGCGCTGCGGCGACACCAGGAGGCCCGGGGCTGACCCCGCGGCGGGTCCGGTGAACCGGCGGCGACTCAGTACACGACGACGCGCGCGCCCACCGGCGTGTTGTCGAACAGCCACTTGGCGTCGGCCATCGTGCGCACGTTCACGCACCCGTGGCTGGCGGTGGTGTAGCCGTTCTTGGCGAAGTCACCGGAGTAGTGCACGTACATGTTCGGGTCGAACTTGATCGAGTACGGCATCGAGGCTTCCCACCGGTCGGAGTAGGCCTTGGCGTCCTTGGCGTACACCGTGTAGGTGCCCTTGACGGTCTGGTAGATCTTCAGCTTGCTGTTGTCGTCGCGGGTCATGCCGCCGAACCGCACCTGCACGGTCTTGGTGACGGTGCCGTTCTTGACGTAGTAGAGCTTGCGGTCGGCCTTGGAGGCGCACAGCACGACCCCGCCCGTCCGGCAGGACGCCGGCAGCGACATGCCGAGCGCCGACCGTCCGGACGCCAGCGCGTCCCACAGCGCCGACGTCGTGGTGCCCGTGTCGGACAGGCCGCGCGAGCGTTGGTAGTTCAGCACGGCGTTCGCGGTGCCCTGGCCGAACGTGCCGTTGACCGTGCCCGTGAAGATGCCGACCTGCTTCAGCGCCTGCTGCGCGGACGTGACGCACGCGCCCTTGGCGTTGAGCGCCAGCACCTGGGTGCGGCAGGAGTCGGGGATGGACGCCGGTGCGGCGTTCGTCGTCGTCGTGGTGGTTTTCGTGGTGGTCGGCTTGGTGGTCGCCTTCGGCGAGGTGGAGGCCTTGGCCGGGCTGGGCGCCGCCGCGGGGGCGGGGGCAGCGGTCGTGGCCTCGACGGTGGGCGTCGAGGTCGGCGTGGCGGTCTCGGTGAACGGCGTGGGCGTCGCGTACTCCGCGGTGGGGGTGGCGCTCTGGGCGACCTCGATGCTCGGCGCCTGGGCGGGCGCGGTCGTGGCGCACGCGGCCAGCAGGGGCAGCAGCGCGGCCAGCGCGGCGGCGGCTCGAAGCTTCACGGTCGGACCTCCAGTAGACAGGGGTGACCCCAGCATGGTAACCGGGGAGCGGGCCTCGCGACGAATAGGGTCACCGGCCGGTCGAGGGTCCCGGACGCCGCCCGTGCCGGTCCACTCGTCGGGCAGCGTCCGCGCGCCGGCCGGACGCCGCGGCGTCCGTGGGACAATGGCGCAGCCCACCGCAGCCAGGAGGACCCGATGACCGTCCCGAACGTGCTCGCCACGCGCTACGCCTCGCCCGCGATGCGTGAGGTGTGGAGCCCCGAACGCAAGGTCGTCGCTGAGCGCGAGCTGTGGCTGGCGGTGATCGAGGCCCAGCGCGACCTGGGGGTCGACTTCGGCGGCGACGAGGTGGACGCCGTCCTGGCCGACTACCGCGCGGTGCTCCACACGGTGGACCTGGAGTCCATCGCCGCCCGCGAGCGCGTCACGCGGCACGACGTCAAGGCCCGCATCGAGGAGTTCAACGCGCTGGCCGGCCACGAGCACGTGCACAAGGGCATGACGTCGCGCGACCTCACCGAGAACGTGGAGCAGTACCAGATCCTGGCGTCGCTGACGCTGGTCCGCGAGCGGGTCGTGACGGTGCTCGTGGCGCTGGCGCGCCTGGCCGTCCAGTACCGCGACCAGCCCATCGCCGGACGCTCCCACAACGTCCCCGCCCAGGTGACCACGCTCGGTAAGCGGTTCGCCACCGCCATCGACGAGCTGCTCGTCGCCTACGAGCGCCTCGACGACCTCATCGCCCGCTACCCGGCCCGCGGCATCAAGGGGCCGGTGGGCACCGCGCAGGACATGCTCGACCTCCTCGGCTCGGACGCCGCCCGGCTCGCCGAGCTCGAGCGCCGAGTGACGTCCCACCTGGGGTTCGCCCGGGTGCTGACCTCGACCGGGCAGGTGTACCCGCGGTCGCTGGACCTCGACGTGCTGTCGGCGCTGGTGCAGGTAGCGGCGGCGCCCAGCAACGTGGCGACGTCGATCCGGCTGATGGCGGGTGCCGAGCTGGTCACCGAGGGGTTCAAGCCCGGCCAGGTCGGCAGCTCGGCGATGCCGCACAAGATGAACACGCGCAGCTGCGAGCGGGTCAACGGGCTGGCGGTCGTGCTGCGCGGGTACTGCTCGATGGTGGGCGAGCTGGCCGGCGACCAGTGGAACGAGGGCGACGTGTCGTGCTCGGTGGTGCGCCGCGTGGCCCTGCCGGACGCCTTCTACGCCCTCGACGGCCTGTTCGAGACGTTCCTGACCGTGATGGCCGAGTTCGGCGCGTTCCCGGCCGTGATCGAGGCCGAGCTGCAGCGCTACCTGCCGTTCCTCACCACCACGAAGGTGCTGATGGCGGCCGTCCGGGCCGGGGTGGGACGGGAGTCGGCGCACGAGGCGATCAAGGAGCACGCCGTGGCGGTGGCGCTGCAGATGCGGGAGACCGGCCGCAAGGACAACGACCTGCTCGACCGGCTCGCCGCCGACCCGCGCCTCGGCGTCGGGCGCGACGTGCTCGCGTCCGCGGTGGCCGACCCCCTGCAGCTCACGGGCTCGGCCGCCGACCAGGTGCATCGGCTCGTCGAGCGGGTCCGCGAGCTCGCGATCGAGCATCCCGAGGGGGCTGCCTACGCCCCCGGCGAGGTGCTGTAACGGCGGCGTCCGGGCGCGACGCTCAAGCGTCGACGACGTCGCGCAGCAGCCAGTCGACGGCTTGGCGCCCGTCCCAACCCTCGGGGTGCTCGACGAGGAGGCCCTCGGCGCCGACGAGGTCCTGGCCCAGGGTGAGGGCGGGCTCCTCGACGTAGCCGCCCTTGCGGCGCTGCGGCATGCCGATGTTGGCGAACAGCGCGTTGCACAGGCACTTGCGGCCGACGGTCTCCTCGACGGTGCCGCCCTTCTTCAGGTACATGTGCACCGGCTCGGACGCGCAGCGGTACACGATCGACCCGTCGGCCTTCTCGGCCGGCGCGCGCAGGTAGCCCAGGTCGCAGATGCGCTCGCGGGCCTCGTACCGCTCGGGCTCGGACAGGGTGCCCTCCAGCCCGGCGACCTTGAACGGGAAGCCGGTGGGTGAGGCGCGCGCATCGTTCTTGACGACCAGCGTGCCTGTGCGCAGCCGCTCCACCAGCCGGGTGCGCAGCTCGGGCGTGATGCCGGACTCCTCGGCGAGGGCGAAGATCGTGCCGCACTGGACGCCGTGGGCGCCGGCCGCGCGGGCGGCGGTGACCTTCTCGGGCGTGCTCCATGCACCGGCGAGCCAGAAGGGCAGCCCGAGGGTGACCATCTTCGTGATGTCGGCCTCGTCCTTGGCCGAGTAGATGGGTTGGCCGCGCTCGTCCAGGGTCAGCTTGCCGCGCGGCGGGGCGCTGTGCCCGCCGGCCACGGGACCCTCGACGACGAACCCGTCCGGGCGGATCTCGGCGTCGCGGGCCAGGTAGCTGCCCAGCACGTGCAGCGAGATGATCGCGAGGAACAGGGGACGCCGCATCGCCGGCAGCTCTGCGCCCAGGTAGGTGCGGGGGTCGAGCACGGCGGTATGGACGCGCGTCTGGTTGGCGACCTCGATGGTCAGGTGCGCGGGCCGGCCGTGCGCGAACTCGGTGAGCACCCGGGGCATCTCCTTGGGGATGCCGGCGCCCATCAGCACGTAGTCCACCCCGGCCAACATCGCCCCGAGGACGGCCGACAGCGTTGCGGTCTGGATCTTCTCCAGGAAGTTGATGCCCACGACGCCGTCGTGGCCCTCTTTGGCCAGCCACACCTCGACGAAGTTGCCGACCAGCGACAGCTCGACGGCCGCGCGGCTGGGGGCGATGGTGAGCGTTGGGTGGGGGCGGTAGGCCTGGCCCTCGGGGCGGCCGCCGTCCAGGAAGTAGGTGTCGCGGATGCGTCCCGCCATGGCCGGGGAAGGGAAGGCGTCCAGCGCGCGGCGCACGTGCCCGCCGGGGTCGCCGTCCTGCAACGTGCGGGCGACCACGCCGTCGAGGGCGGTGCCCGACACGACGCCCAATTGGCCGGCCAGCGCGACGGCGCGGGCGAGGCTCCACGACGACACCGCGACGCCCATGCCGCCCTGGATGATGATGGGGTGCTGAGTCATGTAGATCCCTCGGAGTGGTTACTCTGCCGTAACCTACGTTAGCGTAGGTATGGCCCTGGGCAAAGCGCCGGTTGCCGTCTGATCGCGCGTCGCGTTGCCGTCACGGACGCCCGGCCGGACCGACAACGGCAGCCGCAGCACGCACGCCCCCGGGCGAGCGAACGGCACGAGCAGCACCCCGTCGTCCACGCCAAGCACCCCCTCGACCAGCCCCTGGTGGATCGAACAGATCACCTCGGGATGGGCCTGGGCCGACGACAGGATCGGGCACGCGCGCAGGTGCAGCGTGGCCTCGTCCGCTGGGTGCGGGTCGAAGCCGAGCTCGGCGAGCAGGTGCTCGACGTCCGCAGACGCCCGCGCGCCGCCCCACGTCCGGCCGATCGCCCGCGCTTCGGCGGACGCGTGGCCGCCGGCGACCAGGTGCGCCGCGACGGCGTCCACAACCTCGGCGTACGCACGCGCGCCGGCGGGCGCCCGGACCCCGGCCCCCGGGCCCAGGGGCAGCCCGGACGCGGCGAGCGCACGCACGCCCGTGGCGGTGAGCGTGAACCCCCGCGCCGGACGCCCCCGGCCCGCGTGCGGCAGGCGTGCGGCGGTGGCGTGGCCGTCCCTCACCAGGGCGTCCAGGTGCTGGCGGGTGGCATTGGGGTGGCCGCCGAGCCGCTCGGCGATTGCGGCCAGGGGGGCGCCGGGGCCCAGCTCGCGCACCGCTGCCGCGACGCGCGCCCGGGCGCGGCTGAGCGCGGCGGGGGCCGGGGTCGGGACCGGGCCGAGGGCGTCGGCGCTCATGGGTCCAGCGTAGCGAATAACTACAGATCTGTATGTAATAATAGGCGTCGCGCCGCCGCGACCTTGCGCGCCCGATCGTCCCGAGGAGGACCCATGACCGACCTGCCCCTTGTCGAGCGCCCCACCTGCGGCTGCGGACACCACGACGAGGCCCTGCCCGAACTCGACGCGCGGGCGATCCCGCACGCGGTCCGGCACGCGGCCGTCCTCGGGGCCGTGGCGTCGCTGACGCCGGGCGCCGCCCTGGTGCTGGTCGCCCCGCACGACCCCAAGCCGCTGTTGGCCCAGATCGCCGCCGCCCACGGCGACGCGATCGACGTCAGCTATGTCGAGCGCGGGCCCGTCGCCTGGCGGCTCAAGCTGGCCCGCGTCTGACCGCGGAGCTGGTTCGTCCGCGTCCGGATCCCGTGCCTGACCCCGGCCCCATGACCACCCTCACGTCCCGCCGCGCCCGCGCACGGGCCGAGCGGCCCCACCCGCGCGTGCTGCTGCTCGCGCTCGGCGGCGCGTGCCTGCTCGCGGGGCTGGACGCCGCCCTGGTGGCCGTCGGGGTGTGGGCGCCGGTGACCGCGACGCACCTGCCGGACGTGCACGGGATGGTCATGGTGCTGGGCTTCCTCGGCACGCTCATCGCCCTCGAACGCGCCCAGGCACTTGGCCGCGCCTGGGGCTACCTGGCGCCCGCGCTGCTCGGTGCCGGCGGCATCGCGTTGGCCGCCGGGGCGCCGCTCGTCCTGGGCCAGTTGCTGCTGCTGGAGGGCGCGCTGCTCTTCTGCGCCGTCTACTGGGGGCTGTGGCGCCGAGCGCCGCTGCCGCTCGTCGGCGTCCAGGCGCTGGCCGCGGTGCTGGCGGTGCTCGCGGCCGCCGTCTGGCTGGTGGTCGACGTGGCCGCGTTCGTCCCGCTGCTGGCCGGGTTCATCGTCTGCACCATCGCGGCCGAGCGCGCCGAGTTGGCCCAGCTGGCGATGGGACGCCGCGCCGTCCCGACGCTGGTCGTCTTGGCCTCGGCCGTCGCGCTCACCGCCGCCGCGGGCCTCGTCTGGGCGGACGCCGGGGCGCGGCTGTTCGGGGCGTCCGTCCTAGCCACCGCCGCGTGGCTGATCCGCGACGATGTGGCCCGGCGCATGGTGCGCCTCGACGGGCTGCGCCGCTTCAACGGGGCCGCCCTGCTGGCCGGGTACGGCTGGCTCGCGGTGGCGGGCGCGACGTGGCTGGTGGCCGGGCGTCCGGCGTCCGACGCCGCCTACGACACCGTGATCCACGCCACCTTCCTCGGATTCGGGGTCTCCATGGTCATGGCCCACGCGCCCATCATCTTCCCGGCCGTCCTGGGCCGGCCGCTGCCGTATCGCCCGGCGCTGTGGGTGCCGCTCGGCGTCCTGCACGCGGGCATGGCGCTGCGGGTGGCCGGCGGGCTCGCGGGGGTCCAGGCGCTGTGGGCGGCCGGCTCGGTGGTCACGGTGGTCGCAGTCCTGGGCTTCGTGGCCGTGGCGGCGGCGCTGGCGGTGCGCGGATGAACCGCCGTCCGAGGCACCTGCGCGACGGCGTGTCGCTGGGCTGGCTGGCCGGCGCGGTCGTCGTGAGCCTGGTGCACCGCTGGGTGCCGGCGGCGTCGTGGCTGATGATCCACCTCGTGCTGCTCGGGGCGTTGAGCCACGCGGCGCTGGTGTGGAGCGAGCACTTCGCGCACACGCTGCTACGGCGGGTGCCGGACACCGCGGGCGTCGTCCGCCAGGAGGCCCGCATCGTGTTGCTCGGGGTCGGGTCTTTGGCCGTGTTCGTGGGCCTCCCGGCGGACCTGTGGTGGCTCGTCGTCGTCGGCGCGGCCGTGGTGGCGGCGTCCTTGTGGTGGCACGCCGCGCACCTGTGGGCCGAGCTGCGCCGGGCGCTGCCGAACCGGTTCCGCGTCGTGACCAGGTATTACATCGCGGCGGCCTTGTGCCTGCCGGTCGGCGCCGGGTTCGGCGCCGCGCTCGCCCTCGGCCTGGGCGACGCCTGGCAGGGGCGCCTGCTCGTCGCGCACCTGGTCACCAACCTGCTGGGCTGGATCGGCCTGACCCTCACCGGCACGCTGGTCACGTTCTGGCCCACGCTCGTCCGCGCCCGCATGGACGACCGGGCCGAGCAGCTCGCGCGCCAGGCATTGCCGGTGCTGATCGCGGGCGTCGCGGTCGTGGCCTTCGGGGCCCTGGCGGGCTGGCAGCCGGTCGCGCTGGCCGGGCTGGCCGTCTACGCGGCCGGCCTGTGTTGGTGGGGCCGCGCCCTGGCCTCGCCGCTGCGGGCGAAGGGGCTGCGCGAGTTCGCCCCGGCGTCCGTGCTGGCCGCCCTGGTCTGGGGCGCGGTCGGCATCGTGTGGGTCGGCTGGCTGCTCGTCACGACCGGCTGGGAGGCGCTGCCGGACGCCGTCCCGATCGTCGCCGGGATCTTCGCCGCCGGGTTCGCCGCGCAACTGCTCACCGGCGCCCTGTCCTACCTCGTGCCGTCGGTGCTCGGCGGCGGGCCGTCGGTGGTCCGGGCCGGGCAGGCCTGGCTGAACCGCGGCGCGACGTTCCGGCTGGTGGTGATCAACGCGGGGCTGCTGCTCTTCTTGCTGCCCGCGCCCTCGTGGGTGCGCGTGACGTTGTCGACGCTGGTGCTGGCGGCGCTGGCCTCGTTCCTGCCGCTGGTGGTGCTGGGGGCCCGGGCGTCCGCGTCCGCGCGCCGCGCCCAGGCGCTGGACGCCGCCCTGGACCGGGCCGGCGCGGTGGTGGCAGCCCCCGCCACCAGGCCCGGCCCGGTCGCCGGGGCCGCCAGGGCGTCGGCGTTCCGGTCGCCGTGGTCGTGGGGCGGCCTGATCGCGGGGGTGACGGCGCTGGTCGTGGCGGTGACGCTGGGCGTCGGCGCGGACCCGGCCGCGGCGGGGCTCAGCGGGCTGGCGGGGGTGGGCGGGCCGGCGGCGTCCACGGAGTCCACCGTGACCCCGACCGGCCGCACCACCCGCGTCGAGGTGACCGCGCAGGGCATGACGTTCACGCCCAACCGCGTCAGCGTCCCGCGCGGGGACCGGCTCGTGATCGTCCTGACCAACGCCGACGACACGAACGCCCACGACCTGCTGATCGGATCGGTCCGGACGCCGCGGCTGCGGCCCGGCCAGACCGTCGAGCTGGACGCCGGCGTGGTCGGCGCCTCGACCCAGGGCTGGTGCACGGTCGCCGGACACCGCCAGATGGGGATGGTGTTCGACGTCGTCGTCACCGGCGACGAGCCGGCCGCCCAGCCGCACGCCACGGCGTCCGGGCACTCCTCGACGGTGCCGGCGACGGGGGCGAGCCTGGACGCCGCGGTCGACCCGGTGCTGCCGCCGCTGACCGACGAGCGCGTGCATCGCGTGCAGCTGACGGTGACCGAGGTGGCCCTGGCCGTGGCGCCCGGCATCTGGCAGACGCGATGGACCTACAACGGCGGCAGCGTCGGCCCCACCCTCCACGGCCGCGTGGGCGACGTGTTCGAGGTGACGCTCGTCAACGACGGGTCGATCGGGCACTCGATCGACTTTCACGCGGGCTCGCTCGCCCCGGACGTGCCCATGCGCACGATTGCGCCGGGGGAGTCGCTGGTCTATCGGTTCACCGCCGTGCGGGCCGGGGTGTGGATGTACCACTGCTCGACCATGCCGATGAGCGCCCACATCGCGGCCGGCATGCACGGCGCCGTGATCATCGAGCCCGACGGGCTCGCCCCCGTCGACCGGTCGTACGCGCTGGTGCAGTCGGAGGTGTACCTGGCCGGCTCGGCGTCCGGGCCGGCGGAGGCCGCCGAGGTGGACGTCGACAAGGTGTCGGGGGAGTCCCCCGACCGGGTCGTCTTCAACGGCGTCGCCAACCAGTACGACCAGTACCCGCTCACCGCGCGGGTCGGCGAGCGCGTCCGCGTCTGGGTGCTGGACGCCGGCCCCAACCGGGCCAGCGCGTTCCACATCGTGGGCGCGCAGTTCGACACCGTGTGGACCGAGGGCGACTACACCCTGCGGCCCGGCAGCGGCGGCGGCGCGCAGGTGCTGCCGCTACAGCCCGCCCAGGGTGGGTTCGTCGAGCTCGTGTTCGACGAGGCCGGACGCTACCCCCTCGTCAGCCACGTGATGGTGGACGCCGAGCGCGGCGCCCACGGGTTCGTGCAGGTCGGCCCCTGACCACGTCTTCGCCGGGGTCGGACGGCGCGGCGTCCCGGGGCGGGGGCTCAAGCCGGGGGAGTCAGCCGCAGCAGGCGTCCGCCGGGGGTGTCCTCCAGCAGCCAGATGCTGCCGTCCGGGGCCTGCTCGACCTCGCGGATGCGCTGGCCCATCGCCCAGGAGTCGGCCTTGGCGGCGGACGTCCCGTCGAGGTCGACGCGCAGCAGCGCCTGGCCGGAAAGGGCGCCGATGAACGCGTCGCCGCGCCAGGCGGGGAACAGCTCGCCGCTGTAGATGAGCAGGGAGCCGGGCGAGACGCTGGGCGTCCAGGAGGCCTTCGGGGCCTCGAAGCCGTCGCCGCCCGCGTGGTCGGGGATCGGGGCGCCGCCGTAGTGGGACCCGTTGGACGCCCTCGGCCAGCCGTAGTTGGCGCCGGGGCGGATGAGGTTGAGCTCGTCACCGCCCTCGGGGCCCATCTCGGTGGACCACAGGTTGCCGGAGGCGTCGAACGCCAGGCCGAGGGGGTTGCGGTGGCCGTAGGTCCAGATCTCGTCGGTGATGGCGGAGCGTCCGGCGAACGGGTTGCCGGGCGCGGGGCGTCCGCCCGGGGTCAGCCGGACCACCGTGCCGAGAGTGTTCGCGAGGTCCTGGGCCGGGTCCATCTTCTGGCGCTCGCCCGACGTGACGAACAGGTACGCCCCATCGGGGGAGAACGCCAGCCGGTGGCCGAAGTGGCCGCTGCCCGACGTCTTGGGGGTCTGGCGCCAGATCACCTGCAGGTCGTCCAGGCGGGCGGTCGCGGCCTCCGTGGTGAGCGTGGCGTGCCCGACGGCGGCGCCCGTGCCGCCCGCTCCGGCCTCGACCCAGCTGAGGTAAACGACCTTGTCGGACGCGAACGTCGGGCCCGGGACGATGTCGCCCAGGCCGCCCTGCCCGGCGTCCACGATGGGTGGGACGCCGCTGACCTCGACGGTCGCGCCGGTGGAGGTGTCGCGCAGGTGCAGTCGTCCGGAGCGTTCGGTGATCGCCAGCCACGGCGTCCCGGGTAGGAACGCCAGCGCCCAGGGCTCCGAGAAGCGGGCGACGTCGGTCACCACGAACGGGCGTCCGTCGGGGGCCGTGCGGGTCATGGACGCCGGGTTGCCGGCATCACTGGACGTGGTGGTCGGGGCCGTCGTGGGGGGCGCTGTCGTCGTCGTGCACCCCGCGAGCACCACCGCCGCGACCAGCGCGGCGGCGAGAGTCTCGGCTGAGGCCCGAGCGGGGCCGAGCGGCGGGCGTCCCATGCACCGACGCTACCAACCCACTCCAGAGGTGGGTTCGGTCTGGCCGTCGCCATCGTCGGCGGACCCCAGGCGCAATCCACTCCCCAACGTCGAGACCCCTGGCCCCAGGGGATCACTCACCCGTCCGTCGCCCCGGGCGACCCGGGCCCGGCCGTCCGGCGGCGATAGGCTGACCTGCGTGACGGACCCCACGCCGAAGACGCATCCCACGCCGGACCTGCCGCTCAGCTACGCCGGCAAGGTGCGACGGATGTACGAACTCCCGGACGCCGAAGGCTCCGACGGGCGCGGCCCGGGCCGCCTGCTCATGGTGGCCACGGACAACATCTCGGCGTTCGACCACGTGCTGGCCACGACGATCCCCGACAAGGGGGCGGTGCTCACCCAGCTCAGCCTGTGGTGGTTCGACCAACTCGCTGACATCATGCCCCACCACGTCGTGTCGACCGACGTCCCGGACGCCGTCGCCGGCCGCGCGCTGGTCACCGAACGCCTCGCCATGGTGCCGGTCGAATGCGTCGCCCGCGGCTACCTGACCGGCTCGGGCTGGGCCGAGTACAGCCGCGACGGCACGGTGTGCGGCATCGCCCTGCCGCCTGGGCTCCTCGACGGCGACCGCCTCCCCGAAGCCATCTTCACCCCGGCCGTCAAGGCCCCGCTCGGCGAGCACGACGAGAACGTCACCTACGAGCGCATCGAAGAGCTCCACGGCCCGGACGCCGCCGCCGAGCTCCGCGACCGCACCCTCGAGCTGTACCTGCGCGCCGAGGAGATCGCCCGCGACCGCGGCATCATCCTGGCCGACACCAAGTTCGAGTTCGGACGCCGCCCCGACGGCACCCTGGTGCTCGCCGACGAGGTCCTCACGCCGGATTCGTCCCGCTTCTGGGACGCCGCCGCCTGGACGCCCGGGCGTCCGGTTCCGAGCTTCGACAAGCAGTTCGTCCGCGACTGGCTCGCCCACGAGTCCGGCTGGGACCGCGCCTCCGATACCCCGCCCCCGCCCCTGCCCCCCGAGATCGTCGCCGCCACCCGCGCCCGTTACGTCGAGGCGTACGAGCGCCTCACCGGACGTCCGTTCGTCGCGCTCGCCCCGGACGCCGCCCCCGACGCCGCCCCGGACGCCCACGCCCCCGCAGCCCGCACCGACCCGGCCGATCCCGACGACGAGCCGGTGACCTGGGGCGTCGTGCCGCAGGCGAACCTGCTCGTCGGGGGCGCACACTCGGCCGTCGAGCAGGCGGCACCCGCCGCGGACGCCCCCACGGCGTCCGATAGCATGACGCCCATGGCGCGAGTGGTCGTTGACGTGATGCCGAAGCCGGAGATCCTCGATCCGCAGGGCAAGGCGGTGACGGGTGCGCTCCGGCGGCTTGGGTTCGAGGGGCTCACGGTGCGCCAGGGCAAGCGCTTCGAGATCGAGGTCGAGGGCGAGCTCACCGAGGAGCGGCTGGCGCAGGTGCGCGAGGCCGCCGACAAGCTGCTGGCGAACACGGTGATCGAGTCCTACGACGTGCGGGTGGACGAGCGGTGAGCGCACGCATCGGGGTCGTCACGTTCCCCGGCTCGCTCGACGACCAGGACGCGCGCCGCGCCGTCGCGTTGTCCGGCGCCGAGCCGGTCGCCCTGTGGCACGGGTCCCATGACCTCGAGGGCGTCGACGCGGTCATTCTTCCCGGGGGGTTCAGCTACGGCGACTACCTGCGCTGCGGGGCCATCGCGCGCTTCAGCCCGATCATGAACGAGATCGTGGACGCCGCCGGCAAGGGCATGCCCCTGCTCGGCATCTGCAACGGGTTCCAGGTGCTGTGTGAGTCGCACCTGCTGGTGGGCGCGTTGATCCGCAACGACCGGCGCACGTTCGTGTGCCGCGATCAGCGCCTGCGCGTCGAGTCGCGCGACACGGTCTGGACGTGCGACTTCGACGAAGGCCAGGAGATCGTCATCGTCCTGAAGAACGGCGAGGGCGGTTACGTCGCGGACGCCGAGACCCTCGCCCGCCTCGAGGGCGAGAACCAGGTGGTGTTCCGGTACCTGGACGTGAACCCCAACGGCTCGGCCAACGACATCGCGGGCATCACCAACGCCCGCGGTAACGTCGTGGGGCTCATGCCGCACCCCGAACACAACGTCGAATCGCTCACCGGCCCGTCTCTGGACGGCCTGACCTTCTTCTCCAGCGTCCAGCGGTTCCTCTCCGCCGTAGGGGTCTGAGGCCCGGACGCCGCGGGGCTGTCGATCCGCTTCGGCACGGCCGGCCCCGCGGCAGTCAACCGGCCACCGCAGTGGCAGCCAACCGGGCTAGACAGCTCCTCGTTCGGCAACGGACACGTGCGCGTACAACGGGTGCGACGCAGGCAACGTCAGCAACGCAGCGGCGCCGTCGATCCCTTGGCCCATCGGCTCGGCCAGGGCGAAGGACGGCCAGTGCAGCGTCAGGTAGTCGGTGAAGCGCCGCAGGACGCGCTCGCTGCGGAACACGCCCCCCAGCGCGGCGACGCGCGGCGGGTACGGCCCGACCAACTCGGCGCGCCGTATCGCCGCCTGCACGGCCTCGGAAAGATGCGCGGCGGCCTTGTCCAGGATGTTGCCCGCCACCCGATCGGACGCCGCCAGATCGTCCACCTTCGACGCGAACGACGCCACGCGCGCCACGCGATCGGGGTCGGCCTGCAGCTCCAGGTACGCGTTCTCGAGGTCGGGGAACGCCTCGGCCATCATCTGGGTGAGCGCGGTCATCTGGCGGCGTCCGTCGTAGCCGCGCAGCGCGGCCTCCAGGGCGGTGCGCCCGATCCAGTACGCCGACCCGGCGTCGCCCATGATGTGCCCCCACCCGTCCACGCGAGCGGACGCACGCGGACCGACGGCGAGGCAGATGGTGCCGGTGCCGGCGGCGATGACGCACCCCTCGCCCTCGCCCAGGGCTCCGAGGTAGCTCGTGATGGAGTCGTGCGCGACCACGACGCGATGCACCTCGCGCCCGGCCAGGGCCTCGACGAGGTCGTGTGCAGTCTCGGACCCGAAGCCGCTGGACCCCAGCGCGATCTCGGTGACGTGGGCGTCCGGGTGGGCGTCCAGCATGGCCGAGACCCGCTCGGCCCATTGTTCGGGCAGGGGTCGGCTGGTGACCACGCCCGAGGCGGTGGACTCCCGCACCCCGTCCGGCGTGACCAGCCGCAGGCGCGTGGATGATTGCCCGGCGTCACCGACCAGGTAGCTGTGGGGCATCGGACTCCTCGAACGTCGGACCGTGAGCGGTGGTTCCACCCTAGCGCCGCGGGCGCGCGCCGTGGAGCGGGACGCCTCACGATAGATTGACCCCGTGGTCGATACCGTTTCCAACGCCCTAGCCACCCCGGACGCCCAGCAGCCCTGGGCCGAGCTGGGCCTGAAGGCGGACGAATACGCCCGCATCAAGGAGATCCTCGGGCGCCGCCCCACCGGCTGCGAGCTGGCCATGTACTCGGTCATGTGGTCGGAGCACTGCTCGTACAAGTCGTCCAAGGTGCACCTGGCCCGCTTCGGCGTCCTGGGCAAGGACACTCCGCGCGGCCCGCTGCTGGCCGGCATCGGCGAGCAGGCCGGGGTCGTGGACGTCGGCGACGGCTGGGCGGTCACGTTCAAGATCGAGTCGCACAACCACCCCAGCTACGTCGAGCCCTACCAGGGTGCGGCCACAGGCGTGGGCGGCATCGTGCGCGACATCCTGGCCATGGGCGCGCGGCCGATCGGCGTCCTGGACCCGTTGCGCTTCGGCCCCCTGGACGCCCCCGACACGGCCCGGGTCCTGCCCGGCATCGTCGCCGGCGTCGGCGGCTACGGCAACTGCCTGGGCCTGCCCAACATCGGCGGCGAGGTCGTCTTCGACCCCACCTACTACGGAAACCCCCTGGTCAACGCCCTGTGTGTGGGCCTGCTGCGGCACTCGGACCTGAAGCTGGCCAAGGCGTCCGGCACGGGCAACAAGGTGATCCTGTACGGCGCGGCTACGGGCGGCGACGGCATCGGCGGGGCGTCCATCCTCGCCTCGGAGACGTTCGACGCGGACGGTCCGGCCAAGCGGCCGAGCGTCCAGGTGGGCGACCCGTTCATGGAGAAGCTGCTCATCGAGTGCACGCTGGAGTTGTTCGCGACCGGCATCATCACGGGCATCCAGGACTTCGGCGCCGCCGGCCTCTCCTGCGCCACCTCGGAGTTGGCGTCGGCCGGCGACGGCGGCATGTACGTGAACCTCGACACCGTCGTGCTGCGCGACCCCACGCTCTCGCCCGAGGAGATCCTCATGAGCGAGAGCCAGGAGCGCATGATGGCGGTGGTGCGTCCCGAGGACGTCGACACGTTCATGGGCGTCTGCGCCAAGTGGGACGTCCTGGCCACCGTCGTCGGCGAGGTCATCGAGGGTGACCGGCTGCTCATCGACTACCGCGGCCAGCGCGTCGTGGACGTCGACCCCCGCACCGTCGCCCACGACGGCCCGGTGTACCACCGCCCGCTGGCCCGCCCGGGCTGGATCGACGCGCTCAACGCCGACGCGGCCGAGGCACTGCCGCGGGCGGCGTCCGGCGGCGAGCTGGGCGAGCAGGTGCTGCGCCTCGCCGGGTCACCGAACCTGTGCGACAAGAGCTGGATCACCGACCAGTACGACCGTTACGTCCGGGGCAACACGGTGTCGGCGCAGCCCGAGAACGCGGGCATCCTGCGCATCGACGAGGAGTCCGGCCTCGGCATCGCGCTGGCCACCGACTGCAACGGCCGCTTCTGCCAGCTCAACCCCTACCTGGGAGCGCAGCTGGCGCTGAGCGAGAGCTACCGCAACGTCGCCGTCGCGGGCGCCGAGCCCGTCGCGATCACCGACTGCCTCAACTTCGGCTCGCCCGAGGACCCCGACGTCATGTGGCAGTTCCTCGAAGCCATCCTCGGCCTGGTGGACGGCTGCCAGGCCCTCGGCACCCCCGTCACGGGCGGCAACGTGAGCTTCTACAACCAGACCGACGGCGTGAACATCCTGCCCACGCCGGTGGTCGGCATGCTGGGCGTGCTCGACGACGTCGCCGACTCCACGCCGCTGGCCTTCCGGTTCCCCGGAGACGCCGTGGTGCTGCTCGGCACGACGAAGGAGGAGTTGTCCGGGTCGTCCTGGGCCGACGTCGTCCACGGCCACCTCGGCGGCGTGCCGCCCATGCCCGACCTGACCGCCGAACAGTCTCTGGGCCGGGTCATGATCGCGGCGAGCAAGGCGCGACTGCTCAGCTCGGCGCACGACCTCGCCGACGGCGGCCTGTCCCAGGCCCTGGTCGAGTCGTGTCTGCGCGGCGGGCTCGGAGTGTCGTTGACCCTCCCGGACGGCGACCCGACCGTCGCCCTCTTCTCCGAAAGCCCGGCCCGGGCCATCGCGTCGCTGCCCGCGGCGTCGTGGCCGGCGTTCTCGGCGCTGTGCGCGGAGCACGGCGTGCCCGTCACGCGGCTGGGTGAGGTGGTGGGCGAACCGGTGATCGAGGTGCACGCCCAGTTCACCCTCGACCTCGAGGATGTCCGCGCCCGCTGGGAGGCCCCGATCCGCGAGGCGATGACCGGCCACTGACCGGCTCTCGGCCCGCAGGCCGCACGGGCGGCACAATGAGCGCATGAGCGACGCCCCGCCCCCCTCCGGACCTCCCCGCCCGGACGCCGACCCCTCCGCCCCGTCGCCAAGAGGGCATTCGCCGGCCGACGCCGCGCAGAGCTCCGGCCAGGGCGAGGACGGCCGCTCCACGCAGTCGCCCTACGGCCCGGAGTACGGGCAGCCGGGGTACGCGCAGCAGCCCCACGGCTCTCAGTCCTACGATCAACGGGGGTACGAGCAGGGGTCTGGGCAGCAGGGCTACGGCCAATGGCCCTCCAGCCAGTCGCCGTACGCGCAGCAGCCCTATGGCGGCCAGGTTCCCTACGGCCAGCAGGCGTACGGGCAGCGGCCGTACGCGCAGCAGCCCTATGGCGGCCAGGCGCCCTACGGCCAGCAGGGGTACGGGCAGCCTTACGGTCAGCAGGCGTACGGGCAGCCTTACGGTCAGCAGGCGTACGGGCAACCCTATGGACAACAGCCCTACGGGCACGCGACCCCTGGCCAGGGCGCGTGGGGCGTGCCGTCGTGGGCCCCGGGGTCCGATGTCGCGGACCCGTACGCCCAGGGCTGGGCCACCGCCGGCGACCCGTGGGGCGGGCGTCCGCTGTCGGAGACCGAACGCACCTGGGTGCCCGCCGCCCACTGGCTGCCCCTGATCACGGGTTGGCTAGGTCCGTTGGTGCTCCTGCTGACGGTGGGCGAGCGCGAGCCGCGCGTGCGCGAGCACGCGAAGGAGTCGCTGAACTTCGAGATCACGTATTGCATCTACCTGCTGATCTCGGCGCTGCTGATCTTCGTGGTGGTGGGGATCCTCACGTCGATCCTGCTGCCCATCGTGTGGCTGGTGCTGCGCATCGTCGCCGCGCTCGACGCGTCGAAGGGCAAGCTCCACCGCTACCCGGTCACGATCCGTTTCCTGCGTTAGCCCTCCGTCAGGCCCAGCGTCAGCCCGCGTCAGCCCCGGTCTCGGGGCGACGTGGTGCTTTTTCGACTGTCGATGAGCGGCGTTCTGACGCCGAGAACGATCGTGGCTTGTCAGAGCGATTTGGTGTGGGGGCTTACTGGCGGCGTCAGAATCGAGAGTCGAATAGGCACCACCGCGCCGGCGTGACCTTGCCCACTGCACCACCCGCTCCCCTGTCAGGCGTCCGCGATCGTCCCAGCGCCAGGGCCCGAGCCGCCGGTCAGGCGGCCGCAGACGGCTCGCCCGCCGCGGAATCCCGCGCCGCGGTGGCGAGCGCTACCCACAACGCGGCCAGCTCGGCCGACTTCTCTTCGCCAACGGTGAGCTCGCCCGCGGGGGAGAGGTCGGCGTTGAAAGTCATCCCGGCGGTCCCGACCACGTTCGCGCTCACGTGCCGCAGCACCTTGGCCAGATCGGCGGTGGCATCCTGACCCCCGCTCCACCCGTAGCCGAGCACCACAATGGGCAGTTCGTTCCACTCGGCGTACAGGGTGTCGATCGCGTTCTTGATGGGGGCGGGGAACGACCGGTTGTACTGCGGGGTGACGATCACCACGGCGTCGGACGCCGCGATCTCCCGCGCCCAGGCGATGGTGTGCGGCTTGGCGTACGCTCCGGCGCGGGGCATGGCCTCCTCGTCGAGGAACGGCAGACCGATCGCGGCGAGGTCCTGGATGCGCACTTCCCAGTCGTCACCCAGAGCGTCTGCCACCCAGCGGGCGACCAACGGGCCGATGCGGTTCGGACGGGTGGACGAGACGATCACGCTCAAGGTCTTCACGTGAACCTTCAACTACACGACATCGTGAGATATTCCGCGCTGCCACACGTTCCGGCCACGCGTTCCGGACACGCGTTCCGACCACGCGTTCAGGGCCGCCCCGATGCATCGCTCGACGGGACGGCTACCGCCCCCGGCCGCCGTCCTGACCGCGGGCGGAGGTCCGGCCCCACAGCCGGCCGCGGCGCGCGGCGTCCGAGCCGGTACGATGCAGCCGTGCCAGTCACCCAGGGTTCCACGGCCCGCGCGTTCGACCCCGTGGGCGACCCGAAGCCCGCGGAGGAGTGCGGCGTCTTCGGCGTCTGGGCCCCCGGCGAGGAGGTGGCCAAGCTCACCTACTACGGGTTGTTCGCGCTGCAGCACCGCGGGCAGGAGTCGGCGGGCATCGCGGTCAGCAACGGCGAGCGCATCATGGTGTTCAAGGACATGGGCCTGGTCTCGCAGGTGTTCGACGAGCCGGCGCTCAACTCCCTGACCGGACACCTCGCCATCGGCCACGACCGCTACTCCACCACGGGCGCGTCGGTGTGGCAGAACGCGCAGCCGACGTACCGGGCCACGCCGTCCGGGGGGCTGGCGCTGGCGCACAACGGCAACCTCACCAACACCCCCGAGCTGGAGTCCTGGCTGCGCGAACGCGACGCCGAAGCGCAGGTCGCCGCCAAAGACACCATGGACTCCACCAACGACACCTGGCTCGTCACCGCCCTCATGGCCACGTTCGCCGGGCCGATCTGGGACGCCGCCCTGCAGGTCCTGCCCCGGCTCCAGGGCGCGTTCAGCTTCACCTTCATGGACGCCGACGCCCTCTACGCCGCCCGCGACCCCCACGGCGTGCGGCCGTTGGTGCTCGGACGCCTCGAGCGCGGCTGGGTGGTGGCCTCCGAGACCGCGGCCCTCGACATCATCGGCGCCACGTTCATCCGCGAGGTGGAGCCGGGCGAGCTGATCGCGGTCGACTCCGGCGGCCTGCGCTCGGCGCGGTTCGCCGAGGCCGACCCCAAGGGCTGCCTGTTCGAGTACGTCTACCTCGCCCGCCCCGACACGGTGATCGCCAACCGCCGCGTGCACTCCGTCCGGGTCGAGATCGGTCGGACGCTCGCCCTTGAGTCCCCCGTGGACGCCGACCTGGTGATCCCCACCCCGGAGTCGGGCATCCCCAGCGCGATCGGGTACGCCGAGGCGTCCGGCATCCCGTACGGCCTGGGCCTGGTCAAGAACGCCTACGTGGGCCGCACGTTCATCCAGCCGAGCCAGACGATCCGGCAGCTTGGCATCCGGCTCAAGCTCAACCCGATCCGCGACGTGATCGCCGGCAAGCGGCTCGTCGTCGTCGACGACTCGATCGTGCGCGGCAACACTCAGCGCGCGCTGGTGAAGATGCTCCGCGAGGCCGGCGCGGCCGAGGTGCACGTGCGCATCAGCTCCCCACCGGTGGAGTGGCCGTGCTTCTACGGCATCGACTTCGCCACCCGCGCCGAGCTGATCGCGCCCGGCATGAGCGTGGACGAGATCTGCCGGTCCATCGGCGCCGACACCCTGGCCTACGTGAGCCTCGAGGGGCTGGTGGCGTCCACGGGGGTTTCCGGCAAGAAGCTGTGCCGGGCGTGCTTCGACGGCCGGTACCCGATCACCGTCCCGGAAGGCGCGGTGAAGCAGATGCGACTGATGGAGGTGGGTGCCGATGAGTGAGGACGCCGTGGGTCCGGGCGTGGCCGCGACCGGGGAGGCGCGGGCGAGCGCGTACGCCGCCGCCGGCGTCGACATCGAGGCGGGCGACCGCGCGGTCGAGCTGATGAAGGCCCACGTGGCCCGCACGCGGCGTCCGGAGGTGCTCGGCGGGCTGGGCGGCTTCGCCGGTTTCTTCGACGCCTCCGCGTTCAAGGCGTTCGACCACCCGGTGCTGGCCACGTCGACCGACGGGGTCGGCACCAAGGTCGCCATCGCGCAGGCGATGGGCGTGCACGACACCATCGGGTTCGACCTGGTCGGGATGCTCGTGGACGACCTCGTCGTCGTGGGCGCCGAGCCCCTGTTCGTCACCGACTACATCGCCTGCGGCCGCGTCGTCCCGGAGCGGATCGCGGCGATCGTCTCTGGAATCGCGGCGGCCTGCGAGGTGGCCGGCGCGGCGCTGCTCGGCGGCGAGACCGCCGAGCACCCGGGGCTGCTGGCGGCCGACGAGTACGACGTGGCCGGGGCGACGACCGGCGTGGTCGAGCGGGCGAAGATCCTCGGCCCCGAGCGCGTGCGCCCCGGCGACGTGGTCGTGGCGCTGGCGTCCAGCGGGTTGCACAGCAACGGCTACTCGCTGGTGCGGCACGTGCTGCTCCAGCAGGCGGGCTGGGCGCTCGACCGTGACGTCGCCGAGCTGGGCACGACGCTCGGCGAGGCGCTGCTCACCCCGACGAAGGTGTACGCCCGTGACATCCTCGCGCTGATCGCCGCGGCCGAGGTGCACGCCATCAGCCACATCACCGGCGGCGGGCTGGCCAACAACCTCGTGCGCGTGCTGCCGCCGGGCGTGGCCGTCACTGTCGACCGGACCTCCTGGACGCCGCCCGCCGTGTTCGGCCTCGTCCAGGACGTGGGACGGGTGTCCCAGCCCGACATCGAAGCCACCTTGAACATGGGCGTCGGCATGGCGCTCGTGGTGCCCCAGGCGTCGGTCGATTCCCTGCTCGGGGCGGCGTCCGGCCTCGGCCTGGACGCCTGGGTGGCGGGGCGCGCGGAGGCCGGCGAGGGCCCCGCGTCCGTGCGGCTCGTGGGCCGCCACCCCGGCTCGGGCTGACCGCCCCGGACGCCGCCGCAGCGGCTCGCCGGGTGGCTGCGGACGCGCCCTTGCGGCGTCCCGGACGTTGCTTTGTCGTCCGGTCGGACTCAGGTACCATCAGCGTCACGACGAACTCATCACACGCGGCTAGACCGCCAGAATTGCTAAGGGGGTCGACCCGGACATGGGGCGCGGCCGTGCAAAGGCGAAGCAGACCAAGGTTGCTCGCGATCTGAAGTACCGTACGTTCGACACAGACTTCTCCTCCCTCGAACGTGAACTGCGCGGTGGCTTACCAGCCCCGTTCGGCGCGGCCGAGCAGGGCGAGGAGTCGGATGAGGACTACGAAGACCCGTACGAGTCCGACGAGGACGACGATGACGAGGACGACGACGAGGACGATGGTGTCCCCCCCTCGTCTCGGCCCTCTCCTTGATGTGGCGGCATGACTTCCCCGGACGCCTGGCGTCCCGACACCCTCCTGGTGGGGTTCGAATGCCTCGACCTCCCGCTCTCGGCCGTCCCCGAGGAGGGTGAGCCGGACGCACCCCTCGTGGGCACGTTGGTGCGTCGCAGTGACGCGTCGCTGCGCGGCACCGGGCGGGCGTTGTTGTACGTGCACGGCTGGAACGACTACTTCTTCCACCCGCACCTGGCAGAGGCGCTGGAGGCCGGCGGGTTCGCCGTGTATGCGGTCGACCTGCGCCGTTCGGGCCGAAGCCTGCGGGCGGGTCAGTACGCGGCCTACGTAGCCGACGTCGACGACTACTTCGAGGAGTTGGACGCCGCGGCGTCGGTGATCCGCGAGAGTCACGACCAGCTGGTCGTGATGGGGCACTCCACGGGCGGGCTGATCGCGGCGTTGTGGGCTGCGGCGCGTCCGGGGCAGGTGGCGGGGGTGACGCTCAACTCGCCGTGGCTGGACATGTTCGGCCCGCCGGCGCTGGCGTCCCTGCTCAAGCCCGTGCTCGCGCAGTGGAGTCGGCGCAACCCCATAGGGGTGCTGCCGCTGCCCGAGAACGACGGCCAGATCAGCGCCAAGTCGCTGCACACCAGCTTCGGCGGCGAGTGGGACTACTCCCTAGAGCTCAAGGTCGCCGGGTCGGTGCCGATCCGCGCGGGCTGGCTGCGGGCGATCCTGCGCGGGCACGACCGGGTGGCGCGCGGCCTCGACATCGATTGCCCGGTGTTCGTGGCGGTCTCCGCCCGCACGCTGTGGCTGCGCCGCTTCGACGAGCGTGCCCTCGCGGCCGACGTGGTGCTCGACGTCGACCGCATCGCCGCCCGCGCCTGGCGGCTGGGACCGCACGTGACCCTCGTGCGCATCCCCGGCGGCATGCACGACCTGGCGCTGTCACGGCAGGAGGCGCGCGAGCGCTACCTGTCGGAGCTGGCCACGTGGTTGGGGGCGTACGTGCCCGCACGCGCCGCCGCCGTGGCTCGCTGACCGGGCTGTTCCGGCCCACGGCCCAGCGCGAACGGGCGGTTCGGGGCCGCGCGGCGAGGGGCCAGCTCTCGGGGCCAGCCCCGGGGGAGGCGCCGACACTCCACAAATGCGCTCGAACTCCATCGGTTTCGCGGCGTTTCGAAGCATCGATGGAGTGTCGGCGCCGGGGCGCGGCGAGAGGGCAGTGACACCGGGGATGGCCGGGACGCGAAGCCGCGCAGATCCTGGGATAGACGGCGAACGCGGACCCCTGACGGGGCCCGCGGTGGTGGCCAGGACCGGGGTCGAACCGGTGACCTTCCACTTTTCAGGCGGACGCTC
>WBZS01001138.1_pt1 | contig 23390 bp, 14 predicted proteins | sample 5204201 | NCBI WGS metagenome assembly WBZS01 (sample SAMN12344357, study PRJNA552823) | activated sludge metagenome | biome: Activated sludge suspended growth; feature: Nitrification reactor; material: Wastewater; isolation source: activated sludge from nitrification reactor of wastewater... | reverse complement strand
CATTACCAGGTCGAGCGCGACGACACGATGAAGCTGCGCGACTTCCCCACCCTGCGCCACGTCGCCGGTTGGGTGCGCGGCAAGGCCGGGCTCTCCGAGCCGGTTGCGGCCGCTCCGGCTGCTCCGGCACCGGCGGCCGCCCCGGCAGCCGAGCCCGCGGCATACGTCGCGGCCCCTGCGGTGAGCGCGGCGGTGAGCGACCCGGTCATCGAGAAGGTGACCGAGATCGTGGCCGGGCTGACCGGCTACCCGGCCGACCTGCTCGACCCCGACCTCGACCTTGAGGCCGACCTCGGCGTCGACACCGTCAAACAGGCTGAGGTCTTCGCCGCGGTGCGCACGCACTATGGCGTCGAGCGCGACGACACGATGAAGCTGCGCGACTTCCCCACCCTGCGCCACGTCGCCGGTTGGGTGCGCGGCAAGGCCGGGCTCCCCGAGCCGGTTGCGGCCGCTCCGGTCGCTGCGGCACCGGTGGCTGCTGCGGCCGTGGTCTCGGCCCCGGTCGCCACCCCGGCGGCTCCGGCTGCCGACCCGGTCGTCGCCAAGGTCATCGAGATCGTCGCCGAGCTGACCGGCTACCCGGCCGACCTGCTCGACCCCGACCTCGACCTCGAGGCTGACCTCGGCGTCGACACCGTCAAACAAGCCGAAGTCTTCGCGGCAGTCCGCGGCCACTACAACGTCGAGCGCGACGACACGATGAAGCTGCGCGACTTCCCGACGATCAAGCACGTCGCCGGGTGGATCCGCGGGAAGGCCGGCCTGCCTGAGCCGTCCGCCGCTCCGGTCGCAGCAGCGGCCCCGGCTCCGGTCGCCACGGCATACGCCGCACCGGCTCCCGTCGCCGCGTCAGCCCCCGCGGGGACCGACGAGGTGACCCAGAAGGTCATCGACATCGTCGCCGAGCTGACCGGCTACCCGGCCGACCTGCTCGACCCCGACCTGGACCTGGAGGCCGACCTCGGCGTCGACACGGTCAAGCAGGCCGAAGTGTTCGCGGCAGTCCGCGGCCACTACAACGTCGAGCGCGACGACACGATGAAGCTGCGCGACTTCCCGACGATCAAGCACGTCGCCGGGTGGATCCGCGGCAAGGCTGGCATCCCCGAACCGACTGCCGCTGCGGCACCGGCTGCTCCCGCTCCGGCCCCCGTTGCTGCCCCCGCGGCATACGCGCCGGTCGTGGCCGCCCCCGCGGCACCGGCGGCCGAGCCCGACTCGGCAGCCCCGGCGACCGACGAGGTCACCCAGAAGGTCATCGACATCGTCGCCCAGCTGACCGGCTACCCGGCCGACCTGCTCGACCCCGAACTGGACCTGGAAGCCGACCTCGGCGTCGACACCGTCAAGCAGGCCGAGGTGTTCGCCGCCGTGCGTGAGCACTACGGCGTCGAGCGGGACGACAGCCTCAAGCTGCGCGACTTCCCGACGATCAAGCTGGTCGCCGGGTGGATCCGTGGCAAGGCCGGTCTGCCCGAGCCGACCGCCGCGTCGGCCGCTCCCGTCGCCGAAGCGGCTCCGGCCGCGACGGCAGCGCCTGCGGCACCGGCAGCAGCACCGGCACCGGCAGTCATTCAAGGAAGCCTCTCGGCCATCGACGCGCTCCCGCGGCGGATCCCGATCGCCATGTTGCGACCGGGACTGGCTCAGAGCGTCGAGACCGGTGTGGTGCTCGAAGGTGCCCGGGTCGTCGTCATGCTCGACGAGGGTGGCGTCGGCGAGGCCCTGGTCAAGCGGCTGGCCAAGGCGGGCGCGACCGCGCTCGTCCTGCCGGTTGGCATCTCGACCGAGGACCTGTCGGCCCAGCTGGACACCTGGCTGGCCGAAGGCCCGATCGCGGGCGTCTACTGGCTCCCCGCGCTCGACGACGAGGGCAGCCACGACGACCTCGACCTGGGCTACTGGACCGAGTGCCTGCGTCGGCGGGTCAAGCGGCTCTACACGACGATGCGTCGGATGTGGGATGACGGTCCGTTCCTCGTGTCGGCGACCCGCCTCGGCGGGCGGCACGGCTACGACGCCCCTGGCGCCGTGGCTCCCATGGGTGGCGCGGTGACCGGGTTCACCAAGTCCTACAAGAAGGAACGTCCCGAGGCGTTGGTCAAGGCGGTCGACTTCCCCGTCAGCCGCAAGACCGCCGCGATCGCCGACGTCCTGCTCGAAGAGACGCTGCGCGACCCCGGTGCCGTCGAAGTCGGTCGGCTCGAGGGCCAGCGCTGGGGCGTCGGCTTCAGCGAGGTCGCCTTCCCGGCCTTGGGCGCCGACGGATCTCCCGACGGTGAGGGCGGTATGCCGCTCACCCCCGAGTCGGTCTTCGTCGTCACCGGTGCGGCTGGCTCGATCGTCTCGGCCATCACGGCCGACTTGGCCAAGGGTGCCGGCGGTGGGACCTTCCACCTGCTGGACCTCACCCCAACGCCGGACGCAGCGGACGCCGACCTGGCCGCCTTCCGCACCGACAAGGACGGCCTCAAGGCCACCCTCGCCGCGCGGATGAAGGCTGCCGGTGAGCGCCCGACCCCGGTCGCCATCGACAAGGAGCTCGCCCGGATCGAGCGGCTCGCTGCGGCGCTGACGGCCATCCAGGCCGTCGAAGCCGCCGGTGGTGTGGTCCACTACCACTCGGTCGACCTCACCAACACCGAGGCGGTCGCGGCGGTCATGGCCGATGTCGCGCAGCGCAGCGGCAAGATCGACGTCCTCCTGCACGCAGCCGGGCTGGAGATCAGCCGCAATCTGCCGCAGAAGGAGCCGCGCGAATACGACCTCGTCTTCGACGTCAAGACCACCGGGTGGTTCAACGTGTGGTCCGGCGCGCGCAGTATGCCGGTCGGTGCCGTCGTCGCGTTCTCCTCGGTCGCCGGACGCTTCGGCAACCAGGGTCAGACCGACTACAGCGCGGCGAACGACCTGCTGTGCAAGGTGCTCTCGTCCTTCCGGCACACCCGGCCGCAGACCCGGGGCCTGGCCCTGGACTGGACCGCGTGGGGCGGGATCGGCATGGCCACCCGTGGCTCCATCCCCAAGATCATGGAGATGGCCGGCGTGCAGATGCTGCCACCGGACGCCGGGGTCGCGTGGATCCGGCGTGAGGTGACGAGCACGGCATACAGCGGCGAGGTTGTCGTCGCGGGTGTCCTCGGGATGATGGCGGCCGAATACCACGAGACCGGCGGCGCAGACCCGGCCGCCCTCGCCGGTGTCGGCCCGCACGGCCCGATGGTCGGGACCGTGTCGGCGAGCGTCCACAGCGGTCTGGTCGTTACGACCACCCTCGACCCGAAGGAGCAGGCCTTCCTCTACGACCACCGGATCGACGGCACCCCCGTCCTCCCGGGCGTCATGGGGATGGAGTCCTTCGCCGAGGCGGCCGCGATGCTGGCCCCGGATGGTTACCGCGTCGGATCGGTCGAGGACGTCTCGTTCCTGGCCCCGGTGAAGTTCTTCCGGGACGAGCCGCGGACGCTGACGATCACGGCCCAGGCCGTCCCGGCACCCGAGGGCACCGACCTGCTGGTCCGGTGCACGCTCACCGCCGAGCGGGCCCTGCCCGGCCAGGCCACGCCCACGAAGACGACCCACTTCACCGGCACCGTGCGCCTCACGACTGAACCGGTCGCCGAGGAGGTCGAGAAGGTCAAGACGAAAGTCGAGGGCACTCCCCTAGACAACGACAACGTCTACGCCTTCTACTTCCACGGACCGGCCTACCAGGTTGTCGGTGAGGCGTGGCGCAAGGGTGACGGTTCGATGACCCGGATGGCCGCGCCGATCCCCGACAACCACGTCCCGGCGGACGCCCCGCTGGCCATCGCACCGCGACTGGCCGAGCTGTGCTTCCAGACCGCCGGCCTGTGGGAAGCGGGCACCGCACACCAGATGGCGCTGCCGACCCGCGTCGGTCGCCTGCGGGTGCTGCGCGACCCGGCGACCGTCGACGGACCGCTCTATGCCTTGGCACGCCCGGCTGGCGAGAGTAAGTTCGACTGCGCCGTCATCGACGGCCGAGGGTCCGTGGTCGTGCGGATGGATGGCTACGAGAGCATCGTGCTCCCGGCGCCGATCCCCGACGCGGTCATGGGCGCCCTCACGGCGACCTTCGGCACCAACAGCTAGGCATGCTAGGCGGCTAGACAACAGGTGGGGCGGGTCGCGCTCGCGAGGCACATGGCCTCGCGAGCGCGACCCGTTCTCCACCCCGCACCACCGCATTCGCCATTTCGGTTCGACCGGCTTGAGCAACAAACTTCATCGATCGGAGACCTGCGTGAACGACATCTCCCGCCTGGCGATCATCGACCGAGGTGAGCCCGTCGTCCGTGTCCTCGCTGCCGTCGGCAACCTCAACCGTCGCGGTGGTGACATCTCACCGATCACCTCGATCGTCGTCACGGAGCAGAGCAGCGAGCGGGCCTGGTTCGCTCGCGAGGCGGATGAGCTCGTCACACCGCCGCCGTCGGCCGAAGAGGCCGACGCGTTCACGCCCATCCCGCCCGATCGGGTTGTCGCCCAGGTGCTCGCCGCACGGGCGGACACCGCCTGGATCGGCCACACACCGTGCCTGGACCGAGCCGAGCTGGTCGCCCAGCTTGAGGCTGCCGGGGTCAGTGTTGTCGGGCCTTCCGCCCAGACCATCCGCGACCTCGCCGACCCGGCACGACTGGCCGCCCTCGGGCGTGAGGCCGGCCTCTCGGCGCTGCCCGACCATCTCACCGCGGCCGACTGGCGCCGGATCGAAATTGACGTCTTGGCCGACTCGGCCGGCACGGTCTGGACCCTTGGCCTGCGCGACGCGAGCATCCGCCGCGGCAACATCCCTGTCCTGGCTGAGATGCCCGCGCCCCGCGTGCCCGAGACGACCGCCGGCGCGATGTCGCATGCGGCCCGCCGACTGGTGCGCGCGGCGGCATACCGAGGGGCGGGCGTCGTCGAGTTCGCCCTGGGGCACGACGGCGAGTCCTTCTGGCTGTTGGGCGTGGACACCCTCGCGCGCACCGAGCACGCCCTCATCGAGGAAGTGACGGGAGCCAGCTTCATCGGGCTGCGGCTGCGCCTGGCCGCCGGGGGCACCCTCCCGGCCGAGCCGCCCACCCCCAACGGCCACGCGGTCGAGGTGCGCCTGCTCGCCCACGACCCCGGCCGCGAGTATGCCGCGTCCGGCGGCGCCCTGGAGATGCTCTCCCTGCCCGTCGGAACGGGTGTGCGGGTCGACTCAAGCATCCGCGAAGGCGACCTCATCGACGGCCGGGTCGAGCCGCTCATCGCGACGATCACCGCCTGGGGACGTGACCGCGAGGAAGCCCTCGACCGCGCACATGGCGCCCTGGAGCGCACCACCGTCGTGCTTGAGATCGGCATGACCAACCGCACCGCAGACCTGGCCGTGCTGGAACGGGTCGCCGGCGCTGACGCCCCCGTGGACGCAGGCTGGTATGACCGCACCTTGGCCGCTGGCGGATTCACCTCTGCCGCAGACCCGCTCGCAGTCGTCGCTGCCGCTGTCGAGGCCTACGAGTCGGACAGCACCATGGTCAACGCGGCCTTCTTCGCCAGCGCGGCCCGCGGTCGACCCGAGCGCCCGGAGCGGGTCGGCTCGCTTGTGCAGTTGAGCTACCGTGGCCACGACTACCGGCTGCGGGTCGACCGCACCGGTCCGCGCTCTTACCGGGTTCGTGGCAACGCCACGGTCGATGTCGTCGTCGACCGGCTGGGCGACTTCGAGCGCCGGATCATCTGTAATGGCCGCAAGCATCGCCTCGTCACCGTCGAGCAGGGAGCCGACTTCCGCCTCGACCTCGACGGCGTCGGACACACCGTCAGCCGAGAAGACGGGGTCGTCGTCCGCACCGGATGGCCGGCTCTGGTGTCGTCGTTGCTCGTCGCTCCCGGCCAGAACGTCACCGCCGGCCAGCCCGTCGCTGTCCTCGAGTCGATGAAGATGGTCACCACCGTCACCGCGCCGTTTGACGGCACCGTGACCTCGCTTGCGGTGTCCAACAACACCCAGATCGAGCGCGGCGCCCCCCTCATGCGGATCAAGGCCACCGCACACAAGCACCTCGAGCTTGGCCCCGGCACCGGGTTCGGCGCCGAACCGGAGGCGGCCGTCGACTTCGCCGCCCTCACGACCTCCGACGGCAGCCCCGAGGGCAAGAATGCGACCTGGGTCCACGCCCACCTGGGTGACTACCTCCTCGGCTATGACCTCGACCCGGAGAGTTTCAAAGGTTTGCTCAAGCGCCAGGCCGCCCTCGCGGCCGAGCTGCCCGCGAGCGACCCCGAGCTCGTCGCCGCAGAAAACGCCTTGCTTGACCTGTTCAGCGACCTCGGTGCCCTGTATCGACCGCGCACCGAGGCCGAGAACCCCGAAGAGATCTCCGACGACAACACCCAGGAGTACTTCCTCTCCTACCTGCAGTGGCTCGATCCCGACCAGGCTGGCCTGCCAGAGCGTTACCGCAAGCGCCTGAGCGCGGCCCTAGCCCGCTACGGCGTGGCCGGGCTCGCGCGCAGCAAGACGCTGGAAGCTGCCACCGTCTGGCTCTATCGCGCCTTTGCCCGGATCCCCGAGATCGCCCCGGCGATCGTCGCGATCCTCAACCGGCGGCTCAGCCACCACGACGAGCTGGCCGACATGACGACGCTCGACGCCCGCGCCCGCCTGGACCGGTTGGTCCGGGCCACCGAAGGCCGCCAGCAGAACGTGGCCGACCTGGCTCGTGACATCCTCTTCCACTTCTTCGAAGAGCCGGAGATGCTCGCGGCCGCGGCCCAGATGCAGGCCCAGGTCCGGGCCGACCTCGTCGCCCTGCGCGACTTGCCCACCGGCCCGGAGCGCACCGCCAAGATCGACGCGCTCGTTGCCGCGCCACACCCGGTCCGGATCGACCTGCTCGACGCCTGGTTGCAGACCGACGCGGACGCGGCGGGCACGGCATACCGGGATGTCGTCCTTGAGGTCTACGCGCGGCGGTTCTACCGCATCCGCGACCTGCACGACTTCACCACGCAGTCCGTGGGCGGCTTCCGGATCTCGCAGGCGGACTACGAGCACTCCGGTATGCCGGTCCGCCTGGTCAACTCCTACCTGCCCCTTGAGCAGCTGCCCTCGTTCGCCGACGCCATGCGCGGCCACCTATCCGCAGTGCCGGTCGAGAAGGAGGTCGTCATCGACCTCGTCGTCTGGCAGAACGGTCCACTGGCTGAGGGCGACGCACTGACCGAGCAGGCTCTCGGGGTGCTCGAACGGTGCACCTTCGGGCGCACGTTGCACCGCCTCGACCTGACCATCACGGGCAAGGTGGGTGACTCGCAAGGTCGCACCACGGCGCACGTGACCTTCCGGCAGCAACCGGATGGGACGTTCGTCGAAGACGGTCTCTACCGCAACCTGCACCCGATGCTGGCCAAGCGCCTGGACCTGTGGCGCCTGTCCAACTTCGCTCTCGAGCGACTGCCTTCGCCAGAAGATGTCTACCTGTTCTTCGGTGTGGCCCACGAGAACCCCAAGGACCGGCGCTTGTTCGCCGTGGCCGAGGTCCGCGACCTCGTCGCCGTGCGCGACGACCAGACCGGGGCGCAGACCTATCCGCGTTTGGGCCGGATCGGGCTGCAGGCGCTGGCGGCGATGCGCACGGCCTTGTCGCACTACCCGCCGCGGGAGCGTCCGACGGCCAACCGCCTGGTCATCAACGTCCGCCCCACCTGGGAGATCCCCGCCGACGAGTGGCCCGCGCTGGCCGCCAACTACCTGCCCCTCGCCAAGGGCGCCGGTCTGGAGAAGGTCGTCATGCACCTTCGTATGCCGGTCCCCTCCGAGGACGGTGGCACGACGCTGGTCGAGAAGGTCATGACGGTCGACGGGATCGGCCGCACCGGCACAACGATCCGGTTGGGCGACCCCGGTGAGCACCCGATCAGACCGCTGACCCGCTATGCCCAGAAGGTGCTGACCGCGGAGCGGTTCGGCGCTCCCTACCCCTACGAAATCGTCCACATGCTCACGCCGGCCGAGGGCGAGCCCTCGCCGTTCCCCCGCGGGCATTTCCAGGAACTCGACCTGGACTCCGACGGTGAGACGCTCGTCCCCGTCGACCGGGCCCCGGCTGGCAACAGCGCCCACCTGGTCGTCGGCCTGCTGACGACCTACACCGACCTCGTTCCGGAGGGCATGACCCGCGTGGCGATGCTGTCCGACCCGACGCAAGGCCTGGGCAACCTCGCCGAACCTGAGTGTCGGCGGATCAACGCCTCGCTCAAGCTCGCGGCTGAGCGCAAGATCCCCGTGGAGTGGTATGCCTGCTCGTCCGGCGCCCTCATCGCCATGGACTCCGGCACCGAAAACATGGACTTCATCGCCCTCACCCTGCGGCGGATCATCGAATTCACCCAGGGCGGCGGCGAGATCAACATCATCGTCACCGGGATCAACGTCGGCGGCCAGCCCTACTGGAACGCCGAGTCGACGATGCTCATGCACACCAAGGGCATCCTCATCATGACCCCGGCCAGCACGATGGTGCTCACCGGCAAGCAGGCCCTGGACTTCTCCGGTGCCGTGTCCGCCGAGGACAACTTCGGCATCGGCGGCTACGACCGGGTCATGGGCCTCAACGGCCAGGGCCAATATTGGGCGCCGAGCTTCCAGGACGCCTGCCGCCTGCTGCTCGACCACTACGACTACACCTACGTCGTCCCCGGCGAGCGCTTCCCCCGACGCCACGAGACGAGCGACCCCCGAGAGCGGGACGTCCGCGAGTCGGTCCACGAGCAAGTGCCTGGCACTCGCTTCACCACGGTCGCCGAGGTGTTCGACTTCGCCACCAACCCCGACCGCAAGCAGCCGTTCGACATGCGCTCGGTCATGCGTTCGGTCTCCGACACCGACTGCCAGCCACTCGAACGCTGGATGCACTGGCAGGACGGCGAGAACTCCATCGTCTGGGACGTGACGGTGGGCGGCATACCGGTCTGCATGCTCGGTTTGTCGTCGCGGTCGCTCCCCCGCAAGGGATTCGTGCCCGCCGACGGGCCGCCCGCGTGGACCTCGGGAACCCTCTTCCCGCAGGCCTCCCGCAAGACCGCCCGGGCGATCAACGCGACGAGCGGCAACCGTCCGCTGGTCGTCATGGCCAACCTGTCGGGCTTCGACGGCTCCCCGGAGTCGATGCGCAAGTGGCAGTTGGAATACGGCGCCGAGATCGGCCGGGCCATCACCAACTTCAAGGGCCCGATCGTCTTCATCGTCGTCTCCCGTTACCACGGTGGCGCGTTCGTCGTCTTCTCCAAGGCGCTCACGGAGAACATGGAGATCGCCGCGATCGAGGGCTCCTACGCCTCGGTCATCGGTGGTGCCCCGGCCGCAGCCACGGTCTTCGCCCGCGACGTCAAGATCCGCACCGACAAGGACCCGCGGGTCCTGGAGGCGCAGGCTGCCGCGGCGGCCGCCAAGGGTCCGGAGGCCGGACGGCTGCGCGCCAAGGCCGCTGCCGTGGCCGCCGCCGTGCGCTCGGAGAAGCTCGGTGAGGTGGCCGACGAGTTCGACTCGATCCACACCATCGAGCGGGCCTTGCGGATGGGGTCGGTCGACCGGATCATCAAGGCCGAGGAACTGCGGCCCTACGTCATCGACGCGCTCGAGCGCGGCATGGCCAAGTTCGCTGCCAAGGCCTGAAGCGAGCAGCGGCTCGCGACCTGATCAGTCGGCTCAGTCGGCGAGGGGCCGGTCCAGCCACGAGTGGACCGGCTCCCCCGCCGCGAGGTCGTCGCCGCCGGCGAGCAGCGTCGGCGGCTCGGTGAGCTGGCGGCTGGCCAGGGTGAGTAGGAAGACGCCGTCACGGCGCCACCAGCCGGGGAACCGGTCTCCCGTGCGCGCGTGCACGACGAGTGGCGACCACCCATCGGGGCGCACGTAGTCCCCCAGGGTCACCTCCACCGAGCGTGTGTCGGCCCGCAGGCCGACGCGCAACACCTTGAGCGCGGACTCCTTCGCGGACCACAGCAGGTTGGCGGCTGCGTCCCAACCCTCGCTACCGGGGTCACCCTGCCCGCTGACATAGGCCTGCTCGTATGCCGTGAGATAGTCCGCGACGAACCCGCGGCTGCGGGGCTCCACGGCTTCCAGGTCGACCCCGAGCGTGCCACCGGACAACTCGCCCTCAGGTCCGACAAGACACACCGCCCACCCGGCCCGATCGGTGAGTGAGACGTCCATCTCGGCGTCGTTCCCGTCGACCACCACGTAGGGTGCTCCCCCGCGCCGGTTGAGCACCTCGATGCTGGCCAGGCTGCCCGGGTTGACTGGGCGACCGAGCACAGCTGCCACGGCACGCTTGCCAGCCAGCCGCCGCAGCCGATACTCCGTGCGCCGTTTGGTGAACCGCATCGTCGCCGCGCGGGCGGCCTCCTGGTCGGACAGCCAGCCGTCGCCTTCGGGGATCGCGGCCTCACCGACCGCCAGCCATCGCATGGCGCGATCATGCCGCATGGGTGAGCGGGCGGCATACCCTCCGACGGTGCCGAGCCAACGTCAAGGGGCCCGGAAACGAGTGCGGGACCGGCCCAAAGGACCGATCCCGCGCGCTTGCTCCCCCACTTGGACTCGAACCAAGAACCTGCCGGTTAACAGCCGGCTGCTCTGCCAATTGAGCTATGGAGGAATGGTGCCCGGTTAGGGTAGCAAACCGGGGCGCCACAGGCTAAACGGCATCTCGTATGCCGCATCGCCACGCCGCTGACCGGTCACGACCCGCGCGTCGCCGTCTGTCCCGGGCCCGCGCCGCGCCCTGGCGGGGCCGCCTGTTGGAAGCCGCTGGCGCCCGACAGGCCCCCCAACTGCCCCGTCGGCGGGAGTCCCCCTCGGGTGGTCGTTTGCCCGTGCTGACCCGGCTGGGCGGGCACCGCACCCTGCTGGGTCGAGGCCCCGCCCTGGCCAGTGAGACCCGATGTGCCACCGACCGCGGCGCGTTGGGGCGACTGGTTGGCGGTGCGGGCGGTCGAGGCGCTGCCGGAGCTGGCGGCGTCGGCTTGGCTGAGGTGCAGGCCGACCGCGCCGGCTCCGACGGCGGCGGCGGCCGCGGCGGCGGTGGCCCATCGGCGGGCGGTGGTGGCCGGCCAGGGGATCTTGGTGAGAATCTGGTTCACGGTGTTCTCCTTCGACAGATGAGACGTTTCCCGGGAGCCTCGCCCCATTGGTGATGACCGACCTGTCAGAGGCTTATCAACGGCCTGGGAACCTCGCAGTCGGGCGCGGGCCACCCGGCGGTGAGCCGCAGCTGCCCGTCACCCGCGTCCAGACGAGCCGGTATGCCGCGCTGCTCCAGCCACGTCGGCGCGTCCAGACCCAGCACGATCGCGGCCGTCGACGCGGCGTTGGCCTCCAGTGCCGTCACTCCGGCACAGGTCACCTGAGCCCACACCGCGGACGAGGTCCGACCGGTCCGCGGGTCGACGATGTGGTGGGCGGTGGCACCGGTCCTTCTCGACGACGCGTCGTCGTCAAGCGCGCCCGCGGCCCGCTTGGGGTCCGGACCGTGCCCTGCTGGGTTGTCATCCTGGCCGCGGCCGGCCAGGTTCGGGACTAGTCCTGGGTGGCGCACGCGCCAGGTGCGCAATCGCGTGGATGAGGTCGCCATGGCCTGACCGGTGGTCGTGACCACCTGAGCCGTCCCGCCGTCAGCAGTCTGGACCCCCACCCGCCATCCGCCGTCGGGGATCCGTCCGCTGACGGCCAGGTCGCCGCCCAGGTTGACCAGGAAGCCACCGGGCAACTGGTCGGCCAGCATCGCCGCGATGGTGTCGGCCGCGAACGCCTTGGCGGTGGCCCCCAGATCGATGACGCACCCGGCTGGCACGGTGAGGCGATCAGCGTCGTCGATCCGCACGCTTCGCCAGCCCGGCACGGGCCCTGCGTCGCTCACCTCGAACCCGGCGCGGGCCTGAACGAGGTCGAGGTCGGCGTCATATCCGCTGGCGATGACGGCCGACCCGACCGTCGGGTCGACGAGTCCGTCGGTGAGGGCGGCGGCATACAGGCCGGCTCGGAGCGCCTGCGCGAAGGTCGGTGACATGAGCGCGCTCGCCGGACCCGCCGCGGCGGAGACCGCGAGGCGGCATACCTCGGAGTCCGTGCGGAACCGCGAGACGGCACGGTCGAGCGCGTCGAGGTAGTCCCTCGCGATGGCCGTGGCCTCCGGCAAGACGGCGAGATCAGTCGCGAGGATCCGGTTGGTGGTGCCGATCGCCCGGAACTCGGTCTGGGCACAGACGACAGGTCGGGACATCTCGGTCCTCGTCGGGTCGGCCGGTCACGAGCCGGAGGTCGTCGTCTGCGCCGAGCCTGCGGCATTCGCCGGAGCGGCGACCGCAGTGAATCCCGACGAGGTCGTGGAGGTAGTGCTGCTCGATGTCGCCGCGGTCGTCGCCGAGGTCGTGCCCGGGGTCATGGTGGTGGCGACTGTCGTGGTCTGCGCGGCCGCATGGGTGATGCCGACGCCCCCCAGGGTGACGGCCACCGCGGCGATCGCTGCGGCGGACCAACGGCGGACGGTGCCTGGGGACGTGGAGCGGGTGGGGTTCATCGTCGGAGCCTTTCCGGTGGTAGGTGTGTCCACCATGGCCTTCCGCGCTAGGGGGCACCTGTGCCGATTGCGTGCAGTCCGCATGGGTCTGCTGTCGGTCTCCTGTGCGCCGGTATGCCGCCCGCTCCACCGTTCCGCGGGCACGCCACGCAGCCAGGACAGCGGCGTCGGCCACGGTCACGGGCAAATCAACGCGGCGGTATGCCGGTCTCCTCACGCAACGTCACGAAGGCCGCCTCGGCGGCCGCAGAGATCGCATCAGAAGGCCGGGTGCCTCTGCTGAGGACGAGTTGTTCCACCAGGTCGCCGGTCGCGAAGTCCTGACGGATGACCGCCTTGGCCTTGCGAGCTCCGTCCAGGGGCAGCTCGAGAGCCGTCACCACACTGGCTTGGACCCGTTCGCGCAGCGCCTGCAGGAAGGTGCGTTCGTTGGCCATCGGGAGCATGACTGGTCGCCCGCCGTCAACGAACGTGACTGTCAACGTGGAGGATTCACGGCCCCAGGACGCCGCGTCCACCTCGTGCCAAGGTCGAAGCCACCGGACCGTGCCGTCCGGCTCGACGGCACCGAACCGGTGGACGCTGGCCAACAGCCAGGTCTCGCCGGACTGTGCTGCGGCCAGGAGCCGGTCGCGGCTCTGCCGCGCCCCTGCCGATGTGGGCGTGGGTGCCAAGGCCGCAAGCACCGGGGGTGGCGGCGTGTGGTCGGGGTCGGGTCGGCCGAACCTGGGACGTCGCAAAGCCACGATCGGTCAGGCCTCCTCTCGGTCGCGTAGGGCTGCCAGTTGACGCTGCAGGTCCTGGAGCCGGACGGCCAGGGCTCGTCGCCGGTCCGGGTCGGCGTCCGCGTCGGGGGTGGCGTCCAGGCGTCGCAACTGCCCTAGGGCGTCGGCGATCTGGCGCGAGAGCGCGACCTCGCGCACCCGGGTGACCAGCGAGTCGACGTAGCGGGTGGCCGGGCGTCCGGTCATCGGGTCGAGCAACACCGGCAGCGGGGCCACCGCCAGCTCAGCGAGCATCGGATGAATGGCGATCGGGGCCGCCTCCGCCAAAGCGCTGTGCCACGCCGGTGCCGACATCGTCGGCGAGGGCAGGCCGACGCCCGCGACGGCGGCGAACACCGCCTGATGGGCGGCGGCCGTGAAGTCCGCCACCTCCAGCAAAGGCAGATCCAGGGGGTCAACGGCGTCCGGGAACTGCAGAAGACACTGGAGCAACTGCCGCTCCGCCTGGACGACGGGGTCTCGCAGGTTGGGCTGCGGAAACGCGGCGGCCAGCTCGCCTGCCGAAGGCTCGACCATCGACTCGGAGGGTTCGGGAAAAACCCGCTCGGGCTTATGCCGCTCGCGCCCTGTTCCTGTGGGCGCCGCGGCCGCCCGGCGCGCCTCGGCGGCGACCAACTCGACCTCGACGCCAACCAATCCGGCCACCCGACGGGTGTATTCAGGTCGCAGCGACTGGTCGCGGATCTCGGCGACGATCGGTGCGGCGGCCCGGATCGCCGCGACCCGGCCCTCGGCGGTGTCGAGGTCGAAACGCGCGATGGTCGTGCGGACGGCGAACTCGAACATCGGCACGGCGTCCTCGACCAGTGCCCGGACCGCCGCGTCGCCGTCGGACTGGCGCAGCTCGCACGGGTCCTTGCCTCCAGGAGCGACCGCCACGAACGACTGCGACATCCAGCGCTGGTCCTCCTTGAACGCCTTCATCGCAGCGGCCTGCCCCGCCTGGTCACCGTCGAAGGTGAAGATCACCCGGGCCGGCTCGAGGTCGGCCTCGTCGCGCATGATTCGCCGCAGCACCTTGATGTGGTCGATCCCGAAGGCCGTCCCACACGACGCCACCGCTGTCTCGACGCCGGCCAGATGGCAGGCCATGACGTCGGTGTAGCCCTCGACGACGACCGCGACCCGCTGCGAGGAGATCGCCTTCTTCGCCGCGTCGAGCCCATAGAGCACGGTCGACTTCTTGTAGATCGGCGTCTCGGAGGTGTTGAGGTATTTGGCCTCGATCCGGTCGTCGGGGAAGATCCGCCGCGCCCCGAAGCCCACGGTGTCGCCGGTGATGTCCCGGATCGGCCACACCAGCCGCCCCCGGAACCGGTCGTAGAGCCCGCGCGTCCCCCGCCCGGCCAGCCCTCCGGTGACCAGCTCGTCGTCGCTGAACCCCTTGCCGCGCAAATGCCGCACGAGTTCCTCGCCCCCGCGCGGCGCGAACCCCACGCCGAACCGTTTCGCAACCGTCCCGTCGAACCCCCGCTCGCGCATGAAATCGCGCCCTGCGCGGGCCTCCCCCGCCGACAGCAGGTATGCCGCGTAGAACTCCTGCGCGACCCGGTGCGCCTCGATGAGCCGGGTGCGTCGACCGGCGCCCCCTGCCTCCTCGCGCCGCCCGCCACCGTCTTCGTAGCGCAGTTCGACGCCCGCCTTGGCGGCCAGCCGTTCGACCGCCTCGGTGAAGGTCAGGTGCTCGATCTCGGTGACGAACTTGATGACGTCGCCGCCCGCCCCGCACCCGTAGCAGTGGTAGAAGCCGTTGTGCGGGTTGACGTTGAACGACCCGGTCTTCTCGTCGTGGAAGGGGCACAGCCCGACCAGCGCCGACCCGCGGCGGGTGAGGGTGACGTGCTCGCGGACGACCTCTTCGATCGAGGTCCGTTCCTTGACGGCAAGGATGTCCTCCGCCCGGATCTTCCCCGCCACCGCCACACCTCCTCGCTGCTGCCCGCGAGTGTATGCCGTGTGCTCGCCTCCCCGCCGGGGCTATCCACCGGTCGCCGGAGCCGGTTCGTGGTGCGAGCCTCGGGCCGGTCAGTCAAATCCAACGTTTCGAGCAAGGTCGATCGCTCGCGTTAGGTGGGTCAGCCGCCCTGCGCGCGGGGGATGGCCGCACAGGCCTTGGTGCCTTCGGTACCGGGATAGCAGGGGCGGTCCCCGACAGGCACGGTCGGCAACGGAGTCGGGGTGGCCAAACGCAGGCCCGGGTCGTTGGCCAGGCGGCTGAGGTCCTCGCGGGTGAGCGTGATCCGCGACATGTCGAAAGGGGCCGTCGATGGTACGCCGAGATAACCCTCCGAAGCTGACACCATCAGCTGTCCCTCGACCACGACGTCGCTGGTCGAGGCATGGGGTGGCGTGAGGTAGAGGACGACGTCGAGCGAGTAGACCTCGGTCACACCGTCCGAGCGGGGGGCGACGAAGCACTGCGTTTGTGTCGCGCACGGAGGGTCGGCCCCGGTCACGCCGGGCTCGAGGATCGTCGCGACGAACTGAACGTAGCGACGCTTCGCGGTGCTGGTGAAGGTCGCTGACACCCCCGTGGCCTGGCCCCACGCAGCCTTCGGGAGCTCATTTCGGTAGGCCCAGCTGTAGACCGAGGACACTTCGACAGCATCGGGACCGATGGTCTGCGCTGCCAGCTCGCGCATCCGCGCAACGACCTGCTCGGCCGGGTGACCCGACGCGCTCGGAGCTCCCGGACACCCCGAGGGTCGGGGCAGCGAACGGCAGGCGAGATAGCTCGGGAGGGCAGGCATGGGGTCCGGGCGAGGCGGGACCAGCCGGGGGTCGGAGGCGAGCGCGAGTTGCTGCGTCGATGTCACCGGCCAGCCCGCTCGAGCGTCGGCCGCGTTGGAGTAGGTGTGCCGCTGCGTGACGGTGATGACAACGTCCGTGTCGACGACGACGAGAGTGCGCTCGGCGCTGACGTCGGTGATCAACGCCCCTTCGAGTCCAGCCCCGGGGGTGACCTCGGACTCCCGATAGGCCCGTCCGTCAGGGAGAACCCCGGCCTGGCAGATCTGGCCGGATCGCTGATTGCCGCAGGACAGCAGGTCGGGCGCTAGCGCGTCTGGAGGCATCAGCTGCGCGGTGATGTCGAGGCCGAAGGTGCCGGTCGGCTGTTTTCGCAGCAAGACGCCGTGCCACTCGGTCGCGCGGAGGACGTCGGCGCCTGATACGGGGGTCGCAGTTCCGGCGGCTGTCACGGTCCATGTGGCGGCATCCAGCCGGTCGACGGTCCCCTCTGGGTATGCCGCGAGACCCAGCTGCCGGATGGTCTCCAGCATCTGCGCGGTAGACGTAACGGCCGGAACCCGTTGCGCAGACGCAGATCTCGTCGCGACTGCCACGCCGGTGTCGTGGTCGGGCCGGTTGTCGACCAAGTGCACGGCCCCCCAGACTCCACCGACCAACAGCGCAGCAGAAACTGCGGCCGCCAGCGTAACCCGCCACGGCGAGCGAACACGGACATGCATGACCTGCTCGGGTCGCAAGCGCATGGGCGGCTCGTCGGCGGCATACTCCGCGAGCAACTCGCGCAGCCGGGCCTCGCTCATCGGTCACCTCCTGTCACCGGTTGGAGCACGTCGTGAAGCTCGGCCAGTGCACGATGGGTATAGGCCTTGACTGTCCCTTCGGCGATGCCGAGCAGGCTGGCGACCTCGGCCACCGGACGGTCGTCGAGATAGCGCAGCACGACCACGGCACGCATCTGACGCGACAACCCACCCAGCGCCCGCCCGAGGTCGACGCGAGCTTCGGTGTCCGGCAGAGGAATCGGCAGCTCGGGCAGCTCGGCGGCCAGATGCTCGGCGGCATACTTGCGTCCGTCGATGAACAGCCGCACCATGGTCTGGCGGGTGTAGGCGTGCGGGTTGCCGCGGCGGACCCGCTCCCAGTGCGGATAGACGCGCGCAAAGGCCGACTGTGTCAGGTCCTCGGCCCGGTCCCAGTCACCAACCAGCCCATATGCCGTGCGCCGCAGCGCCCGCGCATGGGCGCTGAAGAACGCGACGAACTCCTCGTCGCTTCCCCTGACGTCTCGCATACCCTCACCAACAGAGTTCAGACCGGAAAGGTTGCCCTCAACCGCACAGACTTCTCGCGAGTGTGACGGCCCGACCGTCGGTGAGCGCCGCAACCTGGTCGACGACGACCCGCAGCCGCTCGGCGTCGTCTACGGCCGTGGCGTGGTCGTCGGCCAAATCGGCGTCCAAGCGCTCCGGGTGCTCGAGGAAAGCGGCGACGAGGGTCCGGATCACCTCCTCCTGACGACCCATGACGGCTCGGCGTTCGTCGGTGAACATCACGTAGTGGGCCGCGACCGCCTTGAGCAGCGAGCACTCGGCGCGCACATCGTCCGGGATGATCAGATCGGCCGCGAACCGAGTGAGTGGCCCTACGCCGTGACGTTCGCGGGTCGCCAGCTCGACCGCGGAGAGTAGCCGGCCGATGAGCCGGCTGGTCATGTCCTTAAGGGCGGCCAGGTCGGCGCGGGTCCCACCGAAGGCCCGCGGCACCGTCCCGGTCGCGACGAGCCGCGCCGAGGCCTCCACAAACGCGTCCACGGGCAGATCCGGTGCGTATGCCGCCCGCGCCAGTTTCGCGACAACCGCCACCTCCGTGGGTGAGTGCAGCACCCGGGGATCGACCCGACCCGAGGCAATGGCGTCTTCGACATCGTGGACCGAATAGGCGACGTCGTCGGACCAGTCCATCACCTGAGCTTCGAGGCACCGCACGCCTGGAAACGCGCCGTCCCGGAACCATTGGAAGACAGCCAGATCCGCGGCATACACCCCGTATTTGCTTGTGGCATAAGGTGCTTGACCCGCTGCCCACGGATACTTCGCGACGGCATCGAGGCTGGCCCGGGTGAGGTTGAGCCCAGCGGGTCGTCCGTCGGGGTGGACCCGTTTAGCCTCCAGCCGAGTCAGCACCCGCAACGTCTGAGCGTTGCCCTCGAATCCGCCTGCCGGCCGGGCAAGTTCGTCGAGGACGGTTTCTCCGTGGTGCCCGAAGGGAGGATGTCCCAGGTCGTGGGCGAGGCACGCCGTGTCGACCACGTCGGCATCACAGCCGAGCGCCGCGCCGAACTCCCGCCCGATCTGGGCGACCTCGAGCGAGTGGGTCAGCCGGGTGCGGACGAAGTCGTCCGAGCCGGGCGCGACCACCTGGGTCTTGGCCGAGAGCCGCCGCAGCGCGGCCGAGTGGAGCACCCGAGCCCGGTCCCGGGCAAAGTCGTCCCGGTCGGATTGCTTGTGGGCAGGGTCTTCGGCGACCCACCGGTGGCGGTCGCGGGCGGCATACGTCATCGGCGACGCAACCCCACGAGATGGCCGACTACCCCAGGGACCCAGCCGGATTCGCCGTTGAGGAACCGTCCGCTCACCAGGTTCGTGGGGACGAGGGCGAAGTGGTCGCTCTCGGCAAACAACCCTAGATCGGTGCCGAACGGGTCCTCGACGGTGGCCCACTGCAGGTCAGTGGTCCGGCTGAGGTGTTCGCCAATGGCGACCCCCCAGCGGGCAATGATCGGGTCCTGCTCCCCCGGCTTCGCGCGTTTCAACCCGCCTCGCGCCAGCCACGCGGCGCAGTCCGCGTCATAGCCGGCCCCGATGGAGCCGAGGTCGTCCAGATCGACCCCCGCTGCGGCGAGCTCACCCAGACACCGATCACGCAGCGCGAGATCCTCTGCCCGCAAAGGAAGTTCGCGCGGTCCGAGAGGGCGAGACCAGTCGTCGTCGGCCTCCGGTTCCAACAGGCCGCCCCCTGCCGGCTCCTGACGTTCACCGTCGGCGTTCGGCGCCGAGTCACGGCCCCAACGCGAGAACAGTCCCATGTCGTCAGCCTAGGGCTGTGCGGGCGCGGGCGGCTCGCCCAGCTCGGCACGCGCCTTGCGCACCCACGCGGGCTCCTCGCCGTACCGCATGGCCGGGATCGGCAGGTATGCCGCGCAACTGTCGATGAGTTGGTCCATCCGCCGGTCCCGGGTCGCTTGCTGCTTGGCCGAAAGCACCCAGTGAATGCACTGCTTGCGGTAGGACGCCGTGGCCCGCCCCCAGAACGCGTGCGCGGCTGGGACTGCGGCCAAGCGCGCGGCATACCCCGGCGGGAAGGCCCCCGAATCGGCCTGCTCGTAGGCATAGATCCCCGTGCGGTCGGCGCGGCCGCGCTCGTATGCCGCGCGCCCGGCGGGCTGCATTCGGCCGGCTGCCTCCAACTGTTCGACGAGCGCGACGTTGACCTTGCTCCAGACCGAGCCCGGGCGTCGGGGTGTCCAGCGCTGACGGACCGCGTCGGGGCCGAGGCTCTGGACGACCGAGTCGATCCACCCGTAGCACAACGCTTCGGGAACGGCCTCGGCCCAGGTAAGCCCGCGCGGGTGAATGTGCTTCTTGCGCAGGCCCATCCATAGTTCGGAGGCGGTCTCGTGGTTGGCGGCGAGCCAAGCCCGGAACTCCTCCGGCGACTCGAAGAAGGTCACCTCTTCAGGTGCGGTCCTGGGGGCCGAAGGGGGCACGTCCGACACGTCAGCCGCCCGACACGTCGAGCTCGGCGTGGGCGACAAGGGCCTGTTGGGCTGGCGTCAGGTCGGGTGAGTCGAGCCAGCCGTCCGGCAGAGCGACGCGCTTGGGTGTGCCGGCCCTCCCCCGCTGGCCCTCGGCGTCGGCCCCCGGCCAGGGCGCATCCGCATCGAGCTGCCCAAGCAGCCGGTCAAGGGTCGCGAGCGAGTCGACGAGGGCGAGCTGTTGGCGCATCGTCGGGCCCGCGGGGAAGCCCTTGAGATACCAGGCGACGTGCTTGCGGATGTCGCGGCAGCCGCGGCTCTCGTCGCCGTAGAACTCCACGAGGTATGCCGCGTGCCTGCGCATCGTGTCAGCCACCTCCCCGAGGGTGGGCGTCATCCGCTGCGCGGACCCCTCGAAGGCAGCCTCGAGGTCCGCGAATAGCCACGGCCGACCGAGGCATCCCCGCCCGACGACCACGCCGTCGGCGCCGGTCTCGGCGACCATCCGCAGGGCGTCGTCGGCCGACCAGATATCTCCGTTGCCCAGCACCGGGATGGTGGTCACTGCCTGCTTGAGGGCCGTGATCGCGGGCCACACGGCATACCCGGAGTAGTGCTGGGCGGCGGTGCGCGCGTGCAGGGCGACCGCGGCGGCGCCCTCCTGCTCGGCCGCGACCCCGGCGTCGAGATAGGTGAGGTGCTCGTCGTCGATGCCCATCCGCATCTTCACCGTGACCGGGACGTCGCGCCGGGCACCCTCGGCGACGACGCCGGCGACGATGGCTCGGAAGAGGTCGCGCTTCCAGGGCAGGGCCGAGCCGCCGCCCTTGCGGGTGACCTTGGGGACCGGGCAGCCGAAGTTGAGGTCGATGTGGTCGGCCCGGTCCTCCTCGACGAGGATCCGGGCAGCGGCGCGGGCGGTCACCGGGTCGACGCTGTAGAGCTGCACGGACCGCGGCGACTCGTCGGCGTCGTGCTCGATGAGGCGCATCGTCTCGGCGTTGCGCTCGACCAGGGCCCGGGAGGTGATCATCTCCGAGACGTAGAGCGCGGGCGGCGCATGCTCGCGGCACAGGCGCCGGAAGGCCCGGTTGGTGATCCCCGCCATCGGCGCGAGGACGACGGGCGACCCGAGGGTATGCCGCCCAATCGCCATGGCGGGGACAGCACTCTGCGGGGGCATAGGGTGCTCGTTCCGTGCGGCGAGGTCGAAGGTCTGGCTGGTCATGTTCGCGCCATTGTCGCAAGAAGACCGCTAGATCGACTCCACTCGAACACCGACGAGGTCATAGACGGCGCGGGCTCGGACATCTCGGGTCAGCGGGCGACGGTCAGGCCGTGGCGAGCCACTGCCGCGGCCAGCGCCGCGGCATACGGAGGCGACCACTGGAAACCCTCGGGCCGGACGTCCGCGGCGATCCCGTGCCGACCGAGGATGTCGGCCACCTCTGTTGCGCTTAGTGATCCGGCCGAGGCGAGCGCCTGGCCGAGACCGATGAGGGCTCCCCGGTGTCCGCGCAACAGCTCGACGGCCCGGACGCTGAGCGCGCTGAGCAATGCTTCGGCGTCGGGCTCGGTCACGGATGCGTCTGTGGCATAAGCGTATTCGAGTCCATAGTCCAGGCCCCAGGCGCCGAAACCAAGCCGCCGAACACTGTCCAGGACCAAGGAGGTCGCCCGCTCTCGATCGCTGGAGCGACCCGCCGACGCATGCTCGGCGCCGAAGATCAGCTCTTCGGCCAGACCACCGGCAAGCGCGACGGTGGCCATTCGCAACATGCTGTCGCGGGTCTGGTGAATGTCGTGTGCACACAGGAAGCCGTCGGCATCTCCAGTCGCCTGCGCCGTCAGCTGGAGGGGTACGAGACCGAACAACACGGCATACGCCACCGCGTGGCCCGCCTCGTGGATGGCGACGTTGGCGATGACGTCGGCCCGTGCCTGGTCGCGGATCCGATCGATCCGACCGACCGCGCCGAAGCGCGTTTCGCGGCCTCCGGCGAGGCCGATCACGTCACCCGTGCGAGCGTCGTAGTCGAGCACGACCTCGGGGTGGCCGACCAGCAGGGCGTCCATGAGCAAGGTCGCCAACGGGGTTCCAACGATGTCGCCGACGCTGGACAGGACGGGGCGCACCCCCTGCACGGGGAAGACGCCGTTGCGATAGATGAGTCCGTGAACGGCGGGCGTCACCGTCACGCGCACCCCGAAGCGCCGGTATGCCGTGTGGCTGAGCCGATCGACCTCGCGGGCGATGAGCGTCTGGAAGTCGGCGCGGCTGAGGCTGCGATAGATGATGTGGACATTGCCGAACCGGGCGACCTGCTCGGGCGTGAACCGGCGGCGCAAGGCCCGCTTGATGTCGACCATCCCCACGCGCGCGGTGTGGGCCGCGAAGATGTCCGCGTCGACGTCGGCCTCACCCGTGGCGCTGGCCATGTGGAACGCCTCGTCGAGGTTCCCGCTGACGATGACCAGAAACCGTGAGCAGTCGATCGGCTCGACCAGGCGCCGGTCGGCGCGGGCCGACTCCAGCATCGCCAGAGCCTCCTCGTGGGTGCGCCACTGCAACTGCTCGACCGGTTCGGTCAGGCCCAAGACGCGGCGCAGGATGCGGGCGTCCCACAGGCCGATGGCCGACTTCCTGTTCCCGGCATGGCCCCTGACCGCCCCATCGGCCCGCGTCGTGGCTGCGCCCTTCGACGGTGCATTGGTGCGCTTCTTACCCTCGCGGCGGGCGTCCTCGTCACGGGCGGCTCGCATGGTGGCGATCAGCCAGTCGAGGTCGGTGCTCTCCCGCCGCGCCAACCGACCGTCGCTGAGCAGCTCCCAGAAGTCGCTGAACCGCGTCTGACCCACGGGGTCACCACCAGGGGTGATGGTGCGGAAGCGCTGGATCTCGTCAACGAGCAGCACAGCCGGTCCGCCATCCAGCACGCCGGCATCGGCAAGCCGCTCAGCCACGAGGTCGAACCGGGACTCGGCATCGGTGTTCGACAGCTCAAGCTCCACGAAGCGGTCTTGCACCTGCAGGGCCCCGATGAGTCGCCGCACCAGGTCGGTCTTGCCGACCCCGGTCATGCCCCAGAGGTTGACGACGAGGGGACGCGAGAGGACCTCGGGCATGAGATACCACACGGCAACGGCGTCGCAGAGCTCGTCGATGACTGCATCGATCCCCACGAAGTGGGCGTGGAGCATCCCCCGAGCAGCCGCCAATCGGTCCTGCTTGGTCCTCACCTCCTCGATGTCGACCCGAAGGTCCGTCGACGTCACAATCGACCATCGTGTCAGGCTGGCGAGTCTGGGCTCCAACGATTTTCGGCGCCGACGAGCCCCCTCGCGAAGCCTGCAATGATCGCGCAGGTCTGCCACGGCCGGGTGAGCGGGAGCAGATGGGACGCACCGCGGACGGTGACGATGCGTCCGTGCGGTGCGGCGGCGGCATACCGGTGCGCGTTCAGTCCCAGCTGGTCGAACTGGCCGCGCACGACGAGCACCGGACAGGTGACGGCCGCG
>WBZS01001137.1_pt1 | contig 23392 bp, 27 predicted proteins | sample 5204201 | NCBI WGS metagenome assembly WBZS01 (sample SAMN12344357, study PRJNA552823) | activated sludge metagenome | biome: Activated sludge suspended growth; feature: Nitrification reactor; material: Wastewater; isolation source: activated sludge from nitrification reactor of wastewater... | reverse complement strand
AACCTGGCGGATGCGATCTGGCGGTTGATGGCGTCGCTGGGGCTTCTGGCGGTGGCGCCGCTGACCGGCATGCGCTCGGCGGTCTGGGGCGCGCGCAGCTTCGGCGCCGGCATGGGCCGGCTGCAGGCGCTGTTCGGCGTCAAGAGCAGACATTACGAGCACGTCCACGGCATTTGAGGCGCCGTTCATCCCGCGATAGAGGTGCCCTTTGAAGCGACGACGAGGGGGATAGGACCCCGCGTCGCTCGCTGGCTGCGCGGTGATCGCCAAGATGATCTGCGCAAAACCGGTGTCCGCCTGGAACGCAAGCCCCAACGCGAGGATAGCGGGCCACTGCCGCGCCGGCCAGGCGCGCTACGCGGCCGACAGGAACCGGCGCAGGAACTTTGCTCGGGTTTCAACGGTCGTCGCGAAAGCCCGGCGCGACCGGCTGCGCCGTGACGAAGGCATCGGCAACCTGATCCGTCAGGTATGGGTCCTGCGTGTAGAGGCGCAGCTCGAGGTCGTAATCGGGATTGGCGGCAACGAATCCCTCCATGCGCGATGCCAGCCAGCCAGGGCCGAAACTCGTGCAGACAGCCAGACGCACAAGCGGTTTCCTGCCTCCGCCGACATCGTCGATCGAGCGATCGAGATCGACAAAGGCCGCCGAAAGCCGCGCGGCCAGTTCCCGCCCGGTCGCCGTCAGGGCGATCCCGCGACCCGAGCGGACGATCAGCTGTTCGCCGACGGCGATCGTGAGGTCGCGCAACTGGCGGCTGACCGCACCCGATGTGACGCCGAGTTCGCCGGCCGCGCCATTGACCGACATGTGGCGGGCAACGGCCTCGAAATACTGGAGCCCTCGCAGCAGGCCGGCATTCTTTCGCATCGGCACCTCGTCTGGCGCAGCCGCGATGGCGGCATTGTATTTTCCTGGACGTGGACGGCGTGCTTGGCAAGATGGAATGCGGCCGAAACCACCGTCATCCATTCGCAGCGCGGCAGTCACTTTGGCGCCGGCCGCGTCCATCACCTCCGAATCGCCGCCGCGCTGACACGTCCTCGCCGTAATCTTGCGTCAACGAACCGTCGCTACACATCGTTTCGACATGACATCGCCCGTCCGAATCATCCGCGCCCTCGTCGCCCTGCTTGCGATGACCTTCGCGCTCGCCGCCTGCGGCGCTTCCACCGACCGCATCGGTGTGGCCTCGCTTGCGGCCTCGTCCGGAGGCGGCGGCATGACGGAGCGCGTTTTCCTCGTCACGTCCCGCAAGCCCGTCAACGACCGCAACATGCTGTTCTCGGGCGAGCGTTCCGGAGCGCTGCATTACGGCGCCATCGACGTTTCCGTCCCCGGCAAGCGCAAGGCCGGAGAAATCGAATTCCCGGGGCGCAAGCCCGACCTGTCGAAGCAGTTCGCGGCAACCGCTATCGCGCTTTCCGACAATGAGGACCTGTTCGCCGAGCGCCTGCGCCAGGAGGTGGCCAGCTGGCCGGCCGGCCGGCGCACCATCTTCATCTATGTGCACGGCTACAACACCTCGTTTGCCTCTGGCCTGTTCCGCACCGCCCAGCTCGCCCACGACTACGACGTCGCCGGCGTGACGCTGCACTATTCCTGGCCGTCGGCGAACAACGCCGCCATGTATCTCTACGACCGCGACAGCGCGGATTTCGCCCGCACCGGGCTGGTGCGCACGCTGCGCGTCGCGGCGGCCGCCGAGCCTGAAAGCATCGTGCTGATCGCCCATTCCATGGGCGGCTCGATCGCCATGGAGGCGCTGCGCGAACTTTCGCTCGCCGGCGCCGGCAACGTCGTGCGCTCCATCGAGGCGCTGGTGCTTGCCTCGCCCGACATCGACGCCGACCTGTTCCAGGCCGATCTCGCCGCGCTCACTGCCCGGCCGGGCGTCATCGCCGTCATCGCGTCCAGCCGTGACCGCGCCCTGCAGCTTTCCAGCGGCATCCGCGGCGGCGAGGTGCGGGTCGGCACGCCGGCCGACGCCGAGCGCCTGCGCGCCCAGGGCGTCGTCGTCATCGATGCCTCGAACCTGAAGGACAGTGGCGACCCGTCCGGCCATCACGCCTTCGCCAATGCACCGGCGCTGATGCGCCTGCTGCGCGGTTCCGACCTGTCGATTGCCAGCCTCGCCGGCGCCGGCCGCGCCACCTCGGCGGCGGAAGGTATCGGCCGCGAGGGCGGCGAGCTCACCGCCATCGCCAAGCTGAAGAAGAAGGTGCTGGGCGAGGACTGACGCGGAAAACCGGCCTGGGGCCGGAAGGTTAAAGCCTGCCCTCGTCGGCCAGCGACATGACCTCGGCGACCTTGCCGTCCTTGACCAGGCACTTCCACTTCGCCTTCTGTTCGCCGACGCCGATGATCACCAGCGTATTGGCTTCCGAGGACTCCGAACCGAGCACCTCGGTGTCGCCATTGTTCGTCGCCTTGGCGACGGCGAACTCGCAGGCGATCTCGTCCACGGCGCTTCCCGTTCGCAACGCGCTGTCCCCGGCGGCGGCGTCGCCGGACACCGCCGGCTCCGGGGCCGGCTTGGGACCGGTCGAGCTGCAGCCGCCGAGAAGGGACGCTCCGACGGCCAGTGCGAGAGCAATGCGGCTGTTCATGAAAGGTCCCTTTTTTCGTGCGCTTCGTTCGTCACAGCGTCCCTATTCCTCATCGAACAGGTTCGCCTGCGCGCCGGCAAAGCCCGGCGGGGCCTCCAGTCCGAGATGACGCCAGGCGTTGGCGGCCAGCACGCGCCCGCGCGGCGTACGCTGGATGAAGCCCTGCTGGATGAGGAACGGCTCGATGATGTCCTCGATGGCGTCGCGCGGCTCCGACAGCGCCGCCGCGATCGTCTCGATGCCGACCGGCCCGCCGCCGAAATTGCGCGCGATCATTGAGAGGTAGCGCCGGTCGAGCGCGTCGAGGCCGAGCGCGTCGACCTCGAGGCGGATCAGCGCGTCGTCGGCGAGCATGCGCGTCACTTCCTCGACGCCTGCCGCGTGGGCGAAGTCGCGCACGCGGCGCAGCAGCCGTCCCGCGATGCGCGGCGTGCCTCGGGCGCGGCGCGCGATCTCGCGGGCGCCTTCCGCCGCCACGGCCAAGCCGAGGATGCGCGCACCGCGGTTGACGATCGTCTCCAACTCGTCGACGTCGTAGAAATTGAGCCGCACCGGAATGCCGAAGCGGTCGCGCAGCGGATTGGTGATGAGGCCGAGCCGCGTGGTCGCCGCGACGAGCGTGAACTTCGCCAGGTCGATCTTGACCGAGCGCGCCGCCGGCCCCTCGCCGATGATCAGGTCGAGCTGGAAATCCTCCATCGCCGGATAGAGGATTTCCTCAACCGCCGGGTTGAGGCGATGGATCTCGTCGATGAACAGCACGTCGCCTTCTTCGAGATTGGTCAGCAGTGCGGCGAGGTCGCCCGCCTTGGCGATGACCGGACCGGAAGTGGAGCGGAAATTCACCCCCATCTCGCGCGCCATGATCTGCGCCAGCGTCGTCTTGCCGAGGCCCGGCGGGCCGACGAACAGCACGTGATCCAGCGCTTCCTTGCGCGCCTTCGCCGCCTCGATGAACACCTTCAGATTGGCGCGCACCGCCGCCTGGCCGACGAAATCGTCGAGCGTCTGCGGACGCAGCGACGTGTCGACGTCCTCGCCGCGGCGTTCCGACGAGATGAGGCGGGGCGGCTGGCTCATGCAAGCAATTCCATGCCGGGAATCCGTGCCGCGGCATGTTTGTCCAGGGTCGCGACATGATCGCAGCCGGACTCGAGTGCACACATGGCGATCAACGCATCGGCGAAATCCGCATTTCGCGTCTCGACCAGTTCCAGCGCACCGACGACCGAATCATGGTGTTCGACCTCCACGCCTCTTATCCGCAAGACGCGGCGTAAAGCCGAAACACTTTGACTGCGGCTGTACCCATACTGGCTGCGCAAGGCCCAATCGAGCTCGAGCATCGTCACCAAGGCAACGAACCCTCTAAAAACGCGATTGAGCTTCTTGCCAAACGCCTCCACGATCGGCCTCTGCGACGGATCGTCGTCGACAAGCAGCCGGATAAGAATGTTGGTGTCGATTCCGACGCGATTCACGCGGCTTTTTCCTTGTCGTCGCCGGGTGGCGGCAGGGCATGTCGGCCACCCGCCGCGGCGATTGTCTGGTCAATTTCCTCCAGCGTCGCGGGACCGTTCGGCGGGACGCCGAGAACGCCGCGCAACTCGTTGAAGTCGATCGATTTCGCGGTGATGATCACGCCCTGGCCGCTGATCGTCCAAACCACAGAGTCGCCGGGCTTCAAGCCAAGACTTTCGCGCATTTCCTTCGGAAGCGTCACCTGCCCCTTGGCGGACACAACGAGCTCATGTCGCATTTCTTGCGTTTTCTCCAACTTTTTTCATTTTATCGGAATTTCCTGACTTTCTCAACTTTTACCGTGCCAGCTCCCGCAGGCCGAGCCGGATCAGCTTGGCCGAATCCGCCCCCTCGCCCGCCGCCTTCAGCGCCGCGGCGACCGCGTTGGCCGCGACGTCGCGCGAATAGCCGAGATTGACGAGCGCCGAGACGGCGTCGGCGACCGGCGCCGGCGCCACGCCCTCTCCGAGCTCCTGTTTCAGCCCGATCGTGCCAGCCGCCTCGCCGGCGAAGGCCGGCGCCTTGTTCTTCAGTTCGGTGACGATGCGTTCGGCCACCTTCTTGCCCACCCCCTGGGCGCGGGAAATCATGGCGATGTCGCGCAGCGCGATGGCATTGGCGAGATCGGCCGGCGACAGCGTCGACAGCAGGGCCAGCGCCACCTTCGCCCCGACACCAGGCACGTTCTCGCTCAGCAGGCGGAACCATTCCCGCTCCAGCCCGCTGGAAAAGCCGTAGAGGCGGATGGAGTCCTCGCGCACCACGGTTTCGATGAACAGGACGGTCGCCTCGCCGATGGCGAGTTTTGCCAGCGTGCGGGACGGGCAGAAGGCGACATAACCGACGCCGTGGACGTCGACGACCGCGTGGTCGTCGCCGATCTCGTCCACCGTGCCCTTGAGCTTGCCGATCATGTCATTCCCCGTCGGCCTGCGTAAATGCCAAATGAGAACAGGTCAAGAACATTCACCGCATCGCGGCGGCGAGGCGGGCCGGCACCGACTGGCGGTGATGGGCATGGCAGATGGCGATGGCGAGCGCATCGGCCGCGTCGTGGCTGTCGAAGGTGGCCTTCGGCAGCAGCACCTTCACCATCATGTGGATCTGCGCCTTTTCGCCATGGCCGACGCCGATCACCGCTTTCTTGACCTGGTTCGGTGCATATTCCGCGACCGGCAGGCCAGCGAGCGCCGGCACCAGCAGCGCGATGCCGCGCGCCTGGCCGAGCTTCAGTGTCGCGCTCGCATCCTTGTTGACGAAGGTCTGCTCCACTGCCGCTTCGTCGGCCGCCACGCGCTTCAGAACGTCGGCCAGCCCGTCATGGATCTGCACCAGCCGGGCGGCAAGCGCGGCCTTGTCGTCGGAAGTGACGGAGCCGGCGGCGACGAACCTCAGGGTATTGCCTTGGGATTCCACCACGCCCCAGCCGGTGCGGCGCAGGCCGGGATCGATGCCGATGATGCGAATCGCGCTCATCGCATCACTCTAGTTGAAGGGTCAGCGTGTGGGAAAAGCCGTCTTCAGCAGCGTGATCTGGTCGATCACCGGATTGGCGGCGGCCATAGGCTCGCTCTTGGGGCCGTAAATTTCGCTGTCCATGCGCTTGACCAGCGTCTGCAGTTGCAGCGAGCGCTTGACCAGTTCGTGGAAATCGGCCGGCAGCTCCGACCAGCCCGGCGCCTCGGCGCTCGCCGTCGCCGTATCGAGGCGGACCTTGGCCTTTTCGGCCGCGACCTGCTCGCGCGTCATTTCGCCGGAATTGGCGGCCCGCTGCAGCAGCATCCACGAGGCGACCTGCATCAGGCGCGTCGTCAGCCGCATCGATTCCGCCGCATAGAGGGTCGCGGCGGCGCGGCTCAATCCCTTCGCCGCGGCGCGCCCCGGACCGTCGAGATATTCCGCTGCTTCCTCGACCAGGCGCATGCCATCGGCATAAAGCGTCTTGAACGACGGCGAAAAGGCGCGCCACTCGGCAAGCTTGATGGTTCGTGGCGTTGTTCCGCCCGTCTCGTTCATTTCGCGACCCTGCAAGCGTGTGCCCCGCGCCTTCTAGCGCAACCGCGCGGGACCTTGCTCCGGGCATCGGCGAAACGCAAGCGCATGATTAACAGAAGGTTAACGGCACAAAAAAAGAGCCGCGGAAAACGCGGCTCTCGAGTTGAACAGGGAGGCGTCAGACAGGGGCCAAGGAGGCAACCCCGCCTAAATCCAGCGAAACTGGACGAATTTATTCATAAACGCGAAAGGTTAATGGACGGTTAGCGCCACCCCTCAGGATAGCGGTGTCCAGCCGAGCCGGGCCTCGATCAGGCGGCGATAATCCGTGTCGATCTGGCGCGGCGCCATGCGGATATAGCGCTCGGCAACGGCGCGAAGGTCCCCCGCGAGCGCCCCCAGATAGGTGAGCACCTGCGCGGCGTCCGGCTCGACGCCATCCGTCCCGTCGAACCTCGCCGGCAGCGCCGTCCAGATCACCGCGTCGATCCCGCGCGCTGAGGCCCAGGATGGCAACGACGGGATCGCCGCGGGCTCTTTCTCGCCAGCCTGCCAGCGCCCGACCCAGTCGCCCCGGCGCGGTTCGGCGATCTTCTCGCGCCGGCCAAGAGCCGCGATGGCGTCGCCAAGATCAGTCGTCTCCATGACGGACCACAGGCAGCGCACCGGCGCGCGGCCCGGCGCAACGACCAGGGTGATGCGCCCGTCGAGCGACTGGCGCACGAATTCGACGGGCAGCAGCGGACCGTTCCGGAACCAGGCGCGGCGGTGCGGCAGTTCGCGCGGATCCCAGATCAGCGAGCCCCAGCCGAGGCAGGCGATGGCCGCCACGCGATCACATCTCCTTGGCCATCTCGCGCAGCTTGAACTTCTGGATCTTGCCGGTCGAGGTCTTCGGCACCTCGGCGAACAGCACCTGGCGCGGGCACTTGAAGCGGGCGAGCAGCGAGCGGCAATGCTCGATGATCTCCTCTTCCGTGGCGCTCATGCCCGGCCGAAGCTCCACCACCGCCAGCGGCGTCTCGCCCCATTTGTCGTCCGGCTTGGCGACGACCGCGCAGGCGGCCACCGCCGGATGCTTGTAGAGCGCGTCCTCCACCTCGATCGACGAGATGTTCTCGCCGCCGGAAATGATGATGTCCTTGGAGCGGTCCTTCAGCTGGATGTAGCCGTCGGCATGCATGACGCCGAGGTCGCCGGAATGGAACCAGCCGCCGGCGAACGCCTCGTCGGTCGCCTTGCGGTTCTTCAGATAGCCCTTCATCACGATATTGCCGCGGAACATCACCTCGCCGATGGTCTCGCCGTCGGCGGGCGTGCGCTGCATGGTTTCGGGGTTCATCACCGTCAGGCCCTCGAGCGCCGCGTAGCGCACGCCCTGGCGCGCCTTCTTCGCCGTGCGCGGCCCCTTCTCCAGATGGTCCCAGTCGGTATGCCACTCGTTGACCACCGCCGGACCGTAGGTCTCGGTCAGGCCGTAGAGGTGCACGACGTTGAAGCCGGCCTCTGCCATCGCCGACAGTACAGCTTCCGGCGGCGGCGCGGCGGCGGTGTTGAAGGTGACGGTCTGCGTGAAATCCCGCTTCTCGTCGGCCTTCGCGTTGAGCAGCGTCGACATGACGATCGGCGCGCCGCACAGATGCGTCACCCCGTACTCGGCGATGAGCCCGTACATGGTCTTCGCCCGTACCCAGCGCAGGCACACATGCGTGCCGGCCTGCACGGCCAACGTCCACGGGAAGCACCAGCCATTGCAGTGGAACATTGGCAACGTCCACAGATAGACCGGGAACTTGCCCATCTGCGAGTGGATGGTGTTGCCATAGGCCATCAGCGCCGCGCCGCGGTGATGATAGACGACGCCCTTGGGATTGCCGGTCGTCCCCGAGGTGTAGTTGAGCGAGATCGCATCCCACTCGTCGTCCGGCATCGCCCAGGCGAAATCCGCGTCCCCTTCGGCCACCAGCGTCTCGTAGTCGAGCGTTCCGATACGCGGGCCCTTGGGATAGGGCGCGTCGTCGCCATAGTCCGGATCGTCGAAGTCGACGACCAGCGGCTTGACCTTCGCCAGCGCCAGCGCCTCCTTCATCACCGCGGAATATTCGCGGTCGACGATGAGGATCTTCGTTTCGGCGTGGTCGAGCTGGAAGGCAATGATCGCCGCGTCGAGCCGGGTGTTGAGCGAATGCAGCACGCCCTTCGTCATCGGCACGCCGAAATGCGCCTCCAGCATCGGTGGCGTGTTGGACAGCATTACCGACACCGTGTCGCCCTTGGCTATGCCGCGCTTCGCCAGCGCCGAGCCGAGTTTCAGCGAACGCTCCCAGAAGCTGCGGTAGGTGATGCGCTGGCGGCCATGCACGATGGCGACCTGCTCCGGATAGACCTTCGCTGCCCGCTCCAGAAAGGAGGTCGGCGTCAGCGGCTGGTAATTGGCGGGGTTCTTGTCGAGATCGGCGGCGTAGGGATTGGTCATCGGCGTGCTCCCGTGCCGCATTCCGTTGCGGCTGTTGGTGTCCTGATACCAGCGCGGCAAGCGGTCGCGCAATCGGACGAAGGCCTTGGGTCAGGACCCATTAATCTGACCCTGGAAATCCGCCTCAAAACAGCCCGGCGACGCTGTCCCAGAGCAGTTTCAGCGCAATCAGCGCTACCGTCGCATAGGTGAAGGGATAGTAGATTTCGGGCCGCATGCGACGCACGAGCCAGGCACCGGCCAGCGTCGCCACCGGCGCCACCGGCATCAGGATTGCCGACGCCGTCAGGTTGGAGGCGTCGAATTGGCCGAGCGCGAAATACGGCACGAGCTTGACCGCGTTGGTCACCGCGAAAAACACCGCGCTCGTCCCCGCGAAGATCTTGGGATCGAGGCCGAGCGGCACGGTATAGATCTGGAAGGGCGGACCGCCGACATGGGCCACGAATGATGTGAATCCGGAGACCCCGCCCCAGAACGCGCCCTTGGCCGCATGGTGGCTTCCGACAGGCGCGCGTCCGTGCCGCAGTTGCTGCCACGCCCACCGGCCGACGAACACAATGGCGATGAGACCGACCAGGAGGCGGATCATTCCCGGCGTCACTTGCGCCGCGAGCAGCCAGCCGATGCCGATCCCCGCCATCGAGCCCGGCAGCATGACGGCGAGGGTCCGTCTGTCGCTCATGCCGCGCCAGCTCCACAGCGCCACGACGTCCATGACGATCAGGATCGGCAGAAGAATCGCGGCCGCCTTCAGCGGCGACATCACCAGCGACATCAGCGGCACGCCGACGAAGCCGACCGAGCCGCCCAGGCCACCCTTCGACAGCCCGACAAGAAAAACGGCGGGCAGAGCCGCCGCCCAGAACCAGGGATCGTTGAACATCGCTTGCATCGCCACGCTGTAGCCGGATTCCGGTGGCCGCGCGAGCCTTGTTGGTGTGCCGTTCCGCCTTTCCAAGCGCGGCCGGCTCGACTATGCCGCAAGGACGCCTTTTTTCCCGGCCAATCACGCGCGTCATCTCCGGAACCGCCATGCAAGCTCCTCCCGATCGCTGCCGTATCGTCCTCGTCGTCCCGCCCGGCGCCGACATCGCCACCCTGCCGCGCCGCATCGCCGAGGCCATCGGCGGCGGCGATGTCGCCTCGCTGATCCTGCCGCAATACGATCTCGACGAAACGGCGTTCCAGAAACTGGCCGAGCGAATCGTGCCCCACGCCCAGGAGAAGGGTGTTGCGGTCATCCTCGCCGGCGACAGCCGCGTCGCAGGCCGCGTCGGCGCCGACGGCATCCACATGGACGCGAACGTCGATGCCGTGCTGGATGCGGTGGCCCGCGCCAAAGGCCGTTCGATGGTCGGCGCCGGCGGCGCCAAGACGCGCGACGAGGCCCTGACGCTCGGCGAAGCGCAGCCGGATTACCTCTATTTCGGCCGCTTCGGTCACGATACCAGGCCCGAGCCGCATCCGCGCAACCTCGAACTCGGAAACTGGTGGTCGGAGATGGTAGCCATCCCCTGCGTCGTCGAGGCCGGGTCCGACCTCGCTTCGGTTGAGACCGTGGCGGCGACCGGCGCGGAATTCGTCGCCCTGTCGACGGCGGTCTTTTCCGGATCGCTACCGCCGGCCGAAGCGGTGGCCGAAGCGAACCGCCGTCTCGACGCGGCCGCGACAGGGGGGGACGACTGACGCGATGCGGTACGTTCTCGCGCTCGCTGCCGTTCTTGTCGCCTTCACGGCGACCGGGCAGGCCGCCGACGGAGCAGCCCCGGTCGATCCGAAGCGCTTCGGCACCCGCGAGCCCGATCTCGCCTACGGCGCCTACCAGCGCGGCCTCTACATCACCGCCCTCAATCTCGCCCGGCCGCGGGCCGAAGCCGGCGATCCCGCCGCCCAGACCCTGATGGCCGAGATCTACGGCAACGGCCTCGGCATCAAGCCCGATCCGGCCGCCGCGGCCAAATGGTACAAGCTGGCCGCCGAAAAGGGCATTGCCGAAGCGCAGTTCCGCTACGGCCTCATCCTGCTCGACGGAGTGGTCGAACCGAAAGACGAGAAACGCGGCGCCGAGCTCATGAGGGCGGCGGCCGATGCCGGCAATATTCTGGCTGCCTTCAACTACGCCCAATGGCTGGTTTCGCGCCACCCGGGCTCCGGCGGCGTTTCCGACGCGCTCGTCTACTATCTGCGCGCCGCCGAGGGCGGACTGCCCGACGCCCAGTTCGCCGTCGCCGAGATCCGCAGCGAAGGCAGCGACGGCCACCCGGCAGACGAACAGCAGGCGTTTGGCTGGCTGGAGAAGGCGGCACTGCGCGGCTACGACACCGCCCAGCTCGAACTGGGCACCTGGCTGGTCAACGGCCGCGTCGGCAAGCCCAACTACACAGTCGGTTTCGCCTGGCTGCAGCACGCGGCCCGCCAGGGCAATGTCGCCGCCGCCGCGCGCGTCGCCAAGCTCTACATGAACGGCGTCGGCGTCGAGCCGGATTCGATTATGGCGGCGGCCTGGGCCATCCGCGCCAAGCGCGCCGGCTTGAACGATCCAGAACTGGCGGATTTCATGAACGGCCTGACCGACGAGGAAATTCGCAAGGCGCTGGCGAAGGCCGACACCGCACTCTGAATCCCGGTCTGCCGGCAATTAGCCGACTTGATTTCTGCGCAGCGGCCGGCCTAATCGGCGTCGGAGATTCCGCGCTCATGACCCGGCTGACCGCCTGCGATTCCACGACACCGCCTCCGTTTCCGCGGGCCCTGCGGCCGTGACGCTTGGCGTTTTTTTGGCGGTCCTCGCCGCCGCCGCGATGCACGCGACATGGAACGCCCTTGTCAAGGCGCGCCAGGACCGCTTCGCCTCGATCTCGCTGACCTCGCTCGGCATGTCGTTGGCCGCTCTGCCGGCGCTGCCCTTCGTCGAGATCCCGGCCCGCCACGTCTGGCCCTGGATCGCTGCCTCGCTCGCCATCCATGTCGGCTACCGTTTCTTCCTCGCCCGCGCCTATGAAAGCGGCGACCTCGCCCAGGCCTACCCGCTGGCACGCGGCGCGGCACCCTTGCTCACCACGCTCGGCGCGATCGTCCTGCTGAACGAATTGCCCGGTCCGATAGCCTTTTCGGGGATCGCGGTGCTGTCGCTCGGCACCGTGTTGATGGCGACGCGCCCGGGCGCGCCATTGGACGGCATCAGGGGGCGCGCGGTGACTTCGGCGCTGACGACCTCGCTGTTCATCGCCGCCTACACGCTCGTCGACGGCACCGGCGCGCGCCTCGCGTCAACGGCCACGAGTTATGCCGCCTGGCATTTCTTCCTCGACGGATTGATCTCGATGGCCATCGCCTTTTCGTCGCGCGGCAAGGTCATGCTGCCGGTGATGGCGCGCGAATGGAAAGCGGGGATTGCCGCCGGCGTCCTTTCCGCCGCCGCCTACTGGATCGCCATCGTCGCCATGACGAAAGCGCCGATCGCGATGGTGGCCGCCTTGCGCGAAACCTCGATCCTGTTCGCGATGGCGATCTCGCTTTTCTTCCTCGGCGAGCCGGCAGTGCCCCGCCGCTTCGTCGCCGCCGGCCTCATCGTTGCCGGCGTGATCGCCCTGCGCATGGGGTGAATGGCCTGATACCGGTCGGCGCCTGCCGATCAGGGCGCCCCTGCCGGCTTTCAGGCGGCCTTCCTCTCGGGCCAGTTGATCAGGGCCACGCCAAGGATCGCCGCAAACAGCCCCAGCGCGACCGAAGGGGTGATGCTTTCCCCGAGGACAATGATGCCGAGCAGGACACCGATGCCGGCGCGCAAATAGGCCTGGCTCGCCACGCCGAGCGAACCGATGGTCCGGACAAGGCGGAAATAGAGCATCAGCGCGATCCCGGTGCACACGATCGAAAGCGCCACCGCCGCGGCGATGGCGGACGCTCCCGGCTGCAGCGTCCACGGGCGGTCGACGATGAGCGCGGCGGGCACGAGCACCGCTGCTGCCCAGATCATGGTGCCGGTCGCCGTCACAGTGGCGCTGATATGTCCGAACCGCTTCCCGTAGATCGCGGCGACGCCATAGAGCATGGCGCCGGCAAGGCAGGCCAGCTGTCCGGCAACCTGCACACCGAGACCTTCAAGCGCGTCCAGGCCGACGATGAGGCAGACACCGGATAAGCCGATGAGCGCGCCGGCAAGCTTGCGCCCGCTCATCGCCTCGTGCCGGGTGATCAACGTGGTGAAAAGGAAGACGAAAATCGGCGAGGTCGAGTTCAGGACACTCGCCAGACCCGCGTCGACGTGCTGCTGGCCCCACGCCAGCAGGGTCCACGCGGCGATTGCATTGACGAAAGCCTGCACCAGCAGCATGCCCCAGGTCCGTTTGTCCCTCGGAAGCCTCTCGCGCCTCGCGGCCATGACGGCGATGAGGAACAAGGCGGCGCCCGAGACTCGGAAGGCGATCAGTGTGAGCGGCGGCAGTTCCCGTACCGCCACCTTGATGAAGAGATAGGATGAACCCCACAGCAGCGCGAGCAGGCCGAGCAGGGCCAGTTCCAGCCTCAGGTCCGGTTTGCCGCTCATGCCGGGATCGCCTTTTTCGCCGGGTCCACGCCCTCGCGGTCGATGCAGGTCCGCATGCGTTTCCCATTCCGTTTCGCCACGGTCATAGCCGATTGAATGGCGCGCATGCTTCGATTACGATCGAACCATGAAAGAAGGCCCCGACATTGCCCGAATTGCCGCGCTGATCGGCGACCCGGCGCGCGCCAACATGCTCGCCGCGCTGATGAGCGGCAAGGCGCTGACGGCGACCGAACTCGCGCAGGAGGCCGGCGTCACGCTGCAGACGGCGTCCAGCCATCTGTCCAAACTCTGCGAGGGCGGATTGACGGATCTGCGCCGGCAGGGGCGACACAAATATTTCTCGCTGGCCACCGACGAGATCGCGCATCTGCTGGAAAGCCTGATGGGCGTCGCCGCAAGTACCGGCCACATGCGTACCCGCACCGGTCCGAGGGACAAGGCACTGAGGAAAGCGCGCATCTGTTACAACCACCTCGCCGGCGATTTCGGGACGCAGATGTACGACAGTCTCGTCCGGAACGGACATCTGCGCCTGGACAGGAACAGCATCGGCCTGTCGCCGCAAGGTGAAGGCCTCATGCGGGAATTGGGGATCGACCTGGACGGGCTCAAGGCGAAGCGCGTGCCCCTTTGCCGCGAATGCCTGGACTGGAGCGAGCGGCGCTCGCATCTGGCGGGCAGCCTCGGGCGCGCCCTTCTCGCTCGTTTCGAAGTCCTGGGCTGGGCGACGCGCGACCCGAACTCGCGTGTCGTGCAATTCTCGCCGCTTGGCGAAGCGCAATTCAGGAGCGCCTTTGCGATGGTCGATGCCTGACGTGCAAAGCCGCGAGCGGTCGCAATCGTCAAATCCCGGCCGCACCGCCGCGAGAATGCCCCAGCCTTGCGCGGCCGGCGGATTTGTGGTCATGGGAGCCCTTCGCCGGCCCCTGCCGGCCTTTTTTGCCAAACAAAGCGACCGCCATGAAAATCAACGGCAACGAGATCCGCCCCGGCTACGTCATCGAGCACGATGGGCGCCTTTGGGCGGCTGTGAAGACCAACACGGTCAAGCCCGGCAAGGGCGGCGCCTTCAACCAGGTCGAACTGAAGAACCTGATCGACGGCACCAAGCTCAACGAACGCTTCCGCGCCGACGAGACGGTCGAGCGCGTCGAACTGGAGCGCAAGGACTTCTCCTTCCTCTATGCCGAGGGCGACCAACTGGTGTTCATGGACCAGACCACCTATGAGCAGCTGGAACTGGCGAGGGATTTCGTCGGCGACCGCGCCGCCTTCCTGCAGGACGGCGCCGTTGTGACGGTCGAGATGCACGAGGATCGCCCCATCGGCATCCGCCTGCCCGACCAGGTCACGCTCGCCGTCGCCGAGGCCGATCCGGTCGTGCGCGGCCAGACGGCCGCGTCCTCCTACAAGCCGGCGGTTCTGGAGAACGGCGTCCGCATCCTGGTGCCGCCCTTCATCGAGGCCGGGGAACGCGTGATCGTCGACACCAACGAAATCGCCTATCTGCGCCGCGCCGACTGAGTCTCCCGATGGCCCGCTCTGCAATCCTCAATGTCATGGTCCAGGCCGCGCTGAAGGCCGGCAAATCCCTCGCCCGCGATTTCGGCGAGGTGCAGAACCTCCAGGTCTCGATGAAGGGGCCAGGCGACTACGTCTCGGCCGCCGATCGCCGCGCCGAACAGATCGTCCTGCAGGAACTGTCGCGCGCCCGTCCCGGATACGCCTTCCTCGCCGAGGAATCGGGCGCGACGGCGGGCGACGACGGCCAGCACCGTTTCCTCGTCGACCCGCTCGACGGCACCACGAATTTCCTCCACGGCATCCCGATCTTCGCCGTGTCGATCGGGCTTGAGCGGCAGGGCCAGCTCGTCGCGGCGGTGGTCTACAACCCGGCGATGGACGAACTCTTCACCGCCGAGCGCGGCGGCGGCGCCTTCCTCAACGATCGCCGCCTGCGCGTCGCCGCCCGCCGCTCCATGTCGGACGCGGTGATCGCCACCGGCATTCCGCATCTCGGCCGCGGCGACCACGGCCGTTCCCTTGTCGAACTGCGCCACGTGATGGCCGATTGCTCGGGCATCCGCAGGGCCGGCTCCGCGGCCCTTGATCTCGCCTGGGTCGCCGCCGGCCGTTACGACGGCTTCTGGGAACGCGGGCTTTCGCCCTGGGACATCGCGGCCGGCGTGCTGCTGGTGCGCGAGGCCGGCGGTTTCGCCACCGACTTCGCCGGCAACCACAACGTCATCGAGGCCGATACCATCGTCGCCGGCAACGAGGCGATCCACGCCGCGTTGCTGAAGACGCTGGCGAAGGGAATCTGAGCGCCGCGCCGCGCAGTGCGCGCCGTCTGCTTGTCACTTTCATTTCCGCCGCATTTGCGTCTAGAGTCCTTTCCGGGGACGGCGGAAGGCGAGGACAACGGCATGGTGATGGCGGCGGACGCGGGACGCGGTATCGAATTTGACGAGCAATATCGACCCGGACGGCTGTCTTCGCCGCAGATTTTCCTGCTCACCATGCTGGTCTTCCTGGCCATCGCCGCCTTCGTCGCGGCGATCCTCTGGCGCCAGATCGGCCGCGCCTTCCAGACCAATCCGGGGCTGAACGGCCTGATCCTCGGCGTCCTCGTCGTCGGTATCGGCCTCGCCTTCCTTCAGGTGGTGCGCCTGTTCCGCGAGGTGCGCTGGGTCAACTCCTTCCGCGAGGGGCTGGAGACGACCGAGCCGGTGCTGCTGGCGCCGATGAAATCGTTGATCGGCCGCCGCTCGACGATGGCGCTGTCCACCGTGTCCATGCGTTCGCTGCTCGATTCCATCGCCACCCGTCTCGACGAGTCGCGCGACATCACCCGCTATTTGACCGGATTGCTCGTCTTCCTCGGGCTGCTCGGCACCTTCTGGGGCCTGCTGTCGACGGTCGCCTCCATCGGCGACACCATCCGCACCCTCGACCCCGGATCGGGCGAGGCGCGTGACATGCTCGAGGCAATCAAGTCCGGCCTGGCCGCGCCGCTCGACGGCATGGGCACCGCCTTTTCCTCCTCGCTCTTCGGCCTCTCCGGGTCGCTGGTACTCGGCTTCCTCGACCTGCAGGCAAGCCGCGCGCAGAACCGCTTCTACACCGAGCTGGAGAACTGGCTGTCGTCGGTGACCGATCTCGGTGCCGATCTCGGCACGGCCCCGCAATCGGGCTCCGTCGACGAGATCCGAAACCTCGCCGATCGCCTGCGCGTCATGCAGGATTCCGGTGCCGGCGGTCCGCGCGTCGCTACCGCGATGGCCAATCTCGCCGAAGGCATTTCCGGCCTCGTGCGCAACATGCGCTCCGAACAGCAGATCCTGCGCGATTGGGTCGAGGCCCAGGCCGAAGAGCAGAAGCAGATGCGCTCGACGCTCGACAAGCTCGCCGCCACGCTCGACCGCGCCGCCAAGGAATCTTGAGATGGCGCTCGCCCGCAACCGCCGTTCCGAGCGTGCGATCGACTACTGGCCGGGTTTCGTCGACGCGCTGTCGACACTGCTGCTGGCCTTCATGTTCCTGCTGACCGTCTTCGTTCTGGCCCAGGCTTTGCTGTCGCGCGAGATTTCAGGCAAGGACGAGGCGCTCAATCGCCTCAATACCCAGATCAACGAACTGACGCAGTTGCTGGCCCTGGAGCGCACGGGCAAGCAGGACGCCGAAGACCAGCTATTGAACCTGCAGGCCTCGCTCAACGCGGCCGAAACCGAGAAAAGCCGGCTTCAGCTGCTCCTCGAACAGGGTGCCGGCACCGGCGCGGCAGCCGAGCGGCAGCTCGGCGAAGTTTCGGGCCAGCTCGACGCCGAAAAGGCGATCTCGCAGCGTGCCCTCGCCCAGGTGGAATTGCTCAATCAGCAGATCTCGGCGCTGCGCAAGCAGATCGCCGCGCTGGAGGATGCGCTCGATGCCTCCGAATCGCGCGACCGCGAATCCAACGCCAAGATCGCCGATCTCGGCAAGCGCCTGAACGTGGCGCTGGCCCAGCGCGTCCAGGAGCTCAACCGCTACCGATCCGACTTCTTCGGCCGCCTGCGCGAAATCCTCTCCGACCGCGAGAACATCCGTATCGTCGGCGACCGCTTCGTCTTCCAGGCCGAAGTGCTGTTCCCGTCGGGTTCGGAGGAGATCAACGATGCCGGCAAGGGCGAGATGAAGAAGCTCGCCGATGCCATCGTCGAACTGAGCAGGGAAATTCCACCCGACATCAACTGGGTGCTGCGCGTCGACGGTCACACCGACAACGTGCCTCTCTCGGGGGCCGGGCGCTTCAAGGACAACTGGGAGCTTTCCTCGGCCCGCGCCACCTCGGTAGTTAAATTCCTCGTCGAGAATGGCGTGCCGCCCAACAGGCTCGTCGCCGCCGGCTTCGGCGAATTCCAGCCTCTGGAGGAAGGCGACGACGTCGCGACGAAGGCGAAGAACCGCCGTATCGAGCTGAAGCTGACGGAACGCTGAGGTTCAGTAGCCGAACCAGAGCGCGGCCAGCGCCAATGCCGCCGGCAGCGCCTGCACGAGCAGGATGCGCGTGCTGACCGTCGCCGCCCCGAACAGCCCCGCGACGATCACGCAGGCGAGGAAGAACACCTTCCAGGAGAACCCCTCCGCGCCAAGCCACAGCCCGTAGATCAGACCGGCCGACAGGAAGCCGTTGTAGAGGCCCTGATTGGCGGCGAGCGTCTTGGACTGCGCGGCGAAGTCCGCGGTGGTATTGAACACCTTGCGCCCGGCCGGCTGGGTCCAGGCGAACATCTCCAGATAGAGAAAGCCGAGATGCAGCAATGCAACGAGGGCAATGAGGACAGTCGAGATCATGACGAGTGCTCCTGACGGAAAACCGAGCGTGGGCTGCGGTGGCCGCCCTGTCAATCGGCGCGGGCCTGCGGACGCGCGAACCATGACGCCCACAGGAAATCGCGCGCCCGCAGGCAGGCGGCAAGGTCGAGGCCGTTGACGATGGCGACGCGAAACCCGCCCGGCGGCATCGGATGGTCGGCCGGGTCGCGGCCCTCATGGAACGTGACCTGCAGCGAGGTGACACCTGCCGCCGTTCGGACGTGCGCCTGCAGACCGGCGGGCGGGTGGCGGTAGCGTTGCCCGTGCGGCATGAACAGCGGCACCGAATAGCCGTGCTGTTCCCCGCCGGCGAAATGCCAGCCCCCTCCAGCGTGGAGGCCGACGACCGCTTCCAGCCACGGCCTGCCGCCGTAGAGATCCGGCCATTGGTCGGCAAAGCGCAGATGTGCTTCGATGATGCGCCCGCCCAGCGTCTCGGTATTGAGCATACCGGTGTATCCGGCCGCCTCGCGCGCGATCCAACGTTCCAGCCGAGTGACCAACCCGGGCGGTGGCATCACCCCAACCGTCCAGTGCCAGAACATGCCGCCATCGCGCGGTTCGCCGCGGGCATGGGCCGACCAGCGCACGCGTCCGTTTTCCACGGCGAAATCGGAGGAAAGATGCGGCCCGTCGAGAACTTCCGTCCACATCATGTCGGGACCGGAAAGCCGCCCGAACGCTTCCGCGTCGTCGGCGCGGCCGGAGCGCGTCGCCATGCCCTTAAGGTTGACCCGCGGCTTGACGAAGACGGGAAAGGATTTCGGAAGGTCGTCGCTGGTTCCGCATGCCAGCCCCTGCGAGCGCGCGACATGGAGCTTGTCGTAGAGGGCGCGGTATCCAGGGTTCCACTCGAAGGCATCCCCGTCGTCGGTGGCGATACGCACGCCCTCCGGGCAGGGAACGCCGGCGAAATACTGCTCGCGCCACGGATCCCGCTCGACGAACGGCATGTCTGCTCCCCGGTACCCCCTAGCCTTCTCCGATTCCGCCGTCCGACGCAAAGGCTTTGACAGGCGCACGGGGCCCGCTACTCTTCGACCAAAGTCGAACATGGGGAGGGTTCATGGACGCGGATGTCATCGTCGTCGGCGCCGGACTTGCGGGCCTCGTCGCCGCGGCCGAGGCCGCGGACCGCGGCCGGCGCGTCATCCTCCTCGACCAGGAAGGCGAGAATTCGCTCGGCGGCCAGGCCTTCTGGTCGCTTGGCGGCCTGTTCATGGTCGACACCCCCGAGCAGCGCCGTTTGCGCATCCGCGACAGCCGCGACCTGGCGCTGCAGGACTGGCTGGGCTCGGCCGGCTTCGACCGCGCCGAGGATTTTTGGCCGCGCCGCTTCGCCGAGGCCTATGTCGACTTTGCCGCCGGCGAGATGCGCTCCTGGCTCGCCGGCCAGGGCATACGCTTCTTCCCCGTCGTCGGCTGGGCGGAGCGCGGCGGCGGCAGGGCCGACGGCCACGGCAATTCCGTGCCGCGCTTCCACATCGCCTGGGGCGCCGGCCCGGGCACGGTCGAACCGTTCGAGCGGCGCGTGCGTGAGCACGTCGCTTCCGGCCGCATCGCGCTGAAATTTCGTCACCGCGTCACCGGTATCGCGATGTCCGGCGGCGCGGTCTCGGGCGTCGTCGGCGACATCCTCGAACCGTCCACCGTACTGCGCGGCGAGCGGTCGGGCCGCGCGGTCACCGGCGGCTTCGAGCTTTCATGCGGTGCGGTGATCGTCGCGTCGGGCGGCATCGGCGGCGACCTCGATGCCGTGCGCGCCGCCTGGCCGGCCGAGCGCCTCGGCCCGGCGCCGAAATTCATGGTCGCCGGCGTGCCCCACCATGTCGACGGCCGCATGATCGGCGTCGCCGAACAGGCCGGCGCCGCCGTCATCAACCGCGACCGCATGTGGCACTATTGCGAGGGACTGAGGAATTTCGACCCGATCTGGCCGAACCACGGCATCCGCATCCTGCCCGGACCCTCCTCGATGTGGTTCGATGCCCTGGGCGAGCGCCTCGAAGCGCCGTTCATGCCGGGATTCGATACGCTGGGAACGCTGAAGCGCATTCTCGCGACCGGCCACGAGCATTCCTGGTTCATCCTCACCCAGTCGATCATCAAGAAGGAATTCGCGCTCTCGGGTTCCGAGCAGAACCCGGATCTGGTGTCGAAGTCGCTGATGCAGGTCATCCGCGCCCGCCGCGGCGGCGGCGCGACGCCGCAGGTCGAGGCCTTCAAGGACAAGGGCGCCGATTTCGTCGTGCGCAAGACCCTCGACGACCTCGTCGCCGCCATGAACGCGCTGACCCCCGGGCCGCTGCTGAATGTCGAGCGCATCCGCGCCCAGATCGAGGCGCGCGACCGCGAGATCCTCAATCCGTTCTCCAAGGACGCGCAGGTGACCGCCATCCGCGGCGCGCGGCGCTATCTCGGCGATCGCCTGTTGCGCACGGCCAGGCCGCACCGCATCCTCGATTCGGCTAACGGCCCGCTCATCGCCGTGCGCCTGAACATCCTCACCCGCAAGACGCTCGGCGGCCTCCATACCGACCTTTCCGCCCGAGCGCTCGATACGGCGGGGAACCCGGTGCCCGGCCTCTTCGCGGTCGGCGAGGCGGCCGGTTTCGGCGGCGGCGGCTACCACGGCTACAACGCCCTGGAAGGCACGTTCCTCGGCGGCTGCATCTTTTCCGGCCGAATCGCCGGCCGCGCGGTGTGACGCGGCCTTCCCGCTCGGGTTCGGTCAACAGGAAGAGGATCGCCGAAACCGCCTCAGTCGCAGGTTTTCGCCGCGTCCAGCGCTTCGCCGCGATGGGCCTGGTCCAGCGCGCCGATCCGCCGGACCGCCGTGTAGAACCGCGGATAGTCGTCCGAACACAGGTTGAACAGGCGCAGGAACGCGGGAACCCGTTCGCTGTAGACCGCGGTCGCGGCGAGTTGGGCGTTGTTGATCGGCGCGTCGAACCAGCCGTCATATCCCCGGTATCCGCCCCAGCGACTGTCCCGCATCTGCCGGTAGCGCGTCCTGAGCCGCTCGATCGCGGCGGCCTTTTGCTCCCGCTTGCGTGCGGGAGTCTCGGCGGAATCATAGATGCGGCCGAGCTCGCTGCGCGCCTGTGAAACCAGCGTCAGGAAATCGGCCTCGCGCTTCCGCTCCGCCTCGTAGCGGCGCAGCCCCGCACCGTTACCCGTCGCCCGCAGCCATTTCTCCACGCCCGTCGTCTCGACCGCGACCGCGAAGGCCTCGTTGAACGCCGAGTCGCCCTCGACATAGACTTCGCTGTGGGCCAGCTCGTGAAAGACGAGACCGGCGAGAGAGGTTTCGTCCGGGCCGAGCATCGTGTTCAGCAGCGGATCGGAGGACCAGCCGAGCGTCGAATAGGCGATGACGCCGGTGGCGTAGACATCCAGGCCCTGTCGCCGCAGTTCGGTGGCCTGCCTCGCCGCCGCCTGTTCGGAGAAATGGCCGAGATAGGGAACGCAACCGAACACCGCGAAGCACCACAGGTTCGGCGCCAGCGAGAATTCCGGCGCCGCATAGACGGCGACGGACACGTAGTCCCGGTGGACATCGACGAAGTCGCGGTAGCTGTCATTGTCGGGCAGCGCCAGTCTGTCCGTCGCGAATTGCCGGATTGCCCTCGCCGTTTCCAGCCGGCCGCGCAACGCCTTCGGCGTCGCGGGATCGCCGATCACCGCCGCGACATCGCGGCGTTCCGCCATGATCTTTGCGTGGCCGCCCAGCGCCTGGGCATAGTAGGAAACGCCGACGCAGCCAGTCAGGCTCACCGCCACGCCCATCACCACGACCAGTCGAAGGAATGCGCGTTTCATTGACCCCGCCGCTTGTCCGGTTCGCATCCCTTGCCAAGTGCGGTGCGGGCGGAACGCCGTCGTCGATGTTTAGTGTATCCGTTACGACCGGGACAAGTCGACATGGGCCAGCGCTTCGCGGAGCAGCGCCGTGACGTCGTCATCGCGTATCCCGAGCGCCGCGAACTTCTTGTCGATGTTCTTCAGGTAGTCGAGGCTCGATCCCAAGAAACCGCTTCCCGTCGCGAAATAGCGGATCTGCTCGTCGCGGGTCAGCGTCGGATCGATGAGATCGGCGCTGTGGTCGGCGACGAATGTCAGGGCGCGGGCGCAGCCGTCATCATGGGTGGCCTCGACAAACGCCGCCTCGTAGGCCGGTCCGACCTGCTCGCGGCGCCAGAGGATTTCGGTTTCCTCGTCGATATGCGCCTCGGCGATCCTGAACAGGAGCCCGTTGCAGTCCGGACCTTCATCGAGCGCCGCCATGAGACCGGGGGCCCCGAACGTTCCCCTGCCGCCATAGACATCCTTGAGAATGAAGCGCCGCGCGTGGCCGACAACGCGGGCACGCCGGATCTCGGCGAAACGAAAACCGGGATCCCACATCAGCGAGCCGTAGGCGAACACCCAAAGGTCCCCGCCCGCATGATTGGCAAGCGCCCGGGCCCGCAACCCTTCGCGTTCCTCGTCCGAGTACCACCAGTCCTGCGGCAGCCCGAGTTCCTTCGCCTTCGCGGCGAGGACGGTCGTCGAGAACGTCCGCATGAATGACCGAAGCGGATCGACGATCTCGCCGCGCAACGCGGGGTGGTGGAAAAAGGGATCGGCTGCGCTCATCGCGATTTCTCGGGCACATGGCGATCTTGCCGGGCAGCCGGGCCGCGTCAACCGCGAAGGTCCGTCAACCTGCCGGCGACGCGGACCGGGCGCCAAGGGGCGGGTATCACTCGACGAACAACGTAACCGGCTTGATCACGCCGTGGCGCCGCATGATCTCGTCGCAGGCTTCCGACTGGAGAAACGCTTGCAGGCCCGCCATATCGTGAACCGTCATGGTCACCGCGACCTCGTTGCCGTTATCGGGCGTGGTGTAGCTGCGGATGTCCGCAGCAAACGCGCCGATGTTTCGTTCCCGTTCAGCGTCGTGATTTTTCCATGCGGCGACGTCAGTCACCTTGTGGGTGATCACCAGCTTCGTCATGTCAGCACTCCTCCGCGTTCGGCTGTTGGCCCGCCGACCTAGCGTCGAGCCTTGCTCTTGACGGACGCAGGATGCGACACAGACGGACGTCCGATAAGTAAGGACAATTGGATTTCTTTGTTCTATTTTTTCGTACTATGTATGATCACCTCAAATCCCTCGTGGTTTTCTGGCACGTCGCCCATTCCGGATCGTTTCGGGGAGCGGCGAAAGCCCTGCGTCTTTCGCCGTCCGTGGTCAGCCATCATGTCTCCACCCTTGAGTCTTATACCAACGGCCCGCTGAGCTGACTCGGGGGATTCCCAAAACAGGCTTTACGTGATTCACCGTGGCGCGGAGGACACGCGCCATGGTCAAAGTCGTCGAGATCAAGTCGAAC
>WBZS01001136.1_pt1 | contig 23399 bp, 17 predicted proteins | sample 5204201 | NCBI WGS metagenome assembly WBZS01 (sample SAMN12344357, study PRJNA552823) | activated sludge metagenome | biome: Activated sludge suspended growth; feature: Nitrification reactor; material: Wastewater; isolation source: activated sludge from nitrification reactor of wastewater... | reverse complement strand
AACGGCCGCCTCGAGCACCTCCGCGGCTCCGCCCTCGGGTTCCGCAACCTGACCCACTACATCGCCAGGAGCCTGCTCGAGACCGGCGGGTTCAGACCCCTGCTACACCCTCGATTGTGATGAGCCATTTTGATGGGCCGTAGCCATTGCGTCACCTTGTCGTGGGGAATACGTGGGGAATCGCTCCGAACCCGAGATCCGCGCGGATCTGGTGTCCATCGCTGCCCTTCAGCATAGGCGGCCGGCGCCCGCTGATCCCTGCCGATATGCGCCCGGTTCATCGCAGCGCGTCCAGCAGGTCGTTGCATAGGGCGGCGAACGCGGGAGCGACCGTAGCGTCCCCTCCAGCGGCGGCAGCCGTGAGAACCGCGATCCGATCTCGGGGCGAGGACGCGTGCATGCGCAGGATGTCGAGGGCTTCGGCGGCAACGGCCGCCGCGTTGGGCTCCGCCCGGTGTTTGGTCAGTCCGAGCACGAGGTCGGCGGTGCCGACCGCTTGGAGCAGTCGGAAGGCGTCGAGGGCGTCCTTCTCCTTGAGTCGATCCGGCTGCCGGTCGGCCTGCCCGAGGCGTTCGCTGATCTTGATGACCTTGGCAACCAGAAGAGCGCCCGGACCGGCGATGGCCAAGTCGAACGTGCGGGTATCAGTTGGTTCCAGCGCACGGATGGCGACGCGTTCGTGGTCGACCAAGGCCGGTTCCAGACCGCGGGCGATCCGGGCGGTCAGCCTGTCGTGGGGCGCGAGCCGGGCGGCGCGCGCCGACGCCTTGGCTGTCCGCGCCTGATGGGGAACAACCATCAGGTCGACGGCGACATCGCTGGCGGCGACCCAATGGCCGGGGTTCGGGCCGGCCACGAAGCCTGCCCCGCGCAGGACCGCGCCGATCTCGGGTGCGTCGGCCAGCCCCCGGGTGTCGATGGCGAGATCGGCGTCGGTGGTCATCAGCGGTACGTTGAGGTCGGCGTCACCGGTGTGGTGATAGACGGCCTGGGCGCCGACCAGGACGAGGCTCGGGAGGTGGTCGGTCAGCGCTTCGAGGGCGTCGAGGAGGACACGGCGGGCGGCGACATACTCGGGGGCGACGGCGTCCATGTCATGCCTTCCACGAGGGGTCGGTCGCAGCCAGGGCGTCCATCAACTGCTCGGCCTCGGCGTCCGACCGGCTCGGCAGCGTCAACAGGTCCGCCACCACCAGCGCTGTGGGCGCAAGAGCGACAGGCTCACCAGGGCCGGGCAGGATCTTCTCGTCCTGGGGGGCGGCGATCACCACGTTCGCGGTCGCCGCGTCGGCCTCCACCAAGCCCAGTCGCCGAGCGAGCGCGGGGGGTGACGCCGCGTACAGAGCGAGCAGTCGTAGCGGGACCACCGGCGTCTTCTCTGGCGGCAGCAGCCTGCGGGCGGCAGCCGAGCCCGTGATCGCCACACCCTCCTGCTCGGCAAGCCGGTCGGAGGCCTGGGCCAGCCCTCGCGGCGCGAGCCAGTACACCACGCCGGGGTTGGTCGTCGCGTACGCGTAGTCCTGCACCCAGCGCCGCAGCAAGGACCGACGACGCACATCCGTCACCGCCCCACGTGCATCTCGATCGACGACCCCCTCAGCCACCAGCGTGGTGAGCAGCTTCGACACCGACCCGGGCGACACGTGAGCCGCACTCGCCAACTCGCGGACGCCCACCGGCACTCGCACGGTCGTCAGCGCCCGGATCACTCGACTGGTCGCCACCCCATTCAACCGCACCACCGCAGACGACTCTCGCGTACGAGGCGAGCGCTCGGCCCCCTCACCCGTGAGCAGGATCAACGGGTCGTCCGAGACCAGGCGGACCCAGCCCGTCGCGTCGACGTAACTCACCCCGGCTTCCGCCAAGGCGCGGCGGCTGGCCGGGCCGATGTAGTCGGCGACCAACAGGACAGGCACACCCCTCACCTGCTGACGCTCACGCATTGCCTCGATCGAACCGCCGAGCGACAACCCACCTCCCCGCTTCACCTCGACGCGGTACGTCACACCCATCCCTGTGGGCCCGCTCAGCACCAGCGCCGCGTCCCCCGCAGGCGCGTCCGCGGTGACGAGCAGTCCCACCTTCCACGCAGGCGGCAGCAACTCCGCGATCAGGCGGCGGGCTTCCTCCAGCGTCTGTGTTTCTAGATAGCAGCCGTTTCTCATGATGCGAAACAGCTTATTACTAGAAACACTGTCGGGCAAGGCTGCAGGATGCGGCTCCAGCACCACCCTCCCGATCATCGCGTCAGGGAAGCAACGAGGGATGGCGAGCTGACTGGCGCCGGTTCAGGGGAGGCTGGCTCCCCGACCGAGATCGCCTCCCAGCGGGCAGGGTCGTTCTGAACGCGGACATCGGCTTCAAGGGCGTCGAGGGCCACGTCGGTGATCGAGGATCCGGGTTCGGTGGCTTGCAGGATGAGGTCGGCGGCGCCGATGACGCGCTGGCCGGTACTGCGCAGAATGTCGGCCAGGTCGCGCACCTCGGTCACGGCGTTCAGGGCCCAACCGGCGACGTAGTTGAACGTGTACTGGCTGGAGTCCAGGCCGTGGGCGCTGGTCACCAGGTACGCGACCGACTCGGCCTCCACCTCCTGAATCCCGCGACAGTCCACGCTGCGCTGGTCCTGGTGGAGCAGCACGTGCCCGGCCTCGTGGGCGAGCGTCTTCACGGCCTGGGCGTCGTCGACGTCGTCGCGGACCATCACCAGCCGACCCCCGAAGTCGGTGTACCCGTTCGGACCGCCCAGATCGGAGCCGCGGCGCACCGCGAACCCCCGCTCCTCAAGCAGGTTCTGGAGGCGGTCCCACAGCCCCGGTGGGGCCTGACCGGTGAGCAGGGCGACCTCCCCGACCTTCGGATCGGGCAGGGGTGGGCCATCGGTCTGGCGGATGTCGAACACGGTCACCGGCTTGGTCCCGACCACGTAGGTCCGGTACCGGACGCGGCCCTGGTCGTCGCGCTGCGGGTTCCCGGTGCCGTCGAGAACCGGGTCGCGGCGCGTGATCGGGGCGAGGACCTTGATGCCGGTCTCCCCGCGCCGCACCTGGCGCCCCATCGCCTTGAACGCCTGATACCCGGCCACATGGGTGGCCTGCGGGTCCTGAAGCATGATCAACATCGAGTTGCCCATGGAGTATTTGTGGAACCGACTAGCGAACTTGAGCCAGGCCTGCCAAGCCTGTGGGTCGTTGAGGGCGAGGACGCCGTCGCTCAGTTGGGCGTGGAGCTTGTCGAGGGTCGCTTGCCGGGCCTCGGCGGCTGCTGCGCGGTCGGCGTCGCTGGCAGGCCTGCGGTAGCCGGTCATGAGTCGAGGCCGTCCCGGAGGGCGGCGACCTGGTCGAGAATCGCCTCGATCGCTTCGCGGTGTGCGCCGGAGTCAGCCAACTGCTTGGCTCGGACGAGAAGGTCTTCGATGATGAGCGGGACGTCGGGGAGTGGGAGCACGGGTTCGGTCACGGCCGGTACCCCCAGTTAGTGGGTGCGCCTCGCTGCTGCGCGGGTTCCTCGGGTGCCGCGAACGTGACCGGCGCCGCGTCCTCCCACTCCATCGCCTCGGGCCTCAGCTGTGGCCGCACGATCTGTCCATGCCGGTCGCGTACCTGGACGGGGTCGACGTACAGGTCGACGTCACCGCCCCGGCGTTCGATGGCGGCCTCGATGAGCAGCGCCCGTGCGTAGGCGGTGTTCGCCGCAGCCTTGTGCGTCGCGCTGAGGACATCGCCTCGCGCCTCGGGAGTCAGGAGACCGCGGTAGGCGTCGCTGGTCTGGTAGTAGTCACGGGCGACGTCGTCGAACGACTTGCCGGCGCCGTCGTAGCGGCGGACGCCGTGCTCTTCGGCCCACTCAAGCCATACTTCGATCGCAGTGACGCGGCGTTGAGGCTCGGGGTTCATGGCGTTCTCCTGGCGGTTGGCCGACGATCCGTCATCCCGCATAACGGATGCCGACCCTTCCCGGGGGACACTGGAGGGTCTCCGGCCCGATCGCCGATCGGCCATCACCTGATCTGATCCTCGCTTTGGGTTCACTGACAACCACCGCCGAAAGCGACGCGGGTCCGCCTGGTCGACAAGGCGCTTCCCTGACCTGAAAGTGTCGGTCCTGCAGCGTATGTTGGCTCTCGCGCGCAATAGTTCCACGCGGAGGAGGTCAGATGGGCACGCCCGACGAGTTCATGCTTGCCGACATGAAGACGAAGTACGAGGAGCACGCCAGCTCCATGACGTTCGACCGTCTCTATGAGTTCGACGTTGAGTTTGGGCACATGTTCAGCGTGCTGCACAAACGACTGAACGAGCATTTCGACGGCATCAACGGGCGCGCTCGAAGCAAGCGCCACTACTGGGCCGACCCTAGCCGGGATCTCATCGCCCTCATCGACGAACTCGAAACAGATCTGTACTTCCTCAAGCGCGCGGGAATCGACGTCGCGTTCGATGTGACCTACCAGGAAGCACTGGAGCGGTGCAGGCCGTGGTTGTCCCCCAGCGGCGGCAGCACAGTCCCAGAGGACTTCGAACAAATCAAGGTCATCAAGTTCGAGCCTGTCTTCATTCGACAAACGGACTCCGTGCGGCTGGCGAACCAACCCGCAAACGTAAAGCTGACGATGGTCGGCGAAGGGTCATACGCACACGTCTACTCGTACGTCGACCCGGAATACGGCATGAAGGTGGCGGTCAAGCGCGCCAAACGCAACATCTCCGAGCGCGACCTCGCCCGGTTTCGGCAGGAGTTCGAGGTCATGAAGCATCTCAGCTTCCCTTACGTGGTTGAGGTGTTCCGATACGACGAGGAACGCCACGAGTACCGGATGGAGTTCTGCGAGGAAACGCTGCGAGACTATGTGACCAAGCGCAACAGCAAACTCGCATTCCCAACAAGGAAGCGCGTCGCACTGCAGTTCCTTTACGGGCTCAACTACCTTCACAGTCAGAACTACCTGCACAGAGACATCAGCCTCCAGAACATCCTTCTGAAGGTGTACCCAAGCGGAGCGGTCTTGGTGAAGCTCTCGGACTTCGGCCTCGTCAAGGATGCGACGTCGGAATTCACACTGACCCAGACCGAACTGCGTGGAACGATCCGGGATCCGCAATTGGAGAGTCTCAAAGAATATAAAATCATCAACGAGATCTACGCTATCGGGTGGGTCCTATCCTTCATCTTCACCGGCAGGGAATCGTTGCGCACCGGCACCGACGGCGTGGCCCGCATCGTCAAGAAGTGCACTGACCACGACCCCGAGCAGCGTTATCAAAGCGTTCTGAACCTTATAGCGGACGTCGAGGCCCTTGTCACGACACCAATAGACGCACCTGCCTGACTTCGCCTACGGCTCCGCTGTGGCTCCAATCCAGCGGTTTGCCGGGTGCCACTCCAGAGCCGATGCAGGCCTCCATCCGCTATGGGGACCAGGCAGTTGCCGGCCCCCACTCGCCTGCTTGATGGAGCCCGCGCCCTGGGCGCCGTTGCCGCGGTCGGCCGCAGCGGGTCCGTGGCCAAACAAGGGCGCACGTTCGGTGCTCGATCAGCGCGGCGAGGAGCCAACTCGTCGATACCCGGCGCGGGTATCCCCCTCAAGCAGGGGCATCGTTCAACGGGCGTGTCCCCGCCCCCGCTCCATGCCCGGCGAATGCGGGATTGCCTGCTCGTGGAGGCGCTGTGCGCGTTCCAGCACCTGATCGGTCACGGTGTCGAAGGAAACCCAGGGCCGGTCGTCGGCGCGGGGGGCAAGCTCGGCCCTGAGCTGATCGCGTGCTTCGTTGATGCGGCGGTGGGCGGTGCTCTCGGAGTAGCCGAGGTCGTCTGCGATCGCCCGCATCGAGTTGCCCTTCATTGAAGCCAGCAGTGGCTCGCGCAGGGACGCGGGTAGCTGCTCCACCCCACGCGCGATGGCGGCAACCGACTGGCGCTCTTCAGCGACCGCTCCCGGGTCCGGCGTGCTGCTCGCTGGATCCCTCTCACCGAGCGTCACCGTGATCGGTCGAAGGCCGGTGGTGCGCTTGCGGACCACGCCGGCGTCGTCGACTCCGCGCATGCGGGCGTGTTTGATCGTCATCCAGGCGTAGCTGGCCCAACCCTCAGGGCTGGTGCGCTGGGGGTCGAACCGGTAGGCCGCGCCCATCAGTGCAACATACATCTGGCCGCGGGTATCCGCAGCATTTGGCGTTCGTCTGGTCTGGGCGTAGACCATCGGGAGCACCGAGGCGACCATGTCGGTCACGGCCTGCCTCCCCTCCACGGTCAGCTGCGGCCAACGCGAAGAGTCGATTCCGCGCAGGAGTTCGGGCGGGTTCGCCGGATCTGCCGTCCCTGCGACGACGCCCAGGTCACGGGCCCGGCAGAGCGCCAGGATGGACGGCCCGTCCAGCACGGTCCCGGGAGTGATCGTGGGCTCCATGGGTGCGATCCCTGCCGAGGCTCGGGGTTCCAGCGGAGCTGCGGCCTTGGGCTGCACCGGTGCGGGCGGCGTTGGGGCGTCCGGCGGGTCGACGTCGCGGAGCATTCGGGGGTTGGTCAGGTACTCGAGTGAGCGTCGGCTGATCCTCGCGGCTGCGGCATGGGCCGCGGGTTCGCCGGTGAGGTTGGCGACCAGGACTGCTTGGCCGAGGCCGGAGCGCAGCAGCACGTCCAGGCGGACGTGGGAAGGCTCGGTGGGCTCGGGGCGTCCGGTGAGTTGCCGCACGGCGGTGCCGACCTGGAGCATGACGGCTTGGTCGACGCGGGTGGCGCCGAGGAGTCGCCCGTCGATCTGATTCAGCGTGATCTGGTGGGCCCGGGCGAGGTCGCGGATGGACGCGAGGAGGGCGTCGGCGTAGGGCGCGGGCAGTGCGCCGGCCGCCTTGGCTTCGTCCACCGAGGTGTGGGTGGCGCGCAGGATGGCCAGGTGTCCCAGGGCGACGCTGCGCCGCACGATGGGGGCATCGTGGACGGGCTGCACGGCCGCGAGCGCCTCCTGCCACGCGGCCAAACCGACCCCGGTGGCCGACCGGGCTGTGGGGGCGTGGATCGCGCCGTCGAGTGCCGTCTCTCCGGCCTGCAGCCACGCGCTCGCCCGGTCGTCGGGGGTCCGGACCCGCACCCAATGCGCGAGCTCGTACGCGACATGGTTCAGCGTCGCGATGTCACGCCCCCGGTCGGCGTCGGGCTGGTCGGGCACGTCGCGGGCCAAGGTGCCGAGCGCCGTCGCCACCTCGTGTAGGGATGGGGCGAGGACGGGCCTCAATCCCGGGGTTCGCGCGGCTCCGGTGGTTGCGGTGGCCAGGAGCGCGATGGGATCGGCGGTGGAGATCGGGCCGAGTGACCGTCGGACGGCGACGAGGCTGGCGACCGTTGAGGTCCAGTCGGCCATGAGGTCCAGCGTGAGGTGCGGCTCGACCTCCCAGGCGAGGCGGTTGACTTGCCTGCGGACGCCTTGCCACATGGGTCGTCACCCCCGCCGTCCGGTCGTGCCCGCCAGGTCGCGACGGACGTCGGCCAGCAGCACGCGCAGTCGCGCGAGGTCGGGCAGTTCGGCGGCGATCCCCAGGTCCCACGACTGGACCTGACGCAGGGCGTGCTCGACGCACTCGAGCGCGTCCAGACGATCCAGCCCCGGGATGTCGACGGACGCCGGCGCCGGGTGGGTCGCCGCCATCAGCAGCGAGATCCCCATCGCTTCCTGGATTGCCTGGGCCACGTTGTCGAACTCGTCGGCGGTCAGCATGGTGGCCCGTCCGAGGAGGAGATCGACGGTGGCGATCGACTCGGTGGGCATCGGTAGTGCGGTCATGATGGAGACCCCTTCCTTCGATCTGTATGGGAGATGTGCGCCTGCCCACGGATCCCATCAGCGGTACAGGTCGCAAGATGTGACGACGGGTGCAACTGACCACAGCTGGGCGTTGTCCCAGGCGTTCGCCGGCGGGTGCAGGGACGGTGTCCGGCTGCGGCGGGCCGGATTGGATCCGCTGCGGGACGCCGGGTTACCGGGGTCGCGGGTGCTGGACGTGACCGGTCGAGGTCCGCGAGCGCCTGGCGGACCAGGTGCTCGTGATGACTCGTGGTCCAGGGCAGCAGGTAGGTCAGCCCGATGACGACAACGATGCCGATGGTCGCGGAGATCCGACCCGCGGCGACGCTCTGCCAGACCGCGATGCCCGCGACGACGATGCGCACCCGCCAGGCGAACCGGATGACCGGCAGCTTGGACACGCCCTGGGCGATCCCTCCGAGGAACGAGCCGAGGACCTGCCACGGCCATGTGAACCACAGGTACGCCACCTCGAATCGGCCCGCCGACATCCGCTGGCGTTGTCGCGTCTCGGCGAGAAGGGCGGGGAGGTCGGTCCTTCGGGTCCACGCCAGTGGCACGACGAGGTGGCGGCGTCCCGCGTGAGCGACACAGCCCAGCTGTCGTCGGGTGACCAGGACGCGGACCTCCGGCTCGCCGGCAATCGCGAGGGGAACGGAGGGGCGCCACGCCCACCACAGCAGTCGGACAACCATCGACTCGGCGATGACACCGGCGACCGTGCCGCAGGTAACGACCACCAGGATGCCCCAACCCCAGAAGCCGGGCATGGACTCGATGACGAGGAGCCAGAGGACCGCGGCGATCGCCACGCGAGGCACCTTGACGAGTGCTGCTGCGCGGCGGAGTTGGCCCGTCGGGAGGGGGTGGCTCGTTGTCGACGTCATGATGGCCCCCTCGAGGCTCCGTCACTGTGGAAGCGACTGGTCGCCACTGACGGTTCTCTCGGACGCCGATCGACCCTCGCCGGTGGCCGGCCGAGCGAGCTTCATCAGGCGCGAGCCGTCCCGGTCGGAGAGGTCGCACCACCGCGCCGCCTGGCTGAGGCTGAGTCCGCTGGACACCAGTGCCGCGAGTGCCGTCGCCGCCCTCAGTTCGGCGTCAGCGACGATGGCGTCGCGTTCGACCAGCGCGGTCATCACCGCGGCGGACAGCTCCTCCTGCTTCCGGACCTGGTCGGCGCGCTCCTGGCGCAACCGTGCAACCCGTTCCGCGGCGGTCCTGCGGGCCTGCTGCCGGATCTCGTTCATCGCCATCGCTGTCGCCCCTCCCGCACCGTCGGCCGGTTCCTTCTCGTACAACCTCCTAACGGGACGCCGCCGACCCTCGTGGACATTGAGCGACCCCGGCGAGGAGCCGCCACCGGGACCACTCGAAGCACCCGACCCTCGCAATCAGTGCCGCGCCAGCACGGAGGTCAAGTCGATCACCGGGTGGCGGACCGACAACATCCGGGCCCGGTCGTGCTCGAGCAAGAGAGAGACGGCCGTCCGACGGGCGCCCTCCAGCGGGGACGGTATCGCGGCGGGCTCGCCATTGAACGTGAGGACAGGTCGTCCCATCTGCAGGTCGCGCTTCTACAGCAGCCGGCTCAACTCAACTCCGTCGAGGTGGTCGGCGGTGCTCGCGAGCAGGTCCGCGGTCGCGGCGTCCGGGACGACGAGGGATCGGTTCGTCCGAGGGCCGCCTGATGATGAGCTGGGAGGGTCAGCCCACCGCGACTAGGCCGCCCCAGTCGATGGGCCCGGCCTCGGGGTAGCTCTCCCTCACGGCGATCTGGGCTTGACGCAAGGCTGAGGCGACGTCAAGGCCGTTGCTCAGGTGTCGGAGCACCTCGGCACCCACGTGGGCGGAGGCTTCACTTCCGATGTGCCCGCTGCCAGCGATCGCGTGTTTCGCGCCGCCGATGAGGGCGCCCACGGCGAGGCTGAAGGGATCTCGGCCGTACACGGCTCGCGATGCTCCGGTCCAGCATCCGTTCAGGACCACGATCTCGGGCAGGTGTGCGCGCGAAAGCGAGTCGAAGTCGAGCTTTCCCGGGCCTACGGCGGATTCGGGGGAGGAAGCGTGGCCGGTGACGTACAGCAGGGTCGGCTGTGGCTTGTCGGACTCGCTCCACCGTTGGAGCGCGAAGCGCTCCAACGCACTGCCGCACAGAGTCTCGTCAAGTTGCGCGGTGACGGACAGAGGTCCGCGAGGGAGCACCGGCGTCCGTTGGCGGAGGGCGCTGTGGGACAGGAGGCTGGGGGTCAGAGTGAGGGGGCCACGGTCCACCAGGTAGCGCTCCCCGAGGGGCAGCGCGGGCCAAGGCAAGCACCACAACCGCGGGTCGGGGGAGACCAGGAGAGTCCCGCTGTCAGAATCGGCCACTTCGCTCGGGATCAGCAACTGGCCAAGCTCCCGCCACGTGGCATTCGACACCCCGCGAACATCGGGAGTGGAAGACCGGGTGAGGCGGGTCAGCAGGGCTGAAACATGGGCGCTGGCCGTGACGGTGCTGGACGTCCATGGGTTTTTCGGTGAGCCGAGGGCACGGATAGCCGTCCAGCCTCTCTCGTCGACGGTGAGACCGATCGTCAAGGTGTGATCGAACTCTGCCGGAGCGGACGTGGTACTTGGCAGGGGCGGCGCCATGGTCACCGGCGGCCGGGCTCCGGTCAAGGCGTCGGTCAGATTCGCCACCGCCTCGGTCAAGTCCTGCTGGGCTTCCAGGGGTGGAGTCGGCGCGAGGGCCTGGGCGACGATGGAGAGGGCCGGGTCGCCGAGCGCCAACTCGATCAGGTCGGCCTTCCCCAACTCGAGCACAGCGGCTGTGTCTGCGTGCCGTCCGTGTTGGGTGTGGAGGAGCGCAGCCAGCGCGTAGACAGCCTCGCGGGTTCGCTTCATCTGCCAGCGATCTTCAGTGTTGGTCATGGCGATGCGCTGGACCTCGGCGGCGATGACAGCAGCCCGCGTCGCGTGCAGCGACAAGAGGGCCGGTTCGTCGTCGGCGAGAGCGGAGAGTTCGGCCAGGGTGTGCAGTGCCATGAGGAGGCGGGTGACGTCGCCGCGGCCCTGCCTGCTGGCGATTTGAAGCACTTCGCACAAAGCCGTTCGGGCTCTCTGCACTGTAGCGCCGTCTCTCTTGTCGAAGACGATGGCGGACCGCGCGAGGAGGGTTCGCCAACGGAGTGACTCGACGCCGTCCCCTTGGGAGAGCAGAGGTGCAGCCTGGTCCATGACGCGGGTGAAGCCGGTCTCGTTGCGGCGCTCGATCTCGACTTCGGCGAGCTCCAGCACGATTTGGCCAGTTCTGTAGGGGTCGTCGGCAACCTCGTCCAGGAGCCGGGTGGCCAGGTCGGCCGCGGCGTCCCCGTTTCCCTGTCCCCGCAAGCAGGTGACCTGCCGCAGCAGCGCGTAACGCCGGTTGTTGGCGCTCACTCCGTCGAAGAGCCGAGCGGCTTCCTCGTAGCGGCGTTCGGCGTCGCTGAGGTGGCCGATGACCAGATCCAGGCCGGCGGTTCTCAGGGCGAGCAGGCCTCGAACGAAAGGCGTGGGCGAGGACCCCGCCGCATGTTGGGCGGCTGCGATGGCCCCACGCGCTTCGGCGTAACGACCGCTGAGGCGGAGCAGCGTCGAACGCTGCAGGTGCGACTGGGTCGCGGAGGCTTGTAGTGCTTCATCAGCGGGGTGTTGGGCGCAGACCGCCAGGGAATTGTCGATGCAGGTGAGGCCACGTTCATAGGAACCGTCGACCTCGTGGAGGGCCGCGAGTTCACGCCACAGCCGCGATTGGTACAGGGGCGCTATGTCGGCGCGGTTTAGCATCACGACGGTCCAGTGGCGGGCGGCTGTGGCGGAGCGCGCCAGGCGGTGTTGCATGACGACGTAGTAGAGAGGTTCCACTGGCGCCACGCCGGTTCGTTCGAACTCGATCGAAGCCTCCGCCAGAAGAGCGCGAATGCGCAGGACGCGGTGTTCCCGTTGGTGAGCCCGCCGTTCCGCCAGCCGGTACAGACCGGCCAACCCAGCAAGATCGTCGTCAGCCTGGGCAACCAGGAGATCCGTCAGCCAAGCCGGCACACTCCCTGACCGAGGGTCAGTGAGAACCAGCCGCGGCGACCGGGACCACTCCAAGTGGTGGCGCAGCGCGTCCATTGCGCCATCATGCTCTGGCAGACTGCCGTCGTGTCCACCATCCACGACGCCACCGTCTTCCTGTCTTTCGCCCCTGACGTGCCTGACGAGGTCCGCGCTGATCTGGCGACCCGCTTGCAGGACGGGGACTGGGCGGTTCGGCAAGGACTGGCCCAGCAGACGCGGTCCGAGACGCTTGTGGTCGTCGTTGCGTGTCTGACCCTTGTCGGCACGGGCTTCGCGCAGAGATTTGGCGAGGTCGCAGCCGACCGGGCTTTGTCCGTGGTGAAGGCGGCACTGGCCTGGGCGCGCGGACGCACGGTGTCCACCCGCGCTGTGCCACAGCACACGCTCCAGCCCGATCGCGAACAGCCGACCGGAGTCGTAGAAGTCGTGGACATCGTTGACAAGGAGTCGGGCTTGGTCATCCGGCTGACCGGCTCAGAGCCCGACACCACCCTCGACGTTCTCCGCCTCCTGCTCGAGCACCGCCGTGACGGCAATGATGAGCCGGTGACGTGGGACGGAGAAGGCTGGCGTTGACGAGCTGGAAGGGTGCCTGGTGCTAGAAGACGAAACCAGCCCACAACAGGCAACGGCGCGCAGAGCTGAACTTGCCGATCCCACGTTCTCCACCGACCTCAGCTGCTGCCTCTTGCTGAGGGGGGACGACGAGGCATCCTCGGGGATCTACTCCCCGCTCGCCTACCGAATCCGGCCGCGGGGGGACGACCTCGCAGAACACCACGTCATGCACCTGCACGAGATCCACCACAAGGCGCTCAACGATGACACTGCCTGGGGTGCGCTGATCCACGTCGCAGCGCGACACCCTGGGTGGGCGCCCGGCTTCCTGTCGGTGCTCGTCGCAAACTGCCGCACAGTCCACGAGGCGTTCGCCAGTTTCATGTCGCTGTCGTTGGCCGGCGCCAGGCACAACGACGTGGCCCGGATCCTGGAGCGCTACCCCGCCTACCGGCCCTTGGCCGCACGATTTGAAAAGCTGTTGCGACCCCTTCGAGGGCAGCACCGCCGCGAACTCGCTGCCACCGGCATCGCCCGCTGGAGCATGTCCGCGCCGATCATCGACCTCGCCCTGGCGACCTATCCCGACGTCCTCGCTCTGAGCGCAATTCCCGCAGCAATGCGTCCCGATCATCGGTTCCGTCTGGCTGCGGGGGTCGGAAGAGAGCAGATCGACGTCGCTGCCACGGCGGCGGACCTGGCCTTCAAGAGAGCTCACGGGGGTGAGGTTGACGCGCTCGCCCTCACGGAGACCGACCCCACCCTGGACGCGGCATGGGGGGTCTGGGAGGACGCCTTCGTCGCCAACTTGATCGCTTCCGTGCCGCGGCTCGCCGCACTGCCGACGCTTCCGCCGAACGGACACCTGGAGTCAGCTGCCTCCTTGGTGCGGGCGGCGGACGCTGAGGGCCTCACGGTCCAGGTGCCGCACGAGGCGGACGAGGAGCCACTCTCTGACAGCGAGTCGGTGGAGAGGTTGCTCAACGCCACCACTCTTGCCCTTCGCGAGTTCCCCTACTCGGGGGCGCTGGCGACCCCCGGGGTCGAGGTCGATTTGGAGGAAGTGCTGGCGCTCTGCGAAGCGAGCGGTCGCCCTCATCTTGTACTGCACGGCCGTCGGGTCAGTGACCTCGCCCGTTCGTTCAACTTCGGCAGGGGGGACCGAAGCCGGCTGGCCGAGCTGGCCCCCGGACCTGTCTTCACGATCCGGAACCTCATCGATCACGACGGCGAGGAGATGATTCTGCACACGGAGGTAACCAGCCCCGACGCGTTTGCTTCACTGGCAGGCTCGTGGGCGGGCCGCGGGGTCGCAGCGGTATGCGTGACCGCGAGTTGCTACGTCGACGCCGCCTGGCAACAGGAATGGCTTCCCGCCCTGCGGGCCTGGCCCATCGTCGTACTCGTCGACGTCGGGCTGGCCAGCATGGTCGGTCAAGCCAGACTGCTGGGGAGTGAGGAGCGCGTCTACAGCACGTACCTCGGCCTGGGGCGCGAAGGCGTCAGAGCGCTGGTGTGGCACGTCGACGGACACCCGCACGTCATGCTCGCGCTTGGCGACGACCTCACGGTGCAGCTGTTCGCCGGCCAACTCGAAGACGCCTTGGGCTTGAGGCTCAGCATGGATGACTCCGACTGGTCCCAGTGGCTGGACGTGCTGGCAGCCGTGGCGTCCAACGTCCTGGGGACGGAACCCGCCCTTCGCTACGACGCCGGCGGTGGCTGAAGACGGGGGAGCGGGCGTGGGCTGCCTCCTGAATCGTCCTATCCTGCTCGCAGACAACCACCACAGGAGCGCGACATGACGAACGCCATCACTCTGGCCGAGTACGTGAATCGCCTGGAAGTCCCCGACGAACTGGACCGGGAATGGTTCACGGCTTCGTTCCTGGCCTCCTTCGGCATCGATCCCGATAGCGACCTCGCCGACCTGTGCGAAGACATCGTTGTGGCGACCGTTGCGGGTGACGACGCCGCGTTTCACATGCGTCCGGGGGGCTGGCGCGTCAGCGTGGCAGGCACCGCGGTCAAGGCGCTCCTCACCGCCGCGCTCCTAGGTGCGGCGCTGTTCCACAACGGCGCAACGGACATTCCTGCCGAACTCCTCCCGGCGGTCATCCCGCTGGTGGTCGACGTCAACCGGGTCCGTTTGAGCCGACGTGACCGAGAATTGCTCGCGCCCCTCCGCATCGCCTCCGCTGATCTCGGCACAACCGCCGTGAGTCCCCACGTTCTCTACAATCGCCTCGAACCTTCCGTCCGGGCAGAACTCAACTTCGGCGACTTCGCCGACTTCTGTGACCGGCTCATCGCTGCCGGACAACTCGACGACGCCGGACTCGGCGACGTGCGGACGCGCCCAGCCGACAGTCCAGCGTGGATTCGCATCACATGGACGTGAACGACCTCTGGGGCGATCTCCCCAGACCCGAGCGAGAGGCACGGCCGGAAGTTCACTTCGCCTGCGAGCGTGACGACTTCCTGGCTGCCGGGGACGTTGCGCTGCTGGGTTCCTTTGATGGCCGAGACGCCCGAGACCTCCACGCGTACGCCATGCCACCAGGCGAGGCACAGCTTCTGGTCTCTTTCCACGAACACCTTCACCACGAGCTCCAGTGGTCCACCGCGTGGGGACTCGTCGCCGCGATGGCGGGTCTGCTGGCCGATAGTGGCGTCGACCCTGACCGTCTGCGTGCCGTCTCGGGCTACGCCAACAAGCGTGCTCGGCACGTCCACGAGGTGTTCGCCACGACGGTCAGCGTGGGCGTCCTCGGTGTCCAACGAGGTCGCGAGCTGCTGACGGGAAACCGTCGCTACCTGCGCTTCCTGGACCAGGGGTTGAGCCTGGGGGGCGACTCCAGCCGGTGGCCGTGGCAGTTCAGGGAGTCGGCCGCACAGATGCTGCTGCGAAGCCTCATGCAGCCCCGTGAACTGCTGGCCGTCGCCGAGGCAGGCTTCGAAGCACTCACGCTTGAGTCCCTCACCGGCATGGCCCCGCCCGACGCCAGACTGCGCCAGTTGAACGTAGCCGGCGCGTGGTGGACGGAAGCCTTCGAGAGCCTCCTCGCCCTCGACCCCACGCGCGGCGGCGACACAGGGGGCCCATGGAACCGGAGCCTTCCCGCGAACCAGACCGACCTGGAACGCCTCAAGGAATTCGAAGAGACCCTCCTCATCCCACACCTCGCCGTCACAGCCAGAGCCAAGCTGGGGGAGCTCAGGATCTTCTGTCTGGGCGACCCCGAGTACCTCGACACCGTCAAGCTGCTCCGCGCCTCGTTCACGAATCTTGCGCCACCGAAGTGGCAGGTCGAGGTTCTCACCGAGCGGCGACCCTTCAGTCAGGAGCCTCTCGGCGCTGAACGGGAGCGCGTCCACCTGCACGCTGCTCGGGCCATCGCTGATCTCGCCAGCAGCGACGACCAAGCAGACCCACGCTTCGTCCTGCGATCCGACGACGGACAGCCTGCCGTCCTCTGCACCTACTTTCCCGGGCGGACCTTGGCTACCCAGTTCGGGTTGAAGGAGTTGGCCGACGTACCTGCTGTGCTGAGCCTCGCCGGGTGGCCGTTCCTCGACGACGAGGGCCAGCTCCACGTGCCTGTGGCTCTACTCGCCCCACCCACGACCCCCAGGGGCGTCTCCGAGGCCTTCGATCGTCTCCCAGTCCTCGTGTTGACCTCGCTGACACTAACCCGGATGCAGGGACCGCGCGAGCACGTTCTCGCGCTGAACAGGTCCTTCATTCTCGTGGATTTGCCACTGAACCTGCAGGTCTCCTCCTGGGTGGCGGACGGCTGGACGGTCCGATTCGCCGCGATTGACCTCCACGGCCAACACGGCCTCATGCTCCTGCTGTTCCTGCTTGACGAGTTACCTGGGGTGCACTTCCTCGCCTACCGAAGCGCGGCTGGATTCGCGGAACTGTCACAACTACTGGACCGCCACCAAGGCAGACTGATGCCGGGCCTCCAGCCAGATGCCGACACGCTCCGCGACATCACGACGATCAGTTCGTGGCTGCTCTCGGCATGGTGGCGCCTACAAGAGGCTGAGAACCTCGACGGTTGAGAAGGCACGACCCCGTAGACCGCCGAACCAGCCCCTCACGACTGCCGCCGAGCCACCGACTCCAACCGACCGCGCCACCGCGTCCAATCACCATCCCCGCAGTCGTTCGCCGCCGACGACGACAACCCCGTCCAACCTCCCTCGTAACCCCTCAACCTCGAGACCCTCACACCTGTTGCATCACCGGTTTCCCCTAGTCAAGTGCCAGTTTCATCAGATGCGACCCAAGCCCGTCCCAAGGCGTCAATGGACGCTGTCCGCCGAGGTCTCGGCGCCCCCGTTAGGCGGGTGTGATGAGTCTGCACAAGCTGACCGCCGGGGACGGGTACGAGTACCTGACCCGGCAGGTGGCTGCGATGGACTCCACCGAGAAGGGCCACACCGGGCTGGCGTCCTACTACACGCAGAAGGGCGAGACCCCGGGGGTGTGGGTCGGCTCCGGGATGGCCGGCATCGAGGGCATGGACGCCGGCGACCCGGTCACCGCAGAGCAGATGCGGTTCCTGTTCGGATCGGGTCACCACCCCCTCGCCCGCCAGCGGGGCGAAGCCCTCCCGGCGGACGCCACCGTCGCCCAGGCCCGCGACGCGATCAGGCTCGGCCAGCCGTTCAAGGTCTACGCCCACGACATGCCCGAGTTCCGCATCGAGGTCGCCAAGCGCTTCGCCGCCTACAACGCCCAGGTCGGCGCCCGACACGACGCGCCGGTCCCCGCGCAGGTCCGCGCCGCGATCCGCACCCAGGTCGGACGCGAGACGTTCCGTGCCACCTTCGGACGCGACCCCGTCGACGCCCGCGAACTCGCCGGAATGATCGCCACCGCGTCCCGCCCCCAGACCACCGCCGTCGCCGGCTACGACCTCACCTTCTCCCCCGTCAAGAGCGTCTCGACCCTGTGGGCGCTCGCCGAACCCTCCACCGCCGCGGCCATCGAACGCGCCCACCTCGCCGCGATCAGCGATGCGCTGCGGTTCATCGAGACCCACGCCCTCTACACGCGGATCGGCCACAACGGCGTCCGGCAGGTCGATGTGACCGGGCTGGTCGCCGCCCGGTTCACCCACCGCGACAGCCGCGCCGGCGACCCCGACCTGCACACCCACGTCCCCGTCGCGAACAAGGTCCAGACCCTCGACGGCCGCTGGCTCTCCATCGACGGACGCCTCCTGTTCAAGGCCATCGTCGCCGCCTCCGAGGTCTACAACACCGCCCTGGAACGCCGCCTCTCCGAAGCCCTCCCGGTCCGGTTCGCCGAACGGCCCTCCACCGACCCCGGCAAGCGACCCGTCCGCGAACTCGTCGGCGTGGACCCGGCGTTGAACGCCCGCTGGTCACAGCGCCGGGCGTCCATCGAGCACCGCCAAGCCGACCTGACGGCCGCGTTCCAGCGCGAGCACCACCGGCCTCCCACCATGGTCGAGGCCCGCGCGCTGGCGCAGCAGGCCAACCTCGAGACCCGGCAGGCGAAACACGAACCCCGCACCCTGGCGGAACAACGCGCCACCTGGCGCGCCGAAGCCGAAGCAGTCCTCGGCGGCGGCGACGGCGTCCGCGCGATGCTCACCGCGACCCTCACCGCCCGGACGCTGCGGCGTCCGGTCTTCGTCTCCCGCAGCTGGGTGCGCACCCAGTCCGCCCAGATCGTCGCGACCATGGAGGGGTCACGCTCCACGTGGCAGGACTGGCACGTCCGCGCCGAAGCCCTCCGGATCGTCCGGGCCGCGAACGTGCCCCGCAGGCGTGTCGACGACGTCGTCGCGCGCCTCACCCACGCCGCCCTCACCCGTCACTCCGTCGCCCTGAAAGCCCCCGCCGACGGCATCGCTGAACCCGCAGCGCTGCGCCGCGCCGACGGCGACAGTGTCTACACCGTCGCCCGCTCCACCTGGCACACCTCCCGCCGGATCGTCGCCGCCGAACACCGCCTCGTCGATGCAGCCGGACGCCGCGGCGGGCACCAGGTCCCCACCGAGGCCGTCGAGGTCGCCCTCATCGAGGCCGTTGCGAACCGCACCCCGCTCAACGCCGGCCAGGTCGCCCTCGTCCGCGAGATGGCCACCTCCGGCGCCCGCCTCCAGCTCGCGATCGCCCCCGCCGGCTCCGGCAAGACCACCGCCATGCGCGCCCTCGCCACCGCGTGGCGCAACGGTGGCGGCAGCGTCGTCGGCCTCGCACCCTCGGCCGCCGCGGCCGCCCAACTCGGGGCGCAGATCGACACCCACGCCGACACGATGGCCCTGCTCACCCACGCCCTGAACCACCGGCTACCGCTGCCTTTGTGGGCCGAGCGCATCGGGCCGACGAGCCTGGTCATCATCGACGAGGCCGGCATGGCCGACACCCTCTCGCTGGACCAGGTGGTCGAGTTCGTCCTCGACCGCGGCGGTTCGGTGCGCCTCATCGGCGACGACCAGCAACTCGCCGCGATCGGCGCCGGCGGCGTCCTCCGCGACATCCAGGCCACGCACGGCGCCGTCCAGCTCAACGAACTCGTCCGCTTCGCCGACCCCGCCGAAGGCGCCGCCAGCCTGGCGCTGCGCGCCGGCGACCCCGAGGCGCTCGGCTTCTACCTCGACAACCACCGCGTCCACGTCGGCGACCTCGGCACCTGCGCCGACGAGGTCTTCGACTCCTGGCTCACCGCCCGCCACGCCGGCGCGGACGCCCTCATGGTCGCCCCCACCCGCGCCCTGGTGGCCGAACTCAACGCTCGGGCCCAGGCGCACCTCCGCGGCGGCGTCCGGCCCACGCGCACCGTGGCTGTCGCCGACGGCAGCGACGCCGCCGTCGGCGACGTGATCATCACGCGCCTGAACGACCGTCGGCTGCGCACCTCGGGCACTGACTGGGTCCGCAACGGTGACCGTTGGACCATCACCGGCATCGCGACCAACGGGGACCTCCGCGCGATGCATCAGACCAACCGGCAGAGCGTGATCCTGCCCGCCGGCTACGTGACCGAGTACGTCGAACTGGGTTACGCGTGCACCGTCCACGGCGCCAAGGGCGTCACCGCCGACGTCCTGCACGGCATCGCCACCGGCGCCGAAACCCGCCAGCAGCTGTACACGATGCTCACCCGCGGCCGGTACGCCAACCACGTCCACCTCGAAGTCGTCGGCGACGGTGACGCCCACTCCCTCATCCGGCCCGAGGCGATCATCCCGCCGACCGCCACCGACATCCTCGAACGCATCCTCGCCCGCGACGAGGACAACGCCTCCGCCACCACGACCGCCCGCACCCTCGCCGACCCAGCCCACCGACTCGCCGACGCCGTCGCCCGCTACAGCGACGCCCTCGGCTGCGCCGCCGAACAGACCGCAGGCCCCGACCTCACGCGCCGCCTCCACCAGGCCGCCGACGAGCTCGTCGCCGGACTCACCGACGCCCCCGCCTGGCCCACGCTCCGCGCCCACCTGCTCTTGATCGCCGCCACCGGAACCGACCCCGTCCGGGCACTCACCGACGCCGTCCAGGCTCGCGGGTTGGGCAGCGCCGCCGACCCGGCCGCCGTTCTCGACTGGCGCCTCGAACCCGACGTCGGACGCTCCACCCAGCCCGGACCCCTCCCGTGGCTGCCCGGCCTGCCGACCAGTCTCGGCCTCCACCGCGATTGGGGCGACTACCTGCAGCGGCGTCACGCACTCGTCGTCGAACTCGCCGATCAGGTGCGCGACCAGGCGCTGGCGTCCACCCAGCTGCCCGTGTGGGCGCCCGCGGGCAGCTTCCGTCCGGACGCCGCCCCGATTGCCGATCTCACCGTGTGGCGCGCCGCGCACGGCACGCCCGCCACGGACACCCGACCGACCGGCGAACGGCAGTTCTCGGCGGTCGAGGCTGGCTGGCAGGCCCGCCTCGACCGGCGCATCATCGACCACCTCGCCCCGGCCGTCGCCGAATGGACGCCGCTGCTCCACCAGCTGGCGCCCGCCGCCGACCGGGACCCCTACCTGCCCGTGCTGGCGCATCGGCTCGCGCAGATCTCCGGCGCCGGCCTGGACGCCCACCGTCTCCTCCGAGCGGCCACCAACGAGGGCCAGCTGCCCGACGACCACGCGGCGTCAGCCCTGTGGTGGCGGGTCTGCCGGCACCTCACCCCCGCGGTCGCCACCCAGCTCGCCGACCAGCACAACACCGTCACCACCAGTTGGCTGGCCGCTCTCGAGCAGAACGTCGGCCACGAACGCGCAGCCGCCCTGCAGGCCTCGCCGTGGTGGCCGGCGCTGGTCGTCACCGTCGAGCAGGCACTCGCCCGCGGCTGGCAGCTCGCCGACCTGATCAGCACGCCCGATGGTGCAGTCGACGTCGACGACTGCCAGGCCCTCGTGTGGCGAACCAGCGTCCTCCTCGACCCCCTCCCCGACAGCGACGACCTGCCCCCCGACCCCGCCGACGCCGCCCCGGACGAGCACTGGACCGCGGACGCCGACCTCGATCACACAGCCAGCGGGACAACGCAGGACCACCAGATCGACGAGGTCGAACCGAACCTGGCCTTCACGTTCGAAGCCATCGAACGCCGCGTGATGACGCCGCCCGAGATCTCCGCCGCGGACCTCAACGCCCAACTCGACCGCGCCGACGCCTGGCGCTCCAGCCCCCACACCCCCGAACGCCTCGCGGCCGTCAACGAACTCGCGCTGGCGTACTACCAGGACCGCTACCGCGGCTCCTGGGCCCAGCCCTACCTCGCCGGGCGCTTCGGCGCCGACGTCGCCGACGACCCGGACATCCGCCCGGGCTACGCCCCCGCCGGCTGGACCAGCCTCGTCGCCCACCTCCACCGCCACAGCGTCACCGACGACGAGTTGCTCGCCACCGGGCTCGCGGTCACCGCCTCCAACGGGCGCCTGATCGACCGATTCCGCGACCGCGCCGTCTTCCCCATCGTCCACGACCAGCAGATCCTCGGGTTCGTCGGACGCCGCCACCCCGACGCCACCGACCTCGACCACACCGGACCCAAGTACCTCAACACCGCCGAGACCCTGCCCTTCCACAAGAGAGCCCAGCTCTTCGTCGCCGGAGCATGCCACCTGGACGCCGGCGGCATCCCCGTCGTCGTCGAAGGACCCGCCGACGCCATCGCCGTCACCCGCGCCAGCCACGGCCGCTACGTCGGCGTTGCGCCGCTCGGCACCAACCTCACCAGCGAACAAGCCACCCAACTCCGCGCATACGGCGTCGACCCGATCATCGCCACGGACGCCGACGTCGCCGGCCAGGTCGCCGCCCAGCGGGACTACTGGATCCTCACCCCGCAGCTCCTCCAGCCGCGCCATGCCGCCCTGCCTGACGGCTCCGACCCCGCCGAACTCGTCGCCACCGGCCGTGCCCCGCAACTGCTCGACGCACTCGCACAGGCGCGCCCTCTCGCCGACATCCTCATCGACGAGCGCCTCGCCAACCTGCCCCCCGTCGAAGCGGCCCTAGCCGCGGCCTCAGTCATCGCCGCCCAACCCGTTGACGCGTGGGAACCCGCCATCCACACCGTGGCGGACAGGGTCGGCGTCGACGCCGACGTCATCCGCTCCAGCGTCGCGGCGTTCATCCGGGCTTGGAACAACGACCCCGCCCGCCTCGCCGACCAGCAAGTCGGGCTTACCGCACAGGTCCGGGACCGGCTCACCGCAGCCGCGAACGCCCACCGCTGGGAGGCCCTCGCCAGCCGAATCGACCCCCGCCTGGTGGCGGACCCCCACTGGCGAACACTTGCCGCAGCACTGCACGACGCGCATGCCCGCCGAGTGGATGTGCCCGACGCCATCTCCGTTGCCCTCGAAGACGGGCCCCTCAATGCGGACGCGCCCGCCGCCGACCTGGCCAGACGGTTTGCCCGACTCGCAAACCCAGAACCGTTCAGCGCCGATCCGGCCAGCCCGATTGCGGAACATAGACTGCCCGCGAGCCACCACCTGACCCGAGACCGAGGCCCGGTCAATCGATGAAGGGGGTCTCCTCAAGCAGCATCTTGGCGCCCGGGGCTGAGACCAGGAATACGACCGTGACCACCTCCGCATTCGAGTGATGCCTCTCAATCGGCGAGGATATGGCCATGGCGGAACAGGATGCGGATGCGCAGGATTCAGACAGCCCGACCGAGTTCGGCAACAGGCTTGCCGAGTCCCTGAACGAGACGTTCTGGCTCCCGGAGATAGAGCGTCGGGGTGGACCTGCTGCCGTCGGGCCGCTGAGCAAGGCGCTCGCGGTCTTCGAGCCTGGGAAACCCCTGGTCACGCTCCTGAACGATGAAGTCCAGTTGGTCGGACGGGCCATGGCCCGCCGACCGATCGAAGTGGGGGAAGCGGTGACTACGGACGACATTGGGGAGTTCACCGAGCTTTTCCCGCTGAACGTGGCGCCCGACGCCGGCTGGGCCTGCATGGCTGTGTTTCCGGACGGGAGAGCGGTTGTGTCGTTTGACTTCCGCCGAAATCGCGGCACGGCTCTCGAACGCCTCGACCGAGCCGGGGAGTTCGTGGTCGCGGCGCGCCGATCACTCCAGGACCAGCATCTGGGGCCAGCCCTCGCATCAGCCCACGCCGCCGCCGAACTGGCCGTCACCGCCATCTCGATCACTATGGAAGCAGAACGGCCAAGGGCCGGGAGAGGCAGGAACAGCCACGCGAAGAAGCAGGGTTGGCTTGCTGACTGGACGAGGTTGGGAAACGCACCCTCTAAGTTCAGTCACATCCTTGGACGTCTCGGACAACTTCGCTCGAGCGCCTTATACGCAGAGGGCGCGGTCGACGCCGATCCCCAGGAGTGCGAGGCCCTCATCGCTGGCGTGGAGTTGATGATCGATCATGCCCGAGTGGCGGTCGGCGACATTCGCACTGCTCCTCCGCTTCTCGGCGGGATGCGTCAGTGGGACGGCAGCTAG
>WBZS01001135.1_pt1 | contig 23403 bp, 22 predicted proteins | sample 5204201 | NCBI WGS metagenome assembly WBZS01 (sample SAMN12344357, study PRJNA552823) | activated sludge metagenome | biome: Activated sludge suspended growth; feature: Nitrification reactor; material: Wastewater; isolation source: activated sludge from nitrification reactor of wastewater... | reverse complement strand
CCCAGGCCCCGAACAGAAGCCCCGACAAGGCAACACGAAGCCACTCACCAGCCCCAAACCACCACCCGCAACCCACCCCGTCCGCTCAGCGCCCCAACCACCCCAAAGATCAGCGCTTCCTTAGGGATGGCGGAGGTGATGCCGTGATGACCAGCACCCCGGCCGAGGTGGCCGCCCTGTTGAAGATCGCGGCCATGGAGCCGGAGACCCTGGACGATCTGGACGGTTGTCTGCGCAGGCTTCGCGACGTTCAGAAGGCCAGACGTGAGCTGGCCAAGGTGCCCCCGGCCATGCTCTTGTCCGGGCTGCTGGATCGGCGGCCTCGGGGCGGTGACCCGTCGTGACCGCGCATAGCGTGGCAGAGCCTCGAGAGGCGTGGCGCGCGATCGAGGCGGGCGAGTTCGCCCACGGGCCCCGGTCCGCGCCCACCGCCCGGAGAGCTGCGACCGCGTGGACGCCAGCGCCCAGTGAGCGGGTGGTCGCGGTCGTGGGCTGCGCCGGCGGAGTGGGTGCCTCCACGCTGGCGCTCGCGCTGGCAACCGCAGCCGGGGCGCCCGCGCGGGTGGTGGAGTGCTGCTCGCCGTTGGCGTCCGGCTTCTCGGCCGCAGCCAATGCCGAACTCGGGACCGAGGGCCCCTGGCGCCGCGGCAGTCGTGGCGACGTCCTGCTGGAGCGCCCCATCACCGACGACGCGACCGTGCCGGTTCCGACCGAGTCATCGGTCGAGTGGACGTTCGTGGACACCAGCTGGACCACCGCGTCAGGCCCGGGCGCCGCGTGGCTGATGTCAGTGCTGCGCACGCTCGACGACATCGTCCTCGTCACGAACGCCACCGTGCCCGGGGTCCGCCGCCTGGAGTCGTGCGCCGAGCTCTTGGGCCGCGACGCGTTGGGGGTGGTCGTGGGGCCCACGATCAAGCGGTGGCCGCGTCCGGTCAAGGTCGCCGCGGCCGGGATGCCCGCGCGCGTTCACCTGGCCGACTTCCCCCTGGACTCGCGCCTGCCGGTCACCGGCCTGACCCCCGACCCGTTGCCCGCCGCGCTCCTCAAGGCGGCGCAGAACGTCCTCGCCCTCCTCCGAAAGGAACCGACATGAACCCGCTGATCGTCCCGCTGAAGATCTGCCCGGTGGCGCCCACGGGCGTCGCCGCCTACACCGATCAGATCTCGGGCATGGTCCTGTGGTCGGTGCTGTGGCTGTTCGGCATCGCCGCGCTGGTGTCCGTCGGGGCGATCCTCGTCGGACGTGCCACGCACTCCCCGCACCTCTCGAAGGGCGGCATCATCGGCCTCGCCGGCGTCCTGGTGCTCGCCGTGGTGCTGATGGGTGGCTACGGGATGCTCAACGGCATCCTCGGCGACGGCTGCGTCGGCTGATGTTCCGGCGTCGCCCACCCCGCCCGACGAGCTCAGCCGAGGTCGTCCCGCTCTCGCGCATTCAGCTGCTGGGCGTCCTCGCAGGGCTGCTCCTGGTGGGCGGCGTCCTGCTGTACGGGCTGGGCTACACCCTGTTGTCCAGCTTTTCGGCGGGAACCGCACCCGACGGCGTAGAACGCAACGCTCACCCGGACGCCGACCCCGCCCAGCGGCGGGACCTCATCGCTGCCGCGCCGATGGCGACGGTGGCCCAGGACGCCGGCCTTACGCCGGGAGTGGCGATCGCCCTGCCTCCCGCGATCAGGCTGCCCGTCGCCACGACCGTCGGCGCCAGCGGTGTGTCGTCCGGCTACCCGCGCACACCCGAAGGTGCGGCAGCCCAACTGGCGGCCATCGAAGTGCGCGTGCTCTCGGCGATGTCGCTCCCGCTGGCCACGGAGATCCACCGCGACTGGGCCTTGCCCGGCGGGGTGGGCGCTGCCGACTGGTCCCAGACCCGCAACGTGCAGTCGTTTCTGACCCACGCCCGGCAGTCGTCGAACCAGTTGGACCCCGGCACCCTGGTCAGTGTCACCCCCGCGGCCATCCAGATCAAGGGGACCGACGGCCCTGACTGGGTGGTCGCGTGCGTGCTGCTCGACGTGCGCGCCGCGCTGAAGGCGGAGGCCCGCATGGGCTATGGCACTTGCGAGCGCATGCAGTGGACCGGCGACCGCTGGCTGATCGGCCCCGGCGCACCACCCGCCCCGGCCCCCTCCACGTGGCCTGGTTCGGACGCCTCCGTCGAGGCCGGCTGGCAGCCGGTCGCCTCCAACTGAAGGAGCAGCCATGCCCATCGATCCGTTCGGTCTACTCGGCTCGGCCATCGCCAACGTGGTGACCGACAGCCTGACCGCGGCCATGCTCGCGCTGTGGAACGCCGGCCTGTGGGTTCTCCGGGCCGTCCTCGAACTTGAGGACGCGATCCTCACCCCGAGCCTCGGCGAAGGCGGACCGGTCGGCGAGCTGTACGCGACCACCTTCTGGATCGCCCTCGCGCTGGTCGGGATCCTCATGCTCGTCCAGGTCGGCGTCGCCCTCGGAAAGCGGGACGGGCACAGCATCGGCCGGCTCCTCGTCGGCGCTGCCCAGTTCGGCTTCGTGTGGTTCGCGTGGGTGGGCTACGGCGTGACCCTGGTCGCCGCCTGCAGCGGCCTCACCAAGGCCCTCATGCAGTCACTGCTCAACGTCACCCGCTGGAGCGAATGGGAGCCCTGGGAACCGTTCACCGCCAGCGACATCACCAACGGCACCGTCGCCGTCATCCTCGGCATCATGGGGATGCTGCTGTGGCTCGCGGCCATCGGCCACACCCTGGTCATGGTGGCCCGCGCCGCCTCCCTGCTCGTGCTGGCTGCGGTCACGCCCATCGCGGCGGCCGGGCTGGTCACCGACTTCGGACGCGGCTGGTTCTGGAAGTCGTTCCGCTGGTTCCACGCCGCCGCACTCACCCCGCCCCTGATGGTGCTGGCGCTCGGCATCGGCGTGAGGATCACCACCGAGGTGGCGGTCGGCGGTGAGGACGACGTCCTGAAGTCGATCGGGACGGCGTTCGTCGGCGTCGTGCTCATCTGCGTGTCGTCCTTCTCGCCGCTGGCGCTGTACAAGCTGTTCGCGTTCACCGATCCGGGCAGCACGTCCGGATCCGCCCTGCGCGCCGGGCTCGCTGCCGCCGGTGGCATCGGCGGCGTCCTCGCCGGACGGCAGACCGGCAGCAGCGCCGCCACTACGACCGACGAGGCGGGACGCACCGCGGGCGAGGACGGAGCCGCGGCGACCACGATTGGTCGGTTCGCGGCGGGCATGGGCCCGGTCGGTCAGGCGTTCTCGACCGGCATCGGCGTCATGGCGGCCGTGGGCGGGACCGCCGCCGCCCTGGGCGCCGATCAGACCAACCAGATGGGAGTCGGTCACAACAACTTCCCGCCCGACTACTCACGCCGCGGCGTTCGGGCCGGCAGCGGTCAGGCGGGTTACGACGACGGCGCCATTAGCGAGGCCACCAATCCCGACGACCCCACCGTGGACAACGGCTTCGACGGCGGGTGGGGAGGCCCTCCCCCGGACGCGGCCGCGCGGGGCGGATCGGGGCCCGGAACGGGCACGATGCCGCCCACACGGACGCTGGCACCCACCGCAGCGCAAGGGGGAACTGCGGCGAGGGGTGCGCCCAGCACCACTCAAGTCGCGGAAGTCGCCGAGGTGACGGTGTTGTAACCGGCTAAGCCCGTGCGGTGGGCCCTCCTCCGAAGCCTGGCGTTGCCCCGCGTAGCCCCCGACGCGCTTGGCGAGACCCTGGCGATGGGCGAGCGCGCGCAAGTGTCCGCCTTCCCTTTAGGAAGCAACCAAGGACTGCGCCAGCCTCTTGGGGACGGTTCGCGACAATCAGCGGGTGAAGAACGTGATCGGGCCCGGCGGCTTCGGTATCCCGTCACGCCAGACCTCGAGCGATTCCTGCGCTCGATGGACCGTGGTGCGCTGCGGTCCTGGGCTCGATATGGCGCACACAGCCCCCAGGCCAGCGCCAGCAGTGGCGCGCCACAAGCGGGCCGGTCTAGCCAACGGTCACCGAACCGGGTTCAGCCCCCCGGACGCAGGCTTCCCCCTATCATCCATGTGCAAGGGCCATTGCTGTCTGGCAGCGAGGCTCCACATAGGAGCCCGGACTCGGGAGGGAGGTGAATGAAGATGGAGGGTCTCTCAATTCTTGACGTGGTGTTGGAGGCAGGCGGCGGAAGCGGCGGCGGAAGCGGCGGCGGAAGCGGCGGCGGAAGCGGCTGTGGAAGCGGTGGCAACTGCGGGAACTCAGGCTCCTCGAGCAACGGAGGAGGCGGTGGAGGGTGTCACTTCCGAAAGGAAGACTGACAAACCGGCGTCCGAGGGTCCATGCATCCTCGGACGCCTTTCCTGCTCAAGACAACCGGAGTATCGGCAAATGACAGACGATTTCCTCGCGCTCCCAAGCTCTGCCCCTATCCAGACATCGGATGGCATAAGGATCTCCCTCGGGATGGATTCGGCCACGATTAGGAACTGCCAGGGCGAGGTATGGGCCGTGCTTGGCGCAGCCAACGGCCTTCGGACGCGTGAAGAGGTGATAGCAGCAGCTCGCGGTTCGAACGGCTTCGACATCAACACACTCGGCAAAATCTTTGATGATCTTAGGCAAATCGGAGCTATGAAGGATAGTCGCAACCTGCACCAATCCTTCCATCAGGCGACAACCAACCCGCAACGGTATCTCACCAGTTTGCGCGCCGAACACTACGCAGCTTATGAACGAACACAGGGCTATCGCCCGTCTGGGCCGACTGTCGCACAGATGCCGCTTAACGGACCACGTCAGCGGGATCCGCTACGTGCATCATGCCGAAGCTTTGCGAAGGAAGCGATTACGGTTGAGACGTTAGCAAAACTTCTTGGCGCGGGAATGGCGAATGCGCCTTCCGGTGGGGCCCTATACCCGATCACCTTTTCTGTGATCGTGAACACGGCAAGTGGAGAGCTAGGAGCAGGCTGCTACGGCTTCGATATTGTTGCGAATGCGCTGGTGCAACTGAATCAGGCCAGCCCAGAGGAACGCAACTACGGCCTGAACGAAGAAAGCGGGGTTTATGGTGCGCCCGCGGTACTAGTGATCGGAGCAGATCTCAACCGTCAGACCAAGAAGTATGCGAACCGCGGCTACAGGTACTCATTGATTGAGGCTGGCATTGCGGTCGAGAAGATTCTGCATGCGACGTCCGCGTTGGGGCTGAGCTCGCTAGTTTACGGCGGATTCAACGACGGTGCACTGAGAGACCTTCTTTACTCCACGGATTATGAAGTATGGCCACTTATTGCGATAGCCGTGGGCCACGAATCAAGCGAGCACGACCAAGCTATTGAGCGTCTCCACGCGGACCTGGACTCCCTTTTGGTAGGCGCCGGCCGGATCGTGGAAGAAACGAGCTGCGCCAACCTGTGGCGACAGCACGGCGACTTGTCATTTCATCAGGTACTGGCGACGTACCGGCCTACAGGCGACGACAGCTCAGAGGATCCCGAGGACCGCATGTGCGGCGGAACCGCAGCGTCCTTCGTTCTCGCCCGTACCAAGGCCCTCATCGAATGCGTCGAACGCCATGCCAGTGGAATCTATCGTGTCGACCGAACCGGTACCAGCTTAGAAGTTGCGCCTGGTGTCAATTGGTTCGGGCACGAGTCAGACCCAATCATTCGTGGTGACACTTCCGAGATTGAAGTCGATTGGGTGCGGGGATGGGGTTTGACAGATCGGGCTCCCCGGTATGTTCCGATGGATTACGTATTCTATCCTTTATCTCCAAAGAGGCTCGGGCGCCCCCTCCTGCGATACTCGAACTCCAACGGCGTGGCCGGTCACACTAGCAAGGAGGAGGCGACGACCCGCGCCCTGCGCGAACTCATTGAACGCCACGCCGTGCTGAAGTCGTGGTACGCAGGTGAGTCACCAGCGCGCGTGGCCATTTCGTCGCTTAGTGACTACCTACGCGCGAGGACCAAGCACTGGGCGACTCTTGGCTACGAATTGATGGTGCATGACTACTCAACTCTCGGCACACCAATCGCGGGAGTTTCGATCTGCAGCTTCGAGCACCTTCCAGGCTTTGCGTTCGGCTCCGCGGCGTCTGGCACCTTCTATGAAGCAACGGTCAAGGCTCTTCACGAGGCCGAGGTAGGACTAGCTGGCTATCGAGCCCTTCCGGCACGTAAAGTCGAGGCTCTCTCCATTCAATCCCCGATTGATCATGGCTGGTACCACGCCGGTGACGAATCTCGCGTCGCGGCGAAATTCTTGAGCCAAGGCGAGTTGCGCACCTCTGCGAGCCTCACGGAAGCGCAGCCCGACTGGGTCCATGCGGTCGCTAGGGAGATTGACGTGGTCGGCATCGACTTGGAAGCTCCGCCTAGTATTCATGTCGTTCGTGTGATTTCACCCGATCTCATTCCGATTGGGTTCGGTACGGGTATGGAGTTCGCAACTCGCGACATTCCTCATTTCATTGCTTAGCAATGCTGCCCCCTCGGTTCAAGGATTCTGTGGGCATAGGAGGTAGAGGTACCTAAGCGAGGGGCAGGCAGCGGAACTCGTGAGCCAATGGATGTCCCATTGTCGGCGCTTCTGGGCTGAGCAGGGTGTTCACGCGCTTGGAAAAGAAGACGTTCGGAACAAACGTCGTCGCGTTGGGGTGGGTTACAGGCAAGTGTAGACATCAATCGCTACTAGGTACATGTGGATGTGCCTCGTATTGCGCGCGTCGGGAAGAACCCACACGATCTCACCACCCGCTTGCGAACACTTCTCCAGTCCGACCGTCCCGGCTAGCGTGCGCAGATCGAGACAATGAGTTCCACTGTCAAGTGCCAGCCAATCATCTGTGTGCGCAATCACCACTTGCCCCCCGGGCTCGACTACTCTGTGGACTTCAGCGAGGACCGCCACGGGATCAGCAACCCGGTCAATTATGTTCGAGAGGAGCGCGCCGCCAATTGACGCAGACTGGAGAGGTAACGCTTCCGCATGAGCGCGCGCGAACGCAACGTTAACGTCGCCGCACGGGGCCATGCTGTGTGCGACCATTAGATGCGCGTCAAGTATGTCGATTCCAATGGCCCCGACGTTCCATCGTTCGGCCAGACCATACGTAATTCTTCCGGTGGCACAGCCGACGTCGAGAATCCACCGACTGCGAGGGGGCATCATGAATGAGAGCAAAGAATCATAGTAGTCCTCAGCTGCTGGATGCCATTGTGCGAGTTTCAGGGCGCGGCGCTGCTGTGGCGAGAAGTCGTACTGCACGCGTCTGTATTGTTCGGCTCTCTCGCGTGGAGTGAAGCCCAGCACGTCGTTCTGATCTGGCAGTCCAATGAAGTCCAGACCGTAGGGGCGCTGAGTCGTGTTCTTGCCGCACTTTTGGCACCGCGGCGCGATGGCTCCGAGTGGAGCCCCGCAGTTAGGGCATGACCAAGGTGGATTGAAGTCGCGGGATTCTCGCTTTTCTTCCATGGCGCCCTCAGAAAGTAGATTGGGTTCCTTCATCCCTAATGGACGCATGCGCGCCCTCCGTGATGCTGCGATGGGGCTATAGCCCCAGCATACTGGCTGGCCGAGCCCACGGCTCGCGAGGCCCATCTTCATCAACCGCAACTCGTTCCAACCTAGGCACGACTGTTAGCGAGTCTATTCTGGGACTGGTTGAGTTGGCGATGTGCTTGTCGGCGTGTCGCTGCTAAGGGTGGGAGGACTCCCGGGTACCGGTTGGTGTCGAATCACTCCTACTTCCCCGGAGTCCTCGTGTCCAGGATTGATGCCGTGCGCCGCTCATGACCTCTCCGATGGATATTGCCCGGCCATGTCCACGAGGCGGCGCTGTGCTCCGTTATGCGAGTTGGTGACTGACGATGGCCACCGCACCCGACAGGAGACCCCGCATGGATGACTGGACCTACGCCCACGCGGACGCCGAGGTACCCGACACGCAGCCACCGCTCCTACACGAGGACGGGCGCGGGATGGAGACCCTCGCGCCCGCGCACAGCAGGCAGAAGCCGCCCGCGTCCCCGAACTCGAGCAGACCCATGCCCGGGACGGCGTCGGGTACCCCGCCGAGGCAGACGTCCCGCTGCCGTTCGCGACGCCGCCCGGCGTCGCGCTGACCTTCTGACGACGGGCGACGTCATGGCTGCGGTGTACGACGACTACGGCCCGGACCGGGTCGGGTTCTTCTTCGGACTGACGGGCCCCCGACTGGCGGCCCTGACCCTCGCGGTCATCCCGGTGTTCGTGGCCGCCAACCAGCAATTCTGGCTGCTCGCGGCTCAACTCGCCGCGATCGCTGCCGTGGTGACGGTGCTGGTCGTCGTCCCCGTCCGCGGACGCTCCGCCACCGGCTGGCTGCTCGCCAGCCTCAGCTTCGCCGTCGGAAGGGCGCTGGGCTGGACGTCGTGGCGCAACAAGGCCGCCACAGGCAAGGCCGAAGCCCTCGAGAACGCGGACCTGCCCGGCGTGATGACCGGCATCGAGGTCCACGACGGCGCCCCCAAGGGTCCGGCGCAGACCCGGTACGCGATCATCCAGGACCACGGCCTGCGCACGTGGGCGATGACCGCCGCGATCCGCCACCCCGGCGTCGGCATGGCCGAGGGCGACCGCCGAGACCAGTACGGACGCGGTCTCACCGAACTCCTCGACGTCGCCGCCCGGGCGTCCCTCATCAGTGATGTCGAGTTCCTGGTCCGCACAGTCCCCGACGACGGCGCCGAACGGCAGCAGTGGATCGCAACCCACCGGCGTCCCGACGGCCCCGAACTGGCCCGCCGCATGAACGACGAACTCGCCACCGCCCTGACCCGCGCCGCCGTCCGCACCGAAGCCTTCGTCAGCTTCGTGGTCCCCGAAACCCGGATCGCGAAGCAGGCCCGCGAGTTCGGCGGCGGCCTGGAGGGACGCACCCGCGTCCTGTATGCCCTGGCTGACGAGATCTCCGCGATGCTGCGCGGCGGCATTGGCGTGACCGACGTGACCTGGCTCACCTCGCCCCAGCTCGCGCTTGCGGTTCGCACCGGGTTCGCCCCCGCCGACCGTGTGGGGATCATCGACGCCCTCGCCGCCCACCAGACCGACCCAGCGGTGTGCACCGACGTGCCGTGGGCGATGGCCGGACCCTCCGGCGCCGACACCACGATGCGGCACTACTCCCACGACGCCTGGAACTCGATCAGCTCCACCATCAAGCTCCCCGACCGGGGCGCCTGCCTCGGCGCCCTCGCACCGGTCCTCACCCCGTCCGAACCTGGGGAGCGGCGCAGCTACACGGTCGTGTTCCCGATCCTGCCGTTCAGCCGCGCCGACCGGCAGACCGCTTCCGGCGAATGGGCCGCCGACATGGGCGAAGGACTCCGCGGCCGACTCCAGATCCGGCAACGCTCCCGCGACCGCGCCAACATCACCCGCGCCCACCGCCTCGACGCGAAACTCGCCTCCGGGCACGCACTGACCCGCCCCTACGCGGTCGCCTGCGTCACCGTCGCCAAGACCATGCGCGTCGCCGAGTTCGGACGCCGCCTCGACGCGTCCATCCGGCGCGCCGGCTTCGCCCCCCTCCGCCTCGACCTCGCTCAGGACGCCGGCTTCGCCGCCGCCACCCTGCCCCTTGGCCTCGGACTCACCCGGAAGGCCGACGAATGAGGACACCGCCCCGCGGCCGCTCGACCGCCCAACTGCTCGCCGACTTCGGACACGACCTGCCCACCAAACCCGAACCCGAACGGCCCGGCAAGGAGCCGTACCTGTTCCACGCGTCGCCGCGCCACGGGCAGCGGCGTCCGGGGCGAGGGTGGAACCCCGCCCGCACCCCGGTCGTCCAGTACCGGATGACCAGCGACCAGGCTGCGGCGTGGTGGCCGTTCATCGCGAACCCGCCCCTGCCGCCCACGGGCGCGCAGATCGGCATCGACGAACTCTCCGGGGGCAGCTTCTACGCCGACCCGCTCGGCTGGGTCCTCGACGACACCGTCCCGGTAACCAACCCCAACGTGATCACGTTCGGCAAACCCGGCGGCGGCAAGTCCACCAACACCAAGAACTTCGCCACCCTGATGATGGACTTCGGCTACAAGGTCTTCGTCCTCGGCGACCCCAAGGACGAGTACGAACCTTTGTGCCGCGCGTTCGGCGTCCAACCCTTCGCCGTCGGCCCCGGCATGAGCGCCCGGATCAACCCCCTCGACTTCGGCCCCCTCGGCGACGGCTGGGACACCCTCGACCGGGTCGAAGCCCAACGACGGGCCGGGATCATCTTCCGCCGTTGGCTCACCCTGATCCGCGGGCTGGTCGGCTCCCAGTTCGTCGGCGAGCAACGCGTCCCGTTCGGACCCACCGACGCCCGCGTCGTCGAAGCCGCCCTCGCCCAACTGACTGGCTACCTCGACGGTCAGCGCACCTTGCACGTGACCACCATCCCCGCCCTGTGGCAGCTGCTCGCCAACCCCACCGACCAGCTCGTCACCGACTGCCGCTACGCCTCCACAAGGCAGTTCCTCGACGAAACCCGCCTGCTCCGCGACGCGCTCGGGCAGCTGGTCACCGGCGCGCTGGCCGGCCTGTTCGACGCGCCCACCACCATCGCCGTGGACTGGACGGCACCTATCCAGTCGTTCTCCCTGTCGCGTCTCGAACCCCTCGGCGACGAGGCCATGGGTATCGCGCTGACCTGCCTGTCGTCGTGGGGACGCGCCATGCGCGAGATCAAGGCCCCCGGCGACCTGCGGATCAACATCCGCGACGAGATGTGGAAACAGATGCGCCTCGGCCTCGAAGCCGTCAAGAGCCTGGACGCCGACATGCGGTTCTCGCGCCGCGACGGCGAGATCCAGTTCGTCGTCGGCCACAAGCCCGGCGACATGCTCACCGTCGGCGAGTCGACCTCCGCCGCGACCGCGATCGCCAAGGAACTGCTGAACCTGGCCGACCTGAAGATCCTCCACGGGCAGGACCCCAGCGTCGCCCGCGAACTCGCCGACCTCCTCGAGCTCGGCCCCATCGCCGAACACTTGATGGCCGACTGGGCCACCCAGCGCAAGGGCCGCGCCCTGTGGTGCGTGGGCAAGCAGATCTACAAGGTGCAGACCGTCCTGCACCCCGCGGCCGCCTCGTTCACGTACACCAACCAGGCGATCGACGGCGCTCGCTAGAAGTTCGCCCGAAGAATGACCGAAACGAGCTCACGATGAAGGCTGTTGCTTGGGCCCTCGCACTCTTGCTGAGCGCCCTGCTCACCGTCCCGCTCGCGTTGGTGTTGTTCGTCACCACGCTCGCCACCCCAGCTGTCGCGGCCGGGAGTTGTACCCCGCCGGCGTCAGCGATCGGTCTGCCGCAGCCCGGGAGTCCTCGTCAGGCGAGCCTGCACAACCCGCCGACCGAGATCCCGGCCGACGTGCTGGCGCTCTACGAAGCCGCCGCGACCCGGTACGGGCTGCCCTGGACCCTGCTCGCCGGGGTCGGCATGGAAGAGACCAACCACGGCCGCAACAACACCACCTCCAGCGCCGGCGCTCGCGGCCTGATGCAGTTCATGCCGGCCACGTTCGCCGCCTACGGGGTCGACGGCAACGGCGACGGACGCGCGGTCATCACCGACGACGCGGACAGTGTCCACTCCGCTGCCAACTACCTGGTCGCGTCGGGTGCGCTGTCGGATCCCGACGGCGTCCGGAAGGCCCTGTTCGCCTACAACCACGCGCTTTGGTACGTCAACGACGTCCTCTGCTACGCCGCGGCCTACAGCGGTGGTGACGTCGCAGAGAACCCGTGCGTTACCGACGACACAGCCACCACGGGCACGCCCTTGACCGGGACCGGCCCGGCGACGGACGCCGTCAACGCCGCCCTCCACTGGATCGGCACCCGCTACAGCTGGGGCGGCGGCACCCCCAGCGGACCCTCGACCGGCATCTGCTGCTCACCCGGCGGCCAGGACGGACGCGTCGTCACCGGGTTCGACTGCTCCGGGCTCGTGCTGTACGCCTACGCCCAGATCGGGATCCGCCTGCCACACCTGGCCCACGACATCACCTACAACTCCGGCGGCCAGGTGATCCCGAGGGACTTCGCCCAGATGAGGCCGGGGGACGTGATCGGCTTCTCCTACACACCCGGAGGCCGCGTGTTCCACGCCGGTATCTACATGGGCGACGGCCGCATGGTGAACTCCGACGGAAGTGGCGTCTCCATCGACAGCCTCACCAGCGGGTACTACAGCCGCCTCACCTGGCGCGTGGTCCGGTTCGTCCCGTCGTAGGACTTCGGAGGCACGTGGCAACTGGAGCCACAAGACCCTCCTCGCAGCTGTGGTCGTCGGGGACAAGTCATGTTGGAGTTAGTCTGGCGGGTCAGCATCTTCCGACGCGATCCCTGTCTCGCGTCGAAGGTAAGGCAACACCGTCAGTGGTAGCCGCAGGTCCGCCGACACTTGCTGGACGGTAGTCCGTATGTACGGGAACATCATGAACAGCAGGTTGCCCGCCATGAACTCATCCGCCTGCGTCTGACTAATCGCGCCGCCCTCGAAGGCTAACTCGGCGAGGAGTACGAGGGTGATCCGACCAACCTCGAGCCGGGTCGGGTCGCTCTCAGGTGCCGCGGGTTGCCCCGCGACCGGACCCTCTGCGAAGTACCGCACGTTGGCAGTCACACGAACAAACAAGGTGCCCGCCTCCACGCGGTACGCCATCTCGTCCATTGCGAAATGGACCGCAGCGTCGTCCGCCGGCACGTCCGGCGCCTGTGCTTCGATCGAGACGAGCCGCACGTCGCGGATGTCGGTGCGCGCGACCAGCGGCAACTGGTCCAACTCGATCGGTAGAGGCACGTCAGACGGCACTCGACACCTTCTTGCCACGGCAGGTGCGTTGCTTCCGGTATGGCTCCATGTCGATCACTGGGGCAACGCTGGCGCGCCGCCCAGTGGCCGCGAAGGAAAACGCGATCTCTTCGGTCTGGGTCATGGCCCACGCTTGGCTGAGCATGTCCGGAACCTTGTTCAAGCAGGCATCGATGTGTGCAATGTCGGCCAGGCTCGGCAGGTCCTCGTCCATGTCGATCGACTTCGCCTTCAGCAGCCAGTCGGCAACCTCGGCCCAGCGCCACACGCGCTGGTGGCCAGCAGTGATGTTGTCGAACTGGGTCGGGAACGGCTTGCGTGTGTCCTTGACCCACTTGCGGACGGCTTCGCGGCTGACGCCAACTCGCTGGGCGATGTCAGACGTGGTGACGAGATCTGGATGAACACGCTTCGCGATGGCGGCCGGGATCTTGGTGGCGAGCTTGCGGGTCGCTTCCAACACCGTGTCTACGACCGACTGACCGTCTTCGACGTAGACGGTGATGAAGGTTAGGCCATCGACCTCCGAGAAGGTGGCGTTGTCGAACTCGGCGAGGCGATCGTCGAGGGTGTCGTCGTTCAGGTTGAGGTCTGCGACTTGAACGCGCACGACGGTTGTCATCTCAGCTCTCCTTTCGCCAGTCCGGCTGTGGGAAGCACAGCCCCGACACCCGGCACGTCGGTTGACAACTGCCAACTTACCGGGTTTCGGTCGTCCAAGGGGAATCGTTCGCTAAGAGCGAGATGTGAGTTTGCGGTGTGCGTCGCAGCGCGCTCGCAGGCTGCTGGCACGGGTCCTCTGCATGGTGACCCCATCAGTCTTGGGCAGTGGGCGCAGGAGTCCGCGTGCCGCGCCGAGTGTCCTGTCCGTGGTCTCGACGATCTCTTCCTGGATGGAGGTGCCCAGCCCAGCAAGTAGCTCATCGGCCTCGGCAGCGAGTCCATCTGCAGCGAGCCAGAGGTCAAGGATCTCGTCCTCGTGAAGGTCTGCGTCGTCGACGAGAAGGGCTTGCACCCGGTTGTTGAGGTTGTCACGTTCGTGCAGGGAGTCGAGCGCATCCAGAAGACGCTCCGACCTGTCGAGTAGCTCAGTCGCGCGGGTGAGTGCGTCGATGGTCTCGGGCCCGTGCGGGCAGCGCTCGATCATGAGCTTGTGCTGTTTGGCTACGCTCTCGGCGCCCCGGCCCGTTGCGAAGACCTTAAAGGAGCAATCGCCGCTGGGGCATCGGACTGTCGCGCTGCCGGTATGGCTCGTGTGGGTCTCCAGCGTCCAGCCATGGCCGCGAGCGATCTTGTACACATCGCGGAACCACGGCTTCGGATGGTCCGGCCAAGGGTCGGTGGCGGAGTAGAGGACCACGTGCCTACACCTCCCTCCCCTTGGCTGCTTGACATTCTGGCAGAGGAGCGCGACAGCCTGTTCCCACCGAGGTCCCTGGCATCAACGATCCGGACCCTCCCAAGACGCCTCGATGTGTCCCCGAAGGCGTAGATGGACCCGTTAGGGGGGTGACACCGAAGGAGCCGTGATGCAGCGGGAGCGAGTGGAAGACCAGTACCCATGGACGTGGGAGATTCACTTGGCCGTCGTCTGCGCGATCGTCGTTCTTGGGGTCGCCGTCTGCCAAGTGGGCCGATCGTTCGCGAACTGGTTCGTCGGCGCTGGGTGGCGATGGCCCGCAGCGGGTCATCTCGTTACGAGTCTCCCCGGCTTGTTGGCCGGTGACGCGGCTGCCGGGCTGTCCGGCGTCCACCCCGTCGCCAGCGCTGGGGTCCTGTGGGCATGGCTCGGCGTGATCTTCCTCCTCACGACCATGTTGCTCACCGTGACGGGGGTGTGGGCCTGGCGTCGGTGGGGGCCGGCACGGATGCGCGGCATGGCGACGGTTGCCGAAGCGCACGAGCTCCTCGGGGAGGACCGGCTGTGGAAGGTGCGCCATGTGGTGCGACCTGACCTCTTCCCGGCACGGAGAGGGATGACACGATGACCGCTACCCAAGCCATCGCCGGGAATCGGCGCAGCTGGCCGGGTCGGTTCGACCCGGCACAAGTGGGGTGGCGGATCGGCGTCGGCCACCAGCCGAGGTCGGGGACGCTGTGGTGCCCCTGGGACCGGACGGCCGGCGTCATCGAGGCCCGCAGGGGTCCGGCAAGACGCTGGACCTGCTCACGCCGGCGCTCATCCACGCCCCCGGCGCCGCGCTCGTCACGCTCACGAAACCCGACGACCTGCTCCTGTCGCTGCCTGAACGCTCCAAGAACGGCCGGCCGTGCGTGGTGTTGGATCCGTTCGGCCTCGTCCCCGGCCTGCCCGAGCTGGTGTGGGACCCGATCGCCGGGTGTGTCGACCGCATGGTGTCCGAACGCCGAGCGAAAGCGTTCACGGCGGGGACCATCCACGGGACGATCCACGGTTCGGGGGACGCCGCGGCTCGGTTCTACGCCGCCGAGGCCGCGAAGGTCCTGATGGCGTTCTTCCACGCTGCAGCGCTCACCGGCAAGACCCTGGATGACCTGCTGGCGTGGGTCGCTAAGCCGTTGTCGACCTCCCAGCCGGAGGAGATCCTGCGACGACACCCCCACTCCGATCCCTTGTGGGCGGGTCTCCTGCAAGGCGCGCTGCGCGGAGACGAACGCACGAGCGCCAACACGATCACCACAGTCCAGCAAGCCATGTCCCTCTTCTTCCAGGACGACATTCGGCGCCGCTGTGTGCCATCCGACCGGCGTCCGGCCACCAACATCGCCGACATCATCCGGGAGGGTGGGACCGTCTACTTGCTGGGTCGTGAGGATCCGTACGCATCGGCGTCCCCGTTGATGACCGCCGTGGCCGAGCATGTCCTGGACACTGCTCTCCAGCAGGCCAATGCCAGCAGGCACGGGCGCTTGTGCCCACCCATGCTGGCCTGCCTGGACGAGTTGCCCTCCACGGCTCCGCTGCCCACGCTTCGGACACGGATGGCGAACGAGCGGGCGCTCGGGTTGTCGTTCATCTACGCGGCGCAGACGTTCCGGCAGTTGGCGGCGATCTTCGGTGAGCAGGAGGCCCGCGCCCTAGTGGGTCTCACCAACGTGCTGGTGTGGTTCGGCGGCTCGAAGGACGTGTCGTTCAACCAGGAGGTGTCCGACCTGGTCGGTCGCGTCCGTGTCCCTCGATCCTCATGGCAGATGGGAGGGGGCCGAGGACGTACGATTCACTCCGAGGAGATCCCGATTCTGCGTCCCGAGGAGCTCCGGCAGCTACCCGACAAGCAGGCGCTGGTGATCGCGGAGAACGCCCGACCGATCATCGCCCGGCTGCATCGGTGCATCGAGGGACGCGATGGCCGACGGCTGCTGGCCCAACAGCGAGCGCTTCGCGAGCAACTCGCCGCGGGACGTGCCGGGGGCCGTGACGTGGAGGCCCGTACCGCCGCCGCCCTCGCGGAAGCGCAACGTCATGGCTGGTGAACAGGCGACCCAGGCCGGCCCGCTCGTGGTGGGCTTCCCGGCGCCGGGCAGTCGGATCCAGAAGGCCTACCACGATCTGTGGGAGGCCCAGAACGGCAGCGAGGAACGCAAGAAGAAGCTGGGCAACCCCGCCAACCTGCCGCGCCCGTGGGACCCGACAACCTGTCTTGACCGCGGCCTGCGGTGGGAGGTGTGGATATGGCTCGACCAGGTAGCGGAGTGGATCAACACGGAGTACGTGTGGGAAGCCTCGGGAGGCGCGTGCATCCCGCACTGTTGGCCGCTGCATCCGCACCTCGTCCACGAGCTGGCCGTGGTGGCCGACCAACGCCGCCGCGCCGGCCACGCGCCGACGTCGGACGTCCTCGAGAACTGGCACCGCTACGTCCTGCCCGGCTTCATCGACCGGATGCGTCAGCGGCTCAAGCAGTCCTGCGACGACGACCACCAGCCCTGGCCCGCCCGCAGCTGCTACACCCGCCACACCAGCGAGGACGCGACGGCGCAGCGGGTGCGCGCCTTCGAGTCAGACTTGGTCGCGTTCGCCCGCGACGAGGATGCACGGTCTCCGCGGCAGCAACCCACACTCATCGACGGCGGGGACCTGATCGACCCGGCGACGGGCGAGGTCCTATATTAGAGCGGCTGGACAACCTACCTCCGTGCAACGTCTGCCCGGTCGTGGGCCGAGACGCTTTCCGGCATCAACGGGTTGCGTGCGGGGAGGGGGCTGCTGTCGTCGTGGGAGCCACCGTGGTGGACACTGTGCTCGGTGTCGGGGCGAGTACTCCGGTGTGATCTGCCAGCAGGACGCCAACCTGCAGTGCGACGGCTCCGATGATGAAGGTGAACGCGCCGACGCGATAGAACCACCGGAGCTTGTGGTCGGAGTGCATCACCGCGCCCCCGGCGACCCGCTCGGTGCCGGTGCGGCCAGCCAGGAAGGCGATAAGTCGCCCGACTTTCTGCGGGCTCCGCTGGGTGATGCCTGCGGTCATGTGCGCCTCGGGGAGGTACTGCGCGATGGCCTTTTCGAACTCCTCACCTTCCGAGACGGCTGCCTTCAGCAGGGGGTGATACCAGAGGCGATCTACGAAGTAGAAGGCGTACCAGAGGATCAATCCGAGCACCAGAACGGCGCTGCCGAGGCTGATCGGGCCGAGGGTCGAACCGTCCTTGGCCGCAACTCCTGCGGCCCCAAGTGCGAAGGTGGCGACCGTGAGGGCGAGCCCTCGGATCCGCCACTCGATGTCATTGAAGTGCTGCTGAACCTCCACTGACGTCTTCCACAGCGAGACGTAGTGCCCCAGCGCCTCGTTGGGGCTCAGGCCCACGGGGTCGGGGGTGGGTCGGCAGCGCCTTCCGGGACACAGACGCTTCTTGTCGGCCATGAGGGGAGCCTAGGCCAGCCCGAGAATGGGCAGGACCTCGGCGAACTCGCTTCGGCAGGTGTGTGTCGCCGTGATCGGTCGCGCGACGCCAACGTATGTTCGTTCCCGCTCGACGTCCTCGTCGGTCCAGTGGGTAACGCGCCTCAGCAGGTCGTAGCCCGGGTGCTGTTGCACTTCGCCGTAGAGGGCGTGGACATCAGTGACGTGCGCCTCTTGCGCCATCGCCACGTCCTTCATGAGGCTGTCCCCGATGTAGACGGCTTCCTGCGGCTTGAAGCCGGCGGAGTCGAGGATGGTGAGCAGCACCTGGGCGTTGGGTTTCAGAATGCCTCTGGGTACGTGTTGGTGTTGTGTCCGTTCGAGTGCGTACGCCTCCTCTGGTTGACTGCGCATCCTCTCGAAGCTCTTACCCTTCGGAAGATCGTGGTCGGGCGCCGAGTAGAGGACGTCGATGATGCCGTCTAGGCCAGTGCGCTTGATCCGCCACATGGTCCAGTAGGCCAAGGACTCGGTGTAGGCGATGACGCTGATCCCCGCGGACTTCAGCGCGCTGAGCGACTCGAGGACGCCCGGGTAGGGCCGAGTCCGTTCACGTCTCTCTCGGCGAAGGGCTTCAACGGCGCGGGGGAACGCTCTCCACGGTTCCACCCCGTCGGCGGCATCAAGTAGGGATGGCACTTCGCTTAGCAGGTTCGAGTACTCGGTTGTGCCGTACTTCTGATGGAGGACTCGGATTTCGCTCTCGAGGACGCTGCGCGGCACCCCAGAATCTTCTTCGAGCGCCTCCAGCATCGCCGAGAAGGACGCGTGCCACGCGGAGAACCAGTCCCACAAGGTGTTGTCCAGGTCAGTGACCAAGACCCGCTTCAGATCCCGAGTCATAGGCTCAACGTACCGGCCCGATGCGACGATTCCGCACCGCCCTTGAGGACGACCGCCAAGACGACCGCTGGGCTGGGCCCCCCGACTGCCACCACCCGCGGCCCGGATCAGTCCAAGTGGGATCGGATGCTGGCAAAGTAGGGGCACAGCCCCCGACGAAGAGAGCACCTGAGCGTGAGCATCTACGGCAGTGTCCAGCAGCATCTGACCCAGCCCGAACTGGAACGGACGCTGTGGGCTGCAGCGAACGCGCTCCGCGGGCCGGTAGACGCCGGCGACTTCAAGGCGTACGTGTTCCCGGTGATGTTCTTCAAGTGGGTCAGTGACAACTGGGACTACCGGCACGCCCGGGCGGTTTCTGACTGGGGCGACGACCTGACCCCGGAGATCGAGTACGCCGACTACCAGCCGTTCGTGGTTCCGAAAGGCTGCCACTGGTCCGATGTCCACGGAACGGCGGTCAACGTCGGCGCGAAGCTCGGCGACGCCCTGGACCGCATCCAGGAGGCTAATCGTGACTTGGCCGGCGTGTTCGGTGACGTCCAGTGGGCCAACACCGACCGGCTCCCGGAGTCGGCGCTGACCGCGCTGCTGGACACCTTCCATCCAGTTCGACTCGACCCCGATCACGTGTCCGGCGACCTGCTGGGTAACGCGTACGAGTACCTCTTGCGGGAGTTCGCGGAGGCGTCCGGCAAGAAGGCCGGGGAGTTCTTCACCCCGCGACATGTTGTGCACCTGCTGGTCAAGATCCTCGACCCGCAACCGGGCGACGAGGTGGTCGACCCAGCGTGCGGATCCGGCGGCATGCTCGTCGAGACGGTCAACGCGGTACGTGAGTCGGGCGGTAACCCGGACTCTCTGCGTCTCTACGGTCAGGAGATCAACTTGACCACCTCGGCGATCGCCAAGATGAACCTGTACCTCCACGGCCTGGAGGACTTCGAGATCCGTCGCGGCGACACGTTCCGTGATCCGAAGTTCACCGAGCGGGGACGGTTGCGGAAGTTCGACGTGGTGATCGCCAATCCGCCGTTCAGCCTGCAGAACTGGGGGGCCAGCGTGTGGGCGAATGACCCGTGGGGGCGCGTGTTGTGCGCCGTCCCGCCAGCGAAGAACGCCGACTACGCGTGGATCCAGCACATGATCGCCTCAATGAAAGACGACACCGGGCGCGTCGGCGTCGTCATGCCACACGGGGTGCTGTTTCGCGGAGGCAAGGAAGGCGAGATCCGCCGTTGCCTGCTCGAGAAGGACCTGCTGGAAGCGGTCGTCGGTCTACCGAACAACCTCTTCTACTCGACATCGATCCCGGTGTGCCTGCTGATCTGGCGCCGGTCCAAGGCAGAGGAACGCCGCGAGCGTGTGCTGTTCGTGGACGCCTCGAAGCGGTTCGTGCCCGGCAAGAACCAGAACTCGATGTCGGACGCCGACGTCGACGCCATCCTCGCGGCCTACGCTCGTGGTGAGGACATCGACGGCGAAGGCGGCGTCAACCTCCGCCTCGTTGATCTCGACGAGATCGCAGGCAACAACTTCGATCTCAACATCGGCCGTTACCTCCAGGCCGCTGCCACCGCCGAGGTGGACGTCGAGGCCGCGTTGGCCGCCTACCGGGACGCCCGCGAGGAGTTGCGAGTCGCTGAACGCAATCTCGACGCCAAGCTGAAGGCCGCTGGGTTCGATGCGTGAGGGGTGGGAGAGGACGCAGCTGGGTTACGTCACGCGGCAGGTATTCGAGCCCGTCGAGCTTCACCCCGATCACACCTACATCAACTTGGGCGTGAAGTGGTACGCAGCGGGAACCTTCCTGCGCGAACCCAAAACAGGTGCCGAGATCAAGGCCGCACGGCTCTTCCGGGTCCGTCCGGGCCAGTTCGTCTATAACCGCCTGTTCGCCACTGAAGGGTCGTTCGCACTGGTGCGCCCTACGGACGAGCACGCCGTCGCCTCGAACGAGTTCCCCGTGTTCTCCGTGGACACCTCACGACTCATGCCGGAATACCTCTACCTGCACTTCCAGCAGCCCTCGGTCTGGAAGGAGGTCAACCATCAGTGCACTGGCACGACGAAGAGCCGGCTTCGTTGGAAAGAGGACAGATTCGCGGCCTACGGGTTCGCACTACCGCCACTCTCCGAGCAGCGGCGCATCGTTGACTTGGTAGGAGCAGTTGACGATACCCTCGCTGCCGCGAAGGTCGATTCGGACGCCGTTATCGCTGCGCGCAGTCGATTCCTCGACTCGCTGTTCGGTGGTGTTGCGAAGGTGTCCGTGGGGTCGTTGTTGTCCGGCATTGAGGGCGGTAGGAGCCCCAAGGCCATGGACGTGGCACCTAGGACTGGTCAAGAAGGTGTTCTGAAGGTCAGCGCGGTCACCGCCCTCGGCTTCGAGCCGCGCGAATCCAAGACGGTCGTTGATTCGTCGGTGTTCTCCGAACAGCACCGGGTAAGGGCCAACGATGTTCTTGTGACCAGGGCAAACACTGCCGCCCTGGTGGGTCAGGTCTGCTTGGTTCCCGCGGATCACGCTCATCTCTTCCTGTGTGACAAGACATTGCGTCTCCGTCCGGCCGTCGGCGTCGCGCCGTCGACTTTGGTCGCGGCGCTGAACTCGCCGGCGGCCCGCATGCAACTCAGCGCAGCTGCAACGGGTACCTCGGCCAGCATGAAGAACATCTCGCAGGAGAACATCCGAGACTTGCGCGTGGGGTGGCCGGATGATCCCATCTCCGCCGGATTGGCAGATCAGGCGTTGCTGGCGAGGCACGCCCGTTCCAAGGAAGCGATTCGACGCTTGCGCGAGCTGCGCACGAACTTGCTGACCGCGTTGCTTTCTGGGGAGCACGAAATTCCGGAGTCGTACGACGAGTTGATGGTGGTGGCGTCGTGACGAGCGTTTGGGTGGTGCGGGCGGGTAATCGTGGACAGTCGGAGGACTTCAATTTCGAGCGGGGCCGGGCCACGATCGGCTGGGAGGAGATCGGGGACCTGTCGGGGTGCTCGTCGCGGGAAGCGGTGCGGCACCTCGTGGATCGGGCCTATCCGGGCGACAATCCCCAGCGGCTGGCGGTGTACACCGGCCAGTTGTGGGCGTTCCGTCAGGGTGTTCAGCCCGGCGATCTTGTCGTGATGCCGCTCAAGACCAAGCCGGGGTACTTGGCGTTCGGGCGTTGCACCGGCGGCTACGCGTATGACTCAGCCGCGCCCCGTGATCGACGCCACTTCCTGGCCGTCGACTGGCAGCCCGAACCGGTGTCGCGCGCGGTGTTGAAGGACGATCTGTTGGCGATGGTGAACGGCGCGATGACGGTGTTCAGCCCGTCCCGCAACCACGCGGCGGCTCGACTGGAGACGGTCGCGGCGGGTGGAGCAGACCCGGGCGTCGGCGTCCCAATGCCTGTTGCCAGCCCGTCGCCGTCGTCGGCGGCCGTGGCAGTGGCCGATCCGCCGCAGGTCCCGACGTTGGATGCGATCCGGGACCGTGTGAGAGCGCGGATCGTGGAGGACTTCGGTCAGCACAAGCTGACCCATCTGGTCGCCGACGTGCTGACGGCGCTGGGGTTCGTGTGCGAGGTGTCCCCGGCCGGCCCCGATCAAGGCATCGACATTCGCGCGGGTCGCGGTCCGCTGGGCCTGGACACACCCATCATTGTGGAGGTCAAGTCGGAGCCCACGGCGGTAGGTGCCCCGGTCATGCGCGGCCTACACAGCGCGATGAGCAAGAACAACGCGCCGCAGGGGCTTCTGGTGGCGATGGGTGGCATCACTGCGCCCGCGAAGAAGGAGTTCGAGTCGCTGCGGACGATCATCCAGGTCTGGGACGCCGAAGCCCTCCTCGACCAGTTGTTCGCCACGTACCCCCTGCTGCCCGACTCGACCAAGGCGGCCCTGCCGCTCAAGCAGGTCTGGGTGCTGGACGACGACACGGAGGCCTGACGTGGCCGGCATGACCGAACACAACTCCGTTCAGCAGCCGCTTGTGGACGAGCTGGTGCGGCTGGGCTGGTCGTACTTCCCGGGCAAGAGCCTGGACCGCCAGTTGGAGCAGGTCTTCATCGAGTCCGAGGTGGTCGATGCACTGGTGCGCCTCAACCCGGACGTGGCGGAGGTGCCAGGACGGGCGTCCGAGGTGGTGAAGCTGCTGAGGAACTTGACGTTCCAGGTGGATGACGAGGGTCTGGTTGAGACCAACCGTGAGGCGATGTCCTGGCTGCGGGGGCTGCAGACGCACAAGTTCGTTGGCGCGGACGCCTTTCGTCCAGTCCGGCTCATCGACTTCGAGAACCCCGCGAACAACCGGTTCGCGGTGGCGGATGAGGTGTCGTTCGGGTCGCCGGGGAACAAGGCGCGGTTCGACATCGTCCTGTTCGTCAACGGGTTGCCGTTGGTGGTCGGGGAGACGAAGACGGCGTTCAAGCAGAAAGTGAGCTGGATCACCGCCGCGAACGAGGTCGCCGACCACTACGAGACGAAGTTCGCGCCGTTCTTCACCACCAACGTGTTCAGCTTCGCCACCGAGGGCCGAGAGCTCATGTACGGGGCCACGGGTGCCCGGGTGGAGCACTGGATGACGGCGGGTCCGGCGAAGGACCACCCACTGCTGACCGACGTGCTGGCGGCAGCCAGGTGGCTGTTGGCGCCGGCGACGGTGTTGAAGTTCCTGAACTCGTTCACCTTGTTCGAGACCCCGGAGGACAACTCGGGGTCGGCGTCCCTGATCAAGTTGATCGCCCGGTACATGCAGTTCGAGGCAGTCGAGCTGATGGTGGGTCGCGCCCACGAGGGACAATCGCGACGCGGCCTGATCTATCACACGCAAGGGTCGGGGAAGACGCTGGCGATGGTGTTCGCGGCCGGGC
>WBZS01001134.1_pt1 | contig 23436 bp, 18 predicted proteins | sample 5204201 | NCBI WGS metagenome assembly WBZS01 (sample SAMN12344357, study PRJNA552823) | activated sludge metagenome | biome: Activated sludge suspended growth; feature: Nitrification reactor; material: Wastewater; isolation source: activated sludge from nitrification reactor of wastewater... | reverse complement strand
CATCAGGGCGACCTGCTGGTGGCCGCCGACGGCATCCGCTCCGCCGCAAGGGCCATCGTCTACCCGGATGAGGGACCGCTCGCCACCAATGGCTGGATGATGTACCGCGGCACCACCCAAAGCGCGCCGTTCCTGAGCGGCACCTCGATGGTCATCATCGGCGACGAGCACCTGCGGGTGGTGGTCTACCCGATCGGCCCCGGCGTCATCAACTGGCTGCTGGTGCGCCCGGTGGCGGGCGAGGCTGGCGAACTGGGCAACTGGAATCGCGAGCTCGTTCCACGACAGGTCGCCACTCATGTGCAGGACTGGACCTTCGACTGGCTCGACGTGCCGGCGCTGTTTCGCGGCGCCAGCACCTACTACGAGTTCCCGATGGTCGACCGCGATCCGCTGCCGCGCTGGAGCCATGGCCGGGTCACGCTGCTCAACGCAAGCGCCGAGGCATTGTTCGGTTATAACCGCGATGAACTGATCGGGCGGCCGATCGAAGCCCTTGTGCCGTTGGCCGCGGCCAACGGCCACCAAAAGCTCCGCGCCGAATATGCCCGCGATCCGCGCCCGCGCCCGATGGGCCAGGAGCGTTTTGTGACCGGACGACACAAGGATGGCCGCGAAATCCCGGTGGAGGTCGGCCTCAGCGCGTTGCGGCTGAGGGAGGAGTCGTATTACCTGGCCGTGATCGTCGATATCACCGACCGGCGACAGGCGGCGGCGGTCTTGCAGGACTCGCTACGCGAAAAAGAGACGCTGCTCAAGGAGATCCATCACCGCGTCAAGAACAACATGCAGCTGATCTCGAGCCTCCTCAAACTGCAATCCGATTACGTCACCAGCCCGGAGGCGCAGGCGATTTTCAACGAGGCGCAAAGCCGCGTTCGCTCGATGGCCCTGATCCACGAAAAGCTGTATCAGGCGAGCAGCCTGGCGCGCATCGAGTTCTCTGAATACGTCCACAGTCTGGTCCGCATCCTGATGCAGACCTACGCGGTGGCTCCGGCGCGCGTGGCGGTCTCGATCGACGTCGAACCGCTCGAGGTCGGTGTGGATCTCGGGATCCCGTTGGGGCTCGTGCTCAATGAGTTGATCTCAAATGCGCTCAAGCATGCCTTTGCGCCCGGCCAAAGTGGAGCCGTGGATGTGGTGCTCGCCCGACGCGGAATCGATCGCTTGGAGCTCCAGGTGCGTGATGACGGGCGCGGTTTCCCGATGGGGTTCAACTGGCGCCAGTCCCCGACGTTTGGGTTGCACCTGGTCTCGATCCTGACCGAACAATTGCAGGGCGTGATCGAGGTCGATGCGGGTCGCGGCGTTTTGTTCCGACTGGTCGTGCCCTACGCCGACCCGATGCCGGCCGCGCCCGGCGCGGATTAGTCAGCGGGTCCGTCGCTCACGAGTTGCAGGTGCAGCTGCGGCACATCCTGATAGGCGCCGCCGTTGAGCACCAGGCGATAGACTCGGGCGTCGAGGCCGAGGTCGCGGGCCACGCTGCGCGCCAGGAGAAGCATTTCGCCCGCCGGGTTGGGTTCGCCGGGTTGCAAGTCGGCGAGCGACCGCAGCGCGCGCTTTGGGACGATCAAGATGTGGCAAGCGTAGGCCGGCCGCGGATGCCAGAAGGCCAACGCGCCCGGGGTTTCGCGGACCCGACGCACCGGGAGCCAGCGACTGTGTCGGGCGAAGAGCACGCCGACCCAGGCTGCGACGGGCCTGGCGCGCGCGATGCGAAGCAGCAGGTCGCCGATCATGCGGCGGCGGGATCCGCGAAAAGGAGCCCGGTGCGGTGATAATGCGCTGCGCTCGAGTCGCAGCCCAGCGCAGCGACGACCTCCTCCGGCCGGCCGGTGGCGGCGTCGCGTGCGGCCAGCTGCATCGCCAGGCTGCGCTCGGGCTCGGCGCCGGGGGTCAGTGACTCAATCAAGGGCCGCAGGTCGTAGGCTTTGTCGCGACGGGTTCGAGGCAGTTGGGTCTGAGCGAGCAAACCGGCGATGCGCGGCGCCAGGTCGGGCTCCGGCGCGTCAAGTGCGACGGCGTAGGTGGCCGAGCGTAGCAGCACCTGCAAAGGCGGCTGCTTGTCGTCGATGATCTCAGCCGCCAGGACGCCGATGCCCGGCGGCGCCGAGATCGTGAGGGCCGCCTGCGCTTCCTCGACGGCCAGATCGTGTTCCAGCCAGATATCGGCCAGTTCGCAGTCCGACGTGAAGCCTAGCGGCAATGCGCCGGCCAGCTGAATGCGCGGTTGCGGATGAAAGCCCAGCGTGTAGGCGAGCGGCAGACGCGCGCGTCGAAATGTGCGCTCCCAGGCCCGGTGCAGATCGAGATGCCCGGTGAAGCGCATGGCCTGACCCTTGGAGAAAGTGATGCGAAGTCTCACGCGAGCATTCTAGCGCAGTCACCCGGTCTCTGTCCTGGAGGAACGCAGGGCTATCGCATCTAAACCAAACAAGGCATGTCTTTGCCGCGGATTGCGCGGATGATGCGGATTGTGGAAACACGCTCCCCATCCGCGCAATCCGCGGCAAAAAGCGTCGAAGCCCAATTAGGTGCGATTGCCCTGCCGGCGCCTACGACCAGCACAGGGTGTGCTGGCGCAGGTCCACGTGGCCGATCAAGGTGGCGACGTCGACGCGCAAAACGGGATCGTCATCGTCGGCGCCCAGCGGCCAGTCGAGGGCGTAGGTCTCGTGCTCCAACCCCGGCGCGTCGCTCATCGGTCGGGCGCGATACTCGAGGGTCACACAGGTGCTGGGGCCGTTGCTGTCGAGGATCCATCGGGTGCCGGCGATGGCCACGCTCGACTTCGGCCGGAGGTCGCCGGTCGCGAAGCCGATCCAGCCGAACGCTCCCCCGCCGCACAGACCGGCTACGGCCACCAGGCTGAGCCCGACGGCGATCAGCCTCCATCGCGTCGGCGCGTGTGGCCGTCCGGGCGAGCTCACTGACACGGGTGCCTCCGTGGATCGGATAATGCGACGGGGCCGTGGGGACGGGGAGCCGTTCGCGGTTACGCTCTGTGGCCCCGGACCCGGTCAGGCTGGAGATGCGACGGCCCAGGTTCGCGCGTGGGTCAGTCTCCCGCGACCGGCAGTTCGGGGGCGGCCGCCCGCCGCAGGTGCTTGGGCCTGACCTCCGGGCATTCCCAGGCCTTGGCCGGGGTCTGCATGCGCAACGCCGTGAACTTCGGCAGGATGCCGCAGGCGAAGCAGCGCTCGCGGCAATCGATGCGTGTCTGGCCGCGCAGGCTCCAGCGGTAATCCTCGGCCAGGAATTGCTTCTTGACCGCGACGTCGATGTGCTCCCAGGGGAACGTCTCGTCGATCAGGCGTTCGCGGTGCGTGTAGAAGCGCGGATCGAGGCCGACCTCGGCGAAGCATTCGAGCCAGGTCGGGTAGTTGAAGTGCTCCTGCCAGGCGTCAAAGCGAATCCCCTTGCGGTGCGCGGCGCGCAAGACTGCGCCCAGCCGTCGATCGCCGCGCGAGAACCAGGCCTCGAGCTGGGTTTCTTCGGGGTTGTTCCAGTTGAGCTTGAGCCCGGGGCCGCGCAGCTCGCGCTTGAGCAGAGATTGTTTGGCCCGGATCTGTTCGATCGAGTCGCACGCGACCCATTGAAAAGGCGTGTGCGGCTTGGGCACGAAGGTGCTCACACCCGCGGTCACGCTGACCTTGTTGCCCACGTACTTGCGGCCCTCGTCGCGCACGCGCTTACACAGGTCGGCGATCGCCTGCACGTCCTCGAGGGTCTCGGCCGGGTGGCCGATCATGAAGTACAGCTTGACGTGGGTCCAGCCGCGCTCGAAGACGGCCCGGGTCGTTTCGAGCAGTTGCTCGGTCGAGACTGGCTTATTGATGATCTCGCGCATCCGTTCGGTCGCGGCTTCGGGCGCGAAGGTAAAGCCGCCGCGTTTGTTGTCTTTGAGCGCCTCCATCAATTCAACCGAGGCGCTCTCGATCCGCAGCGAGGGCAGCGACACGCTCAGGTGCTTGCCCGCGAAGCGCTCGCCGACTTTTCGCACCAGATCGACCACGTCGCCGTAATCCGAGGACGAGAGCGAGAGCAGCGCGATCTCCTCGAAGCCCGTGTTCTTCAGGCCCTCCTCGATCGCGTTGACGATCGCTTCGACTCGACGCTCGCGCACAGGCCTCGTGATCATGCCCGCGTGGCAGAAGCGGCAGCCGCGCGTGCAGCCGCGCATGATCTCGACCGCGTAGCGGTTGTGGATCGTGGAGATGTACGGCACGATCAGACGGGTGGGCGGCGGCGGAAGAAGCGGCACGATGCGCTTGAGCACCTTGGCGGGCGCCGCGGCATCGATCGGGAGCACGGCGGCCACCGTGCCGTCTTCGTTGTACTCGGGCGCGTATAACGCCGGGACGTACACGCCCCAGATGCCGGCCAGCTTCCGCAGCAGCTCGATTTTGGGTGCGTCACCGGCCTTCCACTCGGCCAGGACCTTGAGGATGTCGAAGATCACGTCTTCACCCTCGCCGACGACGAAGGCGTCGATGAAGTCCGACATCGGTTCGGGGTTGTAGGCGCTGTGCCCGCCGACCAGGATCAGCGGCATGGTGCGCGGGTCGCGCTCGGCCGCGATCAACGGCAGCCCCGCCAGGTCGAGGAAGTTGACGGCGTTCGAGTACAGCTGCTCGTACGGGATCGAGAGCCCGACCAGGTCGAAGTCGCGCACGGGGCGCTTGCTCTCGAGCGAGAACAACGGCAGACCCGCCGCGCGCATCTCGGCCTCCATGTCCGACCAGGGCACGTAGGCCCGTTCGGCGAGCAGGTCGGGTCGGCGGTTGATCAGGTCGTACAGGATCGCCAGGCCCAGGTTGGGTGTGCCGATCTCGTACACGTCGGGGAAGGCCAGACAGACTTTGAGTTGCGTCGTCGACCAGTCTTTGACGATCGAATTCAGCTCACCGCCGGTGTAGCGACCCGGCTTCTCGACCCGCGGCAGCATGCGGTCCAGCGCGTGGGGGATGGATTCAGGAGTCATCTTGGGGAATTATAAGGCGTTCGGCCCCGGGCGTCAGATTCGAGTCGCAATTGCCGCAGACTGAGCGACACCGGGCGTGCGAACGGTGCCCGTTGGGCCTCAAGCCTGATGTTCGCCCCCCGGTGTCTCTCACAAATCGCACATCCCTCTGATCTCCTCCCACTCGATCGCGGTTTGCCGGCCCTGGTCGAACTCCGCGTTCATCCACGCCTGGAGCTTGAGCACGGTCGCGTCATCCTTGGCGAGCTCGCGCCCGGTGTGCTGTTTGATGCAGAAGATCAGGCCGGCGACGCCCGAGTCCTTGGTCAGACTGACCTCCAACGGTCGGCCGAGCAGGGCCGGGACGTCGAAGGGCGCATACATCCACCAGAATTTGTTCAAGCCGTCGGCGTGGATGCCGGCGCGTGTGCGGTGCGCGTCTTTGCCAAAGAGCGGGTACTTGGCGGGCACGGCGTCGCCCATCTTCGCATAGAGGTCGGCGAGCCCGGTCAGGGCCGTGAAGTCGGGCGCCGCGGCATCGAAGTACCCCATGCCGATCAGATGCAGGAGCACACCTTCGAGCGGGGCGTTTCCCGAGCGCTCGCCTTTGCCCAGCAGCGTGCCGTTGACGCCCGCACAACCGGCCTGCACCGCGGCCAGGCAATTGGCGACGACCAGGTGCGTGTCGTTGTGCGGGTGAAATTCGAGGTCGGCGGCCTCCAGACCCAGCGCGCGCAGCTCGCGGATCATGCGCGGCACCGAGCGCGGCCAGTCGACGTGCTCGTAGGGCAGACCGAGGCCGAGCGTGTCGCAGACGCGAAAGCGCGGTCGTTGGTCCGGGCCATACGCCTGCGCCAGTTCGAGCACAGCCGTGACGAAGGGCAGCATGAACGCACGCGGTGCGCGGGTAGCGTCCTCGAGGTGGAGACGCGGTCGGATCCCGGCGTCGAGCACCCGGGCGACGGCGTCGAGATAGGTTCCAGCGGCCGCGACGCGCCCGGCAGGCGTGAACTTGTGAAAGGTGTGGTAGTCGGAGGCCGATGCCAGCATGCCGGTCTCGCGCACTCCGAGCCCCGCGATCAGGCCGACGTCTTTGGCCGTGGCCCGGATCCACGTCGTCGGCTCGACCGGCGCGCCCGAGCGGTGACGCTCGAGCGCGGCTTCGAGCATGGCCCGGTCCGACGGCCGATAGGCGAAGAACTCGGCCTGCCGGATCGCGCCGCTGGCGCCCGTGAACGCGTTCATCAGGTCGTAGATCTGCACGCCCTGAGCGACGGTCAGCGGCAGGCCGCCCTGCTGTCCGTCGCGGTGCGTGGTCTCGGTCGTCCAGACGCGGCCCGGCAGCGTCGTCGGGCGATCGGTCCAGGCGAAGCGCGGAAAGCCGTGACGCGGGAAGCTGGCCTCGTTGTAGTCGGGTGTGGGGACGTCGACGATGTTCATGCGTCGATGGTAGAATGAGTGATCAATGTCGTCAATCTTGATTCATTTATCAATATATGCCGGGAGCAGACACACCGATGTCTACGTATTGCAGCGCGGCAGAGGCCGCTGATCGTCTGGGTGTCAGCCGCGCCACCCTGTACGCCTACGTCAGCCGCGGCCTGATCCGCTCCGAGGCCGGCGACGACGCCCACGCGCGCCGCTACCGGGTTGACGACGTCGCGCGCCTGATGCAACGCAAGGTTGCCCGGAAGGACCCGGGGCGGGTGGCGGCCGAGGCGCTGCAGTGGGGCGCGCCGGTGCTCGACTCCGAGCTGACGTTGATCGACGCCGGGACCCTGTACTACCGCGGGCTTGATGTGGTCGCGCTGTCGGCTGCGACGTCGCTGGAGGCCGTGGCCGGGCTGCTGTGGTCGGGGGATCTCGCGGCCGCGTTGCCGAACACGCAAGCGCCGGACCCGATCCATGTGCCGGCGGGGCTGCCGGTGCTGGCGCGCTTTCAGATCGCGCTGCCGACGGCCGCGCTGGCCGACCCGGCCGCTTACGACCTGCGGCCCGCCGGCGTGCAGCGCACTGGGCTGCGCATCCTGCGTCTGCTCACCGGTCTGGCGGTGGGGCGCGCACCGGCGACGGCGCCGGTCGCGGTCCAGCTCCGGCGCGCCTGGCGGTGCCCTGAGCGCCTGCAACCGCTGCTCGAGCAGGCCCTGATCCTGTGTGCGGACCATGAACTCAATGTCTCGGCTTTCACCGTGCGCTGTGTGGCTTCGAGCGGCGCGTCATTGTATGCGGCAATTAACGCCGGTGTCTCAGCGCTGCAGGGCCGGCGGCACGGCGGCATGATCGACCGCGTGACGGATCTGTTCGCGGCTTGCGAAAGCGCCGGGGTCGCCAGGGGTGTCCAGACGGCGCTGCAGCGCGACGGCATTTTGCCGGGGTTTGGCCATCCGCTCTATCCGGAGGGCGATCCGCGCGCGTCGGCCCTGCTCGGGTCGCTGGCACAGGTCTCGGGGCGCGGTGAGAGGGGCAAGCTGCCGCAGTCGATCCTGCGCCACGTGGCCCGCCATCTGGGCGAAAAGCCCACGATCGATTTCGCGCTGGCAGCGTTGACGCGGACGTTGGGGTTACCCGACGAAGCGGGCCTCACACTGTTCGCGCTCGGGCGCACGGTCGGTTGGGTCGGGCATGCGTTGGAAGCCTATGCCCGCGAAGAACTCATCAGGCCGCGGGCGCGCTACACTGGTGTGCAGCCGCAAGCGCCTGCCTGATCTCTCAGATCGCGGGATCCTTCTGCGCCAGGAGCGTCCACAGGAAGTCTTCGCCGAAGCGCCCCTCGGACGCTTCGGTTTTCCGCATTTGCCGCAGCTCCGCGATGCCGGCGCCGCGTGACCAGATCTCGCGCAGGCGTTCCTCGGTGTAGCCCAATCCGCCGCGAAGCGAGCGCTGCTCGTACACCTCGACATCGGTGAGGTTGCTCCCGCCTTCCGGCCGAAAGCAGACCAGCCCGAACCAGCCGCCGGGCTTCAGAGCGGTGAAGACCCGGTCGACGTATGTACGTCGGCGATGCGGGGCGATGTGGTGGAAGCAGCCCGCATCGTAGACGAAGTCGTACGACGCCGGCGCCACCTTCAAGTCGAACACGGACACGCACTGCAGGTCGACGATCACGCCGGCGGTTTTGACCCGCTCGGTCGCCCAGGCGATCGCTTTCGGCGAGAAGTCGACGCCGTGCACGTCGAAACCCTGTCGGGCAAGGTAGATCGCGTTGCGCCCGTTGCCGCAGCCGAGCTCAAGCGCGCGGCCGACCGGGAGCCGGCCGTGCTGGATCCAGCGGACCAGGTTTTCGTCGGGCCACTCGACAAAGAAGGGGCAGGGTCTGGCCCGATCCCGATAGAACTCGTCCCACCAGCCATCGCCGCGATTGGCCAGGAGCCCGTCCAGCATGGCCAACACGTCATCCGTCGAGTTGATATCTTGCATGCTCGTTAGACTCAACAAGCCGCCCCTTTGGGCGGCTTGTGTTGTTCATATGGATGGGCGGAAGGCGTTTAGCTGGCCGCGGCCTCGGCCCCGGGCTCGCCGCCCTTGCGCCCGAGCAATTCGTCGATCTGCTTGCGGCGCTCGGTGACCATGCCCTTCCCGCGCTCCGCGAGCTCTTCGCTCTTCGCGCGCGCTTCGGCGGCCAGTTTCTCGGCACGGTTGCGCGCCCCGGCGGCGGCCTCTTCGGCGCGGCGTCGGGTGTCTTCGCTGTATGTGCTCGCCTGATCGCGGATTTCGATGCTGCGCTGGCGGATTTGAGCGCGGGTCTCTTCGCCCGATTGCGGCGCCATGATCAGGGCCACAGCCGCGCCGACCAGCCCGCCAATGATGAAGCCGGTCAGAAAGCTGCCAATTTCGTTGTCGGTTGACTCGGACATGATCCTTCTCCTTGTTGAAACGCCGGCCGGTGCGTTCAGCGGCGGAAGATCCCGCCCAGTTGATTGAAGGTGTCGACGATCTTGCTCAGACCGGCGACATACGCGTTGAGTTTGATGACGGGCTCGGCTACGTTCTCACTTAAGAACACCGCCGTGCCGCGAACGGTGCGGACCGTTTCCTGGGTCGCTTCAAGGATCGGCTTGAGCTCGTTGCGGAGCAGGTTGGTGAGCAGCGCGACCTGCACCGCCAGGACCGCCAGCGCCACGCCGATGAAGACCATCATCAGCGCCATGAGGATGATGAACACGTCCCGAACCGATGCGGCCAGGGTCGGGTTCTGCACCAGGAAGATGGCCGCCAGGACCAGGAGCACCACGACCAGCAGGGCGAAGATCCCGCCGAAGATCATGCCGGCGCGCTGTTTGGGCGTCAACCCTTCGGGTTCGGGTGGAACCGGCGTCGGGGGGAGCGGCAGCGGCGTCGATTGGTCGGGCGCCGGGCTCGCGTCGGAATAGGCGGGCGCAGTGGTCATAGACGGCGATTATAACCCACGGGTCTGGCGAGGTCAGACACAGGGAGCGTCCCGATGTACCCCGATGCCTATTCGCGAGGGCGAGCGCGGCGGCTCTCACCCCGCACTTCGTCATGGACCAGGACGCGCGTGAGGACCAGCGCCAACGCGCTGCCAAGAGTCGCCATCAGCAAGTTGAGCGCGCCGACCTGGAGCGCATGCACGCCGACCAGGTCGCCGGTGACGTGGCCAAGCGCGAAGCCCAGCCAGCTCGCGACAAGGAAGAACACCAGACGCCGGGCGTCGCCGCCCTGCCAGGCGTGAAAGGCCGCGCCGAACAGGGTCGCCAGCCCGATGGCCAACAGAAAAGTCGGAAGGGTCATGCGTTCCTCGGGGCGGCGTCCGGCCCGTCTGCTTCGTCCGGTTCCCGGGCGATGAGGCCGCCGCCCAAACAGACGTCGCCTTCATAAAACACGGCGGCCTGGCCAGCGGTTATATCACGCAGCCGCGTCTCGAACAACACACGCGCGCGCCCATCGGGCAACGGCTCGATCCGGGCCGGCTGCGGCGCCGCCTTGTAGCGGATCTTGACCTCGGCCCGGAGCGGGTCTGTGGGCGGGTCACCGGCGATCCAATGCACCCGTTCGGCGATCAGGCGATCGCGGCCCAATTCGTCGGCGCCGCCGACCACAAGCGCGTTGTCGGCGGGCCGGAGGGCGATCACGTAAAGCGGATCCGGCCCGCTGAGGCCGATGCCCTTGCGCTGGCCGATCGTGTAGAGCGGCAGGCCCTGATGCTCGCCGATCACGGCGCCGGCGGTGTTCACGATCGGGCCCGGTCGCAGGCTGGCCGGCGCGTGCTCACGCAGAAAACGGCGGTAGTCACCATCGGCCAGGAAGCACAGATCCTGGCTCTCCGGGCGCTCGGCCACGGGTAGTTCGATCTCGCGCGCAAGGGCGCGGACCTCGGGCTTGGTCAGCTCGCCGAGCGGGAAACGGGCGTGGCGAAGCTGGGCCTGGCCAAGCACGCTGAGCACGTACGACTGGTCCTTGTGCTCGTCGACGGCCTTGAGCAGTTGCAGCCCGCCCGCGCCGTCGGCGCTCACGCGCGCGTAGTGCCCGGTCGCCAGGTAGTCGGCGCCGAGGTCGAGCGCCTGGTTCAGCAGGAACTCCCAACGGATGTGACGGTTGCACTCGAGGCACGGGTTGGGCGTCAGGCCCGCGGCGTAGCTGTCGATGAAGAAGTCGACGATGTGACGTTTGAACACGGCCTGGGCGTCGATGGCGTAGAACGGAATGCCCAGCTGGGCGGCGACGCGGCGCGCCTGTGCCAGCGCATCGGGCGTGCAGCAGCGGTTGAAGGCCACATCGGCGGTCGGCTCGCCCCATAATCGGAGCATCAGGCCGACGACGTCGTAGCCCTGGCGCACGAGCAGGGCGCCAGCCACGCTGCTGTCGACGCCGCCCGACATCGCGATCACGACCCGCTCGGCCATCAGGGCGCCACCTGGGTCTGCTCGGCCCGCGCGCGGAGCCGCGCCGCTGCTTCGGGCAGCACCGCGATCACGCGCTCGACGTCGTCGTCGGTCGTCGCGCGCCCGACCGTGAGGCGCAGCGAGCCGGCGGCCCATTCCGGTTTCAGCCCACAGGCCAGCAAGACCTGCGAGGGCTCCGGGTTCCCGGTCTTGCAGGCCGACCCTGACGAGGCCGCGATTCCGGCGAGGTCAAGGTGCATGAGCAAGGCGTTGCCGTCGACGTTGCGCAACGCGAAGGAAGCATGATTGGGCAGGCGCTCGACGGGGTGGCCGGTGAGGACGCTTTCGGGCACGGCGGCCAGCACGCCGGCGATCACCCTGTCGCGCAGCCGCGCGAAGTGGGCGTTGTGCGTGGCCCGTTCGGCCGCAACCCAACGCAGCGCCTCGGCCAGCCCGACGATCAGGGGCACGTTCGGTGTACCGGCGCGCAGCCCGCGCTCGTGTCCGCCGCCGGTCTGGCTGGGCAGCAGTTCGACGCCCGGCGCCACGTACAGGGCGCCGACGCCCTTGGGGCCGTAGGCCTTGTGTGCGCCAAGCGCAAGCGTGCTCACGTCGAGGGCGCCCACGTCCAGCGGCAGCTGACCCGCAGCCTGCACGGCGTCGACGTGCAGGGGCACGCCGCGTCGGCGCGCCGCAGCCGCGATATCGGCGATCGGGTTGATTGTGCCGATCTCGTTGTTGCCGTAGATCACGGCCACGAACGCGGTATCGTCCCGCAGCGCCGCGGCCACGGCATCGGCCTGCACCTGACCGAAGCGGTCCACCGGGACCTCGGTCAGCTCGAAACCGAAATGGTCGCGCAGCTGGCGACAGGTGGCGATCACGGCATCGTGCTCGACCGGCGTACACACGATATGACCGGCCCCGCGCCGTTCGCGGGCCGCAAAGGCCAGACCGCGCAGGGCCAGGTTGTCGGCTTCCGAGCCGCCGCTGGTGAAGATCACGTGCTCGGGCCGACAGGCGAGCACGTCCGCGACAGTCGCGCGCGCGCTCTCGACCGCGTGTTCGGCGCGCTGGCCGTAGGCGTGCACGGACGACGGGTTGCCGAAGTGCTCGCTGAAGTACGGAAGCATCGCGTCCAGCACCCGCGGGTCGACGGGCGTGGTCGCGGCATAGTCCAGGTAGATCGTGTGCATACCCGGTGATTGTATCTTCTTTGACGTCGGCACCTTCGGGGCAAGCGGGCAGGGCGATCACTTTTGATTCGCCAGGTTCGGCACCGGGCCACGATTCTCCCGAATGGCGGTGACTGCTCTGCCAGCAGGAAGTTCGGCGATCAGCGAGGGGTGCGAGGGCCGGGGCTCCGGCCCTCGCACCCCTCGCTGATCGCCGCAATCCTCCCGACAGGAAGATGGGCTATCATCCGAGGATGCCCACCGAGACCTTCGGTCACGAGTTGGAGATGCACCTGATCGCGCTCAATCGGGAGTTATGGGCCGAGAGCACGGGTCAGCGCGTCAACCAAAACACGGTGTTCCGCGCCACGCACGCGATCGCGGCGCTGGGCGAGTCGCTGCTCGACGACCCCGACCCGGCGTGGCGGCGGTACGGCGTGCAGTTGTGGGTCGAATCGCGGGCCCGGTCGCGAGATGAGCGCATCGTCGATCTGCTTGACGAGCACGCTCGCACGCGCGAGCACGTCAGCAGTGACGGCCCGCTGACCTGGCGCAACTGGCGCACGTTCGAGCGCGAGGCCGAAGGCGGGCAGCTCGAGGCCGGGCTTCAGGCCCTGATCTCGCGCACCACGCCGCTCGGCGCGGCGCTTCAGGCACGGCTGGATCAGACACGGGCCGATTACGCCACGCAGGGCCTCGACCCTGTGGCGGTGTTCGCGTGGCGCGAAGGCCTGACCGTGCCCGAGCTGCGGCAGGTGCTTCAACGCGAGGCGCTCGGCGCGCGCGATAAATTCCAGACCGCGCTGTTCACGCTCAGCCAGGCGGTTTTCGGGCGCGCTCCGGGCCCGGCCGAGCTTCACGCGCTGTACCTGAACCTGATGTACTCGCCGACCGACGCGCTCTTCGGCGCGGCCGCCGACGAAGTCGCCCGGGCGCTGTCGCGTTTTGAGGAAGCCGGCTTCCGCCTGGCGAGCGTCCCGCTCGACCTGGAGAACCGGCCGCGAAAATCGCCGGGCGCGTTCTGCTTTCCGATCGCCATCCCGCACGATGTGCGCATTTCGGTGCGTATGACGTCGCGGCATCACCTGGCCGACATGCTGTATCACGAGCTCGGGCACGCCGCGCACTTCACGGCGATCGACGCGGGGCTTTCGTTTGTCGACCGTTACTGGATCGAGTCCGGTGTTCACGAAACCTTCTCGACGCTGTTCGAATCGCTTCTGGGCGAGCCCGTGTTCCTGACCGAGGAGCTGGCGTTGCCGGCGCGGTCGGTGGACGCCCTGCTCAGCTTTGCCGCGTTCAAGCGCGCGTTGACGATGACCAAGCAGTCGGCGACGGCGTTGGCCGCGATGGATTGTTGGGAGGAAGGGCTCGACTGGTCGCAGGCGGAGTCGCGTTACAGGTTGTACCTGCGTGACGCCCTCGGGATCAACGCGCCGGTTGGTTACGGCCGGCTCGACTCGTTCTTGCAGACCCTCAACGTCTATCCGGCCGGCTACGTGCTGGCCGAGCTGCGTGTGGCCGCCTGGGTGAAGGCGCTGCGCGAGTTGGGCGGGGCGGCGTGGTGGCGTTCGCCAGCTGCGCAGGCCGATATCCAGGCGCGCATGCGGGCAGGGGCCGGCGCGCATCTGCCGTTCGACACGGTGGCTTAAGGGCTTCGGCGATCGGGGTGTGGTTAACAAGGCGGCTCGGCACACCGGGTATCACCCGGCGCGCCGAGCCGCCTTGTCGTCGTCAGGCAGGGTCGGAGTCGGTGCCGTCGGCTTCCGTAAGGGAAGGTTCCGTGGGGCCGGTTCCGGCAGGCTCGGGCGCGGGCTCGACGGGCGCGTTCGCGACCGTTTCGGTTTGCATGAACTCGGGCTTCTCGTAAACCGTGGCCTCGGGCGCCGGCTGGGTCGTTGCGCAGTACGGGCACACCGTCCAGGCCAGGTCGATCAGGCGCTCGCACGACACGCACGGCTTCTTGAGCCGGGTGAGGCAGTTCGGGCAGATCTGCCAGGCCTCGTCAACCTGCCGGTTGCAGCCCGGGCACACGCGCCGCTCCTCGATCTCCTGCAGCAGCGCTTCCTCCTCGAGGCTTTGTTCGTACTGCTCGGCCAACGTCTTCGGCGGTCGCAGGATCAGGTAGATCAGCAAACCGGGGAGGAGCAGCACAGCCACGACCAACGCGGCCATCACCTGGGCGAGAATGTCGCGGCTGCGCGCGCGCATGTCGCGAAAGGTCCAGATCACGAGGCTGAGCCAGAGCGCGGCCAGAAAAGCCCCGACAAAAGTCACGGTCCAGAGCACGGTCTCGGAGAGGGCGCTGATGTCGATCGGCATGGGCGGCGATTATAATATGGAGGCTTGATCACCGCGACCGCCAGGCGGGGCGCGTTGCGTGCTGAACGGCCAAGGGGGGCCATGTCCAGCGCATTATCTCGCATTCATGACCTCGCGCCGAGTGACCGGCCGCGCGAGCGCCTGATCGCCGAAGGGGCGGGGGCGCTCTCCACGCCTGAGTTGTTAGCCATCCTGTTGCGTGTCGGTGTGCGGGGCGAGAACGCCCTGCGTCTGTCGGAGCGGCTGCTGGCGCATGTCGGCGGGTTGGCCGGTCTGCATCGCGCCGGGCACGCCGACCTGAGCGCGATCCGCGGCGTCGGGTCGGCCAAAGCGGCGCAGTTGCTGGCGGCCGTCGAACTCGGGCGCCGGATCGCGCGCGCCGGGCAGGGCGAGCGGCCAACCATCCGCAGCGCCGCCGACGTCCATGCCCTGATCGGTTACGAGTTGATGGGCCGCGACCAGGAGTATCTGCTCGTGTTGGTGCTCGACACGCGCAACCGCCTGATCCGACCGCCGCTCGAGGTCTATCACGGCTCGCTCAACACGTCGCTGATCCGCATCGGCGAGGTCTTCCGCCAGGCGATCAAGGACAATGCCGCGGGCATCATCGTGGCGCATAACCACCCCAGCGGAGATCCATCGCCGAGCGCCGACGACGTCTCGGTGACTCGCGCCCTGAAGGAGGCCGGCGTGCTGCTCGACATCGCGCTGCTCGATCATGTCGTCATCGGGCGCGATGGGTTCGTCTCGCTGCGCGAGCGCGGGTTGATGTGAGGCCGGGCTCAGGCGGCGTCGGCGTGCCAGAGCGGCAGGCGCACCGTGAACGTGCTGCCCTGATCGCGCCCGGCGCTGTACAGATCGAGCGTGCCCCCCATGCCCTCGGCCAACCGGCGCGAGATGGCCAGGCCCAACCCGGTGCCGCCGAACCGGCGCGTGCTGCTTCCATCCACCTGCACGAACGGCTGAAACAACGCCGCCTGTGAGTCGACCGGGATGCCGATGCCTGTGTCGGTCACGGAGAGATGCGCCCAGCCGGCATCGGCCGTGGCGCGCAGCCGAACCTCGCCGTGCGCCGTAAACTTGAGCGCGTTGCCCACGAGGTTGAGCAGGATGTGGCGCACGTGCTCGGGATCGGCCACGGCCCGCGCGTCTACGGGCAGCCGATCCTCGATGTTGAGTTCGACGCCCTGTTGGCTGGCGCGCGGGGCCAGCAACTCGAACACCTGATGCATGATCAGGCTGACGTCGACGGGCTCCAGATCGACCTGCATCTGCCCGGCCTCGATCTTCGAGAGATCGAGCAGTTCGTTGATGTGCGTCAGCAGCCGCAGCGCCGCATCGTGCGCGGTGTTGACGAAGGCCCGCTCTTCCTCGCGATCTTCGCACACGTCGTCGAGCACCAGTCGGAGCGCGCCGAGGATGCCGGTCAGCGGCGTGCGCAACTCGTGTGACGTGTTCGCCAGGAACTCGCCCTTGAGCTGGTTGGCGGTCTCGGCGGTTTGCCTGGCCGAGGCGAGCTCATCGAAGAGTTGCTGGTTGGCGATCGAGAGCGCGACGATACCGGAGGCGTGCCGCACGCGCTCGAGGTCGACCGACGTCACCGGATGAAGCTGGTGATAGGCCACGATCAGGGCGCCGATCACGCGCTCACCCAGAAGCAGCGGCGCCCCGAGCAGCGTCTTGCCCGGCAGGCGCCGGCTGGGCGCGGCCACGAAGGCCGAGGGGCTCGAGATATCGGGCACCACCATCGGTTGCCGGGCTTCGATGATGAAGTCCGAAAACCGACGTTCGGTCGCGCGATCGATCTCGGCGATGAAGCTGTCGCGGATCGAGGCGCTGCCGGCGCTGGGCAGGTATTGCTGGCGGATGTCGTCCCAGAGGCTGATCGAAGCGCTGTCGGCCTGGATGAGATCGACGACGAGATCGGCGGTGCGTTCGAGCAGGCTGGTCAGATCGGTGCCGCGTAGACCGCTGCGCGAAATCTCGTTCAACGTCGACAGATAACGCGCGTCGTCGGCCAGGGCCTCGACCAGCAGGGTGCTGTGCACGGCCGAGGCCGCACGCTCGGCGAACGCGGCCAGCACGCGTCGATCGCGGGCCGAGAAACCGCCAGGTGTGCCATGCTCCACGACCAGCACGCCGACCGCGCGGCCGCTCGCGCGCAGCGGGAAAGCCGCCTGCGCCCGGGCCATGGCCTGCCGCGCTCGCGGCACCCAGGCCGTCTCGCCGCGCTCGGGTTCGGCCTGGAGGTCGTCGATCAGAATCGGACAATCCAGCCGGGCAGCCACGGCGGCGATGTCGTCGGCGCGTTCGGTCGGAAGCACGGCGGCATCGTTCGAGGTCTTGGTCGCCAACTCGAGATCGCACGTCAGCACGCCGAGTTCGGCGCGGATGACGGCTCCGATGCGGGTCGCCAGGTCTTCGACGCTGAGCGGATCGATGAGGGCCGTCGAGAGCCGATCGAGGATGGCCAGGTCGTCGGCGCGGTCGCGGTCGGCCTCGATCAGGTGCGCCGACTCGAGCGCGAGGGCCAACACCTGCGCCAGCGCCTGCAACAGACCGCGGTCCGCAAACAGGAAGCCGGGGTCGGCTGCGCGCAGCACCAGCGCTCCAAGGAGGCGCCCGCCGACGCGCAGAGGCAGACAGATGATGGCGCTGTCGCGATCGGCAGCGTCGGCCAGGTCGTGCCAACGAGGGTCTTGACGACCGCCGTCGTGGGATCCGGCGCCGGGGCGTGCGGTCAGGATCAACGGATCCGACAGGCCAGTCAGCCAGGGCGCGTCCACCATGGCCGTGCCGAGGCAACCCGGTGCGACGTGGCGTTCGAGGCGCCCCACCGCAGGCAGCGGCGTCCCGATCGCCCACCAGAGCTCGGCGCTGGTGGCGAGCAGTTCGAAATCCGCGAATGCGATGGCGCGCTGCATCAGCGCCCGCGGGCCGAGCGTCACGTCCAGGTCATGCTGCCAACGATAGAGCAGGCCGATGCGATCCTTCTCGGCCGAGATCTGTTCGAAGAGGCGCGCGTTGGCCAGCGCGACGCCGGCCTGATCGGAGAAGGCCTGCAGGCGCCGGGCATCTTCGGCGACGAATGCTCCCGGGCGCAAACTATCGACGTTGAGCAACCCGATCACGGCGCCCTTGACCACGATCGGCGTGATCAGACTCGAGCGGATGGGTGAGGGCCCGTAGAACAACGCCCACGCCGGATCCTGCTCGGTGTCGCTGACGATCTCGGGCAATTGGTCGCGCACCGCGCGAGCCACGTGGGTGTCGCCCGTGACCGCCATCCAGTTTTGTTCGCCAAGAAAACGGATCCCACGCTCCTGCATACCGCGGTGCGCCACGATCTCGGCCCGATCGCCCTGAATGAGCATGATGCTGCTCAGTTCGCTCGGCACGACCGCGGCCGCCGCGCTCAAGATGCGGTTGAGCACCTCGCCGAGATCCAACGAGCTGTTCATCAGTGCGCCCAGTTCGCTGAGCGCGATGGCCAGATCGCGCTCTTGCCGCAGACCCTCTTCGGCCTGCACTTCGGCCGTGATGTCGCGGGCGGCGACGAGCAGGCGCATGATGCCGTCGGGGAAATCGATGTACTCGAGGTTGAGGGCCAGTTGACGCCAGCGTCCGTCGCGATGACGCGCCCGCACGATCGTCGCGGTCATGCGGCGACCCGCAGCGCGGTCGGCGCGCACCAGGGCCTCGAGCCGCTCGGCGTCGGCTTCGGTGACGATCGAACGCGCCTGCCATCCGAGCAGGGCGTCGGCCGCGTAGCCGAGCACGCCGGCGACACCCTCGTTGAGGTAAGCGATGCCCTCGGCCGGGTGAACCAGCGTGATCACACCGGGGCTGTGATCGACCACGCGGCGAAAGAGTTGCGAAGTGAACTCGGCCTGAGCGAGCGCGGCGCGCTGAACCGTGATATCGCGCCCGACGATCAGACAGCCATCGGGTTGATCGGTCTCGTCGACCAGCGGCGTCACGATCGACGAGAACCAGCGCTCATGGCCCTGGCTCTCGACCTTGAACTCGATCGTGACCGGCTCGCCGCCGGTGACGGCCGACTCCAGATCGGCGGCCAGACGCGAGCGCGCCGGTTCCGGGAGGTAGTCGAGCAGGCCCTGGCCGGGCAGCGGGTCGGGCCAATCAGGCAACACATCCTGACACAGGAATTGCCTGAACCGTCCCTGCGCGTCGAGCTCGATACAGAACACGCCGAACTCGGGCGCGAGCAACGCTTTGAGCCGTTCCACATCCGATGCCGGACGTCTTCGCCGCAGCTGTGAGGGGGAAGCCATCACCCACTATGATACACTTCGAGCCCGGGGACGCGAATTCGGAAAACGCCGACATTTCCGCCTAAATCGGCCAAGTTGCATGGACCGCAGCGCGTCGGAACACTCATCGTGAACCAGAACCTCAACGCGGCTCGCGAGGACTTTCAGCGAGCGCGTCAACAGGCCGTGTTGGCCGCCATCCTGGCCCGCTTGAGCGGCCGGTCGGTGGACCTCATGTCTTTCGACGACGTGCGGCGCCAGCTGCGCGCGTCAGAGGTCACGGCGCGCGGCGTCCACGACATCCCGATCGACGCCATCGTCGGCACCGTCAACCGAACCGTCGATTTCACCCGTGATTTCCTCCCGCGCCAACCCAGCGACGAAGAGCGCTGGGCGCGCGTGCACTTCGTCAGCACCGATCCCGGCTTCGTCGGGATGCCGCCGATCGAGGTGTACAAGATCGGCGAAGCCTACTTCGTCCGCGACGGCCACCATCGCGTCTCGGTCGCGCGTCGACTTGGCCAGAACTCGATCCAGGCCTACGTCACCGAGGTGTTGACCGATGTGCCGTTCGCGGCCGACACGCAACCCGACGAGTTGTTGCACAAGGCCGAGTACGCCGACTTCCTCGAACGCACGCATCTGGCCGTGGCGCGGCCGGGCGTCGATCTCAGCGTCAGCGTCCCGGGTCAGTACGAGCGCCTGCTCGACTACATCGACGTGCAGCGCTACGTCATGACGCAACGCTCGGGACACGAGGTCGACCTGGAGACCGCAGCCGCCGGCTGGGTCGACGAGGCATATCAGCCGATCGTGACCCTGATCCGCGAGATGGGCCTGTTGCGCGACCACCCTGACCGGACCGAAACCGACCTCTACATCTGGATCGTGGACCACACCGAAGATCTGCGACGTGAACTCGGCTGGAACGTCAGCGCTTCGGCGTTGGCCGGGGCGCTGGCCGAGGGCTTCAAATTGGAGCCCGAAGGCGCCAACCTCGGCGGCCGGATCCTTAAAGCCGTGGTTCCGGCGGGCCTGCAGACCGGCCCGGCAACGGGTGTGTGGCGCCGCAATCGACTCGAGCAGCGGTACCTCGATCGGCTCTTCCCGGACATCCTCGTGCCGATCAGTGGCTGGGTGACGAGTTGGCGTGCGCTGGATGTCGCCCTCGATTTCGCCGGGCGCGAACAGGCGGCGCTCTTCGGCCTGCATGTCGTCGCCACAGAGGCCGCACGGATCGCGCCCGAGGCCTTGGCCGTGCAGACCGAGTTCCAGCGCCGCTGCGACGCCATCGGCGTGACCGGGCACCTGGCGATCGAGGTCGGTGAGATCACCGACAAGATCTGCGAGCGCGCGGCGTTGTGCGATCTGGTCATCCTCAACCTCGCTTATCCGCCGGGCACCGGCGTGGGTGATCGGCTGACCTCGGGTTTCAGCGCCGTCATCCGACGCAGCCCGCGGCCGGTGCTGGCCGTCCCGAGTGTGCCGTCCACCTTTGCGCGAGCGTTGATCGCCTTCGACGGCAGCCCGAAGTCCAAAGAAGCGTTGTTCGTCGCCACATACCTGGCCGGGGCCTGGTCGCTGGCGTTGACCGTGGCCGTGGTGCGCGAAGGCGGAGCCGGTGAAGACGCGCTGAGCTTCGCCCGCGACTATCTTGAGTTCCATGAGCTGCAGGCCGAGTACGTGTTACAAGATGGCGCCACGGCGGAAGCCGTCCTAAACTTGGGCAAGGAGCGCGAGATCGACCTGTATCTGTTGGGTGGATACGGCGCGCATCCCGCGATCGAGGTCGTGATCGGCAGCGCGGTGGACCGGATCCTGCGCGAGACCGACCGGCCGGTGTTGATCTGCCGATGATGTCCTTGCCCCACGCCACGTTTGAGCGCCTGGCGGATCTGCTTCTGCGTCCTGAGACTGAAGCGACCCGCGAGACCGCGGCGCGCCTGATCGCCGATCTTGAAGAACAGCTGCGGGCGATGCAGTCCTTTTGGGAGGACGCCCCGGACGCCGTCGTGTTGCTTGACGCGCAGGGGTTGATCCGCGAGTGCAATCGGCTGGCCGGCGCGTTGTTCGGCCGATCGCGCGAGGCGCTCGTCGGCCTTGACCCGCGAGAGCTTGTGCCGGTGGAAGACCGGGCTTTCGCGCTCTTCGACCTCGACCCTGCGGACCCGATACGCCCGTGCCGGCGCGAACGCCGACTGCTGCGTAAAGACGGCGCGGTGTTGTGGTGCGAGGTCAGCGCCGTGCAGCTGCGCGATCGATCGCGTCTGGCGATTCTGCGCGACATCACCGCCCAGCGCCGGCTGGCCGAGAACCTGCGCAGCAACGAGCTCCGGCTGCAGGCCCTGGTCTCGGCCGTCGACGAGATCGTGTACGAGATCGACGGCGGCGGCGCGATCATCAACGTCTGGGCCAAAGACACGTCGCTGCTTGTCAGGCCGCGGGCCGAGCTGATCGGGCGCACGTTGAGCGACCTTTTTTCGGAGCCGCAGACCCAACAATTCATGTCCGCGATCCGACGCGTGCTCAACACCGGGCAGCCGGAGAGCCTCGAGTACCCGCTCGGTTTGGGCGGCGCCGAACACTGGTTCCAGGCGCGCGTTGCCCCGGTGTCGTCGGCCAACAGTTTCGTCAAGACCGTGTGCCTGGTCGCGCGCGACGTCACAGAGCGCTATCAGGCCGAGCAGGCCTTGAGCTCGACGGCGGCCGAGGTGAGCGCGCTCTATCGCGCCACGGCAGGGTTGCTCTCGGCCTCGGGCGATACCGACAAGCTCGTGCACGCGATCGCGCAGGCGCTGGCCGCCGAACTGGCGCCGGTGTGCTGCGCGCTATATCTGCCCGACCCCGACGGCGTCATCCTGCGCTGCCAGGCCCTGGCCGGCGACTTCGAAGCCAGGTACGGCCCGGTGCAGATCGAGGGGCCCGGGTTGATCGCGCTCGCCTGCCACACCGGCGAGACCGTGTATTCCCCGAACACGGCAGTCGACTCGCGCTATGTGCAGGGCGACCCTCGGACGCGCTCAAAACTTGTGGCGGTGCTCAAGGGCACGGCGCGGCAAGGCGGGTCACAGGTGATCGGCGTCCTCGATCTGCAGAGTCCGCGGGTGGACGCGTTCAGCCCACGCGCCCAACGCATGATCGCCCTGTTCGCCGAGCAGGCCGGCCTGGCGCTGGCCAACGCGCAGTTGATGACCCACCTCGAACAGGCGCGCGCCGACGCCGAGGAGACCAGCCGGCTGAAGAGCGAGTTCCTGGCCAACACCTCGCACGAGTTGCGCACGCCGTTGTCGACGATCATGGGCGCGCTCGAGATCGTCATCGAAGGTCTGTCGACCGACCCGGCCGAAGAGCGCCGGTTGCTCGGCACGGCGCATCTTTCGGCTGAGCGGCTCCTGTACCTGATCTCGGATCTGTTGGACTTCGCCAAGATGGAAGCGGGTCGGCTCGAGGTCGATCTGCAGCTCGTGGCCATCGGCCCGATCCTGGCCGACGTGTACCTCGTCGCGCGCAACGATGCCGAGCGCAAAGGCCTGGAGATCGAGATGGACGTGCCCGTAAAGGTGCCCGTCGTGCGGGCCGATGCCTACAAGCTGCGGCAGGTGCTGCTGGGGGTCGTCTCGAACGCGGTCAAGTTCACGGAAGAGGGCAAGGTGGTGGTCGCGGTCGTTGAGCGCTTCAACGCCGTGGTCATCACCGTCACCGACACCGGCATCGGCATCGACCCGGCCAAGGCCGCCGACATCTTCGAGCCGTTCGTTCAGGGGGACGGCTCGTCGACCCGCCGCTATGGCGGCACCGGGCTGGGCCTGGCCATCGCGCGGCGGCTTATGCTGCTCATGGGCGGCGAGCTGCGGCTGACGGCGACACGGGCCGGCGCCGGCAGCGTCTTCGAGGTGATCGTCCCGCTGGCGCAGAGCCCGGAGGGCGAGGCCTGATCAGGCGTCGAGCGCGGCCAGGACGCCGGTGGTGAGATCGGCCACACTGACCGCGCGGTCCTCGGCCTGGCTGCGCGTCTCGATGGCCTGACGTACCGCGTTCAACACCGTCTGCGGATCGGTGCCCGCCTCGACACCCGCAAAACCGAAGGCCAGCGTGGCCCGCGAGTCTTCGGGATGCAAACCGCCGTGCATGCCCAGCAGCGGCGGGCTGAAGTAGAACCCCTCCACGTAATTCGACAACAGCACGAGATCGGGGCTCAGGTCGGTCTGGCAGGCGCGCAGGCGCCGGGCTGCCTGAATCACGGTTTGACCCTCTGCGCCAGCGAAGAACGCCTCGATCGGCGCGAGCCGGCCCTGAGCGTCGATCGACTGGTAGGGCGCCGCCCAGCCCTGGTGCTCGACGTCGCGGATCAGGATCCCGCTCAGCGTGCCCTGGAGTTCGGTGCTGTGTGCCCCGGTCAGATGCGCGTCCCAGAACGCCTGCGCCACGCGCCTGGCGTCGGCCTCGAAGCGAGGCGTGGCTGCCCAGGGCTGCGCCGGGTGTTTGAGATAGACGTAGGCCAGCGCGCCGTTGCTGGCGACGACGGCGTCACAATCCGGCGACTCACCGGGGTAGTCGTGCACGTCGAGTCCGAGCGAGTCGAACACGTGCGCCAGCTCGCGGTCGAACGGGAAGCTGAGCCGCAGCGAGTGACGGCTGTCGCTGGGCGTCGCGATCTGGCCGTGATCCGAGGCCACGACGGTCAGCGTGCCCGCGAGCAGGCCCAGGGTTTCCAGCGTGGCGTACAGCCGGGCGAGCGGAGGCTGCACGTGGGCACGCATGTAGGCCAGCTGCTCGCCGGGACCGGCGTGGTGGCTGTGTTGATCGAGGCCGAGGAAGTAGAGCGTGAGCACGTCGGGCCGGTCGCCGCCCTGGAG
>WBZS01001132.1_pt1 | contig 23466 bp, 20 predicted proteins | sample 5204201 | NCBI WGS metagenome assembly WBZS01 (sample SAMN12344357, study PRJNA552823) | activated sludge metagenome | biome: Activated sludge suspended growth; feature: Nitrification reactor; material: Wastewater; isolation source: activated sludge from nitrification reactor of wastewater... | reverse complement strand
TACCTTTTGCATTAAGACCATTCATCGGCCTTGGGCCTGCCATCGACTTGTCCAGTCGCTTCGAAAGGAGTTCGGCGAACCCAAGATTGTGGTCGTGGACGATGGTCTACCCGAACATTGGTTCTCGCGCAAGTATCCCGAGACCGCCAAGCAATGCAAAGTGATTGATCTTGAGCAACACGATGTAGGCGTCGGCATTGGACGCAATGCAGCAATCGATGCCGCAGAAACCGAGTTCATTTTCTTGCTCGATGATGATCAGATCGTAACGCCCGATTTACACCTCGATCGAGTCTACCAGCGGTTTACTGAGTACGACCTCGACATTTTGGCCGTGCGACAGGGCGAGGGTGGCCGGCCCATGCTCTTCAGCCCGCTGATGAATGGCACCCGGATTTGGATGCATCGAGGCGAACGCAAACGCATCGGCGAAACCTGTTGGTGCGACATGGTCAGCAATGCATTCCTAGCGAGGCGTGACACGATCGCCCGTGTTCGCTGGGATGACGAGATCAAAACATACGAGCACTGGGAGTTTTTCTATCGGGCGTCCCAGATCGAACATCTGCAAATTGCCGTGGCACTCGATTGCTCGGTAGTCCACGACCACGTTGCAGCTAAGCCATATGGAGCACTGCGAGCCCGACCCAAGTTCCGTCGATTGGGGCTTCGTAAACACGGCTTTGATTCACTGCGTTATCCAGGAGGAGGTATCGTTCATGCGTGATCGCGTCACATTCTGCATCAAGACCATCCATCGCCCTCATTGCTGTGCGAATCTGGTGCGCAGCATTTACGAACACTGTGGCGATGATCGTCCGCTGATCTACGTCCTCGACGATGGGAAGCCTGAACTGCGATTTTCGCAAGTCTGTCCCGACGAAGCGGCAATGGTCGATCGACTGATCGAAACCGAATACGACATCGGCTTATCGGCTGGTCGCAATCGCCTCGTGGAAGCGGCTCAGACGCGCGTGGTGATCTTTTCAGATGACGATCACGTGGTTGGTCCACAGACTCGGCTGAATGATCTCGTTCGAAAGTTCGAATCGAGTCGCCTGGATCTATTGGCAACACTTAGTAAGCAACCCCATCGCCCGAATCCAGATGGAACACCGAGGCTGCTCAATTCGTCAGGCGGTGTGCTTCACATTCCTCGTGGCGAGTATCGACGCATCGGCGACATTGCCGAGTGCGCATTCGTTTGCAACTGCTTCGTTGCGTATCGCGACATCCTGCAGGCGATTCGCTGGGATGAAGATCTCAAGGTAGATGAGCATTGGGATTTCTTCTGGCGAGCCAAGATTGCTGGCGTCAGGGTGGGCGTGGCGATGGACCATGTCTTCCCGCACATCCACGTCGATCCGCCGGCCTACAAGCGGCATCGACCAGTGTTCTTAAGAGCGGCACTTCGTAAACACGGATTAAGGAAGGTACTTTGGAAATGAAACGAGTCATCGCAATTCTGGATCTGCCACCGCGCCGTGCGGTGCCGACGGTACGAGAGAGTGTCGAGGCTGCTGCCGAGAGATGGAACGTCGAGCTGCATTGGATTCGACGTCCTCTGCAACCATGCCATCCATTTTGGCAGAAGATGTTCGTCTGTGGTGATGTTGCAAAGCGGTTCGGTCCGTCTCATGTCCTGCAAATCGACAACGACATGGTTATTCGCAGCGACTGCCCATCGCCGTTCGAGTTGGCCGAACCTGGCCAGTTCGCAATGGTTGCCGAAAGGCAGTGCGCTCAAAACCGAATCGACAACGGTGGGTGGCAAAAGACTGCGCACGAGATTTGGGCCAAACGTTGTCGACTCAATCCAGCGCCGACGTGGATGCATCCCAATGGTGGATTGTATTTGTACGACACCGAAACGTTCGCTCGTATGTTCGAGCGAATCATCCAGTACTTGATCGTCACCTTCGGAGCCAACGATCAAGCAACCGACGAATCGCTGATCATCAATCAACTGTGGAACGATCACCCCGAGACGACCACGTTTCTGCCGCCTGACTTCAACGTCAGCATGTTGCAGACGCCCGAGTGGGCAACCAATCCAGTGATGCAATCCTTTGTCTATCACTTCATTGGTCCCAGCAAACCGCACTTGGATCGCTGTCGTTGGCAACGAAGCAATCCACCCGAATTGCCATTTCCTGACAACCGTCAATCGATCGATCTGATAAACGAGTGGAAAGACGATCCACCAGCGAGCTACGACATTGGCTCAATATTTCGACCAGATCTAGCGGCGAATCTTCTGGCTGTTTATCCGAAGCTGCTCGTTTCAGGAACGTGGTCAGATGAGCTGACGGTTTATGACGAGAGACTAACGAGCTTGGATGAAACGTTTTCATCTCACTTGGTGCTTACTCGATTTCTCATCCGTCTTGGTGTGAATGCCCGTCGATTCAAACTTCGTATCAAGGAGGGCGACGATGCAACGCTTCAGCTTGCCCGCTCTTGAGTATCACGTTGCTCACGGTTGCAACTTGTCCTGTCAGCAGTGCAGCCACTACAGCAACTTTCACTTGGCAGGCATGCTGCCAACGGTCGCTGACGCAGAGTCCGAGTACTCGCAGTGGTCGCATCGACTTAAGCCTGCGCGATTCGCGCTACTCGGCGGTGAGCCACTCCTCAACCCTGCGATTTTGGAACACATTCAACTCGCTCGACAACACTGGTACGACAGTGAATTGATGTTGGTGACCAATGGATTCTTCATTCACCGCTTCCCAGAGTTGCCCCAGGTTCTCGTTGATACAGAGTGCCAACTTGAGATTAGCCAGCATGGTACGCATCAAGACTACCTCGAACGGTTCCGCGGCGTGAAGTCGCTAGTGTGGAGTTGGCGTAAGCAGTATCCGAAGCTTCGCATCAACATTCGCAAATCGCACAAAGGCTGGATGCGGCAATACAACGTCATCGATGGTAAGCCGATGCCTTTCAATTCCAAGCCAGATGCCGCATATCGCGTTTGTATGCAGCGATCTTGTACCCAGCTAGTGAATGGCTGCCTCGCAAAATGTCCCGCACTCGCATATTGGCCACAGCTAGAGACAAAAGCCCGCCTCGAATCCATTTCGGAGTGGGATTTGTTCCGTGATTACGAAGCTTGCCCACCAACCGCGAGCGACGACGAGCTTCGCTCATTCCTCGAAAACAAGTCGATTCCCCAGTGCGCGATGTGTCCTAGTAGGCGAGTCGCGTTTCGTCATCCCAGTCCCTTGCAAAGGAGCAACTTGCAATGATTGATAAGTTCAAGCCCAAACTACCACGTTTGCCGTATCCATTCATTCCACCCTTCGATCCGCCGTCAGAACAACCACCGTATATTCCACCGGAGAGTTCTGGAGGCGACGATGAAGGTTCCTCAAGCGAAGACCCGGGCCCACGTCCACCATGGTGGCCCGAGGATTGGCCCTGGCCGCCACCATCGGATGAGCCTGTGGTTATTGAAGCGCCGCCACCACTACCCAACATCATCTGGCCGCGGCTTCCACCAGATCATCCGTATCACTTGCCACCAGGTTATCACTACCCCGACAATCTGCCCGAAGGCCATCCAGGACACTATTACCCAGAAATGCCTCCATACCCAGTGATTGCTCCATAATCATTGAGACGCATGTATTGAACAAATTACCTACAGACACGGATGGCTGTAGGTTTGATCGCGGGCTCAATGCTTTCGCTCAGACGAGAACGCACACGAAAGCAAGCCAATTAAAATGCATCACCACTCTGAAGCTGATAAATCATGCGCCAAATGCGATCGATTTCGCCACGCTCGATGACTTCCATAGGTTTCAAGTTGGAAAAAGCTTCATTCGGTTGATTCAGCCAGGGGCCAATCGCCTCTTTCTTAACGACATCCTCTAACGCAGAAACCAAACGTCGAAGTTCGTTTAAGTTCTTTTGAAGAACAGGCGATGGTTCTTGACCGGACTCTATGCTTGCGAGATTGCGAACCGACGTTGGGACCAACCTTGCAAACGCTTCGCGGTTCATTCCCAATCGAGATCGAAGTTGTAGCAGGCTACGACCGCGATCGTCTTCGACCAACGCCAAAACCGGTGTCGCTGGTTGGGCCGAAGCTCGGTAGGCTTTCTTGACCAGTTTCTTTTTCGTCATCGTTACCTCCGTTGATCTCTTATCGGCACATCACAAGCAGACACTTCAATACTACATGCAAATTTGCATGTAGTCAAGCGAGAAACTCATCTGGCGAAAGCACTTCCAGCTGGCTACCGGGTTGCAAATTATCGACAAAAGTAACCAAATTCAGCTGCCCCAGAGCCGCCGCAGAAGGGACTAGAAGCGCCTCCAGTTGATGAAACGCAGCCAATTTGCCAATCGCCTGCGTGATCGGCGTCTTCCCTGAATCCATTTCCGTCCGCCAGTCAACTTTTACTAGAGAGCCCGTGGAAACCTTAGCGGTCCTCAGAACTTGCGGATCGGATAGGTCGAGGATTCGGGAAAGACTTGCCTCCATCGCAACAAAGACCCGAGGCATTGCTGTGTGAACGGCAAAGCCGTGGTATCGAGCCGAAGCAAGCGTCTCCGCCATGGCGGTCTCCGGCGTTAGTGATCCATAGTTGGCGCGAATACCTGGAGGATTCCATCTGCCACCAAAACGAAAGCTGCCTTCTCCCGAGGAAATGTCGCTTAGACGTGAGTGCCGAACGGAAACAGATCGGAAGATCGTTCCCGCAAAAGGAATCGCGAATTTTAGGAGCTTTTTAAATGTGGCTTCATCCATCAGCACAATCTCGGTAAGCATTTGCGCAGTTACATGCTTGACAGATCAAGCAGGCTTGCTATTTTTAGCATATCGTTTCTTGATTTGGAAGAGTAAGCATGGCAACCAGCAACTTAAACCCATTGGGAGATTTGCTTCGCAAGGCGAGAACCGATGTCGGCATGACTCAGCGGGAAGTTGAGGGACGCACTGAGATCTCCAATGCGTATCTCAGTCAGCTTGAAAGCGGAAAAGTCAAGGAACCTTCGCCATCGGTTCTGCATAAGCTAGCGCAAGTTTACTCGCTCGACTACGCCCACCTGCTTGAAATGGCGGGTTACCCTGTTCCCATTGCAAACTCAAAGAAGAAGTCCGCATACCGAGCGACCGGGAGCTTGGGCCCGTTGAGCGTCGAGGAAGAATCTGCGTTGCAGGAGTACCTGAGGTTCTTGCGATCCAAGGAGCGAAATCGATGACTTGGTCAATATCTGCCGGAAAGACGTTTGCTCAGTGCGAGAGGCAGTGGTTCTATAAAAACTGCTATCAAGCGTGGAACGCCAAGAAGGAACCATCCAAGCGGCGTGCGTATTTACTTTCAAAGCTTGAGTCTTTGAGTGCTCTTCGCGGTAAAGTTGTCGACGATGTCCTTAGCACTCGACTTGTTTCTGCGCTGAATCATAGCCGGCTACCTGATAAGCAAAGGACTGTCGCTGAGTGCTTGTCTACTTTTGATCGCCGAATTCACGAGGCAAAACAACACCGCATAGACGAGTTTTCAAGCAATAACGTGAAGCTTCCAGAGGACTTTACTGTCCTACAAGAGATCCACTACGGGAACGGCGTCACCGACGAAGACATCTTACGTTCACGAAAAGAGATAGTTTTGGCTATCGACAACTTATTCGAAATGGAAGAATTGCTTGAAAGCTTAAGGATTAGTAGGTATGTCATCGCGCAAAGAGCTCTTTCATACAGATCGGGAATGTGGCCTGTGAAGGCTGTCCCGGATCTGATCGCTTTTTACGATCACGAGCCGCCCGTTGTGCTTGACTGGAAAGTTCATTTCTTCGCTAATGCAGACGCCGCAAAACAGCTAGCAAGCTACGCCTTGGCGTTGGTCAAGAACAATGCCGAGAAGCCTCACCGGGATTTTCCGCCAAAACTGAATCAATGGAACTGGACAGACATCAGACTTTGGGAGGCCCAGTTGTTGGTGCCTGATTTGCGCATTCACGAATACGATGAGGATCAATACGACGCTCTTCAAGAGACGATCGCTATTGGGGCGGAAAGAATGGCGATGTCGCTAGCAGGTCGAGTCAAAGCTAGCGATTTTCAACCGGCGGATTTTCAGACTGCGATCGAGCCTCGTCGCTGTTCATCCTGTAATTTCAAAGAGCTTTGCTGGGAGTAGATAAAATGAGTCGGACGGAGTTGACCACAAACATCTTTCCTATTTCGAATCTGGACCAGCTGGCTACGTCGTTTACGCTTTTTCGAGTGCGAGGTCTCAATAGTAAACAGCCCGAGTATCACACGAATCGATCTCACATCGAACTCGCTCTGAAGCGAGTTACCCACTCTTCGGTCGTGCTTTATGAGGATCATGGCGAAGTAATTGCTGCGATCCATGGAGATACGAAGGATGTCCCCAAGTCGATGGCCTTGGTTCGATGCCAAGTGCAGATCGAGCCGCTGAATACAGAACGTGAGATTCGCTTTGACTCTAATGACCTCGCCGATCAACCGTTCTGCTTAAGTGTTCTTCATTTTCTTGTTCAAGGATATCTCGGGCGAAACAGGACGCTCTGGCAACTCGGTTCTGCACGACCATTCTTACCAAAACAACCCACAAAAAGCAGTGGTGCAATCTCTCTCTACCGAGGATTTTCTGTTAGGCCTTGTGCATTGCCAGACGGAGGTTTTGGACTTGTGGTAGATGCAAAATCCCATTTGCAGTATCGAGAGCCTCTGCCACTCTATATCGACCGAAATCATTATCGGCGCTTCGATGGCTGCCATGTCGTCTACCATTACAGCGAACACAGCTGGTATGAAGTCCGCCTTTCTAATTTCAGTGATCTCACTATTAGCCAAGTGCAGATTTCGATTCCTGGTGCTGCGTCGGAATCACTTCTAGATCATCTGCGACGAATTGGTGGTCGACCATTGCCGCGTGAGGTTGCCGAGCTACCGGAAGACGCTTCAGTTGTCGGTTACTACAACAATGCAAGCCAACTTCGACACATGCCTGCGGCACTTTGCTACCAAGTTGCATCAATGGCTCATCCAGATGCTCGTCGTTTGGAGAAGACATTTAAGCCTTCGCCCTCAGATAGGTTGCAGCTGTCCGAGCAATTTCGTGACGATTATTTGAGCAGTATTGATCACGATGGATTCAAAGTGGAAACGTACCGCGATTCGTTAGTAGCGAATCGAGCAACATTTCGCGTTCCAGATCTGCGATTCGGAAACGACACCGTTCTTACTGTGGATCCTACCCGGGAAGATGCTGTCCGCGTTTCGGTTAACGATTGGGGACCTACGCGACTCGACCTGTTACGTGACCCGTCAGCTGGATTCTTGGATCGCCAACCACTCGGATGCCAATTCGTGATCGTTCCGGAAAGCATGATGGATTCATATGGTTCTGAGTTCCTTCGCACTGTTGAAAGAACAACCCAATCTATGTTTCCTCAAGATAGGCCTTTCAAGCCGAAAATCATTTCCTATAACGATCGAGGGAAGAAAACGCCCATCGATCAAGGAATACGAATCGTCGAAGCCGCGAAAGCTCATTGTGGTGACTTTGGACACGCACTTGTGATTGTGCATAGTGTTGATGGACCATTCAATGGCGGGGAAGATCAATTGGCCGCGCTGGTTATTCGCGAGCTTCAAAAGATCGGTATCGTTGCCGCCGTCAGCCATACGGATGTTCCCAGCCGTTGTTATCAGCAAAGTCGAAGCAAAGACGGGAACGTAAGTTACATAGTCCCAACACAAAAACGCGGCCTGCTTCAAGGTTATGTACGCGGATTGGTTTTGAACAAGATCCTATTGAACAACGAAAGGTGGCCATTCGCGTTAGATCGTCGGCTGCACGCTGATATTACAATCGGAGTTGATGTAAAGCACAATACTGCCGGACTCCTACTCGTTGGCCCTACTGCCGAATTTATTCGTCCGGTATGCTCGACATCGCGAAGGCGCGAAAAGCTATCAAGGGATCAATTGGCTGCTGAAGTCTATGACTTAGTGTCTGCCGAAGCGTCTCATATCGAGTCTCCAATTCAGAATATCATGATACATCGGGATGGCCGCCTCTTCGCCGATGAGCAATCTGGTATTCATGATGCCATCGAGAAGCTTCGGAACGATCGTGTGTTAGATCACAGTGCGGAGTTAACCATCATAGAGATTCATAAGACCTCAAGCCTGCCGTTTCGGCTTTTTGACATAGTAAGCGATGGTAATACGGTGAACGTCTTAAATCCGAAGCATGGCGACTACGCGATATTTGGCGATACTGGGTTTGTTTGCACGACAGGACAACCCTTCCGGCAATCTGGATCAGTCAGACCACTTCAGATCGTGAAGCTTGAGGGACCAATGTCTGTTCAGTGCTGCCTTGAAGACCTTTTCCGACTATCATGCTTAGCGTTTACCAAGCCTGATGATTGTTCTCGCGTCCCTGTTACATTGCGACTTCTCGACCGCAGGCTAGGCGATGAAGCGACCGAGTACGATGAAGACAGTTTCCGCTTTCAGCGGCGCAAGGAAGGTCGGGTAACGGCATGAGTGAGGTAGGTCAATCACGGAATCACTATCATCGGATGCGTCGATTCACAGAACGATTGGATAGTATTCTTCGGCAAGGCAACCAAGCCTCTGAGCTAAACGAACTAGGACTTATAATTAAAAGGATCGCACAATACGATTTTCAGAGTATTGATGAAATGGTTTTCTATTCCCTGGCAATTGACCTAATTGGGTTAACGGTCGAAGATCTTAAGAACTTGGCGAATGATTTGGCCTTATCAAAGATCAGCGAGGATTCAAGGCTGTCCCTTTCCAGATTGTCCAAGGCTTTCCACGACGAGTCGCTCACTACGTTGAATCGGCTTCGGAGTAGTCGTTAATGCAGCGGTACCTCACAACCACGCTCCATGGACTTTCTGCACGACTCGACTGGCTAAAAAGTAACCGTCCTCGGAATCTTCCAGCAGAGTACGACGTCGTTTCACAAGCGATTGTTAGGGAAGTCGATTTACTGGTCAATGAAATCGACGGGCTTTTGGCAGATATTGAAGAAGGACTTCAGCCGGCACTTAAACAGGCAACGTTGAGATACCGTGAATTAGTTGCGGAAACATCGACGATTGAATCGATCGTTGGACCAGCGATCGCAAACATTTGTGAACGTGATTTAGCCATGTCACGAGTCATGCGACAAATTTGCAGCGAGATACAGTTTCCGCTGCAGTGCCCTGCCGTAACACTGAGTTCCCAGGATGCCATTTGGTTACTCCAGGAGTTTCATTTGGTTGCGATTCCATTTCGCGAGGATCACTCTCCGCTTCAGGTTCCAGCGTTCTATCACGAGCTTGGCCACCTTTTGTGTACTGATCATCGCGATGCAAAGGTTGATCCCTTTAGGGATGCTACGTTGTTGATAAGCGCAGAGTTTTTGGATCATTTCACTCGCGAATTGACCTATGCTTCTCGCCGCAAGAATGCTGAAGTCAATTGCGCTCGGTTGAGTGTTTGGCGGTCATTTTGGATCAGGCATTGGCTTGAAGAACTTGTTTGTGATGCGTTTGCTGCATCCACCTGTGGACCAGCGTACGGTTGGACATTTATACATGGAGCTATTTCAAGCGATTCCAATCCCTACGAATTGGTAGGGACTGAATCTAAATCGACGCATCCTGCTGATGCCGCTCGATTGCACGTCATTTGGTCTGTCTTATCAAAAAATGGCTGGCAAGATGAAGTTGGTCGAATGAAATCATTTTGGAGCGATGCGATGAAGCTACTTGAAAAGTTCGACTCAGACGAATTCGCCGCGTGTTATCCACGAAAGACTCTTGATCGAATCTCAGATGTTGTTGTCGAAGCAGTCGAGTCGATCCGATGCTGCATTGCATCCAAGACGGAGGCTCGAACCACCGCAACTATGTTATTAAGCTTTTGGAACGATGCTCTTAGCGGTCGAGCAGCACCGGAAGATTGGACGAAGCTTTTGACCGAGCGCTGAGCTTTACGCAAAATGACATGCTCAAATTGAAATTGAATTTCTTGTAAGCACAGAACAGTTTCCTATCCCGGGGATTCCTCTTGGTTATTTACTAGCTTTTCCTTTGAAGTGACCGTTGCCGCTTCCAACTCAAGGATGTGCTGGGCGACGGGATGCAAAGCTAAGCAAACGATCGTCCACCATCCATAAATAGCTGCGGGTGAAGCGCAAGCTCCGCTTGGTATCATGCCGTGAGCGAGTTCATTGCGAATATTCGGCCCTGCTTGATTTGTAAAGATGATCTGAAGGGTAGTTACGATGTTTTTACCGATACACTTTTCAGTCTCCGGCATCTCTAGAAGCTTGTTCAGATCGAATTCTCTCTGGTTGCCTTTGGGGTCAAGTCCTGACACCACAATGCCTTCATTATGCAGCAAGTTACGCAGTAAAACTTCAAGTTGAGGCACGAGCAAATGGACTGCTTCAATAAATCGTCCTTGAAGACCAGCGAGAATGCCTATGCAAAAGTACTCGTGATGCCCAGGTTGAATCATTGGGCTTCGATAAACGAATTCGGCGATGTCTGCCATTGTGATATGATGAGAAAGCTCCAACTCATTAAGTATCGGGACAATAGTTCCGTGCGTCACTATCCCAAAAAGGATCTGGTATTCGGTTATCATGGAGTAGAAAACGCGATCATCGTGAATTGCGTCTAGATCCGTTGGCGGAATCGCAGTAGCAGACTTGTGAGTGCTGCCAAACTTCTCGACTGCAAACATGTTCTGTAAAGGAAACGAACGAATCGTATTGATTGCATTCTCGCGAGCACGCAATTCGTCATGAAACTGAGTTGCCATAACGAGCTCAGCGATTCCGACAATTTTACTCTTCCCACGAATTTTTGACTGTGCAATCCGAACATTCTCTGTCAGCTCAACACTGCCAGCATCCATCGATCGGAACTCGCTTCCAAGATCTCGCTGTATCACGAGCATTTTTTGATGTACACGATCACGTTCGGATTCAGTTCCTGAAATCTGCCTTAACGTTTGAATCGTGCGCTTCAAATGGGAAACTGCGATAACCTTCATTGGAGCCGAGTCGGCTTCTTCTTCATAAGACAAGGCAAGAGTGCGTAGGGCCAGGTCTGCCTCAGCTGGGTTTCTGGATCGGATTGCGCATTGCTGCGCGAGCGTACAAAATCGCTGCTTGGCGAGAGGCTTATCGGTAGAGACAATCCTACTCTTACAGATCGCAAGCAATATATTGGGATCAAAGACCTTTTTCGACAACAGTTCTCCAACCGCGTCTGCAACTAAAAAGTCCGCGTGATGAGCGGTTGAAATCAGCGTCTCTACTCGATTACCCAAAGCCTGAATCAGTTCGTGATCCCTAATGGTAGCTGCAAGCATCATCCCTCGAGCTAGTCGCTTTCCAGCATCCGGCGTCCCTGTGTTCAAGCAAATTTCGCCAGCGTCGACATACGCACTAGCTGCTATCCGGGCATCGCTGACATTTCGCCTACGAATCCAAAGAACCTCGTGAATTCTCGATCGCAACTCTGCATTGGTTATCTCAACAACTGCTTCGTTCAAGACGTCGAGTTGTGCTTCTGCGTACTCCAGCTCAGTCCATGTAGTTCCAGGACAAAAGAAATGAAAGTCAGCTTTGTCAGCAACAGGGCGAAGAGCACAAAGCCGAGTCAAAAAGTTGGCTGCGTCCCTGAAATGTTGCTGGTCATAAGAGATTCCACCGATTTTCGCGGAGTAATACTCACAAGTTGGAAATGGTTGCGACTCAAGCTGAGCATCCTTAACAACAGCAAGGATGGCTTCCTTGCTCAATGGTATTTCTGAAGTCTCCATGTGCTGGCCTCTAAAGGGTTGCGATGAGTTGTCGAGAGGCCGAATCTGGCTACCCAATGGACGCTAATAATGCCGTCGCGGTTCGGTGCAATGAGCGAACTTTGCGCTGTGCTGGACGCTGCATTTGCACGCGACGAATCACAAATCCAGTCGGGGTTGCGAAGCAATGATGGCATCAACGTCCGGATCGGTCATGACTTCCGGCTGAACCTCCCTCAGCCGTTGCTGAAGATTGAAGGTTCTCTGATGAGCCTTCCTCAGAACTGTCTGATAAACCATCGGGATTATGGTTATCTGGCTACCGTACTCGGCTCGTTCCAAACCCGCTTCCAAGCTTGCACCAAGCACATAGGCAACAATCTCTGTCGACGGTAGCAGCTTGCCGCCTTTGCGAATCTCTTTCGCATAGTCGCGAGCTTGATCGGATTCCTTCTGAGTCAAACAAAAGCCACCGCGTTTAAGCTCTAGCAGTGCCACTTTACGAATCCCAGATATCTCGCCCGTCGCGTCGTACGCGTCCGCGCAGTATGCACCAATTGACGTATCCGGTAGGACGACAAAGTCTGGACGTTTCTTCGGCGGCTTGTATTCTGGGCCACCAAGGAACTTACCGATGATTTCGGTCAACCCGCGATTTGAACGAAAATCAACTGCTTCATATTCGGGCCCGAAAATCCAGAGGCCTCGTTCGAATAGCGGTTGGAGGTCATGGAGTTCATCCGCATGCGGGTTTTCGACCAGCTTTTCCATTCTCGCGATCAGCTTCAGCCTTCGATCGAGTTCGTCAAGTACGATTTCAGCGTTACTGGCCGTCCACTGCTGCATCAAGTAATTCCATGTGTCGAGATCTTCTGACGAGCATGCAGCCAACTGCGCGAGCAGGTCATATCCGGCGCGGCTTTGCTCCAGCTTCGCCAGTATCTCAACTGTCCTACTTAGATCCCGATCGCAAATGGTTGGGCACTTCTCTTGAACCTCGTCGATAAATTGGCCAATCGCCTTGCGCGATATCGAAGGCAGCTCCCCCATCAATTCACGACTATTCTGTATCGCACTTCGCTTTCGCTCGCGTCTAGTTGAATAGAGCTGTGCTTGGATCTCTTTTATCACACATCCATGTACCAAACGTCGAAGGCTGTCCGTCACTCGGGTCGCATGGAAGCCAGACCAGTCGGCTTTGACGTCGGTTCCGGGCGTCAAGAAATCGGCCGTAGCGATGAAGCTGAACTTCTTGGCTTGCTCAGTTCTACCATCAAGGTAAGCACCTTCGTCATCTAGCCGTTCCCAGCTAGGCTCGCCAATTCTTCGTTGATTCACCCACCACGAGATTCCACGAAGCTTGGCACTTCGGTGATGCTCGATCGAATCGATGAAATGGACAGTGACGTCGCCATGACCTTCCAGGTGGAGTACTTCGGTTTTTAGTCCTTCGAGTGAAAGTAGTTCGACGGCGACGCCATTCACCTGAATCATAAGTGAGGGGTCGACGATAAACTTGGACCCAATCAACTGGCGAAGCTCATCGATCGCAAGGAGGTGGCGCTGAATTTCAAGCTTGATGGTCTGCCATGTCCGGCCTTTGTGTTTTGTGCGAGAAGTTTGACTTCGAACGGTGAATTGCCGACCGCTGCGAGCCCGACTGCAACACACGTTTCTTCACCGTCTTTCCGCGTCGTTACTTCGTAAGAGTCTGCAAAACAGAAAGGAGCATGTCGCCCTTTTCCACTTCGACCGAACGCTTTACGTTTAATCCCAGTCACCCCGGGTGGAAACACAACATCGGTACCCTGCTCAACAGCACGCTCGTAGCACAGCTTTCCCCATCGCTTTTGAAACTCTTCTTGGGTCATGCCAATACCATTATCACTGACTTGAAGAAGTTCACCCTTCTCAGTTGGCCATTCAATGAGAATCTCGGTCGCACCAGCGTCGTACGCATTCGCAATCAATTCGAGAATTGCCGTACGCGGGTCAGTGATGATTTGTCCGGCATGGTCTTGTAGAAACCGGTCCGCAAATGCGAAGGGGACATCGAACAAAGTTGCCGTTGGTGTAGAACTCTTCTTCTTTCTCTTTGTTGTCACGATGCATCCTTTCTAATCACGGTTCTGGGTGGTTTGATCGTTGCTTGTCCTAATGACCCGCTCGCAGCGATGCGTCCTTGAAGGGCTATTTCCTTGAGCTCCGTGAGTTTTTCAGCATCGCATTGTGCAAATACACGAAACGCCTCTGGCTGTTCTCGAATCCGATCAGCAATTGAGTCTGGAATACGGCCGGCCAGCAACAGAAGTTCGTCCGCATCAGCGTCGAGAGCCTCGGCCAGACGCTGAATGAGTGCCGAGGACGGATAGTCACCGAAGTCTAGCTTGCCGCTCTCAACCTTGCTGAGGTACGTAAATCCCACGCCAACCTGCGGACCAAGTGCGCGCAGCGAATAGCCCTTCGACTTCCGTAGCTCTCGAATTCGTTCACCGAAAGTGTTCATTGCGATTCCCTACTTGTGAGCTTGACGCTGTTATCTTACGATTGTTGCAGTAATTAGGCAACGTGTCGGCCATGACAAAGAAATGGCCCAACATGAATCGCAACAGGAAGTGGCCAAACAGTGACAGAAGAGCAAAAAAGAATTCTTGAACGGCAGCTTTGGGCAATCGCCGATACGCTGCGAGGCAAGATGGATGCTGATGAGTTTCGCGACTACATCCTTGGATTCATCTTCTACAAATACCTTTCCGAGAAGATGCATCTGTACGCCAACCAGATCCTCGAGGCAGATGGCATCGACTACCTCGACGTCAAAGAGGACACGAAAAAGGGCGACGCTTATCTTGAGGCGATTCAGCGCGAAGCTGTTGAGCAGCTTGGTTTCTTCCTGAAGCCTTCAGAGCTTTTTAGCCAAGTTGCTAAACGTGGCAACACGCCGCTAGAAGACGGTGGCAGCACCTTCATTCTTGGTGACCTTACCAAGATTCTCGATAACATCGAACGCAGCACGATGGGCACCGAGAGTGAAGATGACTTTGACAAGCTTTTTGAAGATCTCGATTTGACATCCACAAAGTTGGGGAGGACAGAGAAGGCAAAGAATGAACTGATTGCTAAGGTTCTCCAGCATCTCGACGAAATTGACTTCGAGCTTTCGGATAGTGAGTCCGACGTTCTTGGCGATGCGTATGAGTATCTGATCGGTAAGTTTGCAAGTGGCGCAGGAAAGAAAGCGGGCGAGTTCTACACTCCCCAGCAAGTATCAACCGTGCTGGCAAGGCTCGTCACCACGGGTAAGAAGCGGCTTAAGTCAGTCTATGATCCAACGTGCGGATCAGGATCCTTGTTGCTCCGCGTTGCTCGGGAAGTCGAAGAAGTTGGAGCGTTCTATGGCCAAGAGCTAAATCGTACTACATACAACTTGGCACGGATGAACATGATCCTCCACGACGTGCATTATCGTCGATTCAACTTGAAGCAGGAGGACACACTTGAAACCCCCCAGCATGTGGACATGCGGTTCGAAGCCGTGGTTGCCAATCCTCCGTTTTCTGCCAAGTGGAGCGCTCGCGAATTATTCAAAGGTGATGACCGCTTCAGTCAGTACGGAGTGTTAGCGCCCAAGACGAAAGCGGACTTAGCTTTCGTTCAACACATGATACATCACCTTGATGACAATGGCCAAATGGCGGTTGTGCTCCCACACGGCGTGCTTTTTCGAGGCGCAGCAGAAGGGCATATTCGTAAGTACATCGTTGAGGAATTGAATGCACTTGATGCAGTTATCGGACTGCCGCCAAATCTCTTCTACGGCACGGGAATCCCAACGTGCATTCTCGTCGTAAAGAAGTGCCGTGAAAATCCGAACGATATTTTTTTCATCGATGCGAGTAGCGCAGTTCACTATGAGAAGGCAAAAAATCAAAACACTTTGCGAAAGCAAGACATTGATGACATTGTAGACACCTATCGCAGTCGTAACGTGATCGATCGGTACTCTTACGTCGCATCGTTGGATGAAGTTAGGGAGAACGAATTCAATCTCAATATTCCTCGTTATGTTGACACATTTGAGCCGGAACCAATCGTAGATTTAGCAACTATCGCGGCAGAACTGTCGGCCCTTGAGAAATCAATGGCCACTACGGACGCAACAATAGCCAAATATTGCAAAGAGCTGGGTATTGTGTCTCCGGTTGGAGGAATCAGGTGAGTAAAAACTCTTCATCCCAAACGCCAAGGTTGCGTTTCGCTGAGTTCAGTGGGGACTGGATCGAACGAAAGGCTGGCAAGTATTTCGCGAGCAGCCGAAAGAAAGGCTCGGAAGGGCTGCCCATATACTCAGTGACGCAAAACGATGGTCTTGTTCGTCGCGACAGCCTTGACCGCCAGATTGGTGTGGACGCGGGGTTCGCGCAGAATCTTCGAGCAGAGAAGGACGACCTCGTCTACAACATGATGCGAATGTGGCAGGGCGCAGTAGGCAAAGCGACAGAACCGTGCATGGTCAGCCCAGCCTATGTAGTTCTAAGCCCACGCAAGACTGCAAACTCGCAATTCTTCTTGTACATGTTCAATCGCAAGCGATCGCTATACTGGCTGTGGGCATACTCCTACGGGCTAACTAATGATCGTCTCAGACTTTACTACAAAGACTTTGCGCAGATTCCCTTTTTTTCCCCAGAGGTTGATGAGCAGGAGAAAATTGCATCGTTTTTGAGCATTGTGGATTCGAAGATTCGACTGATTGAACTCAACAGAAATTACTTGATGCAATACAAACGCAGTATTTCGCATCAGATCTTTAGCCAAAAGATATGTTTCAAGGATGAAAGCCGCGGTAAATTCCCGGCATGGACAGAGAAGCGACTTGGCGAATTTTGCACCGTCGTATCCGGTCTAACGTATTCTCCGAGTGATATTCGTTCGGATGGATTACTCGTTCTTCGTTCGTGTAACGTAAAAGATGGCCTGTTGGCTTACTCCGACAATGTCTACGTTGACACGCCTGTTGATCCGCAAAGTCTCGTTGTTCACAACGATATTCTAGTTTGCGTGAGAAACGGATCTCGGCAACTGATTGGTAAAACTGCATTGGTGCCAAAAGATGTTCCTGTCGCAACTCCAGGCGCGTTTATGACTGTATTACGAGGTTCAGAAAACCCGTTTGTCTTCCAACTTTTGCAATCCGACACCTACAAGCGTCAAGTACATGTAAATTTAGGCGCAACCATCAATTCAATAAACTCAGCAGCTTTGAAGAAATTCCGATTCAGGATCCCAAGTTCCCTTGAAGAGAGAAACAAGATTGCAGAATTTCTTTTTGCAGTCGATGGTCGCATTGCGGATGCCAGTAAAACTCTCGACGCGATGAAGCAGTTTCGAGCAGCTTTACTAGAAGCGATGTTTGTGTGAGGTCTGCAATGCAAAGTGTTAAAGAAATCATTGTACAGCATGCTAGAAGGTACCCGGAATTTGAATATTATTTGCCATTGATTGAGAAAGCTCTGGTTGAGGTTACATCCCAGCCTGACATTTGCATTGAGATATGCAAGTCGTTGATGGAAGGTGTTTCTAAGTCGATCATCGAAAAGACGCCGAATCCACCTCATGTGCGTCCTGACTTGGATAAGAAATTCGATGTCGACAAGATCGTCAAAATGGCAGTCACGCAACTCAAATACAACAACGACGTCATTGAAGATGCATTCTTGACTAGATGCTCCTCGTTGGCAAACGCGATGGGAGCACTACGGAATGCCCGCGGCGACATTTCGCATGGAAAGGGCGTTCCCAAGCTCGAGAAGAGTGATGATAAGTTGGCTAGGCTTACATTAAATATGACTGAGAGCGTTCTCTTCTACATGCTTGACGCATTCTTTTCGTTACCAACGGTTGCAAGTGAAGATGGTGAACATGCAGAGGCAATCAAAGATGAACCGATCACCTATGAGTCGAATCCGAACTTCAATCAGTTTCTCGATGATGAGAATCCTATCGACGGACGTATTTTGTACAGCCTCGCCCTTTACGACCAGTACTACGAAGACTACCTGATTCAGCTTAGCGACTACCAGTACGAACAAGAACTCGAAGGTGAACTTGAGGAGTGATCCTGAAGCCCACAATTCCGAACTGAGAACAAAATGCCGGTACTAGACTTCAAAGAAATCGCAAAGGGTAACGGGACTGATGGAAACCAGGACCAGTTCGAGTTCTTCGCGCGCGATTTCCTAGAAAATCTAGGATACAAGATTGCTGTCGAGCCAAGTCGAGGACCTGACGATGGCCGCGACCTGATATTGGAAGAGATTCGATCTGGCGTCGGCGGGACGACCACCGTTCGTTGGCTAGTGAGTTGCAAACACAATGCACATTCAAAGAATCAAGCGTCGGTTGGCGTCGATGATGAAGTCGACATTGAGGGGCGTGTTCGACAACACAAATGCCAGGGCTTTATCGCTTTCTATTCGACAGTAGCCAGCTCTGGTCTGATGAGGAAGCTGGAAGCCCTTGAATGTGAAAAGCAGATTTTCGACCATGAGAAAATTGAGAGTAGTCTCCTCGGCGATGAAAATGGAGGCATTGCGCTCGTCGAACGCTATTTCCCATTGTCCGCAGCAGATTGGCGAGAGCGAAAACTGCGCAAGCGTGCTCAGGATTCGCTCCAAGAGTATTCCATGTTTTTGCCAAAAGCGGTGTTGGCGAAATTCGATCAGGAGGATCTCAAACAGAAATTTGCTGAGCTAGTAGGCGCTTCTGTAGAACAAGTGCATGTCGCGGGACTAGAGGGTGGCTCGGTCAGAATTACTCTCGAAGCCCCGTTGTGGATTGGTGCAGTGCTTGTCCGTCCTGGAAAGCACGCTGCACTCACGGCAATGGGTATATCACTATGGACTACCACAGTAACCGAATCGGCATTTGCCACGTTAGAGCGATTCCAAAGAAATGGGCCAAACTCTGATTCCGAGTTCCCTATCCAGTCAGAAGCCCAACTCGAAGAGAGTCTCATCGAACGACTGGGTGGACTTGGGTACGAACGCGTTGTGATCGTTGACGAAGCAGCACTAATAGCAAACCTGAAAAGGCAACTCGAGAAGCACAACGGAATCGTGTTTTCGCAGGCAGAGTTTGCAAGGATCCTTAACCACCTCGATAAGGGCAACGTATTCGAACGAGCGAAAACTCTTCGTGACCGCTTTCACCTTAGTCGCGACGACGGCTCGTCCATCTATATCGAGTTTTTAAATGTGGATCGCTGGTGCCAGAACGAATACCAAGTGACCCACCAAATCACGATGGATGGGAGCTACAGAAATCGATATGACGTTACGCTGCTAGTCAACGGACTGCCATTGGTGCAGATTGAGCTTAAGCGACGTGGCCTTGAACTGAAAGAGGCCTTCAACCAAATCAATCGATATCAGCGACATAGCTTCTGGGCGAACACCGCGTTATTCAACTATGTTCAGATCTTCGTAATCTCCAATGGCGTTAATACGAAGTACTACGCAAACAATCGCAACCAACATTTCAAGCAGACGTTTTATTGGGCTCGCGAAGACAATGAGCTCGTTACTCAGTTGGATCAATTTGCCGACGCGTTCTTGGAGAAATGCCACGTCTCCAAGATGATCTGCAAGTACATCGTTTTGCAGGAGACCGATAAAGTCTTGATGATTCTGCGCCCGTATCAGTTCTATGCTGTCGAGAAGATGGTTCGTCAGGTAAAGAACAATGCCGGCAATGGCTACATCTGGCACACGACAGGGTCGGGAAAAACACTGACTAGTTTCAAAGCATCGCAAATTCTGAAGGATCTACCAGACGTCGACAAAGTTGTGTTTGTAGTCGATCGCGCGGACCTGGACTACCAAACGACGACCGAGTTCAACGCATTCAGTAAAGGCAGCGTTGACGGAACCGACGATACAAAGGCATTGGTCCAGCAGCTCACTGATGGCACATCCCTCATCGTGACAACGATCCAAAAGCTTAACAATGCAATCAATCCAAAGAGCAAGCATCTGGCAAAGATGCAGGCTGTTGCAAACAAACGAATCATCTTCATTTTCGATGAGTGCCATCGCTCTCAATTTGGTGAAACGCATAAACGCATTACGCAGTTCTTCACGAACTTTCAAATGTTCGGTTTCACTGGAACACCCATTTTTGCGGACAACGCTTCGAAGAACGAACATGGGAAGCGCACCACGAAAGATCTGTTTGGAACGTGCCTGCACAAGTATGTTATCACGAATGCCATCAAGGATGAGAATGTACTGAAGTTCTCAGTCGAGTACTGGGGCCGATTGCGTCGCAAAGACGGAACGCTTATTGACGAAAAAGTGGCAGCAATCGACACAAAGGAATTTTTCGAAGATCCAGACCGTATCGAAAAAATTGTGGACTGGATTATCGAGAACCACGACCGTAAGACACATCAAAAAGCTTTCACTGCGATCCTTGCCGTGGGAAGCGTGGACGCATTGATTACCTACTATGAGAAATTCCGGGAAAAGAAAGAGGCTGGCAAGCACAAGCTGCGTATCGTGACAGTCTTCTCCTTTACGGACAACGAAGATGATGGTGATGCAGACGGACTGATTGGAGAACCCGACTTTGACATTCGCAGCGACGAAACCGATCCGAAGAAGCGACACACTCGAGAGCGGCTCGACGAGTTCATCTCAGACTACAACGCGATGTACGGTACCGCTTACTCAACCCGCGATAACACGTTTTACAGCTACTACAAAGATATTGGAAAGCGTATCAAGGATAGGGAACGAAAGAAGTTCCTGCAAAAGGATCGTGTCGACATTCTCTTGGTAGTAAACATGTTCCTCACTGGTTTTGACGCCAAGAAGGTGAACACGCTTTATGTTGACAAGAACCTGAAGTACCACGGGCTGATTCAAGCCTATTCACGCACGAATCGAATTTTGGACGCAGTCAAATCACAGGGGAACATAGTCTGCTTCCGAAACCTCAAAGCCAATACTGACAAGGCCATCCAGTTGTTCTCCAATAAGCAGGCGAGCGAGACAATCCTAATCGAACCATACGAGGACTACGTCAAGGATTTCAACGCAGGCGTCAAGGTGCTGCTTGCGATTGCGCCTACAGTTGACAGTGTCAACGACTTGGAAAGCGAAGAGGACGTCCTTAAGTTCGTTCAGGCGTTTCGCAATCTAATGCGTATCATGAACGTATTGAAGACCTTCTCGCAGTTTAAATTTGCTGACTTGTATATGAAGGATCAGCAGTTTGAAGACTACAAGAGTAAGTACCTGGACATTTTCGATCGCACGAAGGCGGAACCAGAGCAAGCCGCATCGATCGTCAAAGATGTCGACTTTGAGCTCGAACTGATCCATCGCGACGAGATCAACGTTGCGTATATCCTGAAGTTACTTGCGGACCTACACAAGTCTGAGAACAGCGATACACCTGGCGAGCGAGACAAAGCCGGACAAAAGAAGCGCGGCATATTGGATTTGCTGGGCAGCGAAACTCAGCTCCGTAGCAAGCGTGAGCTGATTGAGCGGTTCATCAACCGCAACCTTCCTCAAATACCCAAAGACGCGGATATCGAGGAGGCTTTCCACAAGTACTGGGAAGAGTCTAAGAGAGCCAGCTATGCAGAGCTTTGCGAAAGCGAGCAACTCGATCCAGCGTGCATCCTTAGAGTTTTGGATCAGTACAACTTCACGGGACGAGTTCCGCTTCGCGACGAGATAGTCGCGTGCATGAAGATTAAACCAAAGATCTTGGAACGCAAAACTGTGACCGAACGTGTTATTGCGAAGCTTCTCGAATTCATCCAGACATTTGAAGACAGCGTGGGCGAGGTTTGATGTTGAACAGATGGTCGTTGCAGTTAGAAGATGAGCTTGATCGGCCGTGGCTGACCTACCAGATCTGGGGCGTTCCAGTGCTCGATTAGAAGATCCGAGTGGGGTGGTCGAATCCGACCTGGCATCGAATAACGTCCGAGGGCATGAGTGAAGGTGCGACTGCAGCGACCGCATCTCTCGTCGTTACGTTGGGCTTTCCACCTTGCAGCAAGCTGGCGTTCTAATTCGTCGATGTACAGCCAAGCTCGGTTAAGCTCTGCGCGTAGTGCGAGAATTGAATCGGCGTCGGTCATGGCACCGACTTTCGGCAGTTGTTGGCTGCACACGTCCCCGGACTGTACCCACCGGGCAATAGCGAATCGAAGATATGTCCAACAGCACTCACACCAAGGACTTGCACTATCTTGTACCAAAGGCGTCCTGCAGCGATTGCAGTTCGCGGACAGGGAATCGTTCATATCCTTGGCCTCGCTTCAAGTTTTTGCTAATAGTTTTTTGAAGCATCGAGGGTAACTCTGCGGTATGACACGTTTGGTCATCGTCCCTTGTGTTTTAGCTGGAAAATCGAATAACCCTGAGACTCTCTGACGACTCTTCATCACCCTTTGCTCAGGTTATTCGCTGAAATCGCGAAAGAGCCATAACCCAGTCGAGAGAAAACCGGCGAGTTTCGCGAGGTGTCGGTTCCACTCAACTTCTCTGTTTGGTTAGGAAACTGACCGCAGTAGGTTATTCGAAGAAGCCGACGTTTAGCAAACAAGCAAAACGTCGGCTTTTTTCGTATTTTCCTGCAATCTTCCGGGTCTCGATCACTCTCAAGAGACTCGATTTCCGTCCGCGACTCTCGCCAAAACAGCCCCTCTCTGGGGGCCAACTAGAGACAAATACTCTCAGAGTCTCTGGGTTATGAAAACCGCCGGGTTAACGACTCTGGGTTATGAACCTTCTGTCTCACTCGGGATTCTTTTTTCCCGCTGTTCTGGCTCACTAGGAGGCGAAAGTTACGAACTTTGCTCCAAGGTAATCGATCGCGCGATACTGCAGACCTCGCTAACCGTGCGAAACCCAACGTTTCAACTTTCCCTAGCTGACTTAGGCTGCATAAGAATTGGATAGGCGAATCCAAAGCTGCATATGATGGGTAGAATGACGAGGTTGACCAGAGTGGCGGTGGCTAGTCCGAAGAGGATCACCAGCCCCAACGGATACTCGATTTCTTGGCCAGGTATTTCGCCGGTCAATATCAGTGGCACGAGAGCAAGACCAGTGGTCAATGCCGTCATCATGATCGGCGCAAGACGCTCGTCGGCACCTCGCATGACCAATTCCATTTGATTGGTAACGCCTTCTTCTGTGGCTAAGTGTCGGTAATGGCTAATAAGCATGATCGAGTTACGCGCCGCAATGCCGAGCACGGTCACAAAACCTACGAGCGAACCAAGCGACAAAATGCCTCCGGAAGCGTGGACGCCGAGCACTCCACCAAGCAAAGCTAAGGGCAAGGTGCAGAGGATCACGCCCACAAGTTTCCACGACTGAAAGTCTATGTAGAGAATTACGGCGATCGCGCAGATCGAAGCAAGTGAAAGAAGCAGCAGTCGATTGCGCGACGCTTTAGCTTCGGCATACTCGCCCAGAAACTCTGGATGGTAGCCAGTTTTGAAGTTTACATTGGCGAGAACGGCACGCTCAATCTCGGTGGCAGCTTCACCACCGCCAGCTTCGAGACACTCGACCGTACCGGCGGCGTCGGAACTCTCAAGCTCGTTGGCACCC
>WBZS01001131.1_pt1 | contig 23470 bp, 18 predicted proteins | sample 5204201 | NCBI WGS metagenome assembly WBZS01 (sample SAMN12344357, study PRJNA552823) | activated sludge metagenome | biome: Activated sludge suspended growth; feature: Nitrification reactor; material: Wastewater; isolation source: activated sludge from nitrification reactor of wastewater... | reverse complement strand
GGAATGGATCGATAACGGCAACGGCATCTTCGACCCCAAGACCGGCAAGTTCGATCAGACCGTCGTCAAAATCGCCCGCGAAGCGGGGATCACGCAGATTCGATACCCGGGAGGTGTTTTCTCCGATCATTTTCACTGGAAGGAAAGTGTGGGACCCAGAGATCGGCGACCGACGAAGGAGCACTTTCCGAAAGGGCCCGCGTCGAAACTGAATCTCGGAACGGACGAGGCTCGCGATCTGGCGTCGCAGTTGGGAGCGGATCTTTTCATGACCACCAACGCGGGTACGGGGACCGCGGAAGAGGCGGCTGGCTGGGTCGATTACCTCAACAGAAAGCAAAACGCCCAGGTTCGATATTGGGAGATCGGGAATGAAATCTACATGAAGTCGTTTGATGCGAACGCTCCTCCCGCGTTTGACATGGGGCCGGCGAAGTATGCCGATCGTGTGGTCGAGTTCGCCGCCGCGATGAGGCAGGTTGACCCGACGATCAAGATCGGCGCCATTAGTGCCGAGAACTTTACGACCCTCCCATTTACTGATCATTCCGATTGGACGAAGGTCGTCTTGAAGAAGGCCGCCAGTTCGATTGATTTCGTCGCGGTTCACAATGCGTATGCACCTTTAGTGGTGGATGGAAAGGGGAATCCACGCGACGTCTATCTGGCGATGTTGGCGGCGCCGGTTCATATCCGCAAGAGTCTGACAGAGCTTTCGACGATGATCGATCGCGGCACAGCCCTGAAAAAACGCGAACCCCTCCGCCTCGCAACGAGCGTTGATTCAAAAGGGCGTCGGAGTCGATTCGTCGACGGGGATCTGTTTGCCGTGAGGGTCTTCGTTGGGGCTGTCCAGCGAACGGGAGATTTCTTTGATGAGCTGCGGACCCACGAAATGGTCAAGCCGAGCCGCGGGCGCATGGACATGGTCCGCGGGAAGGACTAAAACTTTGCCGGCGAAATGCTCCATGATTCGATGGTTGCGGACGACTCGCTGCGCGAGCTTGCGTCCTTTCGCCGTCAAAAGGAAACACCCATCTTCGTTTTGTTCGATGTACTTTCGGCGTAGCAGTTGGCGCTGTGCCAACCAAAGCACCAGTGGAGACAGGCCATGGTCTTTTTCCACGAGGGGATACCCTGTTTTTCCCGCTTCTTCGAGCCGATAAAGCGCTCCCAAGATTTCTTCGCGGGCGATTTCGATGGAGAGTTGTAGCCTTCGCCAACTTCGAGCGACGATACCCTGTCGCGGCGCCAAAATGACGGCCAATACGAATTGCGCGCCTGCCGTAACCGCGATGGTCCCCGGGGTATTGAGTGAATAACCGGGCCGAGACGCAAGCCAGCAACCAAAGATGGATGCCGTCAGCGAGCACGCGGCAGAAACGAACACCATGGAGGGCATGCGTTCGGAGAGAAGGTACGCGGTCGCGGCCGGCACAACGAGCATGGCGAGCACGAGGATGGACCCCACAGCTTCGAAAGAAGCGACGATGCAACCGGCCACCAAGCCGACCAAGAGGTAATTCATCCAGGTAGGAGAAAAGCCCATCGACTTCGCCAAGGGGGCATCGAACGCAACGAGAATCCATTCCTTCCAAAAGAGCGTGACCAAACCGACCGTAAGTAGAAAGATCGTCAGCAATGAGGGAATGACACGTGGGATTTCGCCGCCGAACGGCGTCAAGAAAGTTCGCGTGGTGACTCCCTCAAACAGGCCGAACAGCGCACTATCGGAATCGACGTGGACGCGATAAAGAAACCGGGAAATGATGAGCACGCCGAGTGCGAAAAGCGTGGTGAAAACGATCCCTAAACTCGCGTCTTCACTGATTTTGCCAACGGAGGCGAGCCTTTCCGTGATCACCGCGGTCAAGACACCGAACGCCATGGCTCCGAGCGTGACATACACGCTCGAAATTTCGCCCGTGAAGAGAACCGCAAGGGCGATGCCCGGAAGAACGCCATGCCCGATGCCGTCACCCAAGAGACTGAGTTTCTTGACGAGCAAAAAGCAGCCCAGGATGGAGCAAGTCACACCACACAGTCCCGCGACGACCATGGACCAAAACAGCGGAAAGCCTTCCCACGTGAAATCGAAAATCATCACCGAACCGGCTCCTCAAATTCTGGGGGCGGGATGAGCTTACCAGCGTAGAGCGCGGCATAGGCCCGCGCCATCAAGCCGCGGCGAGGGGCGACGAGCAGAGTGAAGAAAAAGAATGCGGAGGCGGCTAGGATGATGCACGGTCCAGCGGGAAGGTGCTCGTACGAGTTGCTGAGTACGGTCCCCACGAGACCGGCACCGGCACCCAGGATGGCGGAAAGCGTGAGCATGCGTGGTAATCGATCGGTCCATAATCTCGCCGTCGCAGGGGGAATGATCAAAAGTGCGGCGATCAATACGACTCCCACCGCTGGCAATCCAACAACGACCGCCAAGACCATCAGCACCAGCAGAAAGAAATCCAAGAAAACCGTCGGCCAACCCTGAACCGTGGCGAAACCTGGGTCGAACGACACCAGTTTAAATTCCTTATAAAACGCGATCACCACAACCACGGTTCCCGCGGTCAAATACGTGATCCAGGTGATGTCTTCTTCGTTGAGACTCGCGGTCTGTCCGAGCAGGAATGTGTTTAGGCCAGCTTGCCCACCTGATTTCAGGCGTTGGATCACGGTCATCAGAACGATGCCTAGGCCAAAAAAGGTCGAAAGCACGACCGCGATGATCGCATCTTCTTTGAGCCGCGTGTGATTTCGAAGGAATGAAACCGCCAACACGCTCGCCAATCCGCTCATGGTTGCACCCAGGAGCAGAACCCAGAAGCTTTTTTCACCGAAGGCGAGGAAGGCGATACAGATTCCAGGCAGGGTAGCGTGGCCCAGGGCGTCGCCAAGTAAAGAACGCCGACGCAGGACGGCAAAGCAGCCGATGAGCCCGGCACACGCTCCCAGGCAGATCACGCCGCGTAAGACGCGGAAAAGGACATCGTTCTCACCCAAACCGAATGCGTTCATCGCGTCTTTTCTTCCGCCTGAACGGCCGCTCCAAGAGTTTCCAGGATCGTCAACCTTCCGCCATACGTCTTTTGTAGATTCTTTTCGGTGAAAACTTCCGCAGTAGGCCCCTCGGCGACCAAACGAACGTTGAGCATCACGAGGCGGTCGAAGTAACGGACCACGGAGCGTAAATCGTGGTGAACCACGAGCACGGTCTTGCCCATTTTGCGTAATTCTTGAAGCGTGACGAAAATCGCTTTTTCGGTCGCGGCATCCACTCCGGCGAACGGTTCATCCATGAAATAGAGATCGGCAGCTTGTGCGAGTGCCCGTGCCAAAAAAGCACGTTGTTGTTGGCCTCCAGAAAGTTGACCGATCTGGTGGTCCGCGAATTCGTGCATACCGACGATGCGCAGGCACTCCATCGCCCAAGCCCGTTCCGCTGCTCCAGGCCGACGAAACCAGCCAAGGTTTCCGTAGGTGCCCATAAGTACGACGTCAAATACGTTCACCGGAAAGTCCCAGTCAACGCTTTCACGTTGGGGAACATAGCCGATGCGGCGGCGATGTTGATCCACCGTCCCGCCGTAAATACTGACCGAACCGGAAAGCAAGGGTGTCAAACCGAGAATTGCCTTGAGGAACGTGCTCTTACCGGCTCCATTGGGCCCAATGATTCCGACAAGCGCCGGTTCGGCGAGGGTAAGGTCAACGCTCCAAAGTACGGGCCGCCGATGGTATGCCACGGAGACGTCATGCACATCCAAGATCGGCACGGGCGCCGACCGTCGCGGTGTTTCCCGAGTGAATGCGTTCTGAACGTTCATTTGAGCGCCTTCACCAGCGTCTCCACGTTGTGCCGAATCATTCCGACGTAGGTGCCTGCGGAACTTTCCGTTGGTCCCATTGCATCGGAGTAAAGTTCGCCCCCTTGGCGGACTTCATGGCCTTTCTGAGCACAACCTTCGATCAATGCACGCATGTTTCGCGGATTGACGCTGCTTTCCACGAAGACCGCCTTCACCTTGCGTTTCGTGATGAAATCCACCAAATTCTGAATGTCTCGCACGCTTGCTTCCGTTTCCGTGCTGATCCCTTGGATACCCATCACTTCGACATCGTAGGCTCGTCCAAAATATCGGAAGGCATCATGGCTTGTCACCAAAACACGTTGGTCCTTCGGTACCTGCTGCATGGCCGTGCGAACTTCTTCGTGAAGCTGCGTCAATTCCGCATCATACTTTTTCCAGTTGGCACGGAGTTCCATTGAATCGCCTAGGTGCATCCTTAGGTGATCGAAAATGGACGATGCACCTTCACGCCACAATGCAACGTCGAGCCAAATATGAGGATCGACGTGTCCTTCTTTATCTTTTAAGAGTAGCTTTCCGTCAATTCCGTTCCCGACCGAGACGACTTTGACGCGTTTTGAAAAGCCTTCGAGTAGTTCCGTCATTTTCCCTTCGAGGTGCAGCCCAGAAAAGACGATCATATCCGCCGAACGAAGGCGGCGGATGTCGTCCGGCGTGGGCTTGTAAAGATGTGGATCGACGTCCGCTTCCATCAGCTGATCAACGACGACGTTCGCACCACCGAGATTGCGAACAATGTCCGCCACCATCCCTGTGGTACAAACGACTCGAAGGGGGTCGGTCCGTTTCACAGCAACTTCGCCCTTCGGCGACTGCCCGCAACCCGCACCCGCGATTACTAACGCCGCGCCGATCAAGACTCCGAGAAACGTCTGTCGCCGTATCCAATCTGCCATTTGATTTGGTTCCACGATGGGGCGAGCCACGATTCCATTGCATCCTCATTCGGTCAAACTAATCCTAGCATTTTGAGGGGTCTAAGTCAAGATCCTTCCGTCGATTAATGACCAATATCGTTGGCATTTTGTAAAGGGTCAACAAAAAAACGCGAACGTTGTTGAACGTTCGCGTTCCTCGATCCGTTGGTGGGATGCGGGGTAGGCTATGGTTACCAGCGGAACTGGTACATGACATACACTTGGTCCAGGTCTCGGCCACTTCCCGTTCTTGCAAGGTAATCCCCCGCGAAGAAGTGGGAATATCCCAAGAACACATCGGAATGCCGGCCTAGATGGAGGTTGACAAGGAAGTCGAGTTCGCTTCCCACGTCTCGCCCTGCCGATCCATCCGCGCTTCGGCGGATCGCATTGCCGCCCGCGTTGTACAACGCATCCCGAGCACTATCGAGCCAGAAGATGTGGTACTGCATGTTGAACGTGATCCAATTATTTGGATACGTCGTGAGGTGAAAATTGATGTCGTTGATGTTCTGCCGACCGACTTGGTCGATGAACCCGAAGTAATAGTGGCCGAACGGGAACAACTGATTGAAGGTTGAGTAGTGCCCTGCGTTCGGATTCCGATCGCCCGAGGCGTAATCGTAGTACATCCAGACCACCGGCGTCATGGGCGTATCTTTGAAATGATAGCCCGCACCGGCCGTGAACGCTCCCGCAAATATGGTTTGGGCGCCGCGTTCACCAAACTGAAGCATACCTTCGACATCCCACAGGAAGTTGTCTTTGTCACCTGCGTAACGGGCGCCTAGGGTGTGAACGTTGTACGGAGCGATTTCGATTCCTCGTTGGACCAACGTGTTGGTGTTGTCGAGGAAAAGATAATACATGTCCAAGAAGACGCCCTTCCGCGGACGGTGCGTCACCCAAGCTCCCGCGAAATTGATGTTATTGTCGACCGAATCGAATTTTTGCGCGTTCGGCCGGACGAACTGCAACCAGAAGAGGTCGACATCCCATTCCTTCCCTTGATGGAAGGCACGCACGCCCTGGAAAGTTCGCCGAGTGTTCGCCCAGTCAAGCGCAGAAATCAATCGTTGCGACCCCAAGACAAGTTCTTGGCGACCGATTCGCAAGTACCAAGGAGTGCAATCCCATTCACCCAGAGCGATGTCGACGAAGGCGTTCTGCAAATCGGCATAATTTCGATCGATTGGCAGTGCAGGGAGGTCCAAACTGAATGTCTGCGCGGTGATGCCCTCGATGAAAATACGGAATTTATCTTGATACCACAAATCCGCGAAGGCCCGTAAACGAAATTGGTCGTACGTATTGTTTCGTCCTGAAGTTCGGCTATTCGTCTCGTTAAGGTATCGGTACCACGCTTGCCCACCAGTCGCGAAAAGCCAATCGTCGCCCAAATGCACGCGGTGCAGGCGTTCCAAGAAGTCTGGACAGTATTTCTTGTTTGCGTCGACGTAACGAAAATCCGCATCGAACATCCCGGCGGGATTGATCAAGAACGGAGGGTAACCCGAGGGAGGCGGCGCATCTCGGCACTCGTCATGGATTTGATCGACCAGCGAATAATAGCCAGGGCCCTTGGGGGGAATGCCAAAATTCCCCGGACGAGCGACGGGCCGAACCGGCGGATGGGTCAACCAAGCCGACTTTGGCTCACCCTTTTTGTCGTCTTTGCCGTCCTTTTTAGCTTCTTTTTTCGCTTCGGGCGCAGCGGCGGGTGCCCCCGCTCCTTCTTTGGCGGGCGTGGGTGGAAGCTGGCCAACGAGAAGTGGAAGCGCGAACGCGGGTGTATTGGTCGGTACGGTAACGATCTCGTCAGCCGCGGTGGATGCCATCGAGAACTGAAAAAGTGCCGTCGTACCAAACACCATGAACGTCGCTTGCGCACACCATGAGCGCATCGATCGCATGGGAAAAGCCTCCGTGCTGGAAAAGAAGATGTTACCTCTCGGGGGAGGAGCGAACCTGGAATCCGTCCAGGTTTTTAAGAATCTCGCAAAGGCGACTTCGAGAGTTCTAAATCTTCCCATCGACGCCGCGCAACTCCGTTCCCAACTCGAGATCCGGAATTCGAGCATGGGCCATGTTAAACAGGACATCACGGTCGGTATATTTTCACAGCACGTGTTCGATGGATCCCGGTGTGTGTCGACGGCGAATGAGCGCGATCACTCCTTTCAACACGAAAATGACCGATTTCAAATCATACTTCCGCGTAGGCGCGACGTTTCTCACCTGGCGTTCCTTGCGGCAATTGAATTCTGGGATGGTTCAATTCCCGGAAACAGAGTCCGACGCCTTTTGGTTGCTGGCCCAAATCGAAAATTCAAAGATCGATGCCGATTTCACCTTTCCAGTCTGGCCATAAGGGGAAAGGACGTGTGAATCTTGGAAGAGGAGGAAGGATTTTCCGAATTTTCTTGGCGTGCCGAAAAAAAAGAATCGAGTCGCGGCGATGAAACCTCCGATATTACCGGTGCCGACCGAAATGTCGACGCGATCCGCATATTCCGCGCGACCGGTAAAGTCGCAGGAAGGGGCGGTCTTTCCTGGACAAGGAATGGACGACGCTATGAATGTACGAATCACGATGTCCCTGCTTGCTGTTCTCCTTGCCGGACGAACCCTCTGGGCACAGGAACCATCCGTGGTTCCGTCGGATCCGTCCGTGGTCAATTCGGCACCGGCGGTTTTGCCAGCGCTCCCCGATTCGCCGTTGCCTCCCAACGTCGATACCTCGCCCATTACGCCTCCGCCACCTGATTCACCCGTTCTTGCGCCGTTGGCTCCCTCGCCGCAAAGCGTCGTCTGGGATGCACGGCCTAGGGTTTCACCCCCCGGAATCGTGTTGGATCGCGTGGATTCTCACACCGGCTTTTGGACCTCCGTGGAATACGTGATGGCTTTCCAGCACGGAATGGCGCTACCACCTTTGGTCACGACCAGCCCGGCAGGGACGGCACAGAACATCGCGGGTGTGCTTGGACAATCCACGACTTCGGTTCTCGCTGGCCAAGAAAGTGTCAACGATGGATTGCGGAATGGCATCCACCTCGATGTCGGTTATTGGCTGCCACGTAGTAACAATCGCGTGGCGGTGCAAACCGGCTTCAAATTCATCGGCTCGAGCACGTACAACTTCGGCGCGACGTCGGATGGAACCACCATCCTTGCTCGTCCGTTCTTGAATTTCACCAGCGCGAACAACAACAGAAACGATGCCGCGTTGATCGCGTTTCCCGGGGTGTCGACTGGTTCGGTCCGCGTGTCGGCAAACCTCGATAGCTATTACGACTTCAATGTCGACCTTCGTGAAAACTTTTACGCCGGAAGCAGTTGGCGCTGGGATTCATTGATTGGTTACCGGTTTCTCCGCCAAAACGATCGGTTGAATGTCACTTCGACGGCGTTCCCGTTGGGGGCGGCATTCATTCCAGGAACCCAGATTGTGACGACCGATCAATTCGAAGCCGGCAATGATTTTCACGGTGTGGAAATTGGCTTGATTGGTGAATGGAGACGGCCTCGCTGGACAATGGAGATTCTCGCCAAGATTGCCGCGGGCCAACTCCAGCGCCGAATCACCATCGGTGGCCGCACCACCACCACCGTGCCCGGCGGAGCCACCACGGATGTAGCCGGCGGCTTGCTGGCCCTTTCGAGCAACACGCTCGACGCAGGCATCACGGAATACACCGCGGTTCCCGAGTTTGGCTTGAATGCCAAATTTGACGTATCAAGAAACGCGTATGTTCAAATTGGATACAATTTCCTCTATATTCCCGAATTCGCACGTGCCGCCGAGCAGATCGACTTGGCGATCAACCCGAACCTGATCCCGCCCGGCACGCCTGGATCTACACCGGCCCGCCCCCAGTTCGTTTTCCAGCGCAATGAAATGTGGATCCACGCCCTGCATCTTGGATTCACGGTGCATTACTAAACCATTCACACGATTTAGCGGGTCATCGAAGGACACGCATCCAAACGGCGAGCGGCAGGTGTAAACCTGCCGCTCGCCGTTTTCCATAACTCAAAATCTGATCAAAGGGTGTAACTGGATATTCCTGCCGGTAAAAATTCTGAAAAGATCTCACGCGGAGACGCGGAGACGCGGAGAATAGACAAAACCGTTTCATGAACCGAAAGCTCGAAAAAATCAGTATCAATTCTTCTCTTTCACCCGCGTCTCGGTGAAGGCAGTATCCCGTTTTCTCCAATACTTGTTGCTCAGCGGCTTGCCGCAGTTCGGAGAATTGGAGAATCCGATTTTCAACGCAAACAATTACACAATAGAGCTTAAAAGCTTAAGTTCATGGCGTTCGGATCGGGAGGGCTTTTCGACCAGGGAAAGACTCCCAATCAATGATCCCCGTTCTGTGGCTCCGCGATTGGAGATCGCTTTGCATCGAGGCGGGCTTTGCCGAACCGTCTACGGACATGGCGTGCCCTCGTGATGCTGGCTGTCTGCTTAAGTTTTGGAAAAGCATAACACTATCCTATCGCAAAATATGTCGCCCTTGGCGGAGCGGAATTGCGAAGATTTTCTTGCGAAATCGAATGTGTCGAATACATTTAGGAGGCTCGAAATCGATTGCGGGCGACGCTTGGCGCGAAAACTCCCCCTTTCCCTCAGAGTGCCGGCATGTTCCCAAATAATTTGCACGTACAAATTCTGGTGTGGATATTTTTTCTAGTTGGGCCCGTGAGCCACGCCTTGGCCCAAGACGAACTTCCTGCTGGCGTTCTGCGCCGCATGGAGGGCGCCAAACATTATGTGCAGTCGCCGTTATCTCCGACCGCGCTGGCGCCCGACGGCAAAACCCTGTTTCGTAGCCGCATGGGGAAATTGGAGATCGTCGACGTCTTGGACGGCAAAACGCTGAGTGTTTTTCCGCCATCGGCGAACGCTGCAACGATTTCTAGCTTTCAAGCGGCCTATTCTCCGGACGGGAAGAAAATCCTGGTCGGCGGCTTGAACGCTTCCACGGTTTGGAACGTTGAGAAGGCGACGGCCGAGCATGTCGTCAAGCATGGTTTCGTGAGCGCCGGCCGCGAGTCCAATACCGCCTGGAGTGCGGATTCCCAGTGGTTCGCGATCTGTTCGCTCGAGCAAATGAATTTGCAGGGCCCGAGTATCGTCGAAATTTGGGATGCCGACACGGGCCGATCGGTCAAGTCTCTCCGTGCAACCCCCAGCGCGAGCCGAGTCACCTTTTCAAACGATCGAAAATGGTTGGCGACATGGGGTCCTAGCCCGCTGCGTCTCACGGACAAAACGCCGTTGCCGATTGTCCTGTGGGAAATCGAAACTGGCAAAACCGTTCAGTCCCTCGATCCGCCCAATGGGGAAAAGTGGCTGGCGTGCTGCTTTTTGCCCGAGAAGGATCGCCTGGCAGCCATCGACAGCATGGGCCGAATCCTGACGTTCGACGTGGCGACCGGAAAGCAAGAAAGCGTCTTCGCCGAGGGGAACTCGCGGCGTGACACGCGTGCTCAGGCAAAAAGCACCCATCTCCGCGTCTCTCCCGACGGCAAACACCTCGTGCATGTGGACTGGGCCGGCACGATCCGCTTATGGGATCGGTCCAAAAAAGCGAAAATCGTCGAGCGGCAAGCGAAGCAAGTCGTCGACCTCGCGTTCGTGTCCGGAAAAACGTTGGCGCTGACGATGACGGGACAGGCTTACAACGTGCTCGATGTCATGGCCAATCAATATCTCATCGCCGACCGGGGTCACCAGGCAGGCATTGGCGCCCTGGCGTTCAGCGCCGATGGAAAGGAACTCATCTCCGCGAGCGGCGACGCCCAGCTCCTGTGGTGGAATCCCGCCGATGGCACGGAGCTGCGCCGAAAAAAGGCGGGAACTTACGAGATCGGCCTTTCGCTGACGCCGATCCCAGCACGGCTCCAAACCAGCTATCCGCTGCTTTCCGACGATGGTCAATACTGGGCTCTGGCGGAGCCCTTCACGCGCGAAGACCAATTCGTCCATGTTCCCACGGGCAAAATGCTGGCGTCGAGCGGGAACTTGGGCGTCCTCGGCGCTCGGTGGATCGCGTTGTCCACGGACGGCGGCAAATTCGCGCGCATCGATTCGAAGTCGATCTCGGTCACCGATCGGCGAACCGCGATCACCGTCACGCAAGAGCGCAAGAACGCCGCCCCGCCAAACTTTTTGCCCCCTTCAGAACGAGCTTGGGCAGCCGTCACGCGCGATGGCAAATTCGTCGCGGTCGGTGAAACCAAGCTCAACGTTGGCAGCGCTTCCGTCAGCGAACTTCACCTGCACGATTTCGCGAACAACGAACGTCTCGCCAGCCTCGCCTTTCCCGACCATTTCATGGCGCCGGCGTTGGCGTTCTCTCCGGATGAGAAATCCCTCGCCGTCGCGGCCAACAAGGTTGTCCTGCTCGACGTCGCCTCCGGCGCGGAGCGGGGCCTAAACGACAGACTAAACGGCAGCGCCTCCGCCCTACGCTTCGCTCCAGGCGGCTTCTCGTTCGCGGTCGCCACCACGAATCGTTCAAACGCGCTGTTCGACCCCGGCCGCCTCCAGCGCTCCCTCGAAGTCTCCATCGAAATCTACGAGACGGCGACGCTGAAAATTCGCGAAAAATTCCACGGCGGCCACCAAGGCATTATCCGCGCGCTCGCCTTCTCGCCCAATGAAACGATGTTGGCTTCGGCAGGAGAAGACCTGTCCATCGTCTTGTGGGACCTGGGCGCTCTGGCCTCCGAAGTGAACGCGCCCACGCTCGATTCCGACTGGCGCGACCTCGCGAGCGCGGACGCCAAAAAAGCGTTTCAGGTCATTCGCCGCTGGAGCAAAGAAGCCGAAAAGGCGACGGCCTTTCTCAAAAAAAGGCTTGCGCCCGCCCCCAAGCCCGCTCTAGATGCCCAGCAGATCGAAAAGTTGGTCGACGCCCTGGCCGAGGACCAATTCGCCCTGCGCGAAAAGGCGAGCCAGGAATTGCAAAAGCTCGGCGATTTGGCAGTTCCCGCCTTACAGGGCGCGTTGAGCGAAAGCGTGACTCTGGAGGTGAAGCAACGGATTCAGCGGATCCTGAAAAAAATACATGACACCCCGCTGGCGAACGACGACCTGCGCGCCTTACGGGCCCTGGAAATCTTGCACCGGCTGGACACTCCCGCGTCGCGTGAGATCGTGGCCGACCTAAGCCAGGGAGGACCAGCCCCCCTCACGCGTGCGGCGAAGGGGATCCTCAAACGGTGGGAAAAACAACCGTGACAAAAAAGGGGACGCGTAGAGCGTTTAACGAACGGATCGCATGCGGATAAGTAACTGGCCGTAGGGTGGGTGAAACATACTCGTGGAATCCACCGTCGCTTCGGATAGGATGCGGCGCGTCGTTTCTGCCCAAATTCCCCGTCAGAACCAGGATTCGGGTCCGTGGTGCGCCTTCGAGGTCGAGGTGGCGGTGGGTTGCGCTTCGCTCCACCCACCCTACGACAAGTTTCCTGTTTGTTTTCTTGTATTCAATTCAAACGTTAATCACTCTAGGGATCGCTTTGCATCGAGCCGGACTTTGCCGAATCGTCCACGGACATGGCGTGCCCTGGTGATGCGGGTTGCCTGCTTAAGTTTTGGAAAAGCATAACCCTATCCTATCGCAAAATACGTCTCGTCCAGCATGGCTTCGTGAACACCGGACGTGAGTCCAACACTGCTTGGAGTGCGGATTCCAGGTGGTTCGCGATCTGTTCGCTCGAGCAAATGAATTTGCAGGGCCCGAGTATCGTCGAAATTTGGGATGCCGACACGGGCTGATCCGTCAAGTCGCCCCGCGCCCCATCTTCATTTGGGTTGCCAGGATTTTCGTATTCTTGGAACGCGGCCGGATGCGTGCGAGCACGATTGACTTAGGGTTCGGTTTCTTTTTTTCGTTCCAGAGGAGGAAGCCGACGGTGGTCGGGTGTCCAAAGTCGGAATTCCAACGCACGGTCTTGGTCGTCAGGGTCGGCTTCTTTCTGCTCTCGCCGATCGTGAAAATCTCCCGATTTTTCCCCGTCTTTGCCTTTCGAATAGACAACGGCTCCGTCGGCCGTCTTTCGGTAGCTCAGGGGCTGGACCGAAAAAGGATCGTCGTACAGCTTGGGCAAAAATTCCGGAACGACCGCGTCGAGCGTTTCTGGATACTTCCCATGACGAAGGCGATACCTTTCGACCGCAAGGGCCGACACCACGGCACGCTGCTTGGCCGACGAAAGAAGAAAGGTGTCGAGGTTGGCGGACCGCAAGTTATTGTGCGTGCTTGCCAACGGGGGTGCCTTCTCACCCTCTTTTTCAATCGCTTCGAGGATTTTTCGTTGCTCAAAAATCGGCGCGTCAAGGGCCGCCAGACGACGGTTGTCCGCCTTCAAAACGAAAGCGTGCGAGGCATGGTGGGTGGAGCTCAAATAAAATCCAAGGGCGGGGACGGGCAGAAAGCTCGCACGAGTTTTCGCCCCCATCATGCCAGGCATTTGACCGATCTCCGCGTAGCTGATCTTACCCGCAGCCAAATGACGGTAGAACAAATCCTGCAACGCGCGATTCCCTTTCACACCGATGCGATGGGCGGGATAGGCCTCCTCTTCAGTCCATCGTTTTTGAATTTCCTCGAGGGCCGCGGCCGGCAATTTGCTCACACCCAACACGTACTGAAGCATCTTCGCCGTATTCGATAACTTCGCATTGCGCATCATCTGCGAGATCATTAGGGGTTCATCGAGAAAGATCCGCGAGCAATTCAGCATCGCATGGTGGTAGGACACGATCTCGTCCGCCGGCTTCTGCCCCGCTCCTTCGAAGATCTCGAGTTCGAGAAGTAGATTCGTCGTGTACATGGCATCGAAATGTGGCAAAAGTATCGTCATGGGATTGGCGGCGATGGGATAGAAATGCCTGCCGTTAGGTCTTTCCGCCAATCTCTTCAGAAGCTCGGCCCGCTCAGGAAAATCACCAAGGTGCTGTCTCATCGCGTCGATCCAATGCGGATCGAAAAGGCGGTTCGGCGTCGGGCAGGCAGTCCACTCCCAGGGTTTGTAATTCGGATCCGTGGGATCGTGAGTGAATGTACGCGGAATTTTGGCGCTCAGGGCTTGAACGACGTGCAAGGAATTTTCCTCATCGGAAACGTTCCCAATTCGCTTTACCCAATCCTCGAACCGCCAACCGGGTTCCGTACGGTCGAGCTCAGCCGAGATGGCTAGGACTTCATTTTGTCCTGTCCAAGACATGAACGCGAAGTATCCCGCGAATCCAAGCCCCACGAGTAAGATTGCAATGACGAGATTTCGTCGCCAGCTTTTCATCGAAATGGAACCAGAAAGAAGGTGAAGTGAACCAAGTCCACGCGAAACGCTCCCGCGATAAGACGAGCTTGCGCGTGCTTCGGTCGGACAAAACGCACCGACAACTCGTTCGAAGGCGTTCCGCGAGAGCGCCGTTTTCGCAAGCTGGTGCCGTAAAGATTTTATTGAAAATTGCCTACGATTGAATTTATATCCGTCGTGCCCGTCCCCTTTTCGTCGTCAATTCGATTGCTTCCTGCGAACATAATGAGCGGCGGTTGGGCTATTTTGCCGCGGGCACGCCGACATACCCTGAGAAAGGGCTGTTACCTCGATGGATTTCTTTCGTGGCGCCGTTTCGAGTCTCCCGAATCATCATCGCGTACGGGTCGCCCGTGTAGCAAACTTCGCCAAAAAAGGCCCACACGAATGAGTTGTCGTTCACGAACATGGGCCCGAGTTTTCCCGCCGTGGTCGTGTAGCTGAAGCCGCCCAGGATTTCCGTGCGTCCGCCCCCAAGTGTGTGGACGAGGATGCCTCCGCGTTCGGTCTTGTAGCCGAGCACCCACAAGTCGCCACCGTCGTTGGTGAGGTGTGTGCCTTCGTTTTCGATGTTGAGTTGCCGTGCCCAGACCTGCTGCTTTCGAAAGCGGAAGTTGTCGCCCACGACATCTTCGAGGAAGACGACACCCCCTTCGCTCCGCCGCGTGCTTTGAATGCTGTAGGTTTCCATGCTGCGAAGAACGACGGTGCGTTTCGTGTCAATTTCGATACCGCCGCCCAGATGGCTGAAGTGTTCCAGACAAACGACCGGTGAGTCACCGTCGGAGATGCGGAAGGTGATGAGCTTACGTTGGCCGTAATTGAGGTGTCCGCCCAGGCCAACGAGTCGCTTGACCTTGCCACGCACAATGATCGTCGTCCGACAGGTGTAATGGCCGGGAAGAAACACCGTGGTCGCGCCGGAGTCGATCGCTTTTTGGATGGCCACGCTGGAATCGGCTTTTCCGGTAGGGTCCCCCCCGAACGCGTCCACGACGGCCCACGTTGCGGGTTCTTCCCACTCGGCCGGTGGCGTTTCTTTGACTGGTAATTTCAGGGACCCCATACGAGACGGGAAGGCAGCCGTCGGCGCGTGCGAGGAGTACTCCGGGATGTTCGGGCCCAGACTACCAGGTTTATCGTCTCCGTCGATTCGATATGCTGCCGCCAAGTCAGGTGTTGTCAAATCCGCGAGGGCACGCTTGTACCCGGTTGTTTTTACGTCGCGCAGAAAAATAAGCCCGCCGTTGTAGTTCACGATTGCCGGATGTTTGGCCGCATCACCGCGCCCGGTGATTAAGGCGTCCATGAGCATCAGCCGACCGTAGGTGAACACGGCGGGCACGGAGTTTTCGCTAACGAGGTTACGAATGCTGATGGTTTGCCCCTCGTTGGTGAGGCCGATCTTACCCTGCCCGCGGAGCGTGATATTTTCGAACGTTTGGCTGTTGACGGCTCGGGCGGCGGCGATGCCACGCGCGAAGCCAACCACTTCACAGTCCTTCACCAGAAGTGGCCCATTCATGTCACGGTGGGCAAGATCCAATCCCACCGCCCCACTACCGTCGGCAGCCACGAATCGGCAGTCACGAACCGCACCCGTGTTGTTCGAATAGAACTGCAATCCGATGGCTCCAGGATTCCGTCGCCCCACATCGAACGTTAGGTTCTCGACGTAATTGTGAAACCAATCGGCACTTCCGAATCCTCCGCACCACATGATTGCCGCCGGCTTCTTGTCATCGGCGAAGGTTCCGTCCGCCAAGCGGATTACCGTCGCATTGCGATCGGCACCGCGGAGCATGGTCATTCCCCAGTTATCGTGCTTGGCAAATGCCTTTGGCCAAGTCAATGTTTCCGAAACGAGGTAGGTGCCCTTCGGAAAATACAGCACCCGATGCCAACCAACGTTTTCATTGAGCGCCCGCTGAATCGCCTTTGTGTCATCGGTGACGCCATCACCCTTCGCCCCATAAGGGGCCCGGGTTACATCGACGACGTTTGCATGGCGAGGAAAACCCTGGCCAGTCGCAAGAAAATACGTAGGAAAACGTGCGTGCGAGATAAGCAACAGAAGGAGGAGGTGTAAACCGTTCATGGGTGATCAACCTTGCCAAATAACGGCAACCACCAGGAGGTGGCAACGCCGCTGTCCATTAGGTTGGAAACCAAGCCTTCATCGAACGCTTGGAATTATTAGCCACGATTAGGGACTGCCCACACCAGTAATAGTCCAAGATGGCCATTTCATAAATCCCTGTACAGGAAAAAAAAAGAGGCGAGAGCGAATGGCACAGTTCCAGACGGCCGAAATAGACGAAAGTCCTTATTTTTCCGCCCTATTTCTCGACGTAAATCCTTAAATCTCGTCGATTGGTGGGGGCCTGTGCAGTGCCATTCACTGCCGACCCCTTTTTTGACCTTCGACTCCATTTGTCCTTATTAAGTGGATTCGGTGGGACGGATCGGACAAGATGTCGGCAAAATAACCGCAGATTCTCGGTGAAATCGAGTTTCCCTATGCCAGATCACCAGATGGCGAACGATTCGGAAACGCCGGCCATTTCGAATCCCTTTGCCAAAGCCGGTAGGGGGCGGTGGCATGGGATTATCCAGAGCGGATTCCTGCTTTTGGTGGTTCTCGTATTTCATGCTTGGTGGCTTGGATTGCCCTCGATGTTGAACTCGATTTACGCCCTCTTTTTCATCGTGATCGTGTTCTTCGTGTCCATTTTCTTGGTGATTTTTTTCTGGCGCGAGGTCCTCCATCGAGGCGTTTCCAGTTGGGGCGGGCTCGCTCTTCGACCGGTAGAAATGTTCGCCGAGTGAGAAGTCGCCGCCGCCCATCGTGCCTTCGACATTGCCCTCTCACGCGCGAATCGGTTTTCCGTCGACGATCCTCGGCGAGCCCAGATGCTAGGCCAGCTTGGTAGCTTTCTCGCGGCGCAGGCCCGTTTCGCGGAATCGGACGCGATGCTGAAGGAAGCCATTCGTATTTTCGCCTAGAATCTTTCGCGTTTCGAAAAAGCGTTCTCGCTGCTTCGACACGTGCTGGACATGCGCGACCGATACGACCTACCTCGCCGCCCCTGCGTAGCACTTCATTTCGAAAGGCAAAAAGGGGTCGCGAGTGAATGGCACTTGATGAACGCTGGCCGACCTCGAGACTGGAAAATTCGGCAAACCTGGCAGCTTACCATCGCCCCTGCCTTCACAGAGATCCGCTCGAGCAGCCTTTATTTAATGGCATTCGGGGCGAGAGTCTTCGCCTTATCGAAAGTTTCAGATCCTAAATCGGATTCTTCTGGTAGGCTTCCACATTGCGGATGCTGGCCGCCGGCAAGTTGAGAGCCTTCATTTTCTGCGGCGTCAATCGCTTGACGTAGGCTTTCACTTCGGGAGTCCAGCGGGTGGCGGCGTGGTTCCCGATAATGGTTTTCAGTTGCGGTACCTGGTAGAAGGTCGTGGCCTTCTTGGCCAGAGCCGAATCGCGGAGTTGGTTCATCACCCACGTCGCGTTGACGCCACGAAAGTAGGCGGCGGCGAGTTGAGGTTCGGTGAAGCTTCCGTCCATAAGGGCGTATTGCACGGCGTCGAGTTCGTCGTGGTAATTGCCGATGCCGCGATCGTTGCGAATCTTGCGGGTGAAGAATTCGGTCACGCCTTCAATGATGTTTTTGTTGTCTTGCCCGGCGAACGGCTTGGCGGCGACTTCGTATTGTTCGTGGGTAAGCCAGTGGAACAACTCGTGGCAAATCGTGGAGTCCGCGAATGAGGGCCGTAGCTCCATGACGCGGTTCACCGGTTGATGCTGAAAATCGGTGAGGACGGGATAATGTGGTTTGCCCTCCTTAAGAGTCACGGTAAAAGCCTTCACGCCGCCGACCGGATAGGATGCGGCCGCGCCGGGGATGGCTTTATAGTTGGTCTCAAAATCCTGGTCGCCACTCGTCCCTTGGTGCCAACAAATGTTGCTCCCCGCGATCCTGGGATGGACGAAGATTTCGTCCAGCATTTGTCGATAGAACCCGTCCAACTGACCGCTGAGGGTGTTGACGATTTTCTGAGCCTCAACGCGAAGCGTGTCAATGGCTTTTCCGTTCAGTACGTACTCCATTCGATTCCAAAGGGCTTCGATCGCGGGCCCGTGCCCCGGGATACGCCGATTCCGCACGGTCACCTTCCAGTCGGGCTTCTGATGCATCCAGAACTTTAGGGCACGCCTAAGACTCGCGGCTTGGTCTCTCGTTGGCGCGGGGTCTTCTAAAAACGCCTTGGCCTGCCTGATGACGTTGGCAAACGCGTCGCTTGTCAACATCGCGTCCGAAACGGCCGTCTTCCATTGGGCATAGGTAAACATCGATTGCATGAGTTACGCTTCCTTCCGAATGAACATCGCTCAATTATCATGCGAGAAAGTGCGTCGAAACACGCCAAAAATTTTTCAGAAAATTGTTGGACGGCGTCACTCTTGCGAGTCTGATTCGGAAAAAGGGACAATAAAAGATATCAGGACCGAATGCCATGAACTTAAGCCACAACTACTTGTTCTGTGAGGGCCTTGCGTAGTTCGGCACGCGGCTTGTTCATGAGATCGAACGGTTTTGGCCGACGCTTCAGCACGCGTGGCTCATTTCGGTTTGGCCGATACGGATTCAGCACGAATTTCGGCAAGCACGTGCCAGGCTCGGCCGTTCGTAGCCAACGCAACACTTCCACGAAACGGACCCGATCCACCGGTTGATTCTGCCGATGCGATGCTTCCAACATCACCATTCGCACCAAATTGTACGCCAACGCAAACATCATCAATTTCTACTTCACGCCGTTTACTGTTTTGCAAGGTAATACCTCCATCTTCAGGGTCGTCTTGTGTTCTCTCACGTGAACTTCAACGGCCCATCTTTGACCATAAAGTCCCGCCAAGTCCGTGGGTGTTACAGAACCGGATCAAGCAGTGTCGTCACCAAAGGAATCACGCGCGTACGTCGGCCAGGCTCAGCGATCGTGTACTGCGATTCGCGGAGTATCATTGTCTCCCGAAGGCTCGCGAAATCTTCCTCGCTCATCCCCGTCGGCTTCGTGGTTGGCTTGATGTATTGCACCCGTTGGTCGCCCTTGCCAAGGCTAGCAAGGCGTTTCAGCCAATGCGAACGCGGCATTCCTTTGCTTGATTTGCGTCCGGCAGTGTTCGGCCTATGTGCCGTAAAATCGACGATCTGCTTCTGATGGCAACGAAACACTTTCAAGATCGATTCCGCGTGAAGAGTTTTGCCGACGTTGGCCTTGATTTGACCGACAACCTGGGCGACATTGAGAGCCATGCGTGGCCTCCTTGGATCAAGCAAGGTTTGATGATGTCCCCTCACTTTTCCAAGAGGCCTCGGGTTATCCTAGACCAATTGCAACTAACCACTTACGCCTTAAGTTCATGGCATTCGTGCCCGTCCCCTTTTACGTCTCCCAGGTTCTTGGAGAAGCCATGACCGTCCATTCGCGGGAAGATCGCTTACAAGCAGTATTGCAGGCCTACCTTCAGGCGCTCGAGCGCGGCGAAAAACCGGACCTTGCGCAACTGCTTGAAGCGAACCCGGACTTCCGTGACGAGTTGGCAGCGTACTTTTCAGATGCCACCAAGCGCGAACGCGTGGCGCTATCAGGAAGGACAGCGACTTTCGGCGGCAAACTCGATGGCGTGGCCGGCAAAGCCGCCCCCTCACCTCGCGAATTGGCGAAGCAGTTTCCCCAATTCGAAATCATCGAATTACTTGGCCAGGGCGGAATGGGGGCCGTATATAAGGCGCGGCAAAAGGGGCTGGACCGCTTGGTGGCGATCAAGATATTGCCACCGAGTCCCGATCGCGCCTCCACCTTCGTCGAGCGATTTATGCGCGAAGCGAAGGCCCTGGCCAAACTGAACCATCCAAACATCGTGGCCGTGTATGACGTCGGGCAGACCGTGAATGGGCTTTGTTATTTCGTAATGGAATACATCGACGGTCCCAATCTCCGGCAAGCCATGCTGGGCGGAAAAATGACTCCGAACGATGCGCTGGCGGTGGTGCCACAGATTTGCGAAGCCTTGCAATTCGCCCATGACGAAGGCGTGGTTCATCGTGACATCAAACCCGCAAACCTGCTGCTTGACAAAAAGGGACGCATAAAAATCGCCGACTTCGGACTTGCCAAGCTACTGACGAACCCAGGTGACGCGTCCGTCGAATCGCTTACCGGCACGGACCAAGTGATGGGCACCCTCCGATACATGGCACCCGAGCAAATGGGAGGCTCAAAGCAGATCGATCATCGAGCCGATATCTACTCGCTCGGCGTCGTGTTCTACGAAATGCTCACGGGCGAAGTCCCTGTGGGACGATTCTCTCCACCGTCCAAAAAGGTGCAGATCGATGTACGGCTGGATGAGGTAGTATTGCGGGCTCTCGAACAAGAGCCCGAACTACGTTGGCAGCACGCAAGCGATGTCAAAACGGAAGTGGAATCAATTGTACACACCAACAGCGGGCGGGCTGCAAACGGCCCGGTAGTGAGTGGTCAGTCCGAGCCTCGGGAACCGGCCAAGGGTTGGTTGCTCGAAAGATGGCGTTCGGCACCATCCACCGTTCGCCTGGCCGGCAGAGCCGCGTTGTTCTTGGTCTATCTCATTTGCCTCATATTTTTTTTCAGCTTTGGCACTTCAGACAGGACTGACGCGACGGGACGGAGCCATCGATTTTCAATCGGCATCCCGGGTCCTTGGTTCGTCCACGTTACCAATCCAATGGGATACAGCATAGGCGTCCAGTTATTCGCATCGTCAAACTTAGCAGCCATCGGTGGCTTCGCCGCGCTTTGGATTTCACGAATGCTCAAACGCCTGGAAGGCAGAAAAGTGCTCTCGATGGGGTGGCACTACGGCCTCTGGTTGTTCCTGCTCTTCACGGCGGCGGCCATTTGCATTTTAAGCTTTACGTTGTCGCAGCGAGTGAGAAATCAGTCATAAGGCAAAGGGAACGTGATGTTTTTGCCTTTCGACCGGCGGAAGTATCCCGTCCTACCCGTGCCGCGTCTCGCTCAGGGCGCGGTTGGTGGGGTTTGTTATCACGTCCTCCATCGAAGCAACGGTAAACGTCAGGTTTCCCCACAAACGACGACGACCAAGCCTTTCTTAAAGCCGCCAGTGACGCCAGTGTTGAAGTGCTCGTGCATATCTTTGCGTACTGGCTTTACCCAAAACATTTTCCTTTAGCCGTCCGCGCGAGCGCGAACCAAGGCAGGCCTTACGGCAGCGTGGACTGGGTCCAGGAGAGCGCGGCCGCGATGGGCTTGCAAGCGACTTTGAAGCCCAAAGGCAGGTTTCTTCTCCTGAGGGTGAGCTACGAGTAAGGCGATAGGGAGAGCGGGCGGCGAAACTCTTTCTGTCACGCAAAGACTACGCATCGTACTTGCTAGCCCGGTTCCCTTGCAGCAAACGAACCGTTCCTTGTAACATCGTAGTTAGTTTCTTGCCGTTGAACTTCTCAGTACCTTGCGGAGAAGTTTCAAGAACCAAGATTCCAAGAACCAAACAAGATCCAAGTACGAAAAAACCAAATTAACAAGGACCGATTGGATTTTTTGAAGTTGGCTATTATTTGGTTCTTGTTGTCTTGGTTCTTGTGGGTTGCGGCTCCGCCGCGTTAAATTTCGTGGCGAAATGTTGCCCTTTTTTCCACTGGCGAGGCTTGGAGATTTGCATGCGAATTCGTTTCTATTTGCGGGCATGGATCGTATTGGCTTCCGTCAGTCTCCTGATTGCTGGTTGCTCCGAACGGAGAGTGAAAAAAAGCGAAGACGTGCCGCCTTTGCCCCCATTACCTGGGTTCGGTCCACCATTAACGGAACAGGATTATCTGGCGTTTGGCATAAAACTCGAAAAGGCGTTCGCGAAGAGTGATCGAGAAATGGTCGAACGGTTGTGCCGAAACCGTGACATCGAGGAACGTTGTGCTAGCAATCTCGATCTGCCTTTTTCGAGCAGTAAGAAAGCGAATCGGGATACGAATTCCCTAAGCGGGTTTCTCAAAGGAGTAATCCACCACGTCCAGAACGGTGGTCTGTATCGTTCGATCGGCGTCCGCGACCGTGAAGGCGTGCGCAGGTTGGTGGTGCGATTCCTTCACGCGAATGGCGGGTTCGATTATCACGAAGTATTCCTGGTCCGCTACCCCGACGGAGAAGTTGCTGCCGAGGATTTCTACGTCCTGTCCTCTGGCGAAAAGTACAGCCAATCGATTCGTCGCGTTTATTCCAGGATCTCAAGAGAATTCCAGCAAGCGAATTCGGCCAAGAACAACGTTCCCAAAACCAGCTTTTTGAAAAACGTTCCCGCGATTGTGTCGATGGCACAGGCCACGAGGGGACACCAGTCCAAGGAAATCCTGGAAACGTACGCCAAGCTCCCCATCGAAATTCAAACGGAAAAAATGTTGCTGGACCTGGCGATCGCGGCGGCGAAACAGGTGGACCTCTTGGAATTTAAAAATCTCGTTAAGCGTCTTCGCAAATATCACCCTGAATCCAAAGCGATCGATTATTGGGTGCTGGACCTTCACTTGATGCAAAAAGAATATGACCAGGCTCTTCCCTACCTTGCCCGCCTCGAAGAAGCCGTCGGCGGTGACACGTATTTGCGAGGCCTGAAGGCGTACGCGAAATTCAAGGCAACTGGCGGTGCCGAAGCTAAAGGTGAAATCGAGAAAGCAATCGAGCAGGAACCAACCTTGAACGAACTCTACGATCTGCGAATCAACCTCGCCTTAGACGAAAAGAACCACGCCGATACCGCAGTATGGCTGAAAAAATCGGTCGAACGCAGCGGCGAGATGCTTGAGTTGGCCGATTTCGAACGGGATCACCGCTATGCAGAGTTCATGAAATCGCCAGAATCCAACGAAATTCGCAAGCTGTTTCCATTTCAGAAAAAATGATGAGAGTATATATGGGGGACGTGGCCAATATCTTCATAAATGCCTGTTGATAACTATGTCATTTTAACGACTAACTTGCGGCGAGGCCTATAGAAACGGTCCACGTTCCCATTATTCGATCGAGACCACGGTGGCTGCAAAACGCTTCGCCCTTAGAGTCTGTGCGAGAACCCATTGAAGCTGCGTATAATGGAGTATGAGAAGGACTTATGACACAGACCTGACGGATGAGCAGTTTGAACTCATCGAGCCTTTTTTGCCGGTACCCAAGCCCACGGGTCGGCCTCGCGCCAACCTTCTGGAAGTCATCAATGGCATCCGTTACATCGTTCGCACCGGCTGCCAATGGCGGATGTTGCCTCACGACTTTCCG
>WBZS01001130.1_pt1 | contig 23494 bp, 24 predicted proteins | sample 5204201 | NCBI WGS metagenome assembly WBZS01 (sample SAMN12344357, study PRJNA552823) | activated sludge metagenome | biome: Activated sludge suspended growth; feature: Nitrification reactor; material: Wastewater; isolation source: activated sludge from nitrification reactor of wastewater... | reverse complement strand
TTGTTGGCGTCCCAGGTCTGGGTCATGCCGAGCTTGGTGCCCAGCAGGCCCTTCACTTTGCGTTCGTTAGTCATGTTCGGCGACCTCAGGGGAGCTTGATCTCGATATCGACACCGGCCGGCAGGTCGAGCCGCATCAGCGAGTCGACCGTCTTCGGCGTGGGGTCGAGGATGTCGATCAGCCGCTTGTGGGTGCGCATCTCGAAGTGCTCGCGGCTGTCCTTGTACTTGTGCGGAGAACGGATCACGCAGAACACGTTCTTCTCGGTGGGCAACGGCACGGGGCCCGCCACCTTGGCGCCGGTACGGGTCACGGTGTCGACGATCTTCTTCGCCGAGGAGTCAATGACCTCGTGGTCGTAGGCCCGGAGTCGGATCCGGATCTTCTGTCCCGCCACTGATTTTCCTTCTTCTCGTCGGATACTGCTGCTCCGACCCCCGCGGTCGGGCGTGTCGGGCCATTCAGGGCCGCACACGATCGCAAATTCGTTCGTGGTAGGGCCCGGCTGACGACTCATCCGCCTGGGGGCGCCACGGCATACCGCCGCGGAGCAACCTGACGATTCTGTCACATTCGCGCGGGAGGCTTCAAATCCGGGGTGCTCCGGCGGTCGGTTTGGGCGTGTCGCGGGTGTGGTGGACCGCGGGGACGGTTCTTATCGGTCCACTCACGGGGGAAGCGGACCGCGGGGACGGTTCTTCGGTCCACGCCGGGTGTCGACGCCCGCACCTCGGGACGGCGCCCGCGCCGCATTCCGCACCGATACCGACGTGGTGCACCGCCGCCGCGAGCGGGCACAGAACCGGGAGGCGTCCGATCGCGACCTGCGGCGACGTCCGACGAGTCCATGACGGCGTCCGAGGTATCGGCACTGGACCCCATCGCGCCATCGGCTCTCCTCGGACGAGCCCGAGCCATCCCGGCGCACAGCCGGTCGAGCGCCGACCCGGGGCGCGGTCGCACAACCCGACCACTCCGCGGAGAACAGCCGGCTGACCGAAGCGGCTTCGGCGACCTGCTTCGACCTAGGCGCGCTCGGCGGGCTGGCCGCGACGGTCCACTCCGGGCGTTCAGCGGTACGAAAGAACCGTCCCCTCGGTCCACAATGGGTGCCGACCCGAGGAGGAACCATGAAGCTTCATCACGTCCAGGTGATCATGCCGGTGGGCGGCGACGACGGCGCCCGCGCGTTCTGGCGGGACGCCGTCGGCTTGACCGAGGCGACTCCCCCGTCGGAACTCGCCGGGCGCCCGGTGCGGTGGTTCCGGGCCTTCGACGACGCCGGCGGCGTGACGCTCGAGGTTCATGTGCTGGCCGACGAACAGTTCGTGCCGGCTCGACTGGCCCATCCGGCGATCCTGGTCGACTCGGTGGCAGCGTTGGAGGCGCTCGGCGAGCGGATCGCGTCCGCCGGCTTCGAACTCAGCTGGGCACAGCGGACGACGTTCGCGGGCTACCAGCGCTTCCACTGCTGGGACAGCTTCGGCAACCGCGTCGAGATGATGACCCCCGCCGAGTGACCACCGGGACGGTTCTTTCGGTCAACGGACGATCGACGGCCGAGTCGCGGGATCTAGGTTCACGCCGAGAGTTTCGTGGCCAGCGGGTTTCGACAAGCTCGACCAGCGGTGCTGCTGATCAGCCTTCCAGTGCGACAGCGCAGCACACCTCGCCTTCGCGGAGACGGAGGAGCAGACTGCGTCGCATGACCGAAGTCGGACGATGACCGTGGGCGCCGGCCTGACGCCGAGCGGTCAAGCGGCCGCCGTGCTCGCGGCGATCGAACGAAGCCACGCCACGCTCGCCGAGTTGGCCCGGACGCTGCGGCCGGCGGATTGGACCGCGCAGTCCTACTGCACGCAGTGGACGGTTGCCCAGGTGTTCAGCCACCTCGGCAGCGGGGCCGAGATCGAGACGTCCCGGATCCGGGCCGCCCTTTCCGGCGACGAGGCACCGGAACCCACCACCTTCTGGACACGCTGGGACGCCATGACGCCGGACCAGATGGTCGGCCGGTTCGCCGAGGCGGACGCCGGCTACCTCGACCTGCTGCGGAGCCTCGACCTGGATGAGCTGGCGGAGTTGCCGGTGATGATCCACCTGTGGCCGCTCCCCCTGCGCGTCGCGCTCGTGCTGCGGCTGACCGAGCACGCCCTGCACAGCTGGGACATCCGGGTCTCGTTCGACCCGGCCGCGGAGGTATCGGCGGACGCCGCCGAATTGATGACCGACCTTTATCCGCGGCAGATCGTCGGGATCGCGGCCAGCGCCATGGTGGGCGACCGGCTGGGGACGGCACTGCTGCGCATCGACCTCGACGATCCGTCCCGGTCGCTGCAGCTGCGGTTCGGCGAGGCGGTGACACTCGAAGACGCGGACGACGCCGAGCCAGCCACCGGGCGCCTCCGGCTCCCGCACGCGGCGGCCTGGGCTCGGCTGCTGACCGGACGGCTCGACGCCGATCACACCCCGGCCGGGGTGACATCCACCGGACGCCCGAGTCTGCCGGAACTGCGTGAGGCCCTCCGCGAGGACCGCTGAACGTGCCGGCCCAGGCGTAGCGGGAAGCCCTCTGCTTCCCCGCTTTGGGCAGGGCTGCCTGCCACCTCCAAGTGGCGGCCAAGCGGGCGCCAAGCGGGCTGGTCGATCGTGGTCCTGACAGCGCAGACAACCAGCAAGGAGCAGATCCCATGCCCGCAAACCACTCTTCTTCGACCCGCACGATCCTCGTCCTCGGCGGCACCGGCCTGATGGGCCGCGAGGTGCTGGCCGCCCTGGCCAGGCGCGGTGCGCCCGCCCGGGTGATGGTGCGCGACCCCGGCAAGCTGGCCAGCCGCGACGGGCTGGACGTCCGGGTCGGCGACCTGCGCGACCCGGCCAGCCTGCGCGCCGCCATCGCCGAGGTGGACGTGGTGTTCCACATCTCGCCGCACGAATCCGACGAGGTGGCCCTCACCCGGGGTGTGATCGACGCCTGCGAGGCCGAGGGTGCCCGGCTGGTCTTCGCCGGCGTCCACGTGCTGGCGGCGAATCCCGTCGCCGCCTGGTTCAACCGGAGGCTGTTCGGCCTGCTCCTGCCCCGCTACCGCGGCAAGATCGCCATCGGCGCGATGATCGAGCGGTCGGCCACCAACCCCGTCATTCTCGCGGTGAGCAACTTCATGCAGAACGACGAACTGATGCTGCCGACCATCCGGGACGGCGTCTTCGCGCACCCGTGCAGCCCGAAGGGCCTCAACCGCGTCGACCTGCGGGATCTCGGCGAGATCGCGGCGACCATCCTGCTCGACCCGACTTTCCCGTCCGGCGGCTTCCCGGTGGTTGGCCCGCGTTCGCTGACCGGCCCGGAGTGCGCGCGGGTGTGGGCGGACGCGCTGGGCCACCCGGTTCGCTACCTGGGCAACGACGACGCGGCCCTGGACGCCGCGATCGACCGGCACCTCTCCGGTTACCGCGCCGAGGACTTCCGCTCATCGATGCACAAGCTCCGGACGCTCGAGTGGCCCACCTTGCCCAAGGACCTGGCCGTCACCACCCGACTGCTCGGCCGGGCACCGACCGACTTCACCGAGTTCGTCCGGCGGGTGGTCGCGGAGCACTCGGCACACGCACGAGTTCGGCCCTGACCTGGGCGACCGACCGTGATCTGAGCGTGAGACCCGCCGGATCTCGACACGCTCGACGACCACGCTGCGGGGACGGTTCCGGTGGACCGAGAGAACCGTCCTCAGCGGCAGTCCGAACCGTCCCCGGTGACCGAGGGAACCGTCCCCGGTGACCGAAGGAACCGTCCCCTGTGACCGGGAGAACCGTCCCCGGTGACCGAGAGAACCGTCCCCAGTGACCGAGAGAACCGTCCCCGGTGATCGAGAGAACCGTCCCCGGTGACCGGGAGAACCGTCCGCGGGGTCAGTCGGTGCCGATGATGAACTCGGACGTGGAACGGTGGGCGGTGGGTGGGACCACAAAACCGTTCATCACCGCCGACAGCCGCAGGGCGTGCTCGGAGTGGAAGACGTCCTCGAGGCTCATCGGTTCGCCGTCCGGACCGGACAGCGGCACCCGCCAGTTGGGGTACTCGTCGACGGTGCCGGGCTGGTTCTGGGTGCGGTGGTCGCCGACGGCGTCGGTCAACGCCGCGCACAGCATCCGCGCCGGGGTCGCGACCAGGAACCGGTGCATCGCCAACACGATGTCCTCGGTGGTCGGGGCGTCCCCGGTCAGCAGGCCGCGTTCGCGCAGGACCCGCAACCAGTCCTCGCGCTCCCGCTCGGCACCCGCCAGTTCGACGTCCAGGTCTTCGGTGAGCAGGCCGAGCGAGTGCTGCAGCTTGACGTGGGCGGCATCCAGGTAGCCGGCGGTCGGGGGCAGGTCGTGGGTGGTGACCGAGGCCATGCAGTACTCGCGCCACGACTCCGGCGACAGGATCTGGCCGTCGTCGCCGCGCTCGAACCAGGCGATCGAGGTGCCCAGGATGCCGCGGTCGCGCAGGTACACCCGCACCCACGGCTCGACCACGCCGAGGTCCTCACCGACCACGACCGCGCCGGCGCGCTGCGCCTCGAGAACCAGGATGCCGACCATCGCCTCGTGGTTGTACCGCACGTAGGTGCCGTGGGTGGGCGGCCTGCCCTCGGGCACCCACCAGAGCCGGAACAGACCCATGATGTGGTCCACCCGGATGCCACCGGAATGCCGCAGGATTCCCGCCACCATGTTGCGGAACGGCGCGTAGCTCAGCTCGGCCAACCGGTCCGGACGCCACGGCGCCTGGCCCCAGTCCTGGCCGGTCTGGTTGAAGTGATCCGGCGGCGCCCCCACCGAGACGCCGCGGGCGAACGTGTCGCCCAGCATCCACGCCTCGGCGCTGTGGCCGCTCACCCCGACCGCCAGGTCGTTCATGATCCCGACCCGCATCCCGGACGCCTTCGCCGCCGACTGCGCGTCGCGCAGCTGCTCGTCGGCCACCCACTGCAGCCAGGAGAAGAAGACGATGTCGCCGACGTGGTCGACCGCGAACCGCGCCACCTCCGGCGAGGACGGCCGGCGCAACTCCAGCGGCCACTCCCGCCAGTTCATCCCATACTCCTGGACCAAGGCGCACCAGGTCGCGAACTGCGACAGTGGACGCCCTTCCTTGCGGACGAAGTCGTTCAGGCTCATCAGCCGGGTCGGCTTCAGCCCGGCGTCGAAGATGACCCGCAATGCCTTCAGCTTGGACCGCCACACCTCGTCCCGCTTGATCAGCGGCTCGTTGGCGAGCCGCTTGGCCAGCTTGCCGCGCAGCTGGGCGATCCGGGCGCGCTGCCGCTCGTCGAGGGCGGCGTACTCGGCGACCGCCTCCGGCCGGATGTAGATCGGGTTCACGTAGCGTCGCGAGGTGGGCAGGTAGGGCGAGGGTTCCAGCGGGGTCATCGGCTGCGCCGCATGCAGCGGGTTGACCAGTATGTAGGACGCGAACTGCTGGGTGGCCGACCAGGTCGCGAGGTCGGACAGATCGGACAGGTCGCCGATCCCCCAGGAGCCCTCCGACCGGACGCTGTACAGCTGGGTGGCGTAGCCCCAGACCCGCTTCCCGCCCATCGCCGGCGGGAAGCCGAGGAAGTGCGGCGACACGATCAGGCTGGCTTCGGCCGTCCACTCGGCAGTGCGGCAACCGATCCGGTGGTAGCCCGGCGGCAGGTCGCCGGGCACCTCGAAACTGGCCTCCCCGATCTGCTTGCCGTCGACGTTGCGCGCCGGCTCGTCGTTGGGCAGCTGCCGCATCTCGCGCGTACCGCCGTCCTCGAGCCGGACCCACACCTCTACCCAGGCGCCGTCGGGGACGTGCACCCGGACCTCCTGCGGCGCACCCTGCTGCATCACGGTGCACGCCGGCAGCGCCCGCCGCCAGGCGCGCAACTGACGCTCCTGCACCGCGGCCGCGGCGGTCTCGGCCGTGCTGGCGTCGATCTCCATCGCCGCCAGCACCGCGATCACGGTGTCGTCGGAGACCTCGGTGAGCCGGCCCTTCCAATCCCAGAACTCGGTGGCGATGCCGAATTCGGCAGCCAGCTCGGCGAGATACGGGTTCGACAGGGCCATCGTTGGATTCCTTGCGGTCGGTGAACGGCACCCACCCTAAGGGACAGATCAGCGACCGGCTCGGCGCCACCCGGGCGACGTGGTTCAGTCGGCGTCGCGAGCCTCGAAGTCCACCAACAGGGTCCGCAGCGCGGTGGCCAGCTGGTGCCGTGCGGGCTCGCTCAGCGGCCTCAGGACGTCGCGTTCGAACGCGACCAGGTCGTCCATCGCGGCGCCGACGGTCTCGGCGCCCTGGGGCGTCAGCCGGACGCGCACCCCGCGCCGGTCGGCCGGGTTCGCCTGGCGCTCCACCAGTCCTCGCTCGACGAGCCGGTCGACCCGGTTGGTCATCGTGCCGCTGGAGGACAGCGTCTGGTGGATCAGCTCCCCGGGCGACAACTCATAGGGCGGCCCCTCGCGGCGCAGCGCAGCCAGCACGTCGAACTCCCAGACCTCCAGCCCGTGCGCGCCGAAGCACCGCCTGCGGGCCAGGTCGAGGTGCCGGGCCAGCCGGCTCACCCGCGACAGCACCGCCAGCGGTTCGGTGTCGAGCCCGGGCGCCTCGGCCCGCCAGGCGGCGATGATGCGGTCGACCTCGTCCATCGCGACGGCTAGTCCTCGGCCACGCCGGTGGGCACGGGCCCGATCCGGTAGGCGAGCAGCACCGCGACCAGCCCGACGATCACCATCATGGCCATCAGCCCACCGAAGGTCACCGGCAGCGAGGAGGTGAGGTGGAAGTGCGCGAACCAGGCGCCGGCAAGGCCGGTGAACAGGCTGCTGCCCAGCGATTCGCCGACCTGAAGCGAGGAGGTGTTGCGCCCCAGCTCGGCCTCGTCCGAGAGCTGCATCACCGCCAGTGACGTGCTCGGGTTCTGCAGGCCCATCCCGAAGCCCGCGATGATCCAGGCGATCATCACCAGACCGAGCCAGGACTCCGGGAAGAACGACGCCACCGCCAGCACGGCGACGCCGAGGGCGATGCCGGCCACGCCGACGATGATCATCTGGTCACGACGCCAGGACAGCCAACTCTGCGACTGCAGCAGGGCACCCAGCATCCAGCCGACCGAACCGACGGTCAGGGTGACACCGGTGATCACCGCCTCCAGGCCGCGGGCCTCGGTCAGCATCAGCGGCAGGAACGACTGGGCGCCGAAGAACGCGCCGGCGCTGAACAGTCGAGCACCCACGACGCCGGAGATGCCGCGTCCGGTCCAGTCGATGGTCTTGGGCAGCAGCGGCGGCAGGCCGAACACCACCGCGGCCAGGCCGACCGCCGCCCACAGCGCGGACCACAGGTCGAGTTCCTGCCCGGCCCACTGGATCAGCGCCAGGCCGGCTGCCACGGCCGCGGCCAGCACCATCAGCCGCTTCTTCAGTTCGTGCGGCTCCTCGGGGGTCAACTCGATGTGCCGCAGGGGTCGCAGCACCAGGATGCCGCCGACGGCCATGAAGGGCAGCACCGACCAGAACACGTAGTGCCAGGAGCTGATCTGCACGATCCAGCCGGCCAGCGGAGGGCCGACGAAGGCCGGGAGCATCCAGCAGGCCGAGAACCACATCATCAGCCTGGCCCGTTGGGCCTCATCGTAGGCGCGGGCGATCAGCACCATCACGGCGACGTTCATCGTGCCGGCGCCGAGGCCCTGGGTGAACCGGGCGACCAGCAGCACCCACATGGTGGGGGCCATCGCGGCCAGCACCAGGCCGCCGGCGAAGATGCCGAAGCCCCACATCATCGGCTGGATCGGTCCGTACCGGTCGCTGAACTGGCCGGACGCCACGATGCTGAAGGTCATCGCGATCACGAACGCGGTGAAGGTCCACGCGTACAGCGACAGGTTGCCCAGATCGCGGGCGGCCGCCGGCATCGCGGTGAGGACGGCGTAGGACTCGAACGAGATCGCCATCACGCACATCATCAGGCCGATCGTGAGCCACCGACGATCGGCCATCCCGCTCACTGGGCCACCTTGTGCACGGCTCGGAGTCTACGACGCCGTGGCGCCACCCGGACGGGTACGCGCCGGGGGTGCGGAGACCACCGCGAGCAGATGGGACGCCTTGAGTTGCGTTTCCGCCCACTCCCCGGCCGGCTCGGAATCCCAGGTGATGCCGCCGCCGGTGCCGAGGTGGAGGCGTCCGCCAGCCGCCCAGAAGGTGCGGATCGCCACGTTCAGCTCGCCTTCGGCACGGTCGGCGTCCACCCAGCCGACGGCGCCGCAGTACACCCCGCGGGGAACCGGCTCGAGCCTGCCGATCACCTCCAGTGCGGCGAGCTTGGGGGCGCCGGTCACGGAGCCGGGCGGGAAGGTGGCGGCGACCAGTTCGGGCCAGCCGGCGTCCGGCCGGAGGCGTCCGCGCACGCTGGAGACCAGGTGGAACAGACCGGGGTGTGCCTCGACGGACAACAGCGCCGGGGTCGCCACCGAGCCGGTGGCGCAGACCCGGCCCAGGTCGTTGCGGACCAGGTCGACGATCATCACGTTCTCGGCGGAGTCCTTGGCCAGGAAGCCGTCCGCGGTGGCCGCGGTGCCCTTGATCGGGGAGGACCACACGGTGCTGCCGCGGCGTCCGAGGAAGAGCTCGGGCGAGGCCGAGGCGACGTGGATGCCTTGCTCGGGCAGCTGCACGACCGCACTGAACGGTGCCGGATTGCCCTGCGCCAGCGCGGCGCCCAGGGCGGCGATCGACCAGTCGGGAGGCAGTGGGGCGCTGAGCCGCCGGGTGAGGTTGACCTGGTACACCCCGCCGGACGCGATCTCGTCCCGGATCGCGGCGACTCCGGCGGTAAATGCGGTCTCGTCCAGTGACGTCGTCCAAGAGTCGCGGGCCGGACCGCGCCAGGGGCGTCCACGCCACGGTGTCGCCGGCCGGACGGAGTCGAACCGGGCGCACACCGGGTCGCCCTCGAACGGCAGCACCACCGCCCAGAAGCCGGACGAATCGAGAGCCGCCAGGTCGGCGGTGACGTCCCGCAAGCCGGTGGCCAGCCGTCCGCCGACCACCGCGAGCGCGTCCACCCGGTCATCCCACCATGACCGGCGGCCGTCGCCCAAGCCGGGCCGCTCGCCGGGCAGGCGAGCGCCGATTAGAGTGTGGAGCTATGACGGAGATGGCACCCGGCGCACAGACGGTCCTCGACGAGCGCACCGACCTGCGGATCGACGAGGGCGACCACGAGCGATTCAGCCACTATGTGCCGAAGAACAAGCTCACCGAGGCGATGGTGATGGGCACCCCGGTGGTGGCGCTGTGCGGCAAGGTCTGGGTGCCGAGCCGCAATCCGGACAAATTCCCGGTGTGCCCGGAGTGCAAAGAGATCTGGGCGTCGATGCGTCCCGGCGACGACGCCTAGGCCGCCACATGCCGCACACCCTGATCGTCATGCGCCACGCCAAGTCGTCGTGGAGCACCAACGATCCCGACCACCGCCGCCCGTTGGCGGCCCGCGGGCTGCGCGACGCCGCGGTCGCCGGCGCCGTCCTGTCGGAATATTCCATCGGCGCGGTGCTCTCGTCCTCGTCGACCCGGACCCGGGAGACCTGGCGGGCCGCCGAAGCTGCGGGCGCCCGGGCCGACGAGGTGACCTTCACCGACACCCTTTACGGCGCCTGGGCCGACACGATCGTCGACCTGCTGCGCGAACTCGACGAAACGGTCGGCACCGCCATGGTGCTGGGCCACGAGCCGACGATGAGTTCGCTGATCGAGCTGCTGGCTGAGCCGTCGGAGTTGACCGACGAAGCCGTCAGGCACTACCCGACCAGCGCGCTCGCCGTCCTCGAGTTCGAAGGCCCGTGGGCAGCCCTCGACACGGGCCGCGCCCGGCTGGTGCGCTTCGAGATCCCCCGCGGCTGACTCCCACCCGAGCGCTCGCCCAACTATTTCGGGCTCGCCGAATTCAGCGAGCGCCAATTAACTCGGGGAGCGCTCGATGGAAGGCACGCGAAGAACGGCCGCGCTTCGCGGGTGGTGGGAGGCGGTGGCTACCTGCGATAGCCGAGGAAGCGGACGCCGGGCGCCGCCAGGATCGTCGGGGTGAGGGCCGTAATGCCGAAGAGGCCGCTGACCAGGGCCAGACCGCTGCGGACCGGTGCCGCCGTCCAGTCCAATCCAGCCTCGGCACCGAGCGCCTCTCCGACCTGATTCGGGTCTTCGTCCTCGTCGTGGAACAGCGGATCGAACTGGCGCAGCACCCGGCCGTCGGCGCGATAGCTGAACTGCATCACCGAGTTCACGTTCCAGAACATGCTCGCGAACCGGCCCTCGGCGGAGAGCTTGCGCGCGTTGTCCGGGTCCGTGCCGGCGTACCCGTTGTCCTCCCACGCCACCGCCACACCCTGATACCACCCGAACGCCGACCACGAACGGTCGTAGCGGTCGCTGTCGAGGACCCAGGTCTCCGCATCGTCGGCCGAGGCGAACTCTCGTGCCGCCGGGCCGACCAGCACGTCGCGAAGGCGCTCTGGGGTGGCCGTGCACAACGAGACGCACGCCGCCAGGTAGCCGGCGGTCCAGCCGTCGTCGTCGGTCAGGGCCATCACCCCACCGTAGTGAGGGTCGCGAAGGATCGCAGCCGCCGAGCCGGTCTGCGGCGCTGATCAGGACGGCGTCCGGCCCAGCCCGATCTGCAGGTAGGCGGCGCCGAACAGGCCGGTGAGCAGCACCGTCGCGTAGCGCTCGACGACCGAGTCCTCGAAGTGTTCCAGCCGGGTGATCCGGATGTCGGCGGCCTGCGCCGACCGTTCCAGTCGCTGGCGCGCCTCCGCCGCCGCGGCGTCGTCCATGCCGTCGTCGACCAGCACCAGTCCCGGACGCCGCTCCTGGCTGCTCTCCTCGAACGGGTCGGCGAACGGATCGCGCGGTGGCGCCTGGTGCAGCAGCGACCGCAGGTCGGACGCGTCCGCGGCCAGCCCGACCCGCCCGGACGCCACCCGCAGCGCCTCCACGATGCGCCGGCTGGCCCGCGCCGCCAGGACCGAACCGCCCCACACCAGGGGGGACGCGTCGGCGAGGTCGAGTGCCATCGCCTTCGCGGGGTTGACCGACACGTCGGTACGGGCGGCGCAGCGCTCTGCGACGGCGTCCATCGCCGCGGCGATCGCCTCCGCATTGGTGTAGGGCCCGAGACCGAGCCGATGCAGCGCCGACAGGCACACCACGGCCGCCGCCAGCGGGTCGCCGGTGTTCACCGGCAGCACGGTGGTCGCCCGGGAAGCCGCCTGCTCGGCGAGCAGCGAATCCGGCGGACATGCCACGATCAGCCGGCAACCGCGCCGCAGGGCCTCGTGGGCCACCGCGAGGCTTTCGGGGCCACGGCGTCCGATCAGCAGCACGATGTCCAGCGGGCCGACCCAGCCGGGCAGGCCGAGCGCCGGCCAGGCGACGAACGGCACCGGGCAGACCGGCTCCAGGACGGCGCGCAGCAGTCGCGCCTCGGGGCCGTAGGCGATGACGGCGCGGGGGCGGTCCAGGTCGTCGACGCCGGCCAGCGGGGCCTCAGCCACCGCGGCTTCGCGCCGCACCCGGGCACCCGAGGACGCCAGGTTCATCAGCAGTGGCGCCGCGGCCGCGAGGACGTCCGGGTTCTCCAGCCGGGAGTCGTCGAAGTCGAACACGGCTCAGTCGCGGGTCGGCCGGCGGGCCTCGTCGATCAGCAGGATCGGGATGCCGCCGCGCAACGGGTAGGCCAGGCCGCAGTCGGCGCCGGTACAGACCAGCTCCGAGGCCTCGTAGTCCCACGTGAAGGTGCTGTGACAGGCCGGGCAGACCAGCAGTTCCAGCACGTCATGAGTCAGATCAGGCATCTGCTTCTCCTCGGATGATGGCCAGGGCCTCGTCGCGCAGCGAGGCCATCTGGACGGCGTCGGCGGCTTCGACGTTGAGCCGCAGCAGCGGCTCGGTGTTGGATGCCCGGACGTTCACCCACCACCCGTCGCCCTCGATGGTGAGCCCGTCGTCGGTGTTCTGGACGCCGCGGCCGGCGAACGCCTCGGCGAGCCGCGCGAGCACGCCGGGCACGTCGGCGACCTTCGAGTTGATCTCGCCGGACGCCGCGAAAGCGGGCAGCCCGGCGACCAGCTCGGACATGGTGCCACCGCTGCGACCGAGCAGCGCCAGCACATGCAGGCCGGCCAGCATGCCGGTGTCGGCACCCCAAAAGTCGCGGAAGTAGTAATGGGCCGAATGCTCGCCGCCGAAGATCGCGTGGTGCTGGGCCATCTTGGCCTTGACCGACGTGTGACCCACCAGCGAGACCACCAGCGCTCCCCCGGCGTCGGCCACCACCCGGTCGACGGCCCGCGAGGTGATCGTGTTGATCACGATGGTGCCGCCGGGTTCACGCCGCAACTCCTGCTGGGCGATCAGCGCGGTGATCAGCGACGGGCTGACCACCTCGCCGCGCTCGTCGACGATGAAGCAGCGGTCGGCGTCGCCGTCGAAGACCAGGGCCAGATCGGCCTTGTGCTCGAGCACCGCCTGCTGGGCGTCCACCAGATTGGCCGGCTCCAACGGGTTCGGCGGATGATTGGGGAACGAGCCGTCGAGTTCGGTGAACAGCCCGATGGTTTCGACGTCGAGCGGGCCGAACACCGCGGGCGCGGTGTGCCCGGCCATCCCGTTGCCGGCGTCGTACACCATGGTCAGCCGGCGCATCCCGTCCAGCGGCACCAGGCCGTGCAGGTGGGCGGCGTACTCGGCGAGCACGTCCTGGCTGCGCCCGCCGCCCCGCTCGGCGACCGGCTCAAGCTCCGGACCCATCGCCAGCTCCGCGATCTGTTTCAGCATCGCCGGCTCGATCGGGGCGGCCTGGGCCAGACAGAATTTGATGCCGTTGTAGTCGGCCGGGTTGTGCGAGGCGGTCAACTGGACGCCCGGCACGTCGAAGAAGCCGGACGCGAACCAGAGCTGATCAGTGCTGGCCAATCCGATGTCGATCACCGAGGCGCCCTGCGCCTGCGCGCCCTCGATGAAGGCCGCGGCCAGCGCCGGGCCGCTGGCGCGCATGTCGCGACCGAGGACGAACTCGCGGCCGGCGAGCCCCAGGACCCGGACGAAGGCAGCGCCCACGGCGTGAGCCCCGGCCACGTCCCATTCGGGCTGGTCACCGGCGACCACGCCACGAATGTCGTTGGCCTTGAAGATGGACGGGGTAAGCACGTGGGCAGCCTAGTGCCCCAAGCGGTGCGTGGGTTGCCCAATGATCGCGGCGAACAGTTCGAAGCCTTGTCGCGGCGCCGGGCGGGCCGCCCCGGTCAGTTCGGCGGTAGGCAGTGATCGCGACGTCTGCGCGGAGCGATCACAGGTCGGCGATGACCGCCAGATGACCCTTGCGGCGGCTCACGGCGGGCTGCGGCGCCTCCGGTCCATCGGCACCCAGCCCGGCCAGCCGGACGGCGTGGGCCAGCGCCATCAGGTCGTCCGCGGACGGCCCCGCGGCCGCGTCCGCGTCGGGCAGCCGGATCACCTCCCACCCGCGCGGAGCGGACAGGCTGGCACTGTGCCCGGCACACAGGTCGTAGGAGCCGGGCTCGGCGCGCAGCGCGAGCGGGCCGAGCACCGCGGTGGAGTCGGCGTACACAAAGGTGAGCGTCGCGATGGCGGGCGTCGAGCACCCCGTCCGCGAACACATCCGTGACCTCACCGGCGTGACACTACCCGCTCGATCGGGGATAGTCGCGGCACCGTGCCGCAGCCTCCAGCACAGCTCCAGGGTTGTCGGCGGCCGCGTCCGGGACGCCGGCTCGAGGCGACGATAGCCTTGCCCCATGGCACACCGCAGGGAACGTCACGGCCGCGGCCTGCGCGGACCGCTGGCGCTACCCAATCCACTGACCGGCGACCCGGTGCCGCTGCGCACCCGGGCGCAGGGTGCCGCGTACTTCACGAGTTGCGTCCAGCAGGCGGTGGCACGAGTGTCCGCGGCGTGCCCACGCGCGTTGGCCGGGATCGACGTCGGCGTCGAGGACGTGCCGAGCGTGGTCAGCGGCTGGAGTCGCGATCGGGTGCCCTTGGCGGCCGCGATGGGTCCGGTGCCGCCCTACCACGGTCAGGTCGTGCTGTACCGGCGTCCGCTGGAACATCGGGCCCGGACCCGCAAGGGCCTGCGCATCCTGGTGTTCCGCACCCTGGTCGAACAACTGCACGCGCTTACCGAGATTCCGCTGGAGGAGATCGACCCCGAGGGTTGGGCCACCGACGACGACTGGGAGTAGTCAGCGGGCCCTTTGACCGCTCGCCCGCTCACCCCGGCTGCTGGCCCCCCTCACCGCTCGCCTGACTATTCAGGGTTCGCTGAGTTCAGCGAGCGAGAAATGGTCAGGTGAGCGTTGGGGGTGGTCAATGGGTGACCGGTTGAATCTCGACCGGGAAGCGGGGACGGCAGCGCAGCACGAACACCGCCCAGAACGTGGCCACCATGACCAGCAGCACGCCTTCGGCGATCAGCATCGCGTTCGGCAGCCCGGACGTCGCCAAAGCGACCACGGTCAGGTTGCAGACGCCGTGGATCACCACCGCCGACACCCAGGCTAGCGCGCGGCGTCCGGCCACGATCCCCCACAGGATCAACACGCTCAGCCCGACATGCAGGCCGATGGCGGCGATCCGCTCGACCCCGGCCAGGTAGAACTGCAGCGGCGACGTACCCGTGAGGGCGGCCACCACCTGGTCACGGGTGCCCGCCGGCAGCTGGTCGAGCGCCGTGGTCTGGCCCGAGTTGATCAGCAACGACAGGGCCAGGTTCGCCAGCTGGCCCAGCCCGACCAGCAGCACCGCCTCGATGCCGCCATGGCCGAGACCGAAGGACACCCCGTCCACCCAGCGATGGAAGCGACGCAGCAACCACAGCATCACCAGCAGCCGTCCGGTCTCTTCGAAGATGCCGGCCGTGAAGCTGGCCACCGGCGCCGACACCAGCCACTGCGCCCACCCCTGGTCCTGGGTGGACAGCCAGGCCATCAGCGGGATCCGGGTGAGCACCTGCGAGAGCACGAAAGCCAGCATGCCGGCGGCGAACGCGCGGCCCACCTTCGGGTAGCGCCGGACGCCGTCCTGACGTCGGGTGGCGATCCAGAGCAACCCTCCCAGTGGGACCACCAGGCAGACCAGCAGGCTGATCACCATGCCGACGATCGAAGCCACGGGAACCATGGGTCACGAGCCTAGCCGCGGGTCCTGACGGATCGTCGGCAGGCTGCTCGGCGGTGTCCGGGGAAGGAGCGCGGCCGAGGCGATGCCGTCCACCTGGCCGAGCCGGCTGGCGATGGCAACCGAGGCGCGGATGGCCTCGGGCCGCTCCGGCTGGACCATGATCAGCGCATCGGTCGCCCTCGGCAGCCGCACCGTGATGTCGGCCCGTCCGGGGACGTTGACGAAACGGTCGAACAGTCCCTTCCCGGTCGGGTCCACGACCACCACCCGCACCCGGCTCGCCTCGGCGACGCCGCTGGCCAGATGCAGGGTCGGCGCCAGCCGCCCGCCCGGCGACCAGGCGAGCGCCGACGGTCCGATCAACCCCGGCGTCGCGACCTGGACGGCGATGTCGGACGCCCGCGCGTCCGCGCCGTTGTCGCTGATCACGCCGGCGGTGATCTTCTGCTCCGAGTTCAGCCGCAGACCGACCGGCGCCGCGGCGAGAGCCGGGCCCAGCGGAATGCGCCGGGTGGTCTGCGGGGGCAGATCTATCGTCTCGAGGCCGGGAAGGGCGGTGGGCCCGTCCGCGCCGAGTACCTGGACCGCCACGGACGCCGTCCGGTCCCCGGGGTTGACCACGACCAGGTCGCGGGCGCCCTTGCCGGCCGAGAGCCCGGGGATCACCACCTCATTGGCCGGCGCCGCGGTCGGCGGCACCCAGTCGCTGCCGGCGGGCAGGTCGTTCTTGCGCACCAGCTGACGCACCATCGCGGCCACCCGGCCCGCCGAGGTCTCCAGCTGCACCGACACCGTCTGGTCGGTGGTGAACAGCGGCCCCAGTGGCACCACGCGTCGGGTCCGCGCCGGCACTATGATGCCCCGCGACCCGGGGGCGGCCAGTCGGCCCTCGGGCCCGTAGACGGTGAGGTCGACGGTGGCGTCCGAGGAGTCGGCGTTGAGCAGGATCAGCTCGGCGGTGTCCGCACTCGACGAGACCACCCCCGCGAACCAGGCGGCGCTGCTCGGCCGGTCGCACGAAGCCACCGACAAGCCTCGCTCCGAACCGGCGGAGATCCCGGTGCGGGTGGTCGCCGAGAACACGTCCAGCCGGGGTGCGCTGACCACCAGCGGAGCCTGGACCTCGGGCATCGAGCCGAGGATGCCGGACACGCCGGTGGTCTTGTCGGGATCGGCCAGTGAGGCGGTGGCCAGGCTCCGCTGCGGCGACCCGAAGGCCACCACGGTCGGGTCCGTGTCGCTGTCCGATGCCGGGCACACCACCGCGACCCGGGCTCGGTCGTCGTCGAGGGCACTCCCGGTCGCCGGTTGCTGCAGTGGCAGCGCCGAGGCACCCAGCAGGATCAGCGCCAGCGCGGCGGCCGCGGCCAGCACCGCCCCGGCCCGGATCGTCGTCGTCCGCTTCATCGCCGCCTCCCCACCCGCGGCGACGCGAGGATCAGCAGCACCACCAGGCCGCCCAGCTGCACCGGCGGCCACAGCCCGGTGTCGCCACGCAGGCCGTAGTGCAGCACTCCGCCCTGCGCACCCAGCTCGAAAGCCTGTCGTCCGTCGGGCAGTGGCTGGGGCACCAGGGAGCGTTGGTCGACGCTGGCCCACCAGCGGGCGTCGGTCGGCTCCGCCAGAACCAGCCGCCGGTTCTCCGCGCCGCCGCGCACCAGTTCCCCGTCGCCGGTGGGCTGGGCGTCAGCGGCCGGCTGGACGCCGGCGTCGATGGTGGCCCGCGCCGAGTTCGGCACCGGCCAGGTGGCACCGGCGTCGTCGCCGGTGCCCACGCCGAGCCCCGGCACATTGTTGATCGCCGTGCGCAGTTCGGGATCGGCGCCCTTCAGCCAGACGTAGCCGACGCCCAGCCGGGCCAGATCCGCACTCAACTGATCGTCTGCGCTGCCGGACAGCAGCCGGTCGACCACCGACGCGGCCAGGCCGCTCGCCGGTTCGATCGAGCCGGGCAGGCCCCGCTCGTCCTCACCCAGCCGCGGCAGGTCGCCCTCCAGCAGCGCCCAGCGGACCTCGCCGTCGCGGGCGATGGCCAGCGTACGGACGGGTGTCGGTGAGGTCATCGCCACCCGGACGAACGGCGGCAGCGCCTCGAGGGTGGTCCGCTGCAGTCCGGAGGTGCCGGCCCAGGCCCACCAGGCCGCACCGACGCCGACCGCGGCGATCACCACCGCGGCCAGTCCCAGCACCACCGCGTGCCAGACGCCGAGGGTGCGGTGCCGCAATGCGGACGACAACCCCGCCAGGCCGCGGGCCGCCGCCAGCGCCAGGCCGCCCAGCATCAGGATCAGCCACGGCAACGCCTGTGGGCGAGCCTCGACGCCGGGCGGGACGACCACCACCAATCGACTCAGCACCACGGCCGCGAGCAGTCCTACCAGGGCCGCGGCGATGCCCGGCGCCGCCGCACGCGGACGCCGGAACAGTCCCAGCAATGCCATCAGCCACGCGGCTCCGGCCACGGTCGCGCAGACCCACAACGGTGCCGCGGCCGGACCGGGTGGATGCGCCAGCGCCAGTTCCCACGCCTGCCCCACCTCGTCGGAGGCGAGCGCCGGGGAGGCGCCGGTCAGGAAGCGGCCGGGGAACGCCGACCAGCCGACCACGCTCTGCCCCAGCCCGACCAGGGCCGCCACCGCCACCAGGGCCAGCTGACCCAGGCCGCGCCAACTCCGCACGGCGGGCGTCGCCACCATCGCCAGTAGCACCAGCGGCCAGGTGAGCGGCACCTCGACGACGGCGAACGCAAGCCACAGACCGATCGCACCGGCGGCCCGCCAGCTCTTCTCGGACGCCCACGCCAGCAGGGCGTGCGCCAGCAGCGGTAGCAGCACGGCCCAGGTGAGCAGGCCCAGCCAGCCGCCACCGAGCGCACCGACCAGCACCGGTGCGAGCCCGTAGCCGAGTGCCGCGACCACCGCCACGGGACCCTCCACACCGGCGTGCCGGAGCACCCGGAGCGCCAGGATCCAGGCCAGCGGGATGGCGATGATGAAGCCGATGGTGACCAGCCACTCGACTTGGCCGAAGGTCGCCAGCGCGGCCACCGAGGTGGTGCCGAGCCAGGGTGGGCCGGCCAGGCCCGGCTGGCCGGGAATCGGGTCCAGCCAGGCGTGGGTCAGATCCACCCACTGCTCCGGCGACGGCAACAGACCGGCACCGGTGAGGCGCCCTTCCCCGAGTAGCCGCCAGCCCGCCACCAGGGCGAGCCCGCTCACCAGGTAGGCCCCGATGGTCAGCGGCGCGATCCGGCGCGGCTGGCCGCTGTCGGCGAAGTCGTCGCCGGTCAGCTCGTCGAGGGAGGTGTCGGTGCGGGTGTCGGCCAGGTCGGCCCACGCCTCGGCGACCCGTCCGGCGGCACGGTCCAGGGCCCGTCCGGTGAGTTCCCGCCGTGTTGGGGTCAGGCCGGCCAGGACGGAACCGTCCACGCCGCGTCCGTTCACCACAGCGGCGGCGGAGCGGTCGCCCATCCAGGAACCGAGCGCCCGCAACTCGGCGCCGGCGCGCGCACCGTCCTTGCCGAGCAGGAAGCCGATCGCGCCCAGCAGGCTGCCTATCAAAAGCCGCAACCGGGTCCACACCGAGCGACCGGCCGAGGCCACCCGCAGCTCCCAGGCGCGGGACTGGGCGGCGTCCACCTGGTCGGCGGTGGCACGGTAGATGCGGGCCCGGGGTTCGGCGACCACGCGCTGCCCCAACGCGTTCACCCGGCGTCCGAGTTCGACGCCGGCGAGTCCCTCCGGCAGTTCGGCGATCACGCCGCCGAGCTGCTCCCAGACCTCGCGACGGACCAGTGCGCCGGAGAGGTCGACGCCGAGCACGGCCATGGTCGACAACTGGCCCTGGTCGGGTTCACCGCCCTCGACGGCGGAGACGACGCGTCCGGCCGGGGTCACGGTGAGCCCGCAGGATTCGATCAGGTCGACCCGGGCGCGGCGCTGGGACCGCACCATCAAGGGGCCGACCAGCGCGATCCGCTCCGATTCGACCCCGGTGCGGAGCAGGTGTTCGAGTGCGCCCTCGGCGGGACGGATGGCGCCCGGCAGGAGCCACAGCCACTCACCGCTCGCTCGGGCGGCACCCTCGTCCAGGGTGTCGGCCACCACCACCTCGGTGGGCATCAGGCTCTGTTGCTGCACCAGCGGCTCAAGCGCGTCGGCCACCTCTCCGAGCAGCACCGCGGTGACGGTATGGCTGCCGAGATCGACCGCCGCGTCCTCCTCGGCGGTATGCAGCCACGCCCAGGGATCAGTCACGTTGCCCTAGGGTAGCGCCGCGCCGGCGAGAGAATCAGCCCGCCTGCTTCTTGAGCTTGCGTCGCTCGCGCTCGGAGAGGCCGCCCCAGATTCCGAAACGCTCGTCGTTGCTGAGCGCGTACTCGAGGCATTCGCTGCGCACCTCGCAGCTCAGACACACCCGCTTCGCCTCACGCGTGGAGCCGCCCTTCTCGGGAAAGAACGCCTCGGGGTCGGTCTGGGCACACAGCGCACGCTCCTGCCACCCCAGCGCTCCTTCGTCGCCGTCGTCAAACTCCAGTGCCACCAACTCATGCATGGCAATCCTCCTCGACCCGGTGCAGCCCGGCTGAACTACATGGAGGAAATTACATGCCTGTTGTTCAGGTAAGTCAACCCGAATCTTGTGGTATTGGGCGCGGCTAACTTGACTAAGTCGCCGTCCGACCACCGGTGACCGGGCTCCGGCAAGCAGCTAGCCGGATGCTCCGGGGCCGGAGCGGGGACGCCAATTGCTTTCCGGCGGCGTCTCAGCGGGCGGCGTGGAACCGTCGGAGGGGGCCGCGCCCACGTCCGGCCGGGCGCCGCTGGCGGCGTCCCGTGCGCTGCGCCACGCGGTGCCGCTGGCCTGCTCGGGCTGCCATACCGGCGGCGTCCGGGGCTGCTCGGGCGCGGCCACCTCAGGGACGGCCGGAGCCAGGTCGAGGCGTCCCGACTTGACGCCGCGGACCAGCACCCAGACGACTCCGGCGGCCACGGCTTTGAGCGCGACGTCGAGCAGGCCGCCGAGAATCTCCATGATCACCCCGAAGGCGTTCGCGGACGCGGCGACGCCCATCAACAGGCAGACCAGCTGCACCACCGTGCCGGTCGCGATCGCCCACGCGGACAGCTTCGCCAGCCGGATCGCGTTGCGGGTGGCCGGCGGAACGAACAGGCAGGCGCAAACCAGGCCCACCAGGACGATCACCAGCGACAGGCTCATGATCGAGACGCCGATCTCCTGGAACGCCTCGAAGACCGGCGTCTGCTCGCGGACCAGCAGCACCAGCCGGACGATGCCCAGGATCTGGCTGGCGCAAATGATCGCCAGCACCGCCCAGGTGACCGGCTGACGGACCCGCTTCACGTTGTCCAGGATCGCCCGGGCCTTCGAGGCCTGCGCGTCACCACGTTCAGACATAGCTCTCCCCTGCCTCGGCCCGGACCAGTGCCACCAGTTCGCGGACGCGCTCGGCGGCGTCCACCGGCGCGACCAGGGTGATGGACGGTGTGGTCACCACCACCATCCCGGTGCAGCCCAGGACGCCGATCAGGCGGTCCTCGCCGGCGGTGTTGATGATCACGTTGTCCGTGGCATCCAGCCGCACCGAGGCGCCGATCAGCGCGTTGCCGGCCGCGTCGTGACTGAGCGTCTCGGCCAGCGAGGCGTAGCCGCCGACGTCGCGCCACTGCACCGGAAGTGCCACCGACACCACGTGCGCGGTGCCGGCGCCGGCCGACACCGGCTCCATGATCCCGTAGTCGACGGAGGTCTTGTGCAGCGTGGGAAAGATCTCGGCCAGCCGCTCGGGATGTGCCGCGAGTTCGACGACGGCGGCGTGGCTGGCGGGATGCAGCGCGGCCAGCTGCTCGAGGAAGGCGCGGGCCTGCCAGACGAACATGCCGGCGTTCCACCAGTACTCGCCCGAGGCGAGATACTCGCTGGCGGTGACCAGATCGGGCTTCTCGCGGAACTCCAGCACCCGATGGGTGTGCTCGAACCCGGACACCGCCTCGCCGCGATGCAGATAGCCGTACCCGGTGTGCGCGCTGGTCGGCACCACGCCGAGCGTGACCAGGGCGAGCGGATCGGCCTCGGCCACCGCGTAGGCCTCGGCGAGCGTGTCGGTGAAGACGGCGGCGGGCTCGATCAGCTGATCGGCGGTCACCTGGGCGATCACGGCGTCCGGATCGCGGGCGGCGATGACGGCCGCCGGCCAGGCGACGGCGTTGAGCGAGTCGCGGCCCTCGGGTTCGCCCAGGATGTTCTCGGCCGGCACCTCGGGCAACTCGGCGGCCACCTGATCGGCGTAGGCGGCGCCGGTGCAGACCAGCACCCGCTCGGGCGGCACCAGATCGCCCAGCCGTTCGAACGCGATCCGCAGCAGTGAGGTGCCCTCGATCAGCCGCAGAAGTTGCTTGGGGGTGCCTTTGCGCGACAACGGCCACAGCCGCGTCCCGGAACCGCCGGCCATGATCACCGCAAACCGCATGGCACGACGATATCGGCACGGCTTCTACGATTCGGGGATGGACATTCCGGTGGTTTTGACGGCTTTGCAGCGACGAGCGCGGACGGCGGGGGGCGAGCCCCTGCTCACCCACTACGACCTGGACGCCGGCGGCCGCACCGAACTGAGCGTGGCCACCTTCGCCAACTGGGTGGCCAAGACCGCCAACCTGATCGAGGAGCTGGGCGCCGATTCGGGGCTGGTCGGTTTGCCCCTTGCCCTGGACCGGCCCGGGCACTGGATGACCCTGCTGTGGCCGCTGGCCGCCTGGCAGCGGGAGTGCGCGATCACGCTGGACGTCGCGGGCGCCGATCTGGTTGTCACCGGGCCGGACGATCCCCGTCCGGTGCTGCCCGGCGCGACCCTGGCCTGTTCGTTGCATCCGCTCGGCCTCGGGTTGCGCGATCTGCCGGACGGGGTGCTCGACTTCACCGGTGAGGCACTCACCCAGCCCGATCAGGCCGGCACGCTACCCAGCGCGCCTTCGGCGCCGGCCTGGATCGAGGGGGCGGTGGTGCTCAGTCACACCGACCTGGCTGCGACGACACCGGTTGCCGGACGGGTGCTGGTGCGACCGGGCGGGGCGTTGGGCACCTTGCGCGCCGCGATCCTGGGCCCACTGCTGGGCGGTGGCTCGTCGGTGGTCGTCGAAGGCACCCCGGACGACGCGCTGCTGGCGAAGATCCGCGCGTCCGAGCGGTGCGTGGAATGATGGCGCGGTGACTCGCAACCCCCTGACCACACCGGCGTTCAGCCGCCGGACCGGCCTGCTCGCGCTCGGCGGCCTCGCGCTGGGCGGCTCGGTGTTGGCCGGCTGCAGCAGCAATCCGACCGTGCCGACGCCGTCCGTTTCGCCGAGCGGACCGATCCGCGACCAGCTGCAGTCGGCGCTGGGCACCATCGCCGCCGGCAACGACAAGCTGGGCGTGGCCGTCCAGGATCTGCGCAGCGGCGCCGTGTGGGACTTCCGCGGCAGCTGGTCGAGCCAGAGCGCGTCGATGGCGAAGCCGATGATCGTGTCGATGGCGATGCGCAAAGCCCGCGCCGACAAGTTGCAACAGCCGCTGCCGACGGAACAGGCCGGGCAGGCCGAGAAGGCGATCGAGCACTCCGACAACGACTCCGCGGACGCCCTGTGGGACTGGGCGGGACGGCGTCCGGCCTACGACGCGCTGGCGTCCGATCTGGGGCTGAAGGAGACCCACAGCGCCCCCGAGAAGGACTTCTGGAGCTGGACCTGGACGACCCCGAACGACCAGCGCTCGTTCCTGCACCAACTTGTGAAGGGCGACACCAAGGCGCTCACCGACGCCGAACGGAGCTACCTGCTGGGTCTGATGGGCCAGGTCGAGGACGCCCAGGCCTGGGGTGTCGGCGCGCCGCGCAGCGGCTCGGTGAAGGTGGAACTGAAGAACGGCTGGGTGCAGTTCGAGTCCACCGACAAGCTGTGGGCGGTGAACTCGATCGGCCACGTCGCCGGCGACGGCCGGGACTATCTGCTCACCATCATGACCCGGACCGCGACGTTCGACCTGGGCCGGGCGTACTGCGAGGCGATCGGCGACTGGGTGTTCCGCATCCTCGGTTCCGGCGAGCTTCGCTGACGGCCCGTCCTGCCCCCCGCGCCTGTCCCAGAAGGCCCTGCCTAGTCCGAGAATGGTTGGTGACCACGGTTGGTGACGCGGGCGTGGTTGTGTGCCCCGGGGGTGTCGGGGTTGGCGGCCGGTCTGGGTTGTTTTAGGCGGCGGTGTGTTGGAGTGTCAC